>Ga0326727_10000126_pt1 | contig 332300 bp, 396 predicted proteins | sample MB2enrmetagenome_FD_207643 | JGI IMG/M metagenome (GOLD analysis project Ga0326727, IMG submission 207643) | Lab enriched peat soil microbial communities from McLean, Ithaca, NY, United States - MB29MY | ecosystem: Environmental > Terrestrial > Soil > Wetlands > Peat | place: USA: New York... | reverse complement strand
GCGAGCCGCGCCCATACAAAGAGCTAGTGACGGTTGATGTACCGAACTCGATGTCTGACGATAATTACAACGATGTGATTGTCTGGGCAGCGGGGGAACGGAACAAGATTTCAGGAGAACAAAAATGAGCATGTCAACCCATGTCCAAGGATTCGTTCCACCGGACGCAAAATTCAAAAAGATGTTGCAAGCCTATCAAGCGTGCGAGAGCGCCGGAGTTCCAATCCCGGCAGAAGTGGACAAGTTCTTCAACGGCGAGTTGCCGGACGACACTGGTGTCAAGGTCAGCACTTACGACAACTCCGTGCTGGCGAAGGCGTTCAAGGGAGCGATCACCGAGTACAACGAAGACGACGGTCAGGGTTATGAAGTGGACTTGCGCAAAGTGCCGTCTGACATCAAAATCATCCGGTTCACGAATAGCTGGTAACCATGCCAAACTGGAAACGGTTCTTTCTTGTGCTCGCGCTGATTCTAGGCGGCTACGGCATCATGTGCTTTGGGATGCTGAGACCGCACGTTGACTTCTGGGCGGGAGTGGAACTGGTTGCCGGATTCGCTATCTTCTCTTGCGGCTGGCTGCTTACTCCGCTGGAGAAGGCGTATAACGGCTCCGTATGGAGCACGCCGTGGGGCGGCAGGTATGAGATCAACCTGAAGAACGTTCCCCAAGGTCCGCCACGGAAAATTCACCGGGGATGGTTCGAGGACTAATGTCGAAGAAAGAATGGATGGACAAACTTTCTGCCGCCGCCAAAGCCGAGATTCTTGGTGGGATTCTGCATGAGTTTTGGTGCGGCAAAGAAGAAAGTTTCCGAAAGCTGCCGAAAGCGTACCGCGATCTGATTCTGGCGGCGGCACGGGATTGTTCGGTTTGGTGTACGGAACTCAAAGACGAAGATTACAAGAACATCCGCGAGTGGTTTGCGGAGAACGACAAAAGGAAACGCCGTGGACGAGCCAAAAAGTCTGTACAATAATTGGGAAGTGCCGAACGACGAAGGCAGCGAACTTTACATTCAGGTGCATCAATTCGTGTCCGAGATCATGAACCGGATGGTGGAGCGCGGCTACAAAATCCGCGACGTCGCCGGGATCATGCACAGCGCGGTTGGCGTGGCGGAAGCGGAAACCTGTCTGGTTCGCAACACGCAACAGTACAAACGAGAAAATTCCCTGTCCGCTGAAGATCGTGAGCGAGTTGCGGATGGACTCAGCCCCATCGGAGGGTAATAGTGATCGACCTGACACAGCTTAGTGGTCCCGAACTGGACGAGTTAGAGATCGCCATCGAGGAAGAAAAACGCCAGCGGCTTTTGGTCGTACTGCGCACGCAGCCAAATACGGCGGTGATTTCAATCCGATCCGGCTTTAGTGGCGGGCCGGGACAGTTGATGTTCTGCGTTGACGAACGGAAAAAGGGCGAAGTTTGCGAGCGTCAGCGCGATCTAAAAGGCGAATGGCAGGATGTAACCAGTGGCGGTGATTACTTCGGTTTGAGCGACAGACCGAACGGTAAGGTAAAATGGCTCGTATCGCCGGATGACGTTCTGCACGCCTTGCGGCTGGCAAGGAAGGACGAATATGAACCAGTCCCTTCTAACACGTGACGAGTTCCGCGAAGGCGTCTTCGCCAGAGATCGACATTCGTGTGTCAACTGCGGTAAACCCGGCGTAGACGCGCACCACATTCTTGAACGCCGACTCTTTCCTGACGGCGGCTATTACCTGAACAACGGCGTGACGCTCTGCGGCGACTGCCATCTGGCGGCTGAAGCTACGATCATCTCCTGCGATAGGCTCCGGCGTGCCGCTGGCATCACTGAAATTGTGCTTCCGCCGCACTTCTTCCCCGATGGCGAGTATGACAAATGGGGAAACCAGATCGCAGAAAAAGGTCTGCGCATGAAGGGCGAGCTTTTCGAGGAAGAGCCAGTCCAGAAAATTCTTGCGCCTGTGCTTTACCTGTTCACCGACCGAATCAAGTACCCGCGCACTTTTCACTTTCCTTGGTCACCGAATCTTCAGAACGATGACCGGATGCTCCAGACAACCGAAGGCTGGGAAGGGGTGGAGTACGTTTTCACAGAGAAGATGGACGGCGAAGGCACCACGTTCTATAAAGGCGATCTACACGCTCGTTCGCTGGAATTCTCCCCGCACGCCAGCCGGACGTTTATCAAAGCGATCCACGGCGCTTGCGAGTATGACATCCCTGAAGGTTTCCGCATCTGCGGCGAGAACCTGACAGCAAAGCACAGCATCAAGTATACTGGATTGAAGTCGTATTTCATGGTCTTCAACATCTGGAAAAGCATGGACTGCTTGTCTTGGGATGAAACCGTAGAATGGACAAAGCTGCTTGGTTTGGAGCACGTCCCGGTTTTGCATCGCGGCCCATACAGCGACGAAGTATGCCGCCAGCTTTGTGACGCGCTCGATCCGTTGAAACAAGAAGGCTTGGTTGCGCGTCCGGTGCGGGCGTTTCACATGCGCGAATTTCCGTACATCGTGGGAAAATGCGTTCGCGCCAAGCACGTAACCACAGATCAGCACTGGATGCGGAAGGAAGTTGAGTTCAACGAACTGGCATGATAAACGAAACTCCAAAAGGACGGCTGGGGGAATATCTCAAAGGCGATCTTGCGGTCGCTCGTCGCCATCTCCAACGAATCAACGAAGGCATGTTTAACGGCGGCGTGCCAATGATGGTGATCGCAGAAATCAGTCGCTCCATCGAGGACTGTGTTCAGCGTATCGAACGCGACATACAAGATGCGCCTGAGACCAGAGAAACGTTCTTGGCGAAGTACGGTGGTGTCTGTCCGTGTTGCCAGAACGTCAGATTCACCCGAAGCGACAAAGGCACCGTTTCCTGCCCGTACTGCGTCACTGGTGAACTGACGTGGAACAAGGCTGGAGCATGAGCGATCAATACATTCTTCGATTCTTCAAAGTTGCGCTCTGGATCGGAAATACTCCGATTGGAGTCAACGACCGCATCGTCCCCGCCTCTTGGTCATCGGAGTCACCCAAGCATTTCTTCATCCCGATGGATGACCGTTCAGTAAAGTGGCCGACGTGGGAAGAATTAGCCAATAACAAAGCCAAAACATCATCGAAGTGATCTAGCCGAACTTTCGTCCGCTTTAGTGAGGGATCATGGCGGACGTATTCAAAACAATTCAGATTGCGAACCCTACGGCGGGCGTTCCCCTTCACCAACAACTGGTAGGCGTTATCGCGGCTTCGTCCGGCACCGTGGACGCCGGGAAGGTTGTTGTCACCAATGCAAATGGTCAACTGGACATTTCGCTTATCCCTATCAACCTGACAGCGACTATCACCGCAACGGCGAACACAGGTTCAGTTCTCACGGTCACCGCCGCCAATACATTTACTGCCGGACAGATGGTCACGCTGAACGGCCTCACTACCAAAACCGAACTGAACGGGAAGACTGTCACGATCCTGTCCACCGGACTTTCTAGCTCGCAGTTCGAGGCAAATTACACAGACACGGCGTATTCAACCACGCCGGACACCGGGACAGCCACGATCTCAGGCGGCTCCGGTAGCGGTACGGTGACCAGCTTTTCGGCTGGGAACCTGTCTCCCCTGTTCTCGACAGGCGTTGCCACGGCTACCACAACACCAGCACTCAGCTTCAGCCTGTCCAATGCGGCACAGAATGCCGTCTTTGCTGGGCCCGCTTCAGGCGGGGCCGGAGCGCCAAGCTACCGCGCTCTGGTAGTGGCTGACATCCCGTCCGGGCTGCCTTACGTGCCATCCAGCACTCCCCTGCCCCAAACCATCACCGCGCCGTCCGGCGAGTTCCTGACGGCTTACAACGCAGCCACGGGCCTATTTACGGCTGGGACGCCATCGTCGGCAGTCGTTTCCGTATTTGGACGCACTGGCGTGGTAACCGCCCAAAGTGGTGACTATAGTTACTCCCAGATCAGCGGGACGCCGACTTTAGCCCAAAACACCCCGGCGATCTCTCATGAATTCATCGCCGCATACAACAGCACGTCCGGCGCGTTCACTCAGGCGCAGCCAGCTTTCAGCGATCTCAGCGGTTCTATCTCTACCGGGCAGATTCCAGCAGCCACGGTCACGGTCAGCCAGATCAGCGCTACAGGCACGCCGTCTTCCACGACCTACCTTCGTGGCGACGGTTCTTGGTCAACTGTGCCGAGCGGCGCGGTCACATCGGTCTTCGGGCGCACGGGCGCGGTCATCGCCACGTCTGGCGATTACACCTACTCCCAGATCAGCGGCACGCCACAACTCGCTCAGACGTTTGGCGCAGTAACGAACGAATTCTTGACCAGTTACACCGCGAGCACTGGAGTTTTTACGGCGGCGCGTCCGTCTTTCTCGAACCTCAGCGGCTCCATCGCCACAGGACAAATTCCGGCCGCAACAATCACCGTCAGCCAGATCAATGCGACTGGCACACCATCGTCCACCACGTATCTGCGCGGCGACGGTTCGTGGGCTACAATTACGTCCGGTGGAACTGTCACGCAAGTCAACACAAGCGGGATTGCAACAGGCGGGCCGATCACCACAACGGGCACAGTCACGGTCACCGGATCGAGCACGAATGGTAAAACCACAGCGGTCACGGATGCGGGGAGCATTACATCAGGCACGTCCGGCGATGTTGTCACATGTGACGGGCACGGCAACGTGCAGGATAGCGGCACGCTGCTTTCAAGTCTGGCACCACTTCAATCACCTACGTTCTTAGGTACGGTGTCGATCACGAACGTTTTGAACGTAGCCGGAACGTTGAAAGACAGCACAGGTTCAGTTGGCACCAGCGGACAAGTCCTTAGCTCAACTGTAACTGGTGTGCAGTGGGTCACAGGCGGCGGATCGTCCGTCACGTTTACCAATGTCACAACTGGAACAAACACGACAGCTACCATGACGGTCGGATCGGGCGCATCGCTGACATTCAGCGGCTCCGGCGTGGTCAACTCAAACCAGTTGCAGGGCATAACAATTAGCCCCACCGCGCCAACAACTGGGCAAGTTCTCACCGCGACCAGTTCCTCAGCAGCGAATTGGCAAACGCCATCCAGCAGTGGGGTCTTTAACGCATTCACAGAATTGCCAATCACGACGAGTTCACGAACAGCCGGAACAGTGTACCAAAACACAACCGGAGGAACTGTCTTAGCCATTGTAGTGACGGCACCAAGCGGGGGTCAGCAAGCGGTTGGTTATGTTGATTCAAGCGCCACACCAACACATGTCGTCTGCCAGCGTGACGCATGGCACGGGCCGGGTGGTGCAACCACACTATTTTTGATGATCCCCAACAACGACTACTACGAAGTCATCTTACCGAGCGGTGGTGGAATTTCGCAGTGGCGCGAATTCGCAATCGCAAGTGGGACAATTACGGTTGCGGGCGATCTGGGCCCTAGCGGAGCGAACACACGCGTAGCCGGAACCACCTACCAGAACACAAGCGGCTCGCCGATGTACGTTCTAGCGTCCTTCACAAACTGCTCAGCTACCGGGGGAGCTAACCCGCTGAAAGGCATCACCGATTCTGGCTCGTCACCGACAACAGTGGTGTGGGAAGATGACCCGCCGTCCAGCGGGACAGCGGATTATGTGCTCATGCCAGTTTTACCGGGAGATTACTATATTGTTAGCTCTGCTGGAAACAGCGGTGCAACACTGGCTACATGGTACGAGTATACTTGGACTGGCGTTACTATGACGCGGCAACAGTGTAACACGGGCGGGTTCAACACCCGCTACGCAACAAGTTCAAGCAGTGCGCCGACTCAAGTAATATCGAATGCCAGCGGTGCTACTCGTTGGGTGCAGGTTGCAAGTGGAAATAGTTCAGGAGGCGACCGCTTCCTTGGATCGAATGAGAGCTTCACCTACATGTGCGACCAAGTTACGTCAGGCTCCGTCTGCGACGTATGGGGCCTAGTGCTTCCGGGCTGGCTTTACGTGTGGAACTACAACAGCGGAAGCGGACTAGGCACCAGTCTTTGGTGGGAATGGACAATTTCCTAGTTAAGGAAATTGTTTCTTCGGCATCGTAGTCGCACGGGTGCTCGCTGCGGCGGTTCCTATGGCACCAAGGACAGATGGAATCCCGATGTCCTCAGCTTCCTTATGGAAGGTGTATTTGCCGTTTGGATACTCGCCTTCGTAATCCACCGCGATGTAATCACCGAGCTTCACCTGCGCAGTCGCAACCAAGTTCGCCAGCGGGAAGACAATGTTGCGCTCCAGCGCTCGCTTCAGATGACGCGCACCAAACTTTGGATCGGTGCCTTCAGTGAGCAAGGCTTGCTTGGCTCTATCCGCTACTTTGAAGACAAACTGGTTGCCGCCAACGGCGAACAGAATTCGCTGCTGCACCATACCAAGTTCGATCTCAAGAATTTCTTTCATGTCCTCGTCACGCAAGGTTTTGAACACGACCGTCTTGTCGATGCGGTTCATGAACTCCGGCGTGAACTTTTTCTTGCACGCTTCAGCCGCAGTGCGTCCGATCTTCTCATCAAAATTGTCGTCAATGACAGGCTTGAGCGGTTGGAACCCAAACCCGCCGCCTTCTGTGAGAGCCATCATATCTGAAGCGCCAAGGTTGGATGTGAGGACGATGATGCAGGATGATAAGTCCACGCGGCGATTGTCGCCGAGTGTGAGTGTTGCTTTGTCAAGAATGCCGAGCAAGAGTTGCCAGAGAGCGTCTGACGATTTCTCGATTTCGTCAAAGAGCAGAATCGAGAGCTTGAGCTTTTCAGTGTGCCATTGATTCAACGCTTCCTGAGTCAGGAGCGGGTGCGTTTCGCGATGTCCGAGGTATCCGGGGGGAGAGCCGATGAGCTTTGCGATCTCGTGGGAATGTTGGAATTCGGCGCAGTCAATTTTGATGCAAGCGCGTGCGTCACCGAACAGGACTTCTGCCATCGCTTCAACCACGCGGGTCTTTCCGGTTCCTGTTGGGCCAAGAAAGAGAAGGTTGCCTACAGGACGACCGGGCGCGTTCAGTCCGGCAAGAAACATCTGATAAATCTCAGCTACTTTTTCAAGTGCTGCGTCTTGCCCGACGATGCGCCTACGCATCTGCGCTTCGAACTCGCGGGCGTCATTACTCCGACGACTAGGATCAAGCTGCTGTTTCGTACCAGTCTTCACCGGGACTCCTTTAACTGCTGGGCCTGTAGTGACTCCAACCGCCGCTGGTTTCGCTGCGCTTCCACTATCATTCCAAAAAGCCACATGCCCTTCTTTCTAGGGACAGATAGTCCCTTCTTCGGTAACTGGTAAAACGTGCTCGCTCTGGTAATTTGATGCGATTTCTGAGATGTTTGACGCTATTTTCTTCGGCCTACGCGGAAACAGCTAAACGTGGTAGCGGCTTCCCCTTGAATTTGATACTGCGCCCCTCAATTCTTCGGTGAGTTTGGATGTGTTTCGTAATTTCTTCGATGTCTTCGAGAGCCTCGATTCGAATTCCTAATAGCTTCTCGCAGAAAAATTCATCGGTCTCACTGACCATTTTGAATTCTTGCAGCGTGAGGTCTTCTTTGATCGAGTTGCATTTCCGACAGCAACGAACACAACGACTCTCCACGAACCGATCCCAATGTTTGACACTGACGGGAATTACATGATCGCGGGTTTGGTAAATGGCATGATGGGGGAGCGCGTCTTGCTTGCGGGTTTGGACGCCACAGTAGAAGCACGCGCCTTGAAGAACGGGGTCTAGCTCGCGGAAGGCTTTGATAAAATCGTTCAGCGTCATTTTGGTGGGTGATCTCTGTTCAAATCGCTATGGTCATAGGCTTCGTAAATCGGATAGCCGGGAAAATCGTCTTTTGCTAGTATCTGCGTCCCGCGCCAGCTTCCGCCACAATACCGCGAACTGCCGTCAGGCCCGTAAAGATAAAAGCACCAATAATGGTGCTCCGGCATCGTAACACACTGTTTCCACACTCGCGTGATGACCACGCTTGTTTCTGGTGTCATGAGCGCACATCGGGATCAGGGTAGGAAAAATTCTTTCCGTATTCCTTCATCAGATCGGCTTGCTGTTCAAAAAGCCAGTCTCGCCAATTCCGGCTGCCTGATGTTTGGGCAACTTCGATGAAAGGCGTATTCGGATCACCGCCGCTCGTGGACTTTTTGACCTTGACCACAACCGATAATCCACCAGCAACATCGTCTTCGCCGTGGTCGATGTAAAGCTCTCCGGGGACGTAAATGTAGTCCCCCACTTCAGGAACCCAATATTCGCCGGAACTGATCCGCGCCTGTAGGAGAGTTAGCTTGCGCAGATCGAGTGTGTTTTCAGAAGTCCGCGCCTGTGCCTCCGTAGAAAAAACTTCTCCGGTAAGCGCGTTTTGGAAGGCTGTAATTCTGCGTGCCATGGATCGAGTCTAGCAGAAAAACAGGCAAAAACAAAGCGGCTCACCCGGATAGTTGCAACGGGGAGCCGCTTCGCACTTCGCTTCTAAGGTGAAACGTGTACAACAGCAAAAATATGGCGGGCTTTTGCCCGCCACAAATTTTAGGACAGCTCGATCAATTCCTGACTATGATCGAAGCCTTGGTCAACGCAGCGTTGTTCAGTCAGCAGCCAGTCCGGTGTACCGCCGTCCTGTTTGAAATGCTGCCGGGGATTGATTACCCCGAACTCGATACAGCCGTCAGCCGAGTATGGGTCGATTTGACGAGTTCTTACGCCCCTCCCGGTTGGCCAACCGGGGGTTCTTCAACCTTACGCCGCAGATGACTGTACCGCCAGCGAGCCACGCTTTACAGCGCACCCGCCGCACCTTAGTCCCCGGCAGGGACTTGTTCGGTCAAGCCGTCCACATAAATAGAATACCATAGTCTGGGATTTTCCAAGACTTTCGATCCCCTTTTTAGGGGAAAATCTATGGGCTTCTTTCAAGAACAGCACGACAGAATCAAAGGATTATTGGACAAATTGACGAACGATGCGCACGTTCCAATCGCCATCGGTGTCTTCATCGCGACTTTCACGTGGGTCTGCAAAGGCCATGATCTGCCGCCGGGTTTCGTGAGTTCTCTGTACGCGTTCTACGCGTTCTTGGGCGGACACGCCGCCGTTTATCAGAAGTGGCCCGATCCGCCAACCCCTACCGCGCCAACTGTGGACGTAAACGTGAACAACACCAATGCCAACACAAACACGGCTACGGCAACGGCGGATGGTTCAGGGACGAACGACGCTAAGGGCTGACGTAATCCGTTCTTCAGCGATGGCGTAATACTTCGGATCGTTGTCAATGCCGATGAAGTCTCGTCCTGTTTGGACACATGCTAGTCCGGTGGTGCCTGACCCCATGCAGTTATCCAGCACGAGTGCGCCGGGATTAGTGTAGGTCTCGATGAGATAAGCCATAAGTGGGATTGGCTTCTGCGTAGGATGAAAGCCGCGCTCAGACGGAAAGCTCAGCACATTTTTCGGGTAGTTCGTGTATTCCTGCTGGTAGCCATCTTTGAAACCTGTGCGCCCCATGATCTCGCCCGTCTCTTTCGTGCGAACTCGCGGCTCAGCTAGTTTGACAATCCCCTGCGGATTATACACGGGCTGCTTCTTGTAAAAGACGGCGATGTCTTCGTAGACGCGAAGCTGTTGCTTCTTGGCATTCGCAAAACCAGTGGCATTTGTCTTGACCCAAATCCAACTACTCTTGAACATTTTGATGTTGCTCATGATGAGCGCGGAAGTGAATGGCTGGCACGCGGTGAGCACGATTGCGGCATTCTCTTTCGCAACATGATCGTAAGCTTCCCACAGTTTGGGGAACGGGATAATCGAGTCCCATTTACACTCAGTTGTTCCGTAGGGGAGATCGCAAAGGATGAGGTCAACGCTGTGAGCGGGGAGCGTCATCATCGCTTCAACAGAATCTCCGAGAATGAGTTGCACGGACATCCCTTTATTCTACAACATTTACAGCTTTTTGGACATGCTGACCGCGTGGACATGCAACCTGTAGTAGTTTCGTTTGAAGCCGCAGACCCGGTAGCCAAGCTGCCAATAGAGCAGTTGAGCCGGGTTCTCAGTCCAGACTTCGAGCTTGATGGTAGGGAACCCGCGCTTCTTCATGTCCTTCTCACAAGCGGCGATCAACTTTGATGCGATCCCCTTGCGTCGGTGGACACGTGTGATATTGACGGTCTCAATATTGGCTTTGTTGTCTTCTTCTCCGGCGAGAAGAAACCCAGCGATCTTGTTTCCGATGTAAGCAACCCAGACAAATCCGTGCTTACGTGAAAGCAGGACCGCTTTCTTAAAGACGGGTTCTGTCCAGCGAAATTCCTTGGCGAAGCATTCCTTTTCAATCTCGTAAAGATCGGGGAGTTCGCTGTCTTCAAAAGTGTTACGGATTACGAACACGGCTTACCGATCTTGATGTGGTACGTTCCCGTACCAGCGTTCAATGATTTCGAGAGGCCGAGCAGCTTCCGCAGGGCATGGCTGGAGCGGCTTGCCGTACTCGTCCTGTGCGGGTCCGCCTGTGAAGGCGATCCCCCATAGAATACGAAGCGCTTGCCATTCCGGGTGCATGTCGCAATACTCACACTTCCCCGGCTCATGCAGGATTCGTTGGTCGCAATGCGGGGACTGCTGAATGTACTTGTGCGCGAAACTACTATCTGCCATTCTTTGCCTTCTTCGCCTTCTTGATCTTGACGCCAAATAGCACGTCGTTCTTGACAGGGGAAACAAGCTGAGCCACGATGCCCTTATCCTTGGTAACGATAAAGGCTTGCAGCGCACGGCCCGAAGTGATGTAGCCAGCATTGGAGTGGAACCGATCCATGCCTGACAAACTCTTCAACTGAATATGCGTGAGGCCGTGAATCTCGCGGATCACTTCGTGGTGCAGGTGACCGCAGAACCAATACTGGCGGTTCGATTGCGCCCAGAGATCAGCCGCTTCCTTGGTCATGACCGCGTGCGCGTCTCCCGGCTTGACAGAATCGCCGTGGCTGAAGCCAAGCAACGAGTCGCCGTAGAGCGTGTATTGGCGGCGCTTTGGATTGACCGTAATCTTGACATCCTTCGAGTCTTTGTAAATCGCCTGCAAGTAGAGCATGATTGTCATAGCTGCCGAGCGGTCGTGGTTGCCGGGAACCGGATACCATTCAACGGGTGCGATCTGGCGCAGCATCTCAACGTGGTCGTGCGCAAGCTCTGATCCTTCGATGAGAATCTGAGAATACGTACCGTCACAGTCCTGTGGCGTTCCGCGTGTGGTGCCGCCTTGCGGGTTGTCAATGTGCAGCCAGTCGGAGCCGGAGCCGCAGATGATCTTTTCAGGCTTACCGAAGTTTGAAATGAGCGTACCAAGGTTGCCCGTGTGCTCCATCAGCAGGTCACGTGCTTCTTGACGGCTATAGCTTGAACCTGTCTCATCTTCCCAGCCGTGTTTGCCGAAGTGCAAGTCGAACGGGGACAAAATGACCGCGAACGGTTCCTTGGACTTGTTGATATTGAGCATCGGCGGCTTGTAAGCGGGAAGGTTCTTTTGGACGTGGGCGAGTAGCGGCTGGAATACGTTCTGGTCAAAGTTCTGCCACTTCTCGTGGTCGCTCTGGATCAAGCGCCACTTTTTCTTCTCGAACGCTTTGTAGAGAGACTGCTTCTTCTTCTGAAGAATGTCTTCCACCATGTCATCTTCGTCACGCGACAGAAGCTCTTCGGTGGTGACAGGCTCGCTGTCATGTGTCCAGCCATGGACTGATTTGTATTCGATGAACCAGTCACGGCGCATACCGAACGTGCGGCAGATTTCATTGATGGTTTCAGGCTTACCCGTCCAGTTGGAGTAGGCATCCTTCATTGCGCGGTGCTGAGCGCCGGATAACTGGATGCGCACTTTGCAGCGATCCAAGAAGGTGATATAGGTGTCCGTCTCTTTGTTGAACGTGTACTTTTCAGTGTACACTAGGTTGGCATCTGCTTCGTCCAAGTCTTCTGGATCGGGGGCTTCGGTGACTTCTAACCGCACCCCAGCTTCTCGCAGGAAATCCTTAAAGCGCGACCAATACTTCGCGATTTGCTTTTCTGTGAACTTCGCGTTCGCTCTCCAGAAATCACGTCCAATGATGATCGTTGGATTCGCGTCCTGCAAGCGCTGTGCTTCGAGCAGCAAGTCTTCACGTGACGGCTGGCCCTGCGGTGTCCCAGATTGTTCGGTTGATTTCTTAGTAGCCAAAAGTTCCCTCCAAGGAATTACTACTCATGCAAAAGAGACACGTATTTGATTCTCAAGCATAAATACTGCGCATTTCCGAACTTGCAAATTTCGGCAGTTCCCGAAAGTTTCCGTTGCCTATTCGTATCATAGATGGGGAAGATTTTGGGGCGAATCCCGATTTACCATTAAAACAATGAAATCCATCACGGCTGACAAACTGCCCAACATGCACAGCACCGAGTTTCGCGGCATTCCCGTGGTCATTCAATGGCCTAAAGGGAGCACGCGTGTCGGCGAACGCAAGGACGGGACGAAGTTCAAGACTGAGATGAAGGCTGACTACGGCTACATCCCGGATACCGTTGCCGCTGGCGACGAAGAGCGGCTGGACGTGTACATTGGGCCAAACAAAGACGCTGAATACGTTTACGCCGTCGAGCAGAGTCGTAAGGACACCGGGGAGTTTGACGAGTGGAAAATCATGCTTGGGTTCGACTCGCTGGAAGAAGCCGAAGAGTTGTACGAAGAACAAACGGGGGAAGATGCAGATGTGGAAATGACTGACATTTCTGAAATCCCGTTCGACTACTTCTATGACCGCGTGGATCACGAGCGCGAAGAGGACGAGACGCAGGAAAACGAAGAAATCAAGACCGAGCTTCAAGAAGAAGAGGCTAAGATTGCCGGACATGAGCGCGAAAAGCTTTCTGTCATCGACGCCTTTATCAAACTGTACGAACACGAGCAGGACTACTACAAAGAAACTGCCCATAAAGTTCAGGAAGAATTGGAAGAAGCGCTTCAGGACGCGGGTATCCGCGCCATCGTGACATACCGAGCAAAAAAGCCCCGCCGCCTGCGAGAGAAGCTGATGAAGCGCGACCAGAAGCGGCACTATCAGTCCTTCCGTGACATCTACGATGATATAGTGGACATGGCTGGCGTCCGTGTGGCGCTCTATTTGCCGCATGATCGCGATGCGGTCGGTCAAATCATCGAAAAAATCTTCGCCCCAGTTCGTCCGCCGAAGCATTTCCCCGAAGACCGGGGGCCGGGAGACGGCATGGGGTATGTTGCCACGCACTATTTGGTGCAACTGAGACCCGAAGGACTGCATAAGGAGGAATTACGCTATGCCGACACAAATGTCGAAATTCAGGTCGCGTCCGTGCTCATGCACGCGTGGGCCGAAGTCACCCACGATCTCACCTACAAGCCCGCCAAAGGCTCCCTTACCCCCGAAGAAGCAAGGATAGTGCAGGATTTGAATGACATCGTGCAAGCCGGGGAAGCGGCATTGGAACGCTTGCAGGAATCGGTGGAAGGACGCACGGAAGGAAACCTGATGGTGGAAGTGCAGGCCGCTTTGAAGAAGATGGCGGACACCTTCGGTCAGGTCAGTTACGAGGAGGTCAGAAAGACCGCAAGCCGTATCGCAGCAATAGGTCAGCCAAAACCGAGCAAAAGCCAGTTCTCAACGTATTTTAGAACACGGCTTGCTCTCTGGAAGGCTCAAAACCAAAACTCACAACATTGATGCTAAAATAGAAGGTATCCATGAAGTCCGACCGCACTTTACTAGGCTGGTACAAACGCATCAACAAACGGTTCTTTGACGGCAACTGCCCTGAGCGGGTTTGCGTGAGATGGGCTGACCCTGAAGAAGAAGAACGCGGTGACGCTTGGGAAGAGAAGTATTTCGGCGAAGCCGAGCGCCTTCCAACTGACCCAAACGACAAGAACTATGACCGCTGGCATGACTTTGCCATCGTGCTCAGTCGCCGCAAGAACGACAGTTGGATCGTCAAAATCTCAACTCTTGTTCATGAGATGATCCACTTAGCAACCGATCTCAAAGATGACCACGGCCCCGCCTTCGAGCAATGGCGTCAATACGTTGCAGATCGTGGCATCTTCAAAAAGCACGCCTTACGCAAAGACCGGACGCTGTTCTAAAACCTACTGACTTTTCGTGCCTAAAGTAGGGAAATCAATGAGCTTATTGGACAAAAAGGCAGTCGAAACCGTCACGCTCTACCACGGAACCTGCGCGGAGAACGCCAAACGCTTGATTAACAACGGTTGGCGGCCGAACCAAGTCCCCCAAGGTGGTAACATTGGGCAGACAAAATACCTTTACCTTTCCACGGGTTATAACGACGCTCTCTGGTTCGCCGAAGAAAAAGGCTGCAACGTTGTTCTTGAAGTAACCTGCCCGATGGACTCACTTAAAGTTGACCCCGAGGACGGCTTCGCCGAGACTGTTGAGGATGAATTGTCCACCGAAGAGAGAATCGGCACCCCCGGCAAGTTAGTGCTTACCAAGCCGCTTGGCGCTGAACATTTCACTGTTGTCTCCCACAACATGCCGGAGTTTCAGAAGGACGCCAAGATTCACAGTAACGCATCCACGCAGGTTGACGTACCGGGCGACGTCGCGGCTAAGATTATCCAAGTTGGGAAAGAGTTGATCCCGGACGAGTACCTTACCGGAGAGGGTCGTGTTTTGACCCCGCACGTCACGGTGAAGTATGGCGTAAAGGAAGACGAACAAGCACTCCGCACTATCTGCCAGCATCACGCGCCGTTCTCTGGGCAGCTTGGCAAGACTTCGGCCTTCACCGCGAGTGAGAACAATGCTGGCGGTGTTCCCGTCGTCGTAGAAGTCAACGGACAAGGATTTCATGATTTGCACGATGAAGTCATGAACGCTATCGGCACCCAGCCCGATGATTTCACTTACACCCCGCACATCACTATTGCATACGTCAAACCAGTTGAGGCGCAGCACTTCGTTGGAAGTGACGCGTTCGCCGGGATTAGCTTCCAAGCGTCTGCTGTTGTGTTGTCGAAGCACGATGACAACGATCAAGTTAAAATTCCGCTGGGTAAGGCAATGGCACAGACCGCTGCCGAACAGGAAGAGATTCCGTTTGTCATCACAGTTTGGCCCGTTGATTTTGACAACTCACCACAGGGCTATACGGTGAAGTATCCGCCGCTTGAGCGCGACGTGAAGATTTGCCGCAGTCTTCCAGAGTTGAAGAAAATTTGTCGCGATGCTGCCGCCCGCTATGAAGGTAGGGCTGATACCATCGTCACATCTGGTTACCTGATGCAGGGCCCAGACGAGCTACAACCAAAGATGCGTGGGCTTAAACAGTTTTGGGAGAGCGGCCCGTTCAAGAGCCGAAAGTCTGCCGCATCTCCGCAAGTTGCACCTGAGATTCCACAGCGTCCGCCGCAAGAGACAGACGATGTTGAACCGGAGTCACGTCCGCAGTATGAGTATCGCAAGCAGACGCACGGTGATAACTGGATCATCTACAACAAAGACGGCGATGCGGTAGCGTTCGCGGATTCAGAACAACAGGCGCAAGATTGGCTATCAAGCCCGGACACACTTCGGAAATTAGATCGCGGTGAACAACCGGAAGAGGTCGAGCGCACGGAGCCAGCCGTACAAACGACTAAGAAGCCGCGCAAGTGGAAAGCCCCAACTAAGCCCGTCACTGAAACAAGTAACTTCAAGAAGTGGTTTGGATCGAGCAAGGTAGTTGACGAAGACGGCGAGCCGATGAAAGTCTATCACGGCACCACGCACGAAGTCGAAACCTTTGACATCGACAAGACCAATGAAGAAAATTACTACGGCAAAGGGTTCTATTTCTCGTCGTCAGCTTATGACGTTGAAACCAACTATGCCACGGACAAAGGCGGCGATATTACCGCCCGCATCTCACGCCGCACTGAGGAAATCCAGCAAGAGCTTGAAGGAAAGTTTGAAGATGAGCATGGCTACACGGCTGACGGGATCGAGATGCAAGAGATAGAAGAAGAAGCCGGAAGATTGGCACGCGAAGAAGTTGTGGGACCGAACAAAGGCACCACTATGGCGGTCTACCTGCGCATCCGCAAGCCCGTAGTCGTGGAAAAGGGCGGCGGCACATGGTTTGAGTACCGCTATAACGAACGCACTGGAGAAGAGTCCGGCAGCGCCGTGGAATTGTACGAAGCTGTCATGAACGCGGCATCCCATTGGGGCACGGATGGCGGTCGAATCTGGAGCGAGGCAAACGAGAAGATTGGAAACCCGGAATTCACAGCCTATGATTTCGAAGAAGCTGTGCGCGGTCTGGACTACATCGAAGACGAAAACGGCAGCGTCAACACTGGCGCGTTCATCGGCGACGTGTACAAGGCGGCGGGCTTTGACGGCATCATTCAAGATGCTTGGGGAGAGTTCGGCGGCGGGAGCAAATACAAGGGCATGGAGATGGAGTGGGGCACGAAGCACTACATCGTTTGGGACCCACGCCAAATCAAGAGCGCCATCGGGAATGTGGGAAAATTCGACAAAAAGAATCCAGCGATCACGGCTGCGGTTACTGAAGAAGACAGACAAACGCTAAAGACTCTTGGTTCAGACATTGTCGAAGAAAAGACCATTGGCGATTACGATTTCTTCGTCACATACGAGAAGAACTTCGGGATATATCAGATCGGTATGCAGCGCGTGGGTATGAGCGCTGTAGACTTAGGTCAACAGTTCGAGCAGCAAAAGCAGGATCGCGGGAAAGGTAGCAGACGAGAACTCAAGCAGACGATCCAGCAGTGGATTGACAAATACCACGTGCTCGTAGTTGCTTCCATGAACCCAGCCAAGACCTTGAAGTACGTTCGCTTGCTCCAAGCACTAGGCTTCCAGCCGAAGCAGCAGTCGTTTATGGGAGTGCCGTTGATCCTATTGACAGATGGGACAGTCAAGATCAGCAAGCGCAAGCAGGCTCGCAAGGGCGACACAACCAGCATGACGCTTGGTGTGGATTCCGAACATGTTCCGGGATTCCCGGCAGTGGTGCTCGTCCGCTGGGAGCAAGGGATGCGCTGGCGTCAGGTGCTCAAGGCGGTGAAAGCAATCGTTGGTGAGATTGCTGGGCACCGTGTGCCTTGGCGCGACATCTACATTTGGTCGTCGCTTTGGGGCAACTACGAAGAACAGCAAGCGGGTTGGGAAGAATACAAGGGACGCAAGCGGTCGGTTATGTTTGACGTTCTACATAATGGCAGTTTTGTGTCTGTTGGTGCCCCGTACCAGACAACAGCAGTTGTTGCTGGAGAGGAATCGCCGGACGCGCCATGCCCTGACTGTGGCGCACCGAAGAGCAAGCACGCCGCGTTCCGCATCATCGCGCTCAACATCCCACGCTTAGTGCAGGACTTTGGACAAAAGCTAGTGGCTAGATACTTTGCCGATCTAGGGGTGACGCAGCCCGTGGATGCTGGCGTCGATCTGCCTGAAAAGATCATCAACGAGCTAAAGAAATCTGATCCGACTGCCAACTTTGAGTATACGGCTTGGCTGACAGGGAACTACGCACGCGGAGACATCGGGGCGTTCAAAGAAATCCCGCAGAAGATCGCCCCACTATTGGTTCGCTTCAACGATCTCAAAAAGGGAAAATACCTTGACGCGAGCGAGCGTGACATTGGGCGGATCAAGGGTGCAGCGCAATTAACACAAGTGATTGAAAAGTACGCTGAAGTCGTTGCTGAATCCGAGCGTAAGAAGAAAGCGGAGAGAGAAAAGCAACTCTTCACCGAAGGCAAAGCCACGCTGTTTTACGACGATGGGAACATCAAGATCATCATCCCGAATACGGAAGAAGCCGCCATCTATTTCGGCATTAACACAAAGTGGTGTACTGCTGCGTCTGAAGGCATGAACCACTTCCAGAACTATGCTGAAGATGGGCCGTTGTACATCATATTGTTCAAGGCGGAAAACAGACGTTATCAGTTTCACTTCCCGTCTGCGCAGTTCATGGACGAACAGGATGTGGAAATTGTGCCGGGTACATTCCTACCAGCGCACCCTAAGCTCGCTGAACTGTTCTTACCTATCGCTGAAGAAGCTGTTGACGATGGCAAAGCACAATGTGAAGACTGTGGCGGGAGCGGTGGGGACACGTGCAGTTGCGACGACGGCACTGTTGAATGCGACTATTGTTCTGGACGCGGCTCGGAAGATTGCGACACTTGCGAAGGTGCGGGAGAGCTAAGCTGCGAAAAATGCGATGGCTCCGGTCAGCTTACAGACGACGAAGGAAACGAAGAAGAGTGCTCGTCGTGTGACGGCAGCGGAACTCGCCCCTGTCCAGATTGTGAAGACTCCAGTGGTAGTATTGAGTGCCCCAACTGCGAAGGCAGTGGGGGTTGGACTTGTGAAGAATGCGGAGGAACAGGTAGGGCAACTTGCACAGAGTGTGAAGGAAAAGGCTACCTACCCGACCTCCATGCTTTCATTGTCGCGGCACGGCGTACAGTGCAAGCGGCGAAAGCACAAGGCGCTGCGGCTGGTAAAACATCAGACTCCCACAAAGAGACGCCATTCTCGGACACGCAGTATGAAAACCCAGAACAAGGCATGGAGACAAACGCCTACGCGGACACTTACGAGCGTGTGAAAGGCATTTACGAACTTCCGTCACTCGAAGAACTTGCACCCCAGATGTTCACGGCTGCTGAGCGCGTGCAAGACTCCGCTACAGACCAGATTAAGTGCATCTGCGGGAACGAGCCACATAAAGAAGGCTTCTACTGGTGCGACCAGTTCGGCAAGTACATTGACGATTACGATGATTGGGATGGACATTACATCCGCTGTGACCGTTGTGGTCGCGTCATCAACCAGAAGACGGGTCGCGTTATGGGTAAGGCTGACAAAAACTTATTCGGAGAAGTTTCTGTGACGGCGGCGGAACTCCCGGAAGAAGACATCGCCCGCACCGACGAAGAGATCGCCAAGATCAGGGAAGAAGTCAAGGACGTTGAGATCACTTACGAAGTGATGGATTCACACCGGGGAGAGTTATCCGCTGAAGTGGGTGCATGGTTGCACGGCAAGCCGATTGGATATGTGTCTTTCAGCGAACTTGAGGATGACGATACGAGCGACCCGAACCAGTACAAAGAGATGGAAGATGAGTACGGCGGAAAGTATTGGGAGCAAGTGGGCGAGATTCCACGCGAAGTCCACATCAAGTACGTCTACGTCGCCCCACGCTATCGCAGGGTAGGCGTAGGCACGATGATGTACGAGAAGATCAAGAAGGAATTTCCCGGCGAGCCAATCCGTAGCAGTGGCACAACCGAGCGCGGCGGCAAGTTCCGTAACTCGCTGTTGAATCGCGGGGTTATCACGGCTGTTTTCGCTGAAGCCCAGAACGAAGTCCGTCACTCCGATCATCTGCTGGATTCCGAAGCCACAGGTACTACCAAGACACTCAAAAGTGATCCATTCATGCTGGAGACGCAGGTACTTCACGAGAGCCTTGGCAAAGAACCGAAACCGATGAACCCTGCGCTTCCTACGGGACGCTCCGAGCAGACACCGCCCGCTGAAGGCGAAGCCGAGCTTCAGATGACAAGCTCGTTCCACATCGAAGCAGTAAACTACGACGAAATGTTCAAGAACATCCTTGAACTCACCCCGAAAGGTGGACTGACTGCGGCTGACGTGAAGCAAGAAATCGCGTGGGCAAAGAAAGACTTGAAGAAGCAGGATCGCATTGTCTGGTGGTTGCGCTGGTACAGACTAGCCTTACTCGGTGTTATCGTAGAGAACCTACAGCAGCAAGCACGGGTAAAACAGGAAGAAGCCAAGCTGTACACCGAATTAGGCGGCGCGGAGCACCAGCAGAATGAGCAGAGTGCAACTGAAGCGCAGCAAAAGGCTGACATGGCGATGCGTTACCTGCAAGGGGAAGAGAAAGCCCTAGGCAATCGCACGGGTCGTGACATGATGGGTATCCCACACAAGAGGCCGGATTGGTACAAGGGGATGCACACCAAGATGCAGCACCTTATGAGTCTGCCTGTTGCCAAGATTCAGAATACGGTCTGGGACAAACAAACGCCAGAAGCACTCGTCACTGAATTTGAGAACTATGAAAAAGAGTGGGGCGAGGACATCAAAGGAAAGTTGAAGCCGAACCTTGAGCCAGTTTGGACTTCGGAAGACGCGCAAAGAATACAAAGAATGCGTCAGAATGTAGAATATCATCTGTCGCGGGGAGATACAGAGAAAGCCGAACGTCTTCAGGAAGAAATCAAAAAACTTGAAGATGAAATCGCTGAAAGAGGCGAACAACCGGAAGTTGATACCGTGTTCCTTCAGTTTCAAGATGGTTGGGCGTGGTGGAAGTTGTCACGTGCTTACTGCTCAGAAGAAGCACGCGCCATGGGTCACTGCGGAAACGTGGTTGGTCAGGATCGCCCTGATGAGCGTATCCTAAGCCTGCGCAAGCCATCGAAGGTAGGCAAGGAAACATGGTGGGAGCCGCATCTTACCTTCATTCTCGAACCAAACGGACAGCTTGGGGAAATGAAGGGCAAGGCGAACAATAAGCCCACGGCGGCGTACCACAAGTACATCATTCCGCTTCTCGAAGACCCACGCATCAAGGGAATTCGTGGCGGCGGCTATGCGCCGGAGCGCAACTTCAGTCTTGCGGATTTGCCAAAAGAAGAGCAGGAAAGACTCACAGCAGCCAAGCCCGGACTCTTGAACGCTGAAATGTATCTGGCGAAGTTCGGCCCAACAGAAGAGTGGGTGCGTCGCGTTGACGAGACTCTGGAGTGGGACTACAGCCACAGTACGAAGTTAGGTGGTTGGGAAATCAACACGTACAAATCACTGGACGACTTCGTTCAAGAAACTGGCAACGACACGGCGAAGTGGATTGGTAGGGTTTTCTCCGGCGATGAAAACCTAGATTATTACGAAGGCATCTCACTGTCAGACGCCATTGAAAACCTTGATACCGCTGGCGAAGAAATGGTGCGCAACTACATTCGCGTAACTTACCCAGAGGAAGTTAAAGCATGGGAAAAAGAATACGACACGGAGTTGGACAACAGCAATCTTGGGGACGCCATCTCCGAGATGAGCTTGGATGATGTGGAGCAAGACCTGACTCGTGCGGTTGAGACCGGACGCCGTTACGGTGCTGAGAAAGAGATGTACGAGGCGCTTACATCAGCCATTGAAAACATGGGGAGTGACGACAATAACCGCTTGGGTTCAGCGGTTGCTTACAAGACATACACAGACCCCAAGACCGGGAAAGTTTCCCCTGTGTGGGACTCGCCTGTCACAGAATACTTCCCGAACACATCTGCTGCTAAGCTGGCGGATAGCGGCAGCAATTGGGAGCAGATTGAAGAAAATGAGTACGGCTACTACAGCGGCACTTCGGCGTTGAATGTTGAAGAGCCACACTACGGTTGGGACGGCTGGGATCAAGAAGGTTTCATGGAAGAGATCAAGCAGTCATTTGGTCAACCGAAATCACCAGAAGATGAAGCAAAACATCAAGCCGAGCTAGAAGCTGAAGCAAAGAAGCGCCCTGACCTTATCCCGGTGCGCACAAATGGCAAGATCACAGGGTGGGGACACAACCCCAACTACAAAGGGCCAAAGCTGGGGCCGGGGGGTGTAGAAGTTGACGAGAAGGGCAATCCAATCAAAAAGAAGCCCGCGCCTAAGAAAAAGAAGAAGCGCAAGAGTCATCTACTGAACAAAAAGGCAGCCGAACCGTGGGAAATGAGCGAACGGGAGTACGCAGCGAAAGACTGGACGCCAGAAGAGACCGAAGAAGAAGCAAAAGAACGCTACCGCAGAAAGAGAGTATGGCAGCAGAACGCTCTTGGGGCGGTGAGCCTTGGTAAACTCACACCGCAAGAAGCGAAAGCACGCGGTGCATACGACACGGAAAAGTTCAAGCCGTTGCCGCCCGATCTTTACCATGTCACAACAGCGAAGAGCAAGGTGCTCGCGGAAGGATTGAAGACGCGGCAAGAGATGAACATGGGCAGCGGGACTGGGCTTGGCGGCGGCACAGAGCAAGCCATCAGTTTCACGGCTGATCCTGAGATCGCCAGAGGCATCTATGAAAACCTGCTGATCGCTCGCAGAGTGGCGGCTGGTGAAATGACGCTTGATGACCTGATCGAGACCGCGACCAAAGGCGAGGGAGCCAACCGCCCGTGGATCAACGACATTCTCAAGTCTCTTGGTGGTTCGAGCGGGACTAAGGACTTTGGAGACAAGATGGTTGATGCGCTCAAACGCGGAGTCACGTGGGAGCAGTCCATGGGAAGACCACCACAAGAGGGATGGGCTGACCAAGGAACGCTTAGAACCAAGCCGGGGAACTGGCGTCCTGCCCCGTGGAGCTATCACTGGACAGGCGGCGATGGCAACGAGTATTACTCTAATTGGGAGCGGGACTTGACACCCAAAGAGCGGCAAGAAGCGATTTTTGACTTCTTCAAGAAGTGGAGCTTCTTCCGTGAGCAGGCTGGCGGGGGGCTTGATCCGTTGTATTTCATGAGCGATCCAGAGGCTTTGGGCAAGACGCCTGAGTCCGAGATTGCCATCCTGCACTTCAAGCCTGTGCCGGGGGCTATGGGGACGCAGGAATCGGCCCTAGGCGAGTGGCGCACGTACACGGGCGCAGCGGTAAAGCTCGTAGGCGAAGGGCTGGCAAAGGGACAGACAGCGGCGGTAAAGCCGTTCCCGAACTCGGTTGTGCAGCAAGTGGTGTATCATGGCACAAACGAACCGTTTACCCGCGTGGACATGGGCCGGGGAGCGCAAGGTGTTTTCTGGGTTACGTCTGACCGAAGCAAGATCGAACGCGGGGAGTCCGGGGCGACCAGTAGCAAGCATATTCTGCCGATGTACATCAACATCCAGAAGCCTGCGGGCTGGCCCGAATACGAAAAATATTCTCTTGGGGAATTGAAGCGTGACTATGACGGCGTAATTCTGAACGACGAAGACGGCAGTTTTGACGCCATCGTTTTCAAGCCGAATCAAGTCAAGATGATTAAGGAACTGAAACAGAATGCCTGAGAAGCAGACAATTTCGCCAGCACCGTTGCTATTCCGCATCGAAGTGCCGGAGTCTCGCCGCAAGACATTCTGGAATCGGCCGAATGCCAAGCTTGAATTCTGGGCGTTCACTGTCAGACCACGAGCATTCCGCAATGAAAAGATCGTCTTCACGTTCGACAAAAAGCCTGTAGCAGAAGCGGTCATCGTGAAGATTGAAGACCCCGGTCAGTCTTCGTGCAGTGCCACGAAAAAGTACAAAGACCACTACAAGGTGTTCTGGAGTCCGAAGCAATTCATCAAGTATGAGACCAGCAAGGTCGCAGCCAAATGGATTGGCCCTGTGTATCACGGCACAACGAAAGCGGGGTTCAAGAAGCTCAAGGGTGACGTAGAGTCAGCGGGAATGATCTACTTCACTGACGATACATCCTACGCGGACTACTTCACCACTCGCGGCGGGGAGTACAGGTCAGGAAGCGGGGTTTATCCGGCGTATATTCGCTTTAACAAACCGTTCGACGCTAGGCGGTTTGAAGACCCGATGACGTTTGAAGAATTCGCGGAAGCCATCGGCACAACGGAAGAAGAGATCGAACCACAGGGACAGGATTACGTCAAGCGCACGCATCCAAATCCGTTCTGGCGCTGGGTTCGCACATTTCCCGATGAGACCCGCAAGGCGCTGGAGTCCAAAGGCTACGATGGCATCGTTCAACTGGAATCCATCAGTGTAGAAGAGTTCCCATCCACCGCCGCTTACATTGTGTTCAACGAGAGCCAAGTGCGCAGCATGACCGGAGACAAACGCCCAAGCTCGAAAAACTTGCTTGACCTATCGGGGAAGACAGTAACAGCAGACCGCGTAATGGAAGGCGAAGAAGGTGAAGAGTTCTGGGCGGGGGAGGGCAACGCGGCGTCCGGCGTACTCCCGGTGTGCCCAACCACAGGCAATGTGTGTCTGGCGTGGCGCTCCGCAGACGTGATGCAAGGCAACTGCTGGGGCACTATCGGCGGCGCAGTTCAAAAAGGGATGCAGCCGCAGCAAAGCGCCAAGGTAGAGATGGCGGAAGAGACGGGTTACCACGGTAACATTACGCTCATCCCCGCATACGTGTTCAGTTCCGGTAAGTTCAAATACCACAACTTCGTAGGGGTGGTGCCGAACGAGTTTGGATTCAACCCCGGCGAAGGACACGGCTGGGAAACCGACCACATCGCGTGGATGCCGTATGCCGAAGTGCTGAAGGATATGCAGGAGAACCCCGGCGATTATCATCCGGGGATGCACAAGCTGTTCGATGCTTCCCGCAGACAGATTGAGCGTGCGTTAAACATCAAGCGTAAGCAGGGCGCGGCACCCTACACAATGGAAGCGCACCGATCCGGCGATGTGATCTGGGTTGACTGGTTCGAAGTCAAGGACAAAGGTAAGGGGCTTGGCAGAAAATACTACATGGAGTGGGAAAGCAAGCTCCCCAAGGACATCAAGCTAGTCCGCCTGTTCGCGGCGGACGCGGCTGGGGATTTCTGGGACAAGATGGGCTTCAGCTACGTCTATGACACCGAGCAGGGAGATGAGTCCGATCAGTACATGTGGAAAGGTGTAAACGGGAACCCCACACCGCAGCCAGTCGAGAATGACTACGAGTCTGATGGCGGTTATGACATTGAAGACGAGCCGGAGAAACGGAAAAAGGGTGCGGAACAGAAAGAGATGTTCCCGAATTCGCAAGACGCGAAGTTCCGCCAATGGTTCGACGGCAGCAAGGTTGTGGATTCAAACGGCAACCCGCTCCCGGTGTACCATGGCACGCGCTCTTCCGTAAATTTTGACACGTTCAGCGTGGACGGCCCACCTGTTGATGACAGTGATTACGAAGGGCAGCCGATGTCTTCAGGTAGTGGCGCTGACCCTACTTCGCTAATGGGCGCTCACTTTGCCGTGCAGCCTAATGTAGCAAATCAGTTTGCCGAAGGTAAAGGCTGGACAAGCACACGATACGAAGGGGACAAAGAGATGCCCCGCGTTATTCAAGTATACTTGCGTATCACTAACCCAAAGGACTTCGGCTCTGAACACAACTTGCGCGAGTTCATCAACCAAGGGAAAGTCAGTGGGGACGCACTCGAAATCGCAATGGAAGCGGACGGCATTCAACCGTATGCAGACACTAACGAGGGCGAAGCGGCGATCAACGAGTGGTACAACAAGTACGAAAATGACCAAGCCTTCCGCACCGAAAAGAACCGCTTCTTGTTTGAAGAAGCGCGTGGGGGTGAAGGCTCCGACGACCTACTCCGCGACGCTGCGTATGAACTTGCCAGCCAAGCACGCCAGCGCCTTGAGGCGGCGGGTTATGACGGTATTCACTACAAGAATGTGGTAGAAGGCGGCACCGCATGGGTTGCGTTTGAGCCAAACCAGATCAAATCCGTATGGGCACAGTCCTTTAATCCGCGAGACCCGCGCTTCACCGCATCGGTTCGCGTAGAACCAGTCGCTCCGGTGTCCCCGATTCCCGCCGACTTGCCGCGCAAACCAAAGCAGGAAAAGAAAAAGGAAGAGCCGAAAGAAGAGAAGCTGTTGGATGTTTACGCCAGTGTGCCGTTCGGTATGTCCAAACGGGAGGCGTCCGGCGAAAAGGAAATCCCCGGCAAGATCGCGTCGAAGCTTGTAACCGCTATGGGTTACGATGAAATCAAACGTGGGACACGCGTTTTTTACCTTCCAACTTTTCTGGACAAACATCTACGATTGAAAGGTGAAGTCAAGAAGGTACTTAGACCAGCCCCAAACGACACAAGCCCGGATATGCGCCCATTGATCGTGGTCAAATGGGATGCGGGACATGAAAGCACAGTCCCAGCATGGACACTGGCGAACGCAGAGCCACAGAAATCCTTGTTTGCCGCAACGCCCGCCCCGGCGCGTGCTGGGTTGACCATTCCAGCCGGAACCCTGTTGTATCGTGGCATCGGCGAAGATGAAATTCATACGCACAAACCTGCATCGGACGGTTGCCTGTGGACTACGCAAAGTCCAACATTTGCTCGCACGTACATTCCCCCTGCTGGTTTGGAGATGATGGCGACGTTAAAGTCCATCGCTTCCTGCCCGAATGACCGCAGTGGAGTCGCAGACCTACAGAAGCAACTGGGGTTCGAGTACACTGACATCAAGTACGACGCAACCGGACGCCCTAACTCCTACCGCGCACCGAAATTGCTTGAGACTTTGTATCCGCATCCGTACCCGGACAAGACCAAGTTCGAGAAGCAGGACGACTATTACAAAGCCGCCAACGATTGGCAGGTGGGCCGGGAAGAAGCCTTGATGCAGTATGTCAAGAAGAAGCTGGCGGAATACGGCTACGAGCCGGAGCGTCCTGAAGACAACTACCATCGCGGACAGTACCGTTTGAAGCTGCACATGGAAAACGGTCATGAAGAACTGCTGCCAAACAAGTTTGAAGAAGGCACCGTGTGCGTGTTTGAAGTTCAACAACCGTTGAATGTTTTCGATATGACGGAAGGCGGGCAGAACGAAGGTGATTTGCTCGATCCTCAATATCGCGAATACGGGAAGTTTGAACAGCTTGCTAAGATGGGCTACGACGGCGTAAAGATCAACGACTACGCACAGGTCGAAGGACACGGAAACGTGGGACACACCGCCATTGGTATCTTCGAGCAAAGCGTTCCAAAGATCAAAGAAATCAGACGTGACACCGCCACGCATCCCGAAGACCTGTGGGCTGACGTTAAAAAATATGGTTCGCTCGCTGAAGATAAAGTAAAATTTGACGAGTTCAAGGCGCAGTTGAAATTCCCGCTTACTGTGTATCGCGGACTTGGGGTCGCGCCTGAAGAGATCAATTTTGAAAATGTTGGACCGTTCTGGTCTGTGGATGAAGGCTTAGCCGAAGATGCTATGCGCGGAGATCGAAACAATCTTACCCTTCTTCGCACACAAATTCGTGAAGACGCGGTTGATTGGGAAGAAACGTTCTTGCAGAACAAGAGATTCTGCTGGGGTGAAAAAGAAGTCTACGTCAAACCCGGAACGGATGTCGAAATCACAGGCATCAGACGGAGCTATGGAGATTGGCAAAAGCCGGAACCGGAGAAAAGATGGGTAACGGCTGCCAGCAAGCCTACGCCCACGCAACTTGACGGTTTACAGCACATGGCGGACGGCAAGGCGCTCTACCGTGTGAAGGGAGGATTCTGGACAGTTGATCCGGTCACAAGTTATGATACTTTCGGAATCCCCAAGGGAGAAGACGGCAACACGATCTGGTATGTCCCGACGCGGACGATGGAAGCTATGGAGAAGCGCGGTTGGGTTGCGCGTGCCAACAAATATCCTGAAGTCTGGAAGGACGACCGTGTAATTACGGAAGCCGGACTCGCAGCAATCGGGAAGAAGACGGCTTCAGCCGATGAACCGGGACTACTCTGGCGTGCGCCGGAAGACAACGGACACCATGACTACCAACCTTCTTGGGATTATGAGCCGCGTGCGAATAGCGACCCGGAGCTTGCCGAGCTTGCGGTTGGCGTAGCGCAGCGTCTCTACCAACGTACCAAGCAACCGTTTGAACTCTGGGATGTTGACCTGTCTCATCTCAACGCGGTTGCGATGTACATTGACGGGACATGCGGATACCCGGTCGTGCTGATTGATCTTGAAGCTCACCGCGACTACCCAATGGGGATCGGTAAAAGCATTGACCATGAGTTAAAGCACGCGATCCAAGACTCCGAAGGACGCGAGTACGATGAAGAAGAAGCCGAGAGTGATGACTTCAACAAGGAAGCCGCCGCCGAAGTTTACTTGTACCATGGCACAACCGCTACTATCGCTGAAAAGATCATGCTTGACGGCGTGATGGAAGCCGGGAGCTATTGGGGCACAGAAAGAATCGCCGCGACCTACGCTGAAGAAGCCGTGGATGCAGAACTAGACTACGAGGCCGAAGCAGAAGAAGCGATCATCCGCGTACCGCTATCCCGCTTCAATAAGGCAAATCTGGAACCTGACGAGAACTCCGTTGCGGAGCCTTTGACGTACACGCTCAAGCGCAAGGAAGATGAACTCTACGCCGAATGGCAAAACTCACAGGGCACATGGGAAGACTGCCTGCGCATCTACGAATCGGTGCGTTATGACGCCCCATTGCAGGTTACAAAGAACGACCGCTACGTTTAAGAAAATCCTGTCAAGCAGAAATCTCACTACTGAAAATAAATGCCTTAGTGCGTCCAAACCGCATGAATACAGGCGAAAACGCATGTCGCAGAAAATCACTATGGTATAATGGTTGTGTAAGTCAAACAAAGGGGGAACCATGAAGCTTGCCACTGTTGAAGCGATGTTTCCAGAATTGAAAGGCGGAAACATCTTCCAAACCGGACGTGCCAAAGGCTCAACCAGTAAGGTAGCCATTGGTCGCGCCTTCGGCAATCTCTTAAAAAAGGTTGCCAAAAAGCGTATCACCAGCATCAAATGTACTGTCACCATTGTGGACGTAATGCCAGAACAGGAGACGCTATGAAAATTGTCAACCACACGCATTGGGATACGCGGGACATCATGCGGCTGGTTTATCGAGTTGCGCAGGACGAGCTTGATCCCGGTCAGTTGAAAAACCGGGGACGCATCACAATCAAGTATCGGCGCAACGGCAACATCGGCGGCTGGTGTTACTACGGCACGATGAAAGACCCCAACGTCCGTATGCGGCTCAATCTGCCGCGCACCAATCTTGACCCTGTGGCGCTGGCTATGGTGATCGCTCACGAACTGGCGCACGCTAAGGGAATGAAGCACCGCGAGATGAATTCCACGCGATACACTTGGGGTCCGGGATGGCGTGAGCGGTACGCTTACGCGCTGGACTATCCTATCGGCGTTAAGGCTGCACCTGTCAAGCCGTCCTTGACTGAGAAACGCGCCAAGGCGCTTGCCAAGGCACAAAGCAAAGTCCGTGAGTGGGAGCGCAAGCTGAAGCTGGCGAACACTACTCTTCGGAAGTGGAAGGTGCGGGTGAAACGTCAGGAGCGTCTTTTGGCGTCAGACCATGACGACGCGCCCACGCCTTCGCATCCCGACAGTCAGCACATGGAACTGTCTCTCCACACTGCTTAGCACGTTGCTCTTTATACGGCAAGTCTTCGTAGTCCCCATGATGTTCGAGCACGAGTTTGGCGAGGCTTATCAGAGCCTCGTCAAACGTCGGGCCCCCGGTGTCAAGATCGACGTCGTGGTAGTTGAGCAGACCAGTTTCAGTGTCCCAATCGTACTCACCGCCTGACATGTAGCCCCATTCGAGTTGACCGAATTCCAGCCAGCATTCAACGTTCACGTTCTTTTGGCGGTCATCGTTGACGCGCCCGGTTTCATCCACCTTGGCGTAGAAGATGTCAAGGTTGTGTTCAATGGCGTGGCGGAACAGGTGCCGTTGTTCACGGTAGCACTTGCCGCCACGATCCTTGGTGACCAAATAGCCGTCAGCCAAACCCTTGTCGTATTCTTCCGGGGTGATCTCGTATCGTTCCCGCAGCATGAACTTCGGGTGACTGTACAAGAAGTGATAGGCGTCGTATGCGTTATTGATCTGGTGCATTCTTCTCAGCCTCTCCAGCTACTTCTTTCAATGCGTCCAAAATTTCTTTGTCCGGCTCGTGGACGGAAATGCAAATCCAAAGACGGAAGCCCAACAGTTCAAAGTTGCCTTCGAGACTGCCGCACTTCCTGTCCCACTCAATCTCTGCATTGATGAACGTGAAGTCCACCCAGTTGTAGTGCGTAGGATCGAAGACGGCTGACCACTGTTGCGACCAGCCAATCGTCATATAGTCGCCAATACTGGCGTAGCCGAGTTTGCGTTCGAATTTGATAGCCATGTCAGTCCCACAGGCTCCAGTAGTGCTTTGCGAAAAGAGCCATTCCTTCTTCAAAAATTTTCATGTCGCGTTCTTCACAGGCACGGATCGCTTGGTAGCGGTCATCGAGAACCTTCTTGTATTCGGCCTTGGTAACACCATCAGGACGGCGACCGGGATACGGGCCAAGTTCCTTCTCGTAGAGTCCTTCTTGAATACGCTGGCTGGCTTCAAATCCAGCGATCATCTTGTCCATGATCGCATCCCAGCGGGCTTCTGCGATGGCGAAAGTTTCCTTGCTGTGGGTGTAGCCGTCGTTGTTCTCGGTGGGCAATCCTTCGAAGACGCACATTGGGATGCCGTGTTTGGTGTTCTTGAGATGACGGAGAGCGTCGGGGAGCCAGCTAGACATGTAGTCGTGCAGTCCCCATGTGTCACGGTCGGCCCAACCACGGTGACCGCGCTGGATGAACCACTTTACGTAGTCATAGGCGTTGCCGGGGGCTTCCCAGATGCGCCCGCACCAAACGCGGACGAACCAGTAGACACGGGTACGGATAGGGTCATGATTGGGACCGAAGAAATAGTCGTGGTCCCACTCGATGAGTTCGTTGTCTTTTTTGAGTGTTGTATTACGCAGGTAGGCGTCTACTTCAGCCAGCCCTTTGAGCAGTGTTTTGAACATAGACAATGTTGCCTCCTCAGGTCAACTAATGAAATTGCATTGTCATGTTCTCCCTTGGGAAGGCTCCCTCTGTCATATAATACCACAGGAAGTCAGAAAATGGGGCGGGAAGCTTGGCAGTCCCCGCCCTCGGTGAAAGATGCTTTCGGAGCAACCGGGTCTTAGCCCACCTGATGCTTGACCGAAGCCACGTATGAATAAACGTCTCTTACTTATGGAGTTCTGTAGCCGTGAACTTGATGGCGGCCGACAAGAACCTGTGGGACAGCCAACCGCAGGCTTGGTAGGCGGCGATCAGAAATTTTAGCCAGTAACGTGCCAAACCCTTGTGGTTGTTCATGTTGTCCCTCAAAATTTACATGGAGTTTCTTCGGCGCGGCGGGTTCCCGGTAACGGGAATCAGCTTGTGCCCCTCGTTTAACAGTTTGCGCATGAGATCAGGCTTGTTCGAAGCATGATAGTAGCGCCATGACAGCTTGTTGTTCACTTGCACTGTGTCTTGATTCTCCCACATGCGGTTCTTCCAATGCACGGAATTTTCGACACCTTGCGGCCCTAACTGCGGATGCCAGACGTGCAGCACTTGACCGGGAAGCGTCTTGTGCGGCCCGTAGATCGTGTCCATCGCTCGCATCGCGGCGTGATCTTCACCGCCCCAACCACGGAAGCGTGGGTCCCAACCGCCTACAAACTCGAAGGCTTCACGAGACATGATCTGAATCATAGCCCCATACCAGTGCCCCATAGTTGGATCAGTGTCGCTCTGCATCATACTAGCCCTCGGCGGACACGGAAATTCGAGCGGGTTTGCCGGGTCAGATTCAAGCAACTGACGCGATGCGTCTTCAGTCAACCGATAGAACTGACGATATGGTACGAACCACAGCCTTTTTCCCTTCTTACGAGCGGCACGGATTTCTTCTGCGCAGTGTAACACAGCGTCCGGCGAAATGTAACCGTCTGCGTCAACGATCACGTAAATATCGCCTTTCGCTTTTGAAGCGGCATTGTTTACCGCGACCGACTTGGAGAACGGCTTGTCTAGTTCAGAGTCTTCGCCAATGATGATCTCCGCGCCGGGAAGCTGAGCCGCCCAGTAACGCTTCAGCCATTCCACGTTCTTCCAGCGCTGGTTTGTCTTGTCCAAGCAGCGGAACGGAATCAAGATACTGATCCCGTAGCCCTTCTTCCGGCGAAACAGCGTGGCGAAGATTCCCAGCATGGCAACCGCCCCTCCCAAGATTTCTAAAACCAAGTGCCCAGTCATTTCAGTGCCTTCCCCAAAGCGCGATAGGCGTCGTAGACTTGAAACTTCACATCCTCAACGCGGAACCGCACAGGCTCCATCATTTTGCCAGTCTCGAACTTCATCTGAACTGACGCGCAGTAATCTCGGAACTTAAAGTCCCCGCCGTCTCGCGCCATAGCGGGACAGGTCTCAACGCGGCGCGGAACACCAAAGCCATCCGCCACGATCATGCCGTGAAGCGATGAGGTCACAAGTCTGCGGCTGGCCCCGATCTGCCGGACAACATCAAGCGGATCATCAGACGGATTGATAACATGGATCGAAAATTTTTCTGGGATCATTTTCTTGAACCGGGGTGCAAGCTCCGTATCCTGCCAGTGCGGGAGAATCCCTAAATCCCACTGCTTCTCTTGGAAACCAACCAACTCGTCCGCGAGGATACCGGGGTCGCCGATCCCAAAGCTGCCGGGAATACCGCGTGCGGTCAACGGGCCGCGCACAGACAGAATCTTAGCGCTTACGCCTGTTCTGCGCTGGACTAAGTGCAGCCGGGAATCCGGCATCAAGCGCCCAGAACCAAGGATATAGCCGTCCCAGAGCGGCGGGATGTGCTCAAGAATCGAGCCGATAGACGCGATGGACGAATGGCTGATACTTCCCCATTCCACTTTAATTTCGGCGAAGTGTTCGAGCAAAAGTGGGGCTAGGGCGTCCCCGAAATTCGGGACTTCTGCCCACCAATATGCCTTGAAAGTTGTCTTCTTGAAGGGGTTTTTGAAAAACATAACGCGCTTCGCCTCTACTGACGAAACGCGTTTGATGAAAATTTTTAGATTGGCAAACGGGGATTGCCGAAGGTTTAGCCGTTGTGCTCTACTGACGTAACCGTGCAATCTTCCCCATTGACGTTAACGACATCTCCCGGCTCAATCTCTTCGAGCGGGGATGGGACTTCATTTACAGTCACAGTGGGGTCTTCTGTCGGCGGTGCCACAGGCACGGTATGCGTGTGCTTGAGGTCTTTAGGCAGAGAGCAGTTCGGGTCGGTGCATTCAACTTGCTCCGGCTGCGGCTGCACTGGCGGCTGGACTTCCTGAAGCTCGTAAGTGAAGATGAACTCCGTGGCGTCCTTCGGCTCCACGCCGTCTGGAATTTCCCATTTGATGTTGATGCGCTTGGATGTGAACTGTTCCATCTCAGCTTTGCTCAGCGTAACCTTGTCTCCTAGCTTCTGGATGAGACAAGCGGACAACGTAGACAAGCGACTGTTCTGGGAATACATCTCACGGAACTGTCCGATGAACTGACCGATGACAGTGTTAGGGTCTTCCTTGAGTGCTTTGTTCTCCGCTTCAAGGCGCTCGATTTCCTTCACCGCTTGGTTCAGGTAGAGCTTCTTCATTGCATTCTTTTGCTTGATATATCCCTTACCCATTTTATCTCCGTTAGCCCCGTGATAATGCTGTGTGCTCGTGGAACTCAACACCATTCAATGGACATTTTACCACACCGCACTCTTTATGTGCGCCCTCGACCAATTGAGTGTTGTAGCGTTTCCAAAAGCAGTCGCCACAGTATTGTGGCTCAGCGCGAACTTCTTCCGGCTTGTAGCAAGAACAGAAGGCAAGGTCTTTCCCGCAATCTGCGCAAGGTACGTGCGTGTCCCAAGGTCCGTGCATTACTTCTTTGTTTTCTTCGTGGACTTCTTGGCTTTCTTGGTCTTGGACTTGCCTGTCTCGCCCGTGGTTGAAACCACCTTGGCGCTGACATCAATCGGGCCGGGAGGCGGCGCGATCTTGGCACTAGTGTCAATCGTGGTGACTTTGGCGGCCTGCCCGATCTTCTTGTCGAAGAACGGATCAATGTATCGTTCGATGCCCGCCATGTCATCGTAGGTCAACTCGGATGTCTTCTTGAACTTTTCGTCCCCGGCTTCGAAATACGCGCCGATTTTAATTTTGCTGAAGTTGGTCATGTTCACTGGTCTCCATTGCTTTGATACTGGCTTTCTCAAGTTTTTCGATCTTTTTCTTCATTGCACGAATTTTACGGCAAGCGGCTGTTTTCGCTTTATGGCATTCGTAACAGAGCGAGCGTAAATTGGCAAGGTCATGGAAGCTGCCGCCATCCTGAAGTTCAATGATGTGGTCAACATCCGAAGCAGGTTGACCGCAGATTCCGCCGCCCGGAAGCGGCATTTGGCAACGCCATTTGTCGCGCCGCCTCACCTTGTTGCGGATCGTGTTCCAATCTACCAGAAGTAGAACCGCCTTGAGACAGTCCTTACTGCACCATGAAGTTTTGCGGCCTGTTAGCACCACACCGCACTTACGACAATGCCAACCCGCCGCTGTCTTGCGCCGGGGGAAGTTTTTCCACGTGAATTCCTGACCTTTTCTCGCCATGTAAAGGGTTTCAGTATTTGGCGAGAACCTTCATCATGACTTCACTGAGATGGCAATAGGGACATGGTTTCTCAACGGAACACTGAAGGTCTACGCACAATTCTTCGTGCGCGGCTACGGTCTCAGCCATTACTTCATCAATGAAGGCAAGGATGGTTTCGCGTGCGGTCTTGCGTTTGGACATGTTATCCAATACGCATTAAGGGATGATTAGGAGCAGAACTTTAACAATGACGATAGCAACCTGTTCGGCAATCTTCGTCAGAAACCAGAGCAGGAAAAAGCCGAGTATGTCCCAGCGGATCGCTTCAAGCCAACTTCCGGTGGTCGCGAACATCCAGCCGCCAAGCAGTGATGACAGAACGAGCAAGGTGAACCAGACGGGTTTCCCGGTCACGACATCTTTGGTCAACGTGTCGATGAGCCAGTTGCGGACGAAGCTACCACCTTCGTAAACTTCGGTCATGTCTCTTAGATGACTAAAGAATGTCTTGCGGTTCAGTTTTTACGAACTGACTAAGATTAGCAGGATCAGTAGGTTGGCACACTTCAGCCTGACAGCGAGGGCAGTGCGGCGGATCGCAGTAACCGTGCTCGAAGACGTAGTGGTGCTCAGCTTCGATGTCGGCTTTGAACTTGGCGCAGTTCTGACAGATCGTGACGCCAAGGTTTCCATAGTGTCGATAGACGTGTTTCATTCTTCCTCAAGATCAAGTTTGTGAGTGTACTTCCAGCAATTTTCGGTGATGGTGAACTCGTGGCCGCACTCGTAGCAACGTGCTTTCTCGCCCAGATCGGGGTTCTTACATACGATTTTATCACAGCCGCACTTCGGGCAGTTTAAGTCGTAGACTTCACCGTCTTCTTCAACCTTCGTTGCCATGCAGAACGAGGCACGCTCGCGAATCTCGTCCAGTGTTAGTTCGTGTCCGTCTAGTTCTTCGTCTTGCGCCATTTCCAACAATTCTCCGTGACTTTGAATACGTGTTTGCACATCCAGCACTGGGCCACATCGTCCAAGTGCATCTTCGTTCCATCTGCCTCTTCTAAAATTGCGATCCGGTCTTCACCGCACTTCGGGCAGCACAAATCCCAAGCCTCTTTTGGAGGGTAATAGTACCCTTCCCCTGTCATTGAATACCGAGTGTAGTAACAGAAGCGGCTTTCGTCGGCTACGGTGTATCGGAAGTCTTCTCGCGCCATGCTACTCCAATAGTATCAAGAAAGTCGCGATCTTGCATTGTGATGGTGTGCAAGCGGACACAATACTTGCACTGGCAGGAGAAATCGAGCGGATGATGCGTGCTGGTGTAGAACAACGGCTCGTCTGGCAATTCGGCGTCGTATGGATTGAACATGTTCCGCTCCCGGTGAAAATCGGGGTCAAGCCCCCAGCCTGCGCAGTAGTAATCGTCCCACGACGGGTGATCCTTTGCCGCACGATGCCAGAAATGCTCGCCCCGAAGTTCCATACTTAGGAGACGGAAAGTTTAGCCGCCGTGCCCCACGGGTTCTGCTTCAACCGCACACTTTTCACATGCGGGTTCGCAATAGCCGTCACACTCGCCATCGGCCGTGGCTCCGGTGGATAAATCCACCACGAGATCAGCCGTTGACGTGACCGTAGCTGGTACGCTATTGGTGAAGCTCACCGTGTCGCCCCCGCTAAGGGCTGGCGCTGACTGCCATGCGAGACCGCCTGAGTTCGAACACGTTAACAACTGACCGCTTATCCCGCTGTCGTTGGAGATCAAACCGCTGGACGAGTTGTAATCGCTGCATCCGGTGGTCGTGACCGTGTTGACGGCGTTGACGCCTGTTGTTGTGCAGTTGAACTGCCCAGACGTTGCTTGGATGTTGCCTAGCGTGACGCCGCCGTTGTTATAGACCGTGGGAGTGGTCTGAAGGTTCGTCGCGCCAAGGGTGACCGTGTACGTGCCGGGATAGGTGTAGGTTGGATACCACCACTGGTTCGGGTACGGGTTCCAGACCCATTGCGGGTAGGTGTAGACGTACTTCACGTTCTGGGGTGGCTCTAGCCCTTCGTTTACGGCTCGTAGAGAGCGATCCAGCATGTCAAGGCGTGCTACCTCGCTCAAAAGGTCTGTGTGCGTCTTCTGAGCCTTTGCAAGCCGTTTCTCCGCTAGGACGAGAGCTTTCTTCTTTGCGGCAAGCTCTTTCGAGCAGACCGCCGCGAGTTTGGAATACTTCGTAGACCGCTTTTTGGGGGTTTTCGAAGCCTGTTGCTTAGCTTTTGCCATAAGGCACCTCTAAAATTGATGTCACGAAGTCGGAAAAGTTGAATTTCCGATGTCTTTATTGTCGATTTCAGAGGCCTAATACTCAGAATTACGCCTTTTGGCAATCTCCATGCAGCTTTTTGACCGTGCCGTCTTCGAAAGTCATCTCCCAAACTGGTTCTTCTGGCGTTCCGAGAAACGGGCAGGCTTGACACTTGGCGTCAGGGCTGAACAGGCGGCGGACGGAGCGAACTTTCCGGGGTGTGGTTTCTTTTTCCATGCTCATAGGATACGGCGCGGAAAGCAAAAACGGCTACCGTTTTGAGGCGGTAGCCGTTACTTTAGATCATGTACAAAAGGCTAGGTTTAGCTCGCTGGTGCGCTGTGATGACCTGTGCCGATTGCGGTCCAGTTGATGACACTGGTGCTGTCCGTGGCGTCTGTGGAGTTGATTGTGAAGCCGGAGCCTGTCTGAGCCGTGGGGTACAGAACAGCCGGAGGCGTGCCGCCCGGTGCCGAACCGTAAGTCAACTGCACAACGTAGTAGTTGGCGAAAGCTGACGCGCCAGTGAGAGATACGGTTGCCGTTCCCGCGCTGAGTGTTGCTGTGCCGGAGGCGATGTGGTTGTCACCCGCTGCCGCCGCGTCACCTTGCGAGTCATAAAGCGTTGGACCGCTTGCCGGGGTTGCCCAATGAGCCGCCGTAGCACTCGTTGCTGTCAGCACTTGACCAGTGGTCGGTGCCGTGGTTGCGTAGGTTACGCCGTCCGGCGTGGTCAAAGAGCCGCTGATCGTAACTCCCTGTCCGGTGAACGGGGAAAGTCCGATAGCACCAGTGTTGCTAATGGTGATCGTGCCATTGCCTGTAGCGAGTGACATTCCGTTGCCTTCAACGTCAAACGCATACACGCCGCTCGTGGTGTTGATTGAGAAGCCGCCTGTGCTGGCTTGGACGCTGATTCCGCCCGTGCCTTCTTCCACGATAGACAAACCAGTGGTGGATGAATCCAGAATCTCAAAGCCTGTGCCAGTTGAGTTCAAACCGCTGGCTTGGAGTTGAGCGAAGTTCGCCGCGCCGCCGTTGATCGTGCCTGTAAACGTCGGGGACGCCAGCGGAGCCGCACCTGTGACTTGATCCACCGTGTAATCGCCGGAAGTTGCAACGACCGCACCCGTGCGCCCGAAGACGCTTGAGACCGCCCCGCCGCCGCCTGCGGCTGGTGCCCATGCGGTTCCGTTGTACGTCAAAACTTGACCTGTGCTCGCACCCCCAGACGAAAGAACCGATAACGAAAGTGATCCGGCGATGTCTGAGAATTGAGGTTGTGAAGTCGTGAACGCCCCGGTGCTGGCGTTGTAGGTGTTCACCCACTGGTGCGTGACAGGACCGATGCTACCTGCCAAAACTGTTGTGTTGCTGAGGTACGGCAGAGCAGGAATGTCAGCCGCAACCAAGGCGCGGAAGGTGGGTGCCGCAGCAGCGCCCGTTGCCGGACCTGCCCAAACGGTGTTCGCGCTTTGAGTGGCAAGAGTTAGTGCCAGTGTGCCGCTTGTCGTAACCGGGGAACCCGCTACGGAGAAAATGGCTGGGGCCGTAAGAGCCACACTCGTGACGGTGCCACTCCCGCCGCCGCTGCCCTGTGACGATGGGCTTGCCCAGCTAAGTGTCACTAGATTGCCAGCGACGCTGGCGACGCTAAGAAGCTGATTCTGAACGGGGAGCGTGTTCGGCAGGTTGAGCGTTAGATTGCTGCCAAGCGACTGCGCCTGAATAACCACTGATCCAGCGGATGTTCCGGTGAATGTAAGACTGCCGTTGATGATTGCGTTTTGTTGTGCCATTCCTGCTCCTGACTATTTATAAGCTACGGACGTACACGTAGATGAGGTTGCTGCTAGTCAGGAATTGAACTTGTCCATTCGCCTGAGTGAAGACGGACGATGGTAATACCAAGAACTCAACCGAACCTGCACCAAGCGGGACATCATAGCCGTCTACGTCAGACTTGCGTCCTGTACACATGTCCGGTGCGGAGTAAAGCGTGACAGTCGCGTCAGCATCAACATAAGCTGACCAGTACGCCGGAGTGTGTGGGTTGCGAGCGCCGCCATTGTTGGGGCCACTGGCTGCGGTAGCGATGAACGCCCCCGCTGTGTTGGTAACACTTCCTGTATCCGCCGCCGATGGATAATCAGCGTGAGCGAAGGTGAATGTGAATGTCGTGCCCGTTGAACCTGTGACCGTGACAACTTGTCCATTCAAGAACGTTGCTGTGGTGAGACCCGAAAGGTTAACCACTTCACCGACTGTGAAGGCGTTGATCGCGGTGAGCGTTGCCACATTAGTTGCAATGGCTACGTTCGTAATCGAGGCGTTTTCGCCAGCGAAGTTTACCACTGCACCAACAGTGTAGTTGCTCGTAGCAAGCCAAGCTGGTGCGGTCGTTGTCGGATAGCAATAGAACGTCACGAGATCGCGGCCCGTTGCCGTGAAATAGTTCCCGTTGGTGGGGTCAGTTGCGGAGTACACCGGGTTCAGGGATGTTGGGCCTGCCGGACCTGTGGGCTGCAACGTGATTGCTGGTGTGTTCGGAATCGCTGTGAATGCCATAATTGTTTTCCTCTTACTTCGCTATGTGGAAGAGTTTGTGAACAAAATCTCCCCAAAAAATGTGCAGAACAAACTGATGAACCTTGTTGGCTGCTATCGGTGCCAGCCACTCGAAAACACCCCAACCCGTTGCGATTGCCCCGATGTGCAGCTTGACCAGATTTCTGCGAATCCAGCTTTCGGCTACAACAGCGTCCCCGGCAAGCTTTTTGCCGTACTGGTCAACGAGTTCCGGCATTAGAGTTTCGAGATCACCCATGTCACGAAGCTGTTAACTTTCGTGGCAAAATTGGGAAAATCGTCGCCTACTTTTACGCCCGCGCAAAAGATCGCGACGGCTGTAGCAAGGTCAATTGCAAGCTTGATAAGACTGAACATAGGAAGCCTCCTATTGGAGATTCCCATAGTCTTTTGCTTATGTCATTGGGGATTTTAGGGGGTTCTTAGGCTCAAATAACTCAACTTTTCCAGTAGCCGTGATCTTTGGTGAAAGTAGACTCGCGGTGAGAGAAGGCAGCGGTGTAAAGGAAGAGTTTAGCCAGACCCCAATAGCCCATCTTCGCCATGCGACGATCAGATGTTGCTACGCCGCCACGAATGACGCGGAAGCGCTTCCAGTTGACTTGTTTGGAAAGCATGTAGTCTTCGGCGAAGAGTGCTTTTTCGTTGAACCCGCCCAGTTGCTCGAACATCTTGCGATCAAAAAACATGCACATCCCGGTTGCAAACGGCGTGCCGCCGAAACGACTGATTCGTTGGTAAATGTTGTTGACGAAGTACGCCAGCTTAGATCGCCACTTCCCGGTGGGGCAATGGATGTCCGTGGTTACGCAGTGCAAGCCTTTCGCTCGCATTGTGTTGATCGCGGTCTCTACAAATTCAGGGTCTTCGAGTTGGACATCCGCGTCAAGGAAAAGCAAGTAGCGGGTTTTTGCGAGTCGAGCGCCAACGTTGCGCCCAACTGCCGGAAGCCCGCCGTGCGTGCAAGTCAGTCTCAGACCGTAGAGCCAAGCAGCGTTATGGGCGGCACGTGCGGTGTCATCGGCTGAGCCAGCATCGGCAAGGATGATTTCAGGACGACGCGTCTTAAGATACGTTTGCCGTGCTATTGACTTCAGCAAGTTCCCGATGTTCGATGCTTCGTTCTTCGCTGGGATGACAATCGTCAGTTCGGTATTCATGAGATTCAACCTTGTTTGTTAAAGTGATGTAGGTGCCGTACTGAGACGTGCCAACCCAGTCGCCCGTGTTCCAATACTCTACATTGTCTCGGATTTCATGGTAAGGGTTATGCGTGTGACCGCAAAACACATACCGCGCACCAACATGGCGGGCGTGCCGCAAAGCTCCGTCCGCAACCTTCATGTCTAACCGTTCCCAATGCGTGTGAAATTTGTCCAGCAGCCGGGGGAGCCACTTCTTCAAAAAGTTGATGTGCTGAAACCAAAGGTAAAATGGTGTGAAAATGCTCCCGACAACAGGGGCCCCATGCGCCCACAGCTTATCGAACTGATGACCGTGCATCGCAAGGCATGTCTCGCCATTCCACTGCCATGTGTATTCCTGATAAACTTTGACGCCTAGCAGGTGCTCCATGACTTCTGTGACTCCGGCGTCGTGGTTTCCTTCCACCCACACAACTTCAACACCGCGCTTCGGGTTGCTCAGCTTGCGAATGTACGAGATCAATTTCCAGTGCTCGCGGGTGAGCCGAGAGAAATTGAGGTCTTGGAAGATGTCACCGAGAAGGATAAGGCGTTTGAAATGGGAATTTTTCAAAAGATGCAGAAGATCGGCTGCCAACGAAAGGTTGGAGCCGAGATGAACGTCGCTCACGATTAGCGTTTCACAAATCATGTCCTTACTAATTAGATGCGAAGACATGTTACAGCGACGTTAAAAAAGGGCGACCCAAGCCTAAGCCTAGCCGCCCGTACTGAGTCCGGTTCTCAGTCCTTTTCTGGTTTGATTATAACAGTTTGAAGAGCTTGCGGTCAAGCTTGCAGCGCTTGCACAACGGTGCGCAGCCGCCCTGATCCGCGAACGGTGTCGGTTGATGGGGGAAAATCTCGTCCAAGATTTCCAGCACGCGCCGAAGCGGGATGCTGGTTGCGGCATCGAATTGCGTTTTTGTTTTCATGCGTCCAGTCTTGTTTTGATTCGCTCCCAGCACTCAACGCAAACCCATTCCCCGTTGACTATGCAGAAGCCTTCTTTGCCACACGGCTCGCCATTGAATTTGACCGAGCAGCCCTGTTGATGTTTGAACTCTTCCATTTCCTTTTCGTACTGCTCAAACATGTCCATCACACCTTCTCGTAATTCTGGATGAATGATCCAATTATAGCAGGAATCACCGGGGTGCAAGCGTTGCCTAACGCTTTAAGTCTGTCCAGCCCGTCGGGAACCCCATAAATTGTTCGCAGACCTCTGGCGTAGGAATCAGATTCGGATTCTTCTGCACCACTGATCGAACGAGCATTTCCTGCGCCCAGTTCATGCTGCCAGTAATTCCAGTCTTGGCACGCTTGCGCCAGCGCCCTCTGGCATTCAGGTGAAAGCGTCCATCCTGCGGCCATTCCTTCTCCAATACTCCGAGTGCCGTGGGAGTTGTGATGCGCGAGGATGAAAACGCGGTGTCTTTTGAACGGTGCTTTGAAGGCGTCAACACCCACCACGCTCGTCCAACAGGAGTAGCCTGCTGCTTCCAAGTCAGAGATAACGATGTCAGCGCCGAAATCCTTGAGGTTAGGAACGTTCTCAACGAGCACCCAAGCTGGTTGTAGCTCTCGGACGATGCGGGCGTATTCGACCCAGAGTCCGCTGCGGGAGCCGCCGAGTCCACGTTCTTTGAACTGCGCTCCGATGCTGATGTCTTGGCAGGGGAAACCGCCGCTGATGAGGTTGACTGGTTTGAGATTATCTTTTCCGACGCTTCTGACATCAAGGAATCTTTGAACTCCGGGCCACTGTTTCTCAAGGACTTGGTTACAGAATTCGTTGTTCTCTACCTGCCAAGCTGTTTCGAATCCAGCCCATTCCAGACCGAGATCAATGCCGCCGATCCCGCTAAACAGACTGCCATGAGAAAGTGCCAAGGGTTCCCTCCAGCAGTCTAATACTGGAGAAAGCAGAAAAGGCACCCGATGGGTGCCTTTTCAAATCGCTGACCGACGTCGTTGGCTTACGCCAGTTCGTAAGTGCCGTCTGTGTTGTGGTAAACCACACCCTCTTGAACGAGGTTGAACACATCGCGGCGCAGCTTGCGCTCCCAATGCTTGTTGGTCGAAACGAGCTTCAGGTCGCGCTTCTTCGCAAACGTGTACAGATTACGGATCGTGCGGCACGGATACTTCGCGAGGACGTTGACGATAAACGGCTCGAACGAAGTGTACCCGGTCGTGGTTGCCTTTGTTGCCATGTTGATCTCCTATAGGATTGGCTTCTCGCCTGCCTAATTACAGAATACCACACTCCGGCGTCAAAATGAAGTGTCGATCACAAATCCCCATGCTTCCAGCAAGGGTTCCGGCACGTAGTGCGTATTGCGGTGCTCACGCACCCAGACGCGCAGGGCTTCGGACGTAACGTATTCATCCGGCTGAAGCTGAAGCTCTGCGACCTTCTTCTCGAAGAGCGTCAATTCCACTACAACGGGTCCAACTTCAGGTTTTCCCCAATTCGGATTTGCCTTGGACATGAGAGCCTCCAGCTACTTAGATGCCAAAGCGGTTACGATTGACTCGCGGCCGTGCGTTTTTTGTATGGCTTCCGCTGCTTGGGGACAACTGACTTCTGGAGAAAGCATTCGCCAAGCTGCTTCAAGCGTGCTCGCAGCCGTGTAAACTCCTGCTCAGAAACACCCATATACGCGGCGGCTTCCCCCATCGGCCCTGTAGCTTCCAGCGCTTCGATAGCCGGATAGACCGTGGGGTCTTCCTTCTTCACAAAGCGTTTGAACTGGTTCGTATACAGGCGGTCGTCATGCTGCTTTTCCTTGCGTTCCGCCAGCGCAGTAAGGTGCGACGAGTTTGAATGAATGAACTCATCTCCCTGACCATGCACTTCGTCAATGTCCGCCGCTGCGCCGAACGCCAAGTTTCCCGGACGGCACACAGGGTTCTTCTGCCGCTTTGATTGCACGGTGTTGAACTTGTTGGCGAGACAGAAATTGACGTAGTAGCGGAAGCGGCGTTCCGAAGCGCCGTATTGCTGATACGGGTTGAACGTTTCGATCACATCCTGACAACCAACTTCACGACCGTTGGCCCCCGGCTGACGGTGCTTCGAGCCTTGCGGCAAGAACTTCATGTGGATAATCAAGTCTTGCGACCAGTCTTCCACATCTTCATCTACTTGGAAACGGTTGAGTCTTTTCTTGACCCAATTCATGATGTACTTCGGATACCGCTCATAGAACTCATCGAAGTTGCGCGGCACAACGAACCCGTCGTCTCCAACGAAATGACCATCGGCGCTCACGGTAAAAGGATCGCCCGTGTACGGCTCCTGCGGTTCATCTTTGTAGGGTGTGCCGCTGACCATTACTGGTTCTGGTTCCTGAACTGGCGGCTCAATCACAACCACTGGTTCTGGCGGCGGGGCGGGTGCTTGTGCTGCTTCCTTCTGGGCTTTGATGATTTCCTTCTGGCGGCGGTCTTCTTCAAGCTGTACTGCGGCGGCGATTCCTTCGATGTTGGCGTTAATCGTGTAGCAGTCTTCTGCCTTGTCAGCGATAGTCCCGATAACCGGACGGCCCCACGGCGCATCGCCTTGAAGGGATTTTTTGCCATCCCACGCGACCACGAGGGAACCGATCAGGTCTTGACTTTCGGCGACCACGACGTAGCGCGGCACTGGAACTTTCTTCCATGGACGGAGATTTTTGTAAACTGTTTTCTCTGGCTCAACTGACGGTTGGGGTCTGCGCGGCCCGGTCAACGTGTACACGTATGAGATAAGGGCGGCTTCTTCAGCTTTGTCTTCCAAACGAAAAAGGATTTTGGATTCAGGGCTTTGGAGTGCGTAGACTTTCACCGACTTTGTGGTTTCCACTGTCATTTTCCTCCACAGAAAGCAAGAGGCGGACGTTCAGGGAGTCGGTTTCCTGACGCCTACCTTCTCGATTATTCAGAGCCTATTTTACCACAGTGTGCTTGACTTCCAGCGTGGCGGCACCAAGCTGACCTTCGAGAGATTTAATTTCTCTCTTCAGGTTGACCATGAAATGGCAGGAAGCGCCGTCAGAACACGTGGCAGAGTGCGCCGCGTAGATGTTCTTCATGGTTTCAAGAGCACGGGGTTTTTGTCGCTCGGATAGAACGATGTTCTTCTTCATAGTTGAACCGTGGGAAACGGGTCACTTCAAGGGCTAATGGTATATCAGATGCGGCCTAATGTCAAGAAGATTCAGAAAATTATTAGCTATTTTTCTGCCTTGTCTTCGGCGCTTGCAACTTGTTCAATCGTAATGATTTCGGGGGAGGAAAAATCCAGATCAAGGTCTTTCGCCTTCTTGATTCTGCGCCGAATAGTTGCGGGTGTTGCTTGTTCGAGAGCTTCTTCAAACTTCGCCACGGTTGCTTCGAGAGCGTTGCGGCAGGCGGCGGACGCTATCGCGCAGGAGCTTGGGATGCAAGGTAGAATAGATGGTGCTGCCTTTGCCATGTTACTTTTCCCCCCTGACCACGGAAATAAGTTGCTCAACCACGCGCTGGAAGTTGGTCATGATTGTGGTCTGGTTGGCGGCTAGAACGTCCTGTTTGGAGAGCACTTCACGCACGATGCCCAGTTCTTCGGCGGCGACTTCTGCTTGGTGATGGATAGCGTCGGCTAGTTGGTGAACGCTGTTGGCAAGATCGTGCTGAGCCTGCACTTGGCTTTCTAGCTGACCCTTGAGTTCCGTATTGCTGTCAGTGATTGCCTTAGTGTTGGCTTCAAGGTTGCGGTTGATCGCGTTCATCTGGATTGTGTTCCAGATAAATAGTCCGGCGCAGACGACAACACCGCCCACGTAAGGGCCGAATTCTTGGATGGCTGAAACTGGGTCTGCTTGAAAGAACATGGCTCTCCTCTGCGACTTTGGCTGCCGCTATAAATGGAGGCTGTAGTAGGGAATTTTATCGGCCCCGGCGTCCACCGCGCTTGTGCCAAGGGCTAACCGGAGCAACACCGCTATAGAAATTTGCATGTTTTTCGGTGCTTCTTAACTTGTCCATCACACGCAGAGTTTGAAGAGGCACGCCATCAAGACTAAGTAGCGGAGTTGGCGCTAGGTGCTGATGGGACTGCATGAGCAGGCTCAGACCGCTTGGGTCCATGTGCAAGTTTCCTTCTTCGATCAACCAGCGCTGCGCCAAGAACGCGCACAACATCGCAGCGTCCGCCATGTCATCGTGTGCGCCCTTTTCCTGTGGGGCTGCGACACGAATCTGGTACTTGGACGCTACTTCGAGTTCAACCAGCTTCAGTTCTTGGATGAACTTTGGCACGAGCGGGAACGAGCATAGCTTGTTCTCAATGTAACCGCGAAGTGCATACGCCATCTGCGAGTTGATCGCCGGGGTCAGGTTGACGAGTTCCATGTTCCTGATCTCGTTCAATTCGAGAAGCTGAACAAGCTGCTGACCGCCGTGTTGGTCAGTCGCGCCCTTAAAGCAAGGCAGAGCTTTGTTCATCTCGCGCAACCAAGCGAGAATATCTTCAAGCGGGAGCACTTGGTAGTTCTTATACTTCTGCTGTCCGATCCCATTGACAACTCCGGGCCATTCGCCCGCCTCACCAACCATCATGCGGTCAATGTAATCGTAGACCAGCTTGATGCTTCCGTGAGGTCCACCGGGTTCAAGGTGGGCAATAGCGAGCGCTGATGCGTCGTTCGTCATACCAAGATCGAAACCCCAGAAATAGTTCACGCCGATGCTCTTCGGCACGAAGCGCATGATGTTAAGGCGTGCGGATGATTCGATTGGAAGACCCTTCTCGTCCCACTGCACGTCAGTGCAAGCTTTGACTGCGGTTTCCGTCACATACGATTCGGACGATTCCAAGAACTTGCCGCCGTACTCAGCTTTGAACGTGAGCGGGTTCTTTTTGTACTCAGACTTCAAGAACTTTGGCAGCAGCTTCGGGTTCATCTCGGCTGATGGCACGTTCAGTGTGAAAATGCCGGAACTCACGCCTTCATCAATTGCTAGGCGGTGAAGTTCGTACATCTTACCGATCTTTTTTAGAGGCGATGAAATGGAGAGAATCATCGAGTCTTGGATTTCAACTTTTTCGTTCGCATCCTCAAACTCCATTAACTCTTCCGGCTCTTCGGTCTCTTCTTCTATGTCCGGCTCAGCGGCGCTTCCGCCAAATGGGGACGCACCTTTCACTTCGTGGTGGAAGTCACCAGTAGACGGCGTTGCGGCGGCGTACATATCGTCTGACGTTGAACCTTTGGCAGAACGGAAGTGAGCGAACTCGTCCAGAGCTAGAAACACAGACGAAGGCGAACGTACAGCGTTCGTAGTGCAAGGCAGACATGAAACTTGAATTGTAGGATTGATGTCGCGCTGCTCGCGGTCAGCCAACGAAACGAAAGATAAATCTTTGGTGTTGTTGTCACGCAGATACGGAGCAAACCAAGAGGCACGATTGACCTGTTCACGCAGCTTCTTGAACAAGCGCCCAGCGCCCTTTTCGTCCTGCGCCAAGAATGTGAAGTCAATGTTGGAACCACTGACCAAGCCGAAGTATTCCTGCGGGCTTCTGATGTTCAGCAGCAGATACAGCTTGTAGCAAGCGATGGCGGCGACGAGTTCTGATTTTCCGCCACGGCGTCCGGCAAAGATACAAGCTTCGTTGAAGCCTTCCGCTGGGATGTCCTGCCAGTTGTCAATATTTCCACGGCCTTCATTATAAGTGATGTGGAGATATTCTTCTTCAGTGACATCGGGACGCAACTTCTTGTCGCGGTAGATGTCATACATCGGCACCAGACCCCACTGCGGGATGCGGTCAGCCCACGCGTACTTCTTGTCGAACGGCACGCCATAAATCGCTTTGACGATGACGCGCTGGACAGGACGCAGAACTATCCCGATACCGTTTGGGCCCTCGATGAACTCGATGGCGTCCATGATTTTTGACGGGTCTTCAATGCCTTCTGCGATGGACGCGCCGAAGATGCTGTTCTTTGCGGCTTGTGAAAACCGCTTGTTCCTACTGATTGGCGGCATATTCTCTACATAAGGGGTGCGTATTGGCTTAATTATTGGAAAAATGGGGCCGTGCGTAGATTCACGGCCCCTTGATCGACGCGTAAAGGTTAGAGGTGCCTCATGGCGTCCATATTTCGTTCAAATTTGCGGGACGCGGCGTGAGAGGTCCGGCGTCCCATTATCGACTCGCGGCCGAAGCCCCTGAGTCCATATTTCAGTTAGCCGTTGATGGACTGCAAGTCCGCCCAAAGTTGTGCCAGAGCAATACCCTTCGGCTGCCAAGCAGATGCTAGAAGCGTGTGGCTCTCATCGCAGTATTTATCCCAGAACGCAACAGTCATCTTCTGCAAGCCGCCCCACGTAATGCACGTGATGGTGTTTGCACCGCTCGCCATTGTGTCCTTGACGTGGTAGGCTGGGCAGAACACACAGTGACCACCCCACACGCCGCCGTCATCCGCAACCACATCCCAAATCTGACCAGCGTTGATCTGCGTCTGTGCAGACATCGGAAGTTGAAGTCCGATGTACACGCCGCCGAATTCAGCGATGCTGTGCATGATGTGACCGAAGTTTTGTGGCTGTGGATCAACGAAGCCTTTAAGCACGTGTCCGCCGAAGGTCTGGTTCTTCCAGTCTGTCAGAACAGTCAAGCACTCGCCGCCGTTGTCTGTTGCCTGTGGGTTGTTGATGTCAAAACCATCCCACTGTTCGTACTTCTGGAGAATCAGAGAGTCAGGCGGGGTGATGGTGTTCTTGGTGAAAATTTGGATCGCATGACCAACGGCAGCAATTGTGCAATCGCCGATGCCTTGGTCAATGTACGCGCTGCCCGTGCCCACGTAGCTGTTCGGACCATTCAGCATCATGCCGAATGACTTCATGCCAAGTGTGTTGTCGAAGAAAGGCGGTGGGACGTAAGTTGCTGTTTTGTAGTGGGCGAGTTTAAGTGTGCGCGAGTCAAAGCGAGCGTTTTTCTTACCGAGTGCTCCGTGATTCATTTTTATAGTCCTTGATTTTGCGTGTCCACGCAGGGAATTTTTATGCCCATAAATCGTCCTTCACTTAATGGACGGCAAGCACATAAATCACGCACACTATCACGGCAAGCGCGATAATTGCATCAAACCAAGACAAACCCCAAGGTAGCTTCATACTTATCTCCCGTTTCCTAATTTGCTCAGCACCGATGCTGCGTGTGCTTTAGCATCAGCGAATTCCTGATCCCAATTCGAAGCGGATGCAGTCTTGTGTTGCACGTCACTATGGCGTTGCAAACCCATACCACCAGTTTGCAGGCGGCGCACCATAGAACCTGTGTGCATGTGGCTCGGATTGATCTCGCCTTCCATGAAAGAACGCGGGTCTTCCAACCACAAGTCAACAATCGCCTCTTCTTCTTCAGACTCAGTTAGAGCCTCAAGGCGAGTGTCCAACTCATCAACGACCTCATGCCAGTCGCGAGATTGAACGGGATAGCCTTCTTGCACCGCGCCTGTCTTGGCGAAACCAGTGCTTGCAAATCTGCGGATCATTGTTTCCTCGTATGCTTCGCGATAGCGGCGTTAGCTTCTTTGACAATCTCGGACGCCCGTTTACCTAAGTCCTCTGTTAGCACTGGAAGCGGCGTTAGCTTCTTTGACAATCTCGGACGCCCGTTTACCTAAGTCCTCTGTTAGCACTGGAAGCGGTTGGACAGTGGCGTAACCGCCAGTTCGATTGATACGTTCAGCAACCGCATTGGCGAGTGTGTCTGAAGCATACACGCCGTTGAGGTCTGATGTTCCGTACTGATCGCTTTTCAGCGTCCAAACCAAGTAAACTTCCATCGGTTATTCTCTCGTGCCGCACACGAACTTGTAGACCATCTTCATGCTGTCCGTGTCGATTGTCTCTGGGCGGACGAATACTTCATACACAAATCCGCCGTTAGCGCCGTCATGCCACACCGCGCCTTGCGCCCACGCTTCGTTGATTGCTGCCTTGATGTCGCCGTCATTCAGCTTGTCCATCAGGTATTTCACGCGACCACCTTGCGTGGAAACGCCCATCGGCATAGGCTGTGAGCCTTGTTCGATCTGATCTAGCTGGATTTCACCAACGCCCGGAACCTTGTCCAGTAACGGACGGCTCGTAACCTTGAACGCTGCGATCATCGTTGCACAGATTTCTCCGCAGACACGCTTCAAGAACATAGCGAACTGTCTTGGCTCGTCCCCGGCTGCCGTCTTCATGCTGGCAACCTGCAACGCTGCGCCATTAACGCCATCATATTGACCGTAGAACTCGTCCGTGAACATGTAGCCACGGATGTCGTTCTCTTTGCGGAGCGGTGCGCCTTCGAGAACTTCAGGTTTGCCGTCGCGACCAATGCCCATGCTCCCCCCGACGTCGGTGGAAACGTAATCTGCCGCTTGCTTGGACGCCGCCATTTCTAGCGGCTCAACATCACCGATGTCTCCCGGTAACTGGATCATTTCAACCACGGACGTGTCCAGTGCGCTGTCAAGCATACCTTCGAGGTCGCCTTGCGGCGTCTCGCCGACGATCTCCGGGTTCACCGTGTTCATCGGTTGGTTCGTGGCGTTCGGGTAATCCACGATTTCATGCTGGATTTCCGGGTAGAACTCTTTGAGTACCTGTCCGGGGAAGAAGAAATTGAATCCTGCTTCCTTTTCGAGTTGCTCTTCTGTTTTTGCCATACCTTCTCCTGCCTTCTTGCGCGAGGACTCCATCTTGATTCCCATGCTTTTACCTAGCTCTTTGTCCTTGTCGGTGATCGTCTTGGACTCCGGCTCAATGCCGCGTTCTGCACGTTCGTTCTCAAGCTCGGTCTCGGCGATCTCCGTCCAGTTCGGCTCTTGGAATGGTTCTTCCACCGTAGCCATACCGACTTCGTGGCGCATGTCCCAAAGCTCGTTCGCCATGTCCTTTGCATACTCACCTGTGGACGGCAACGGTTCGCCAGTTAGCTGACGGCGCTCGTGCGCACCACGATCTTGACGGATTTCAGCCGCGTTCTCGTCGTGCTCGCGCTTCATCTGGCGCAACTGCTTCTTGAAAAACTTCTGATACTTTTGACCGAGTTGCTCAGCGGTCTCACCAGTTTCAATGGCGTGCTCCACCAATTGGTGCATGATGTTGTCAGACATCGGCTCGTTGTGCATCAGAACGTGCATGTAGTACGTGCTGTAGTTGCTGTAGCCTTCAACGCCTTCTGGATCGTAGTACGCGTTCTTCGATGCGTGCTGACCCTTCGCCCAACCACCCGGAGTCATGTAGCGTTTGTAGTCGTTCGGGCCTTTTTCGTGACCAGACCAGTAAGCATCCGAATCAGCCAAGCCTTCAGCGCGGGTTTTGTCCGGCGTTGGGTGCTGAATCTGTTGCTTTTTGTACGGCTGCAACTTCCACAGGTATTTCTCAACCAACTTGTTGACTGCGGCTTCCGGCTTCGGGATCGCAGCATACTCACGGCGGAACGCATCTGCATCTTGACCACGCAGAACATATTCACGTCCGTTCATATCAACCAGCATGTGGAATCCCTGATCGTCCTGTCCTTGTGACACACGGATAGCTGCGGTGCGCACCATCTTCAGGTACTCTTGACCAGCCTTCTTCACTTCATCAATGGTGAGGTAGCCTGCGTTCTTAGCGAACACTTCCTTGGCTTCATGCCAAGTCATCTCACTGGCTTGCTTGAGTTCCCAGCGCATCTTCTTGTGCTTGACCAAGCCTTCTTGGGCGAGCGCCTGCATGACCGGGTAAGCTAAGTTGGTGTACTTACCACCGCCTAGGGCTTTTTCCAGTTCTCCGGTCGTCTTTGGGCCCTGCTTGAGCATTTCGAGCACAAGCTGGCGCTTTGCGGGATCGGCATCAGCCGCCTGCTTTTGATCGCGCATAGGGATAGGACCGTCCGCCTTCTTCGAGTCTTTGTCCGAAGTCCAACCGCAGTCGCACTTCCACGTGTCCATTGGCTTGTCTTTCGATGCTTGCCCGCCGCACCATGGGCACTTCATCGTCCAGTTGCCAGCGATCTTGAACTTCGTGGTAGCTTCCTTAACAAACTTGTCCGCCGCCGCGAGTGACGAAAACGACACTTCACGGTGGTGTCCCTTGAGCACGAATCCTACGTGGAATGATGGGCCTTCCAAGTCAGTACCTCCAAATGCACCGCCAGCATGTCCGGCTGTGGCACCGTCTTGGTGTTCACCGCCGATGGACGGAGCTTCGATATTCTCGGATGCCACATTGATGATGATCTGTGTCCCCGGCTTGGCGGTAACTTCCGCCGCGCCCGGTGCGACTTGACCGGGTTCGAGACCCTTTGCCATCGCCGCATCCTGAACCTTTTCTTTAATCGCCATCTCTTCTTGCTTCTGCTGGATGGGCTTACCAACTTCCATCTCAACCTGAGTCTCAAGCGCTTCACGGATTGCATTCACGTTTTGGCGCTCCGGGTGCTTCATCTTGCCGTCGAATACCGGAGAACCATTCTCGCCGTTTTCTGCGTGTCCGCTGGCGTGCAACTCATCGTTACTCGGCCCAGCTTCCGGCCCCGGCACTTGCGGTGCGCTGGTCGGTGTAGCAGGTTCCATTTTCAGATTCAAATCGTTGTCACTGTGCATAAGTTCAGCACTCGTTTTCTTAGGGTGAGCCATCCTGTCGTGCTCCCCTAGCCCAACGATGTTACAAATAACGTCCTCGCCACAGCGCTTGCATCTTGCTTTGTTGTCCCCTACTCGTTCGTAGTTCTGGTTAAAATAGTCTGGCGCTGGCGGTAATTTGCCTTCAGGATCGAGCCAGCTACCTGCACCCATCTTTTTGCTACCTTGCTTCAATGTTGCCTCGAACGGCTGTTCTTTGTTCGGCAGTCCAAGCGCAGTCAGGTGCTTGCACTTACGGTGCCCGATCCAGCCGGGGCAACTACAAGCCCAATACTTGCGGTGCTTATTCTGCGCGATTGTATAGAGGCGATCAGATGTTTCGGACTTGATCTGGAAACGGTTTGTCCAGCTTGCGTTGTCCGGCATAATTTCAGAGTCGGACGGCACGCGAACTACCGCTAGTCCACCTTCTGACTCCTGTTGTGGCGGTCTGGTAAACACACGCTGCTGTTCGTAGCGCTTCTCTTCTTTTGGTTCTTCTTTCGCGCCGCCGCCAGCCGGGAGTTTCAGCGATGCTTCAAACGGCTTGCGGTTACCGGGAAGTCCCAATGCACGAAGGTGCTTGCACTGTTGACCACCGTGACCAACCCAGCCGGGACAATCGCAACCCCAGAAACGTCCCTTCTTGTTCTGGGCGATGGTATACATGCGATCTGAAGATTCGGACTTGATCTTGAAGCGGTTCGTCCAAGCGGCATTGTCCGGCATAACCAATGCGTTAGCAGGCACCACAACAAGAGCACCGCTCGGCTGAGCTTTCGGCTCGCCCATGCCGGGAATCTTTTCCTGCTTTGACTTCAGCGGTTCCATGCCCGCCATTTCGCGCAGGTAGTTGACGGCATCGCGTGCTTCTTGCGATCCGGTCTGATCCAGCAGCTTCTCCATTTCGGCGATAGCCCTTGGCAGGTTCATCTTGCTGATTTTATTGCACTTGTCGCGCAGGCTGGCGCTGATCGAGGAACCCGTTGCCAAGTCCCAGATTCGCCCGTTGTATGACACACGAGCTTTCTTTTCGCCGTCAACGTAGATTGTGCCGTCCTTGGCGCTCAGATCGGACGCGCCTAAGCCGTTCGCATCACGCCAACCAGTGAACTGCATGGACGCATCGACGTAATCCTTGGCGGTGTGTAGCTTGCCGCCGAAGAAAACGTGAATGCCCTTGATTGCGTACTTACTTTGTGTCATCGGCGTCTTCGTCCTCAGTCATCACGATGTCTGCTAGGTCGCCTGCGCCGAAGTCAAATTGCACATCTTCTGGAAACTCGTCGCCTGCGGCTGCTTCTTTGGAACCACGGTGCTCGTGCTCTGCTTGAGCCTTTGCTTCCTCATTCCAGAATTCTTCCGCTAGGCGGGAGTCTTCCTGAATTGATTCTGCCAAGCCCTGATCTGCCTTGCGTTGTGCCTCGATGTATTCTTCTTCGGCGGCTTTCATCGCTTCCGCGAACTGCGGAAGGACTTCACCGTTCTCGTCGAAGTGCTCAGTGCAATCTTCAGCGGGTTTGCCATCGAGAGGACATACCGCTGGCGGCCAAGTTCCCATCGCGCTTCCACAGGACGGGCAATTGGTGTCGCCGCACATGCACGGCCCTAGCGCCTTCTTCTTGGAAGAAGATTTCACGCCTTGGTTGTCGCGCTCATTCTGTTCGCACTCATGGCACATACCGTTCGGGCCAAGCGTGCGCTGTCTCCCGCACTCACTGCATACGCCCTTGTCAGCTTTCTTGCTGCCAGCGAAATGTTCTGGGTTAACCGTGTCTTCCGCCGCTGGTTCGTCTGCAATCTGCGACTTGTTGTAGTCAACTTCGGATGACGCTTCGGACATATCGCCGGAGATGTCTTCCGCCGTTTTCTGTTCCATGTCAACTGGAGCCGTCACTTGCGTAGCTTGTGGCTCGTTTGCCATATCTGCCTTGTTGTAGTTGAGTTCGGACTTCGCTTCAGACATGTCGCCTGAAACATCCGCGCTCACCTTCTTGGCTTCAAGTTCGCATTCCGGTGAAGACTTGTAGTGCGAGTCAAGGCACGCCTTGCTGCACAGAGTCATGCCGCAACCCTTGCATGTAATTCCGGGCTTGCCAACGTCTTCACCAACAGGGCTTGGACAAATCTCGCAAACCAAATCATCGTCATACCCAGCAAAGTGCTCCGGGTTCACGGTGTCCGTGGCTCTTGGCTCATCCGCAACTTCGGACTTGCAATAGTCAACTTCAGACTTGGCTTCTGCGATGTCGCCGGAGACCGCTTCCGCCTTCTTCTTGGAAGCTGCCTTGGTGTTGTCCGGCGTCGGGCCGCTTGTGTCTTTAACCACTGCACGATCCTTCACTGCAATAGCGCCATCGCCGCCAGCCATGTTTGCTGGGTTGTCGGCTGTGTCCGCCTTCTTCTTGCTTGCGTACACTTGACCTTTTTCATCGGTCTTTTTGTGGCACTCTACCGTTGGAGACTGACCAAGCTCTTTGTCCTTCGGCTTCGGCGCTGCGTCGATGTCATACTCGTTGTCGGCTGTATCAGCGGTCTTAGCCTTGTCCTTGTTGGTCTTCGGGTCCATTGCGCCTTCCCCGCCCTTTTCGTTGGCTGGGTTGTCAGCGGTGTCCGCGTTCTTATTCGAACCACGGCGACGGCGACGGTCGCGGTGACCCATCTGGAGTTCTTCTTCCGTCCAGCATTGACCGTGCGGGATGTTCACCCCACCCGGCTCAACTTCGATGCCCGGATAGTAACCGTCATGGTTAATCAAGCTGCGCTTCACATCATCTGCGGCGTCTGGCTCATCGTAGAACACACGATTCGCCCAAACACCGTTGACAAACACGTCATACGGATGACCGCTTGCTGTCTTTGCCGATGCTTCGTGCTCATCTTCCTCTTGGTCACCGAATGTCACGATCTCGTCGTCTTCTTCAAACGGTGCGTTACAGCAAGGATCATCTGCGTCCACGGTCCCGCCGCATTCGCGGCATTCGCGCTGCTTGATCCAACTCTGTGAATCGGCATCCCAGCGGGAGTTGCTGTTCGGGCACCCTTGCTCATGGCAGGGGATTCCGTTGATCGAAAGCATCTCGCACTGGTCACAATTCACGCGCTGATAACCTTCAGGAACTTCGTCTTCATTGTTCGTGTCTTCGTAAACTTCGTCCACGAAATCCGCGAAATGAGCGGACGTGTGCCATTTTGGTTCATCTTCTGGCGTGCTGTCTTCCTGTGCGTCAGCTTCAGAGTCGGTCATTGACTTGTCATCTTCTGGCTCGTCACTGCGCATCGCTTCCGGCAGATCGCCAACGTCACGCTTACGCGGCGCAACGGATGGCTTCTTTTCTTCGCTCGGCGCTTCACTCTCGGACTCGCCTTCAGTTCCAAAACTCGGCCCAGCTTCTTCAGTGTTCGAAGGTGCGGGGTTGTCCGGGTTGTGTTCGAGTTCGATGATCGGGGCTGGCCCCATGTCTTCCGTGATTTCGTCCCAGATAGAGTCAATGTCCAGAGACACTGCTTCCTTGCTGCGGAACTTATCAAGGTTGGATTCTTTCTTGGCACGTGCTTTCTTCGCCGCGTCGGATGCAACTTCATGTCCCCAATCGGAGTCCACGATTTTGCCCATCTTGCTCGCTACGTAGCTCGCCTGAACTTCTGCGGGCGGCTTGCCTTTGCCGCTCTCTTCGTAGAAGTAGATTTCTCCATTGTCGCCAATGTACGGATCAGACTCACCGTAAGCTTTCGCGGCTGCGTGCAACTTGTCTCCAAGCCCACCTTCTTCAAGTGCTTGACGATCCCAGAAACCTGTCCCGTGACCGTTGCGGCTCAACCAGAAGTCATGTCCTGCCTGAGCTTCGGAACTCCACTGTCCCTTACGTCCATAGCCGGGACGCTGATATGCTTCTTGAAGAAGCTCAGCGTTCTCGCGCTGGAACTCTTGACAAACTTGCCCGATCTCACGCAGAGACTCAGGCGCGATGTCTTCCGGGCCGTAGTTCTTATCCAGAGACTCGCCGCCGCTAGGCGTAGAGTTGTCCGTCGAAGACCAAAGAGCGGCTTCGATGTAGGCGCGTGTGAAGTCGTCGGCTGCCTTCTTCGGGAAGTTGATCGAGACCTTAGCATTTCCCCACTTATCGGTCGCCGACTTCTCAAGCGGCTGGTCACCGTACCCGCCAGCTTGAAGCTGCTTGGCGTGGTCACGAAGCGCGTCGCCTGCTTGCTTGTCGCTACCTAAATCAGCGCAGAACTGACGAATGCCTTCCGGGTGCTCACGCTCCACGTATCCGCCGTTCCTGAATCTGTCCATCTCCAGCTTGGACATGTCGTTCTTCTTGCCGATCTCAGGACGAATGTCCATCGTCGGGATCATGCCCTTGGTTCTCTTTGCCGCCTTGGGCTGCTTCTCACCTTCGCGGCGAGGCACACCCGTTTCGTCAATCGGAATCCCAATTGGCGGCTGACCGCTGCGCCCAACATCCTTCGGGCCGTCCTTGATACCTTGGACGGTGTTCTTCTGCAACTTCTCGGCTTCAGTTCCCGGCCCAACGTTCGTAACCGGGGTTTCGTGCGCCGCTTGCGGATTCTCCTCAACCGTGCCATCGGCGGCTTGCTTGCTGCCACTGTGTGCGTGCATGTCCTGAAGATGCTGCTTAGCTTCTGCTTCAGTCTTGTGGCTGGAGATAATGTGGTCGTCCTTGTGAGACTTCACACACCATTCAGCGGACTCGCCCTTGGAGTTCTTGTGTCCGGGGCAGTGCGCTACGTAGGAAACCTTCGTCATGGATGCTACGCGAGGCACGTCATCCTTGGTGGATGGGGTCTTGTAGCCTGCTTCTTCGGCACTGTCAACGCTTGGGGTCAAGCTGTTCTCAAGAGCTTGATTGAGTGAGTCGAACACGTCCATCTCGGCTGGCTCAAGAACTTCCTTAGTGACCGCATCAGCGGTCTTGTGGTTGAGCAGAACTTTCGGACGCTTGTCACCCGCCTGCTTGATAAGCTTCGGGTATTCTTTCAGCAAATTTTCAGAAAGGAACGGGAACGGAATCTTCGGGGTGATGTCAGTGACATCAACCTTGGTGGTGTTCACGTTCGTCATCATCGCGTCAAACGCGCTGGATACACGCGGATCGTAGTAAGCGGAGAAGACTTGGTGACGCAGGTTGTGCTTCAGCTTCTCGCTGTCCTTGGTGAAGTGAAACGCGATGAACTCGCGCTTGTTCTCCCACATGGGTGCGTAAACGATAAGGCTGGCTTCCTTGCCCGTTGTCTCATCCACGAACAAGTCTTTCTTGATTGAATCAAAGTCAGCTTGAGAGTATTCGTCGAACTCGCTGTCACCGATCTTCTTTTCGATCAGGTCGGCAAGTTCCTCGCCGCCCGTGCCGAACACGCGCACAATCGCGCCGTAGAGCAGAGCCACAGGGAAATTCTTACGGTCAGAGCAGACCGATGCGGGGACGATATAAATGCGTCCGATTGCGATGTTCTGACGGAAGCCGTGATAGAAGACTTCGAACGACTGGACGATACCGGAGCTACGAGCTTCCTTCTCGCCCGCCTGCACCGCTTCGACCACCTTAGCCAGCAACTCTTCGCTGACGGTAAACATCTGATAGCTTTTGCCAGCTACGCTGTTGCCACTAACTCCGGCTGTTTTGAGCACCTTGTCCATTGGTTTCTCCATTTACGACTTCGTGTTATCCATCTTGTCAATCGCTCGGCGAATATCCTGCTCACGCGCCGACATAATATCGCGCCAGTGGTTGAGCACGCTGTTCATCGTGCTGTCATCCAACCCAGCTTCACGCATGGCTTGCTTCGCGCCTTCACGATACTCGTCGATGGCGTAACGAAACTTCTTGCCTTCCCAATTCAGGATGTCCTTGCGGCCGATTACGTCCGCTTCCATAACTTCCTTGCCAAGTTCGCGCAGACCCTTGACTTGTTCCGAAAGAGCCTTGATCTTGAGTCCTTCAAGAATGCTCACGTCGTTGCCGTAGCGAATCATCAAGCGGTTGACGCTTGCGATCTCGGCTGCGATAAGGCGCTTGATCGGGCCCGGAGGCGTCTCTGGGTCGTTAATCAGTTCCAGAATGTAGTCCAGTTTGGACTCACGTTCACGGTCGGAGACTTCCCTTTCAGAGCTTACTTCTCCATCCGTGTTGATTCTGATCTTGTACTCGTCCATGTTAAAACTCCATCTTAAACGTTGGGTTCATCTCAACGTCATCACGCTTTGGGCCGCTCGTGTCAATATCTGGCCCTTCAACGGGCTTGCTCAGATCGTACTCGTTAAGAAGCGCATGACCGTCTGTGGTTTTCTTCTCACCCGCTGTCTTACCGGGATACCAAAGAACTTGCTGGTCATCCGGCACAGCAGCCACAACCTGTGTTACAGGACGGCGCTGCGGATCGAGCATACGAACTGTTTCAGGCTTGAAGCCCAGTTTGCCGATCAAGAATGCACGGTCTTTTTCAGACACGGCAACCTTGCCGGGATGCTTCTTCATGTCCTCGATGAATCCGGCTACAGCTTTCTTAGCCTGCACCGAACCAACCTTGGATGCCGCACCGTTGTAAATCTTCTCGACGCTGTGTCCGGCTTGATGCAGCTTGCGCACCTTAGATGCTGTCACAACAATTTCCTTCGGTTCCGGCTTGGCGTTACGCACAGCGTCCGGTGTCTTCGAAGCAAACTTCTGTTCGACACGCGATGCACCCGGCAAATCCCAATCCGATTCAGCCGAAGCCGTCTTAGTGGTACGCCCAAAGTGAGACGGGCAAGATGCGCACTTCGCGCCATCCTTATACGCCTCGTTGCGAATACCGATGCTGTTCAAGAACTTGCAGTCTGCACTGGCAAGAACAATCTGGCCCTTCGCGTCCTTCTTGAAGGACTGGACAAAGCCACGGAACGCAAGACTCGTGTCAATGCTTCCGAACTTAGAATCAGCCCAGTTGTAAATCTGTTCAAGCGATACGCCCTTGTCATGCAGGCGTGCCACGTGCTCAGACGAGAACAATGTCTTCTGCTCTCGCGGATCGCCAAACATGCTGGCGGTACGCTTCTCTTGGTTCTTCACGCGTGCATCAGCGGTCTTAACCAAATTCGTCTGTGCGCTTGCCACAACTGGCTCAACGCGCTTACCGTCGCCATTCGCGAGAACAACCAATGCCGCGTGCTTTTGCTTCGTCGGCACTCCGGGGGTCAGGTGGTTCACAATCTGCGTCAACTCCTGTGTGTTCGCCACAACTGGAAGATGATACAGATTGCAAGTCTTACCAGCGGTGCTCTGCTTGAAGTACGCGCAGCCTTTGCAAGCCGACACCTGCTTCACAGACTTAGCCTGCGGCTTGATACCCGCATGTTCCCAAGCCTGCTTCTGCTTGACGCAATCATTGGCGCTCGCCGTGTGCTCATAAGTCGGCGAGTTCTTGTCCATGTAAGTGTTCGGCTCAAGGTACGCCAAACCAATCAAGCCAGCGTTGCGCTGCAAATAATCAGTAGCGCTCTGGTGATTGAACAACTCAATCTCTGCACGCTTCTCCAACTTCTCCGCAACCTTCTTCGGAGACATGCCTTGGTTGAGCAGGTCTTTCACGTACTTGAGAATTTCTGCGTCGGAGACTTCCTTACCGCCGATGCTGTTCTCTTTGAACTTCGGATCAGCCTTAGCGAGGTCTTCCGTCACTTCCGCCATCAGAAGATCGTTGTCACCCATCTCTGTGTTGTAGGCGGCTTCGTCGCGACGTGCATCCTTGTGCCAGTTCTCCGTCACTGAACCGAGACGCGGCTGTGCCTTCTCTTTGTCAGCGATGCGCTGCTCGTAAATCTCGGAGCCACTCTTCGGCCCCCAAATCGGCGTGTGCTTGGACGCGGATTCCGCAACTTCATCCTCGAAGTCAGTGTCCACATTCTCATGGGCGCGATCCATCCATTCATCGCCGGACTTCTTGGCGTCTTCCATGTCCAAAGCCTTCCAATCCGGCTCACGGTCAGCGAGGAAAGCGTCGATGATGCTGTCGTATTGATGTTCCTTTTTTGCCATAGTTAAAACTCCAAGTCGTCAAGGATATTTGCCAAGAAAGCTGCTGGCTTGTCATCCGGCGCGGCGGGAATGGACTCCCCGGCGTTCACTTCGTTACCGACGAGCTTCACGATCTTGTTGCCCTGCACTTTCCAGAAATCCTTTGTGCTCGGACATTCGTAGACGTTGCCAGCGATACGGTGCATTGAGAACTGGTCAATGTAGCGCTGGACATCTTGCGGAATCGGGGACGCGGATGCGAAGTGGTTCTTCTGGAAGATGTTCTCTTCTTTCCTAACACCAACTCCGGCTGCCGTCTTTGAATAAATTTTTCTCATTGGTTAGCCTTTCTGACCGTTCAGATACGCCACGGTGCTTGCACCGCCGTGCGTGACGCGCAAGAACTTCCAAGTCATACAAGATGGTGTCCACATCACGTTGCTCCCTGAGTAGAAGACAGCAACGGTTGTGTTCTCATCCGACGCGGAGGTTGTGAACCCAGCGCCGTTAGTTACGCTGACGCCAGAGTTTGCCCCACCGGACTGATCCGATACTGGGGCTGTCCACTCAGTTTGCTGGAAGCCGTTAACCATTGCAAAATTCTGCTGAAGCGGCAGTGCGCCCGTGATTGTGAAATGAATGCCGCCTGTGCCGCTGACGCCGCTGCCAAGCGGGGTCTGGGTGCCTGTGCTATCAATGGTGCGCTGCGAAGAATACGGGGGAGCGGTTTGGAGAACTTCTGCACCGCTTGCGAGGCCCACGTAGCAATTCCATCCAGTGACGTAAGGTGCCTGTGCTGCGGTTGGCGTTGGGGCAGCGACGAAAAGATAGTTGCCCGCTGTGACAGCAAGTGATGATTCCGCGCTCGCTACGGTCTCGCCCCACTTCGTGATGAAGGTCGTTGTAACAAAGAAGGTGCCGCCTGCCAGATTGCTGACGCCAGACTGAAACGTGGAGCCTGCCGCAAACTGTCGCAGAGTTGGGGCGGCGCTCGGAGCGCCGATGCCTGCACCGTCGATCATCACGTTCGGGTCGTTGGAGACTTCAATGTCGGTGCTGCCTGTGGTAAAAGTGTTGATCTGAACAGACAGGGAGACGAGATTGCTGATGTCAATCCACGGGCCGTTCCCACCGACCGCAATCGAAGAACTGTAAATTTGAAGATTCTGAACCTGCATGTGGTAGCCCTCTCAACTAAGTGTGCCGTAGCTCGGAAATTCCATTGGAAACCGCAAATTTGCTTTCAGACCAGTGGAAGCGTAATATCAAGATCGTAAGTAGAGTCCTGCGACACGCCAATAACCCGACTCGTGTTGGGTCTCGTGCAAGGGCGTATTCCCCTTGATGGGTGCCGGGGCAGGCGGGACCGTAGTTCCGGCATCCGATTTTGAAGGTTTTTATGGACAAAGAAGCAAAGCGTTTAGCTTTTGGCTTGCTCAGAATTTTCTCCGGCGCTCTTGTCCTGACTGGGCTGGGTTTGCTCACCCTTATTCTCATCGCCGCTGGAATCTTTGATATGCTCCAACGCCTTCACTAACAATGTGGGGTCATCCCTGAAGCACTCCATCCCGCGTTTGCAAGTTGTGCAGAGTAATCGTTTGGCATAGCCGAAGACATGAACATGCGTGTCTCGATGGTAAAGCGTGAGCGCCGCGCTACAGATCGCACACTTCTTGTCCTGTGAGCGCCAAAGTTCAAGATAATCTCCGGGAGACATGCGCCACTTCTGTTGAAGAAGCTGTTCGTAAGCCGCAACCTTAGCCCAGAATGACCCGGTGTACGCGTTGTGACAGGTTTTGCAGTAGTCTTGCCTACCGGATGCTGTTCTCTTGTTCTCGCCGAAGGCGTCCAATGCTAACCACTTTTGGCATTTGTTGCACCATTTCTCTTTGTCGTTGAAAAGCCGTTTGCGTCCCATTCTCCTAAATATCCCCTAATTAGCTTCTGAAAGTCAGGTTTTTCCGCTACGCATCGTCATGTAGAGGACATTTCCTCAAGGAACTCATCTCGATGCCTACAAACAACATCGTTCTAAACCCGCAGCGTGGCGACTCTTTTGCTCTTACTGCTGTCGCAGCTTCGGTCATCTCCGCTCGCACATCGTATGGTGTGGTCGGCAGCGCCGTTTACACAGGCACCATCACTGGCGGTGCAAACAACGGTCTTGCCAATCAAGCGCTAACCATTAGCGGCTTCACCAATGCGAGCAATAACGGAACCTTTACGGTTCTGTTCAGCACCGCAACCACCATTCTGTTGAACAACGCCTATGCTGTAGCGGAAACTCATGCGGCGACGGCTTCGTACACCACGAACGGCACCCCATCGCAATACGCGTCCAAGATCGCCAACCTCTGGTCGAACCAGACTGGTGACAACGTTCTTGTGAACGCAAACGCTGGCGACTGCTTGATCGCAATTGCATTTGGTCTGCGCCAGCCTGTCAACTTCGATCTCCTACACGGCTCCGCGCCGTACACCCCGCCATACCCGCCATACAGCAACGCGCCTGTCGCGGCTGGCACTGGCACCCCAAGCTTTGCGCTTGGTCAGTTGGCTGGTCTAAACGACTTCAACGCAGCGCCGACGATCTCGGACCTCGCTGATGGCGTTCCGCAGGACATCATCGCAACATCCATCACAAGCAACGTCCTGACAGTAACCCTTGAGAACACTGGTCAAGCAGCGCTCTCGACTGGTCAAACCGTAGTGCTCCAAGGCACACAGGAATCTTTCCTGAACGGTCAGACCGTTACGGTTCTGTCTGGTGCCACAGCAACACAGTTTACGGCGAACTTCACACATGCGAACTACAGCAATGCTGATGACACCGGAACGGCGACACCAAACGGCAACGCATGGACGCTGGAAGCTTTCGTGGCTATCGCGGATTCAGACTACACCGTCTCTTATCCGTTCTCTGGCCCGCCAAGCAATGGCAGCGTGACTCCGGCAACCTTCAGCGGTCAGCTAACAATCAGTGGCGGCAAGGTTTATGCTTACGGCTCGAACTTGGCGACCAGCCTCACAGCTTCGTCTCCGTTCCCGTCCAGCATGTGGAGCATTGACGGCTACTACCCAAGCATGTACATCTGGGTCGCACCGAACGTGGCGGCTGGCACCTACAAGGTCAATCTGAACTCGATGTTCCAGCCGGGAATCAACGTTCCTGCTGATTGGTCTGGCGGCTCTGTGCCGATCTTCGACGGCGGCGTGAACTTTATGGTTATCAACGTGAGCGGTGCTGCGGCATCTTCTCCAGTTGACGCCGTGTCCATCTCAACAACGGAAACTACGTCTAACCCAGCAACGGCTCCGGCTGCTCTCGTTACCACGGCGGCAGACGGCGACATGCTCTTGTCAATCGGTTTGATGAAGAGCGGCAACGCCTTCGCTCCCGGCACAGTCAATGTGACGGCTGGCGCTGCATCTGGTGCTGCAATGACGCAAATCGGCAACGGAACGCTGGTTGGTTCCGAAGCTCACTACTTGGTGGAATACGCTTTGACGGCGGCTGGCTCGGCTGGCAGCTTCAACCCGAACTTCTCCAACCCGCTCGGTTACCCCGTGCTGGTCGGTTCCATCGCAATCAAGTCAAGCTAAGCACAGCCTCTCCCCGAATCTGGGGATGCTGCGAGGGGAGCCTACACAGGCTCCCCTTCTTTTTTCGGTTTTCCAAAAATTTCAGTATTAGGGTGCGTGCGGACGCTAAGGCCCATCGGGGCGACACTTGTCCTATTATGCACCTTATCCAAAATTTTTCATTGGGTCAAGGGAAAAATATCAGCTTTATTGAGGAAAAGGACATTGAGCGAGAATACACCGTACTTTGACAGCATCACATCGGCCAGAGCAATGCTGCTGACCGAAGAAGAACAGCTTCACGGAATGTCGTGCATCGGCTTGGAGACGCAGCCGGAGCTTTCAGAAGACGACATCCTAACCTACGTGCTCGATCACTTCTCGGAATTTCTGCGGATGCTGCGGCATTTGAAAAAGGAAGACCAAGAACTCCTGCTCTCGTACTATCTGCTTAGCAAGACACAGAACACACTTGCCATCATCCACAAGTCCACGCAGACGGTGTGCTCATTCCGCATCCGTATGGCGGTCAAGACTCTGGCGTGCTTCATTATGATGGGGGAGCCGACCGTGGAGCGTATGCACGAGATTTTGACACGTGCTGGGTTGGAAGGCAGTTTGGACAAGATCAATCTTTCGGAGATCATAGACCTGTATGCCAAGACACGGTCGTTCCAACGGATCGCCGAAGTGCATCACCTACACCGACCGGATATTCGCCGCGCCATGAGCCGTGCCTCCAAGCAGCTTATGGAATCGAAGGACGCGCAAGAACACGCCCTTGGCGCGTACATTCACAGTCTGATCGACAAGGCAAATCCGTCGGGTGTGGGATACAGCAAGCGCAAGATGCAAAAGCTGGGGCACATCTACCGCGTTGATCCGGCTTTGCTCGGTGAGTTCCGCATCAAAGTGGAAGACCCGGAGTTCGAACACATGTTCGTCAGCAGGGCAAACCGTTGATTAAGACCAAAGCCCGCCTATCGTAGTAAAAATCGTCGGCGTAATAGCCTTCGCCCTGTACCTGTACTTCCATTTACGGTAGGTGTTGCGATTCACCACGGTAGCTGTTGCGATATTAAGCGGCTCCAAGTGATTGAAAAAGCAGAGAACGGACGGTGCTGAAAAATTCCACTGTTGCGAACCACATCATTACGTTTTTCCGCACCTTCGTAATCCACTGAAAAATATGACTGTCGAGTTTGGCACGGCGATTGCCTTAGTAACAGCGGAGGCAGTTATGACAGTCATCTTGGTTCTTCTCACTTTCATCATGTTCTTGCTTATCGACTGGATTCACAGCCGTGGCAAGGTCGCTGTTCCAGTAGCAGTAACAGAACGTCCGGCGAAGAAACTCCCGGCATACTCTCTTGTAAACGGTTTCCGTCTCCCTGAAAATCTCTCCTATCATCCCGGTCACACGTGGGCCCTTGGTGAGTCCCCGAACCTTGTTCGCGTTGGCATGGACGACTTCGCATCTAAGCTCATCGGCAAGATTGACAGTATCACGCTTCCGCAGCGCGGCACTTGGGTTCGCCAAGGCGCAAAGCTCGCGACCATCGTGCGCGACGGCAAAAGCATCAACATCCTTTCACCAGTAGAAGGCACCATCGCCGAAGTCAATGAGAACGCCGTGCGCGATCCAGAAGCAGCACGCAAAGACAACTATGGTTCCGGCTGGCTGGTTTCTGTAAACTCCCCGGACCTCAAAACTTGTTTCCGTAACTTGTTCCATGGAGCGCTGGCGAAGGTTTGGACTGAAACATCGGTCAGCCTGATGCACGCCCCAGCACTTGCGCAAGACGGCGGCGAAGCGTTGGATGACTTCGTGGTTGCCAGCGGCAAAGATTGGGAAGCTGTGGCAAAAGAGAGCTTCCTAAACTAAGCGTGGTGGAAGTGAGAAGCACCGGGAGACCCCCGGCGCTTTGTGTTTTAGAACAGGCGCATGTTTAGGTGAGAGTAGACGTAAAGCAAGAACGATCCAGCAACCGCCAGCATTCCCCACAAACGGATCATCCGTTTCGCCTGTGCTTCTTCTTGAATCGCTGGTACTCCTGTGGCTCCCCAAGCTGCACTCATGGTTTCCCCCTTAGAAAGGAATATCGTCCTGCGAATCGCTTGCAGGTACAACCAGTTCACAAACGGTGCATGGGTATGCGATGCCATATTCTTCAACGTTCCCGGCTGCGGCGAGGGCGGCGGCTTCCGTATCGTGGACTGAGACAATGGTTCTGGTCACGCCTAAGAGCGCGTCCGTGAAGCGGCAGCAAACTTCGTGCTGTTCGACCACCACGAACTTGCCAGCGGCGGTCAGCGCGTCAATTTCCGCGTCCTGACGCTCGATATGAGTTTCGCGTGCGCTCAGCGCGTAAGCGGCTTCGAACTCACTACCGAAGCTACCGAATTCGTGATCCCAATGCTCCTGCTCTTGTGGCGTCATTAGAATGCTCCTAACGTGCGGCGGAAGCCGCTGGCTTTCTTCGATGGCCCGTATTCGGCTGTGATGTAATTTCCACCGCCGCCAACGTATTCGCTGTCCTGATTGTACTCATCGTTCCCGATGATCTGTCCACCTGTGCCGCGAGTCCAGTTGACGCGAGACAGGCGCGAGAAGAACTCACGTCCGATAGCGTGCTCACGCGCACGTTCAACCGCGTGGTTGTTCTCGGAGACTCCCCACCGGACGGTGCGAGTCTTGTTATCGAACCGGATGGACGCTTCGCCATCATCAACACTGATCGACTCGGCGGTCAGCTTGAGCGTGGGGAAATCCTTCTTCTTGGGAGCGTGCGGCTTCTTGGAGCGCTGCCAGCCCTTGCCTTCAACCTTCTCGGAAGGGAACAGCACGTTGTAGATTTCGTCGTCGCCATCAATCGGGCGGCTGTACATGGAGCCGTAGGAGAGATCAGCAGCCTTACGGAACGCTTCGTCGTAATCGAAGTTGCGCTTGCCTTTGCCTTCGGCTTTGATGCGCGTGTAAACGGAAACTGCGCTGGCGTGGATGCGTCCCTGACGCTCGTTGTACCACTGAATCATGCCACGGCGGAACGCGCCGTATTCTTTCACGCTGAATTTCAGTGTCCCGGCTTCCCAGCAGCTTCGGCTCATATTCCCTCCAGTCCTAGTATACAACCGAAGGGTGAAAAATGTCCAATCAGTGGGGGTTTGTTTTCAACACTTTACAGAGTATTTTCTTCCAAAACCACCGGATTCGGGTGCGCGTCCCGGTACGCCTGTGCCAAATCTTGATACTCGGTTGGCGATGCCAGCGTGCCAGTCAGGGGCCATGTTTCAACGATCTTACCGGACGGAAGCCGCACCAGCCTGCCGCCTTGTCCCCGCGTCTTCAAGTAAGCCGCCAGAGACTCGGCAAACGCCTTGTCCACTCCGTTGCTGCTGGTGTACTCCGCGTAGGTGCCGGATGACGTGATAACATCCACGCGATAGGTGATCCGGCGCTGCATTTTCTTGTTGAAAGCGCGTTCGGCTTTACGGCTGTCAGGCATGGCGTCTATTTGATGCGCTCCACGACCCAAGCGATTCATGATAAACTGAGGTAATGGCACTCTATCCAAGCACGCATTGGCTGATTGTGGGCGATTCCGCTGAACAACTCCTGAGGCTCCCAGCCGACTCAGTTGATCTTACCGTAACTTCGCCGCCGTATGACGGTCTTCGCACGTATCAGGGATACTCGTTCAACTTTCCAGCCATCGCAGCCGGACTCTGGCACGCGACCGCGCCGGGGGGAGTCGTGGTCTGGGTAGTTGGCGACCAAACCAAGGACGGCACGGAGTCTGGCAACAGTTTCCGGCAAGCTCTCTACTTCAAAGAGATTGGCTTCAACCTGCACGACACCATGATCTACGCTAGTGAGAAGCCGCCACTAACTCACAATCGCTACGAGCAGAAGTTCGAGTATATGTTCGTGCTCAGCAAAGGCAAGCCGAAGACGTTCAATCCGATTATGGAGCCGTGTTTACACGCGGGAAAATCTGCAAGCAAGCGCACGTTCCGGCAAGATGAGAAAGGTGTTCTGGAGCCAGCGCACAAATCGGAGAAGATCGCCGACCTGAAGATACGTGGCAACATCTGGACGTATGCCACTGGCACCGCGAGCGCTTCTGACCCATTCGCCAAAGAACATCCGGCCGTCTTTCCAGAGAAATTAGCGGAAGATCATATCTTGAGTTGGTCGAATCCCGGCGATCTGGTTCTCGATCCGATGATGGGAAGCGGGACAACCGGAAAGATGGCGATCAAAAACGGCCGCCGCTTCATCGGCATAGACTTATCTGAAGAATACGCCAAAATCGCTGCCCAGCGCATCGCTCTCGTCACTCCGGTGGAGGTAGAATAAAAGGATGAGCATGGTATTTGTGGTAGCGTCCAACCGACCCTATAAATTCGCGTTGTCTCTGTCTAAGCTACCGATCCACGGTGCGAGGTATGTCGCCTATGTCCACGAGTCCGATAGGGCCGCGTTTGAGAATATGTTGGAAACGTCCAAGCTCATCGGCAAGAGACGCGTTGAGATTGTCACACACAACTGGTCAAACGAGAACGGTGTCCCATTCGGCAAGCTCCGCTACCACGGATACGCGCTGTGCCAAGAACTCATGTCAACGGACGACATTGGCTTTCTGCTAGATGATGACCTGAAGGCCCCACGTGGAGTGTCAAAGCGGCTGAAGAGGAAACATCGTGACGGCACACCGAACGACAAATACTGGTCGTTTCCCATAGAGCCAATTCATGTCATTCAACGCGAGTTAAAACGGTTGGCGCGGTTGGCGAGACGGGAAGGCTTCGATTATTTCACCACGAGCTTCAACGCGGACGGCAAGTGTGGGCTGAAGATCGACACGCCGTTCAAACCCACCTTCGGTTGGAGCGGTTGCTTGGGATTCTTCAAAGAAAGCCCAAATCCATTTGATGCTGACTTCGGTGTTGGTGCTGACGCTGAAGCTCAAATGCACGTCTTGGACAAGTGCGGAGAATTCAACGTGCTCAAGCACAACGGTCTAGTGTTCGAGTTTCAGATTAACTCTAAGGACTACGCGAGAGGCGGGTTGCGAGATCGCCAGAGGAATCTGGAAGAGATCGTGCGGAGGTATCCTGAATGGGCACGCATCACCAGCTACGTGAAAAAATCCTACGGCACCAAAACGCCGAACTACAAAATTGATCTAGCGAAAGGCGTGCGTGCCAGATTAAACGGTGTCCCGATAGCCGCCTAATGGACTTGAAATCCATCTCTGCTTGCTTGGTCACTCGTGACTCTGCGATCTGCCCGGAGATTATGGACTCTCTGTCTGGGTTCGGGGAGATCATCGTTACTACCGATTCCCGATCCGTTTACGGTCGCTTTGACGCGGTGTCCTTTGCCAAGTACCCATTGGTTTACACGCAGGATGATGATTTTCTCGTTACTGATTTCAGTAAACTGATCCGCTGCTGGGATGGGCGTTTCGTTACCCATCACAACTGCCGTTGGAACCTACTCTACCGCGCACCATTCACCACGATTGGTTACGGTGCGATCTTCCAGCGAGACCTCGCGATGGAAGCACTTGACATCTACGAGTACGAGCACGGGCGTGACGATTATTTCTACCGCGAATGCGACATGATCGTCACGGGCCTATGCAACCCAAAGCGGGCCAATTTTCTCGGAGCACCACGAGCGATGCGGTATGAACCCACCAGCATAGGCCGAAATTTGGCGAATTCGGATGCCCCCGCCTGTCTGCACAACCAGCCGGAGCAAAAAAGATTCTGGCATGGGAGGGAAAAGGTCAGAGAACTTGTAAAAAAGTACAGTATTAGCTGGCATGGGAACAGTGACCTACAAGAATCAGCCAGCAATTCATGCAACGCGGGGCACAGTGCCCTTAGCAGGGACGAAGCACCTTTACACAGTCAAGGAAGTTCTTTGGCCTGAAGAAGTCAGTGAAGTCTTAGCAACTCTACTCATCCCCAAATCTCTCCATGTCTGCTGCGGTCATTCGCCGCTTGGTGACGTGCGAGCGGATTTCGACCCGGAAGTAAAGCCGGACATCGTATGTGACGCCGCGAAGCTCCCGTTCCCTGACGAGTCTTTTGAGTCCGTGCTATGTGATCCGCCATACAACGGCAAATTTCAATGGAACCACGACCTGCTCTGCGAGCTATCCCGCGTGGCGAGCAAGCGCATTATCTTCCAGCACTGGTTTATCCCAGCCGACCCGAAAGGGCTTTGGAAAAAATGGCACAAGTTTGAGTTGACTGGATTGTACGTCTGGCAACCGCGAACGTACTTCGGTCGCGGTCAATTCATCAGTGTGTTTGACGCGAAACCAGAAGGTACCTACACGGAGCCGACGAAATTCAGTTCCGGCAAGCCGGGGGATATTGAATCGTTGAAAAACGCTCGAATCGAGCAGCAGAAAGCACTTGAAGCCGAAGACTAAACGGTTGCGGTAGCCGCTTGTGGCTTCGGTGGATTCGTACCTAGCACGAATCCGTTCAGGATCAGGTAACGAGCGAAGTCTTTGTAGTTGACTCGCCACATGCCCTGACGCTCATCGTGCGGATAGTTCACCTGCACATCGGGCGGCGGCGCGGGGAACGTGGTACGCCACTCCGCAGGGATGATGTTCCTGTTCGGGATGTCAATGATGGCTTTCTCTTCTTGTGGTGTAATCGGGCGCTTCACGTCCGCTTCATATTGAGCGATGACTGCTGGACGATAATCGGGACGGGTCTCAACGCGGATGACGCAACCCACGCCTTCGACGTAAGTTTCCAAATCCTTCATCTCTTGAGTTTCCGCTGGTGCGGCTTGTGGTGCGCCTTTTTCGCGCTTTGGCTTTGGTAGTGGTTTTAGGTCGGTTTTCTTGACCGTGAAAGCATCGAACTCATCGCCGCCTTCACGCACGACCTTGACTAGGGTTCCGGGCCCTTCTTCCAGAATTTCAACGACATCTCCACGTAGGAGTGCCTTTGCAGCCATGTGGACACCTCGACTAAGTATACGTGCGCGGCGGCCTATTTGTCCAGACGAATTATCAAAGGCTCCCGCGAGCGGCTGTTCTGCGGGCGGGGGCTGTCCTTGCTGACTTGTTAAGCTCAGAACTACCCTGCGACTGCGGAATGTCCTTCACGAAGGATTCGGCGGGTAAGCCAGTCGGTGTGCCAGACGGCACGATCTGTTTCATTGGCTTATTCTGCGCAGAAGATTTCCCTGCGCCAACTTCCGCCTTGCCTTGTGCTTGAGGAATGTCTTTCACAAACTTGGCTGCTGGCTCGCCTTTCGTTGAACCACCTTTGTTTCCAAGCGCTTCAGACTTGCCTTGCGCTTGTGGGATTTCAACCTTCGCCGGACGCTCCGGCTTGCCTTTGTTGTCACGGTCGGTCACGAATCCAGCCTCACCGCCGCCCGCTGCCACGCGGGGAACATTGACTTCTTCTGGCTTCTTCGGGTTGCCGTCTGCACCACGGTCGGTCACGAATCCGGCGCTGCCGTCTCCGGCTGCTTCCTTCTCTTCGCCGTCTTCCATTCCCGGCTCCGGTACGTCGCCAACGGGGACGCCTTCTTCATCGGCTTCGTTCAGTTCTTGGATGCCTTCTTGTGCGAATGCTTCTTCGGTTGGAGTCGCGCCAAGGTCAATGCCTAGGGTGCCAGCCAGTTGCTCAAGAGCGCCAGCCTGTTCATCAAGGCTGTGGTAGGCTTCGGAGAGAGCTTCCGCCAGTTGTTCGGGGGCCTCTTCCGCGATGCGCTTAAAGGACTTAGCGTAATTGCGTGCGGCTGCAACACGAATCTTCAACGACGCTTCTTTGGGGGCTAGGATCAGGTCAAGGTTCTCTTTCAGGTTTTCAAACGCTTCCGCCTGCGCTGCGCACGCATCGGCAAGCTGGGTCAGGTCTTTCTCGACTCCCATCGGCTCGTTCTCCGCGACGTGACGCATCTTGGCGAACTTTGCCTTCTGTGCTGCCTGCTTTGCGACCTTGCGGGCCTCAATCTTCTTACGAATTTCTGCTGGATTTGCCATAAAATAGCCCCTCTCCTAATGGGTTTGGTAATTAGCTTTCTTCGAGACCCGCTTCTTTAAGCAAGCGTTCTTCTTCGGCAGCCGCTAGGCTGCTCTGCATGTGATAGTTTGCGTTCGGAAGCTCCGGCTCAACCGTGTGCCTGCCAATGGTGGTCTCTTCCGGCCCTTGCTGCTGTCCCTGTCCCGGCATGATCGCAACGGCGGCTGGAGGTCCGGCAACGCCTTGATTGGTCTGTTGCGCGTGCAAGGCTTCCTGCTGGGCGACGTTTGGGTTGACGGTGACTGGTGCGGCACCCTGCTTCATCAAACGCTCGGCTGCGGCTTCCTGAAGGTCAAGTTCCTTTTCCATAGCGTCATCGGTGCTCTGGTACGGGATTTCTTCCTCGTAACCTTCCTTCCACCACATCTGCTGCCCCATCCACCACGTTGCGCCGTGGTGCTCGTTCTCTTTAAGCCAGCCGTGGCTAAGCAGGTAGTTTTCCTTTTCCTGATCGCTCATGCTCGAAACCGAGAAGGGGTCGATGTCATAGTCTGCCGGGTTGTAATCAGCGGGAAGTTCTTCACCTTCGGGCGTGTAATGCACAGCAATCTTACGCTTGGAAGCTCCAATGCTTTTCATAAAGCGATGAAAATCCATGTCATCCGTGGTTGAGTGTTCTTCACCCGGAATGGTCTGCTCTTTTACTTTGGTCGGCTCGGGGCCGTGCCAGTGGAACGGTTCTTGAACTTTTTCAGACTCTAAGTCAGGGCGGGTGCCGGGGAACCACATGTCAGTAACCGCTGCGCAGTCATGGCAGTAAAGCTCGTTGCCTTCTTCTGTCTGTGCAACTTCTGTGTTGTAGCCTTCGCACTGTGGACACTGTTCTTCATCCTCAGCTTCTTCGCCGGGATGAGTGTCAATATCTTCTGGACGGATGTCATCGTTCCAGTCAGCGTCCTCAGAACCCTGCTTACTGGCGGTTGAAGATGCCAAAGACTCAGCTTGGGTTCCGCTCGGAACATTCACGATGCGCGGCTGGATGTTCGGCGTGCGTGGCGCGAGATACGGTGCATTCGGGCTGTGTGGGCCGGGGTTCTGGTCAATCGCATCCGGCACCGCCATCGGTTCGCCTTTATTCTGGGTTGATGGCGTGGTCACATTCTGCTCCTGCATGGTGACCGTTGTATTTCCACTGCCTTGTCCTGTCTTCTCAGCCGGGAAACGTCCTGTGCTATGCTCGCCGATACCGGGACGTGCGTGCTCCGGCTTCGCCGGGAGCGTGCTCACCAAGGCTTCTGAACCACACGCTTCACATTTCCCGCTGGTGGTCATCATACCTTCATGACCGCAGTTCTGACATTGCCAGTTCTCCGGCGCGGCGACAGCACTCTCTTTCTCCATGCCGTCTACCATTGCTTTACCTGAAATTTGCTGTAAGCGATCTCCGTAGAAAAGCTCGTGCCACAAGTCGCCTACGCCACGCACGTCGTCATCTCCGCTGTTGGAGCCAGCGCCTTCCTTGCGGGGAATAGCCGGATCACCTAAGCCGCGACGCATTTTGGTGGTAATCGGTACTTCTTCTTTTTCAAAATGTTCTTCGGAGCGTAGTTGATCGCCCTGACCGCCCGGTCGGTTGAACTCTTGCACCATTTGCTGCGGTGTCATATAGCGATCACTGATACCAGCGACACGCGGCTCTTTGAACTCCGTAGTATCGGCTTCGTTCATCGTGAAGCCTGTATCGGGATAAGTTTCGTCACGGATTGCTTGACCATCGGCGTTGTCAAAGTCATGACCAAGCATAGCTTCTTTGCAGTTCGAGCATGAGTCTACGAACGAGGAAACTTTGGGGGTCGAGCAACGGCAGGTTTGAACGTTACCGCACTTACGGCAGATGGTCTTGATGTGATGACAGGCTGAAAACTTGTCGAAAGGGTCTAAGCGATCTTCAGCGCCCTCCGCCAAGCACTGACCACAGAGCGTACCTTCAGCGTTGTTTAATGGAGCGCCGCACTCACGGCACTGACCTTCGCCGGGATTCCACGCTGCCTTCTCCACCGCAAACTTCTGCGCAACAGATGCAACACGGCTCGCGTTGTGCTGTGCTAGATACGCGGGCTGAGCGTGACGGCGGGCTTGCAAGCGACCATCGTTCGTGAAGTAAAATGAGTGTTCTTGAATCCATTGATCGTCAGAGATCATTGGAATGGTCGGATGCTGGTGACCTTCGGCGGACTGCTCGTTGACGTAGGGCTGATTGGCGACGTCGCACTTATCGCAGTGGTATACGTCAGCGCGGCGCGGATTGTCTAAAGTCCAGCGATAAATGAAAGCGTCTTGAACTTGCTTGCGCATCTCCGGCGTAAGCTCTGTCCCAGCGACCAGCTTTGCGGTCTTCTTCTTTTTCTTATCGTGAGTTTCCTCCGTCTCTTCTTCCTTCCAATTCTTGGGGAAGTCGTAGGAATCTTTTTCTTCCTGATAATTCGGATCAACACGCTTCACATGATCTTCGTATTCATCGGCCGTTTTCTGTGCGCCCTTTTTGTCAACTGCCATCTCTTCAAGCCACGGCAATTCTTCGTCAGATGCCGCGAGATTGAGAGATGCTGTCGCTGGCTGGGCTTTCTGCTTACGGCGCTCTGCCTTAGTCCGTCTTTCGCGCTCTTGGCGAATGACATCCATGAGATCGAGAATTATGTTACCTTCAAGCTCGTCATTATGTAGGGCGACATATTTTTCAAGCATGGCGGGAAGGTTCGTGTAATATTCCTTGAATGAACCCGTGCTCAGCCCTGTCTTCTGCTTCCAAACTTCTTCCAGATCGCCACGCTTAAAGTCTTCGTCCCCTTTAGATACTAAGACCCAGATCAGGTCGAACATGAAAGCGTAGCCGTTCGCCGCTTTACCTTGTGTGCCCTTCAGCCACTTGTAGAAGCCTTCGCGGAATTTGGCGATGTCGCGTTGAGCTTCTATGCTCTCAAAATCTGCTTCGCCGACACCGTGCTCCGGCGTTTCGAGGATATTAACTTCCGCGCCTTCATCTTCTTCAGACGGCTGAACCATTGGTACTTCGCGGGAACCACCAGCGTAGCCAGTCAATCGTTCGATCTCGCGCTCCAACTCTTCTTTGAGGCCGGGGTCACGTGTGTTTCTCAGCTTTTTGTGCAGGTACTCAAGGTCGTATTCTTCGTCCCCGGTTACAGGGTGCATACGCTGGAGTTTCTCGCGCATCTCGCTCACGCGGTACAGGAAGGTGCTGATAAGAAAAGCACGAAGCTGCGGGGACAAGTCCTGCTTGTGGGCTTCGTCACCAAGGTTTTTGATTTTCTTGGCGAACTGCTCAAGGATGTGCCGCTGACCAAAAGACGTGAAAAGCATCTCGTGGATTGCTTCGTCTTTCAGTTCATCTCCCGTTTCACCCTTTTGTGGGACATGAAGCTTCGGGACGATTGCGGATTGGAACCACTTCGCCCACTGCATGGGCTTCCCGTCACGACCGATGACCGGAACGGGGAGTGGGGTGTCTGGGTGTTGCTGATTGAACTGCTCGATGTACGAGTTCACGTACATGTCGAAGTTGTGGTTGTAGGCGAGCTTCCACTTCAGCCATGACGCGAACCGCGCCATAGCGAGACCTACCGGACGAAAGTCGGCGGGTGTCTGGACAGGCTTTCCTGCAAGGGTTGCCAGCTTGAAGACGAATCCGTCTGGCCCGTCGATCTTGGACCGAACACGGAAGGCAGACCCGTCGATAGTCCTGACGATCTGACCCGGCTCTAGTTTGGAAAGCTTGCTCAAGTCCGCCTTCTTCGGCTCTGCCATTGCAGCGCCGAGGATTTTTGCGGCGTACTTCATTGTGCTTCCTTAGTCGAGCTTGGTGTCGTTGGGGTTGAAGTCTTCCGAGGCATCTTCCTTCAATACGGACTGAAGAAGATCAAGGTACTCATCATGATCCTTGAATGCCTGTGGTGCTTCTGGTGCGCCATTCTGATCCTTCACATCGCCTGCTGCGGCGACCTTGGAACCAGAGATGCGCTCGAACTCGCTGGCATACAGTGAGTTCATTGCGTCTGCGTCGATTTTTGCGATCTTTTTGGCCATTGGATTTCCTTTTCGCGAATAGGGGAATTACGACCCCTACAAAAAGGGTCAGTAGTTGGGATTTCTACAACTTGCGAAGCGTCACGTGATAGTCACCGTGATACTCTTCGTGATCCCCAGCGGGTTCCCTATCGCGTCATACGCCGTGAGTGTCAACGTAATTGTGTGCGTGAAACTAACCACGTAAGTTCCTGATCCTACAGCACTTGGTAGCAAGCCAGTGTTCAGAGGCGGGTCAATGCCATTGTTTCCAGTGATCCCCACCTGCGGAACGTTCGTCGTATACCAGATCAGCGTGACAGATTGACCGGGGGCGGTTGACGCCGGGATCGAGAAGAAAGCGTTGATCTCTGGTGTGAGGCCGCTGTCACCTGTCGGGCTGTACTCTGCGATGATCGCGAAACTTGGAAGTAAGGCCATTAACTTACTCCCGGAATTTCAATTTCGTAGAAGCCGACGTCGGACAAACTGGTTTGAATGATGATCTCATGACACGAAACCGTAGCAAGTGTCGTGTCATTCGGGTGCATTGAGATAGACGGGCGCGTAACGTAGATTGACTGATCCAAGCTGTTGTTGTAAACCGCAACTGCCGGGTTCAACAAGTTCTGGAAAAGTGGGTCAGTGGCTACGTAAAGCCAATGACGAATGCCGTCATCCACGATCATCACAAATGCGTTCGGCGTAGAGTTTGGAAGGTGCGCGACCGAGAATGTGACAGCGTTTACAGTTGTCACCTGTGTGGCTGAAGCTCTGCCGGGAAATGCTGAGTACGGGATGTACCAGATTGTCCCGCTAGGATCGGCGTAGTAAGTATGCACGGTGCCGTATGGTGCCACGGAAACACAATCCACCCATTTTGCCGCAGGAGCCAGCGTGTAGGTAATTGACCCCGGTGCAGACGCACCGTCCGGTGGGTGTGCGGATACGGACGCGCTATTCTGGTTTACAACCACGAGTGCGCCCGTGTCATTCACGTAAAAAAACAAATCAGTGCCCGCCAAGTTGCCATACGCCTTGGTGGTGAATTGCGAGGTCGGCGTCACAACCCAATAGTTGTTGAGCGGAATTCCTGAAGTTGGCATGGCACTCCCTTAGATTCGACGACCCCACTGGTAGTTGATGACTGCGTTTGTTCCGCTGCCGTTCAACGCACCATAGGCTGAACCGTTGTCGGTGCCGTTCCCTTCGAAGAACATAAACCCAAAGAACGGGTGTAGCTTGAACTGATTCGCCGGAACAGCTTGGAAATCCCAGAAGCCATGAACCGCGTTGTCTTCATAGATCGCGTATGGCGAAAGTAGATTCGGGCTGTTACCGTCGATGCTGATGTCTGGCACGTCTGTAGCGACACCGAGACAGTTCGGATCGAAGCTGGCGATCTGCGGCGTTCCCACCGCTGCCGTAGAAATTCCAAGACGAGCGGAGTTCAAGGTTGTTTGATTCACACCGTAGTCGAGCAAATAGAACGGGCCAAAACCAACCTGATTCGGGTTGTTGTTCCAGAAATAGCCAGACTGCACCGTAATTGCCAGTCCGGTGATGTTCGTCTGACGATTGAATGAAAACACATAGCCGTTGTGCGAGCGCCACAACGGTGTAATCGTGGTGTAGTTCGTTGGGTACACAGGGCTTGGCGTAGTGCTAACTTGGAACGTGTAACCACGGGACATCTGCCAGTTGCGAATCCACGGGTAAATGTAAGACGAGGATACAGACGAACCGTATGCGTAAAGGGCTAAGTCAACAAAGCTGCATGTGTTTTGCAGCACGGCGGTGCTCAGCCTGAACATCGCAATGGATGTCTGATAACCGATTGCGTTGATGAACAAGCGGTAGTATTGATAAGAACCGGGTGCTGATACGTTGTAAGCAACGCTACGCATCGGAGAAACCCCTGAACGGGAATCTATTGGCGTCCAAGTGCTGTTGTCGTTTGAGCCTTGCAGTGTCCACGATGACGGAACATACTCGCTCGGTGCGCCCTCGTTCTGCCACACGTTACGGAAGCCGTAAGACAGCACCGTTGTTGCTGTGGGTAGCTTGATCGTGATCCACATGCCGCCGCCGCTGAAGTTACTGTTCCAGTAATTTTGCGGACAACCACTGAACGCGTACCAAGACGGGGTTGAGTCACCGCTAGACTGAGATGCGTAAGCATTGCCGTTAACTGTCCAATTGTAAAACCCGCCACTTGACGTTGGTGCCACTTGTGGTGGTTGATAGACAAATGACCCCTGTTGGAAAGTGTTCGGTGTCCACACCAAGGACAGCGGCGTAGCGCCGAACGCATTATTGTTCGTGTCAAACATGTTCCAGTACGCCTGCGTTGCCCAGCCTAAGCTCGGTGTGGTCAACGTCGCGGTTTGCGGCGAGGGGCTGGTGCTTGTTGGCGCTGTCCAAGTAATCGCCCCTGTATCGGTGTCGATGAAATTCAGACTGAGAGCATTCTGACTCGCGACAGTGCGCGTCTCTTGGTTCTGGAATGATTGACCAGCAAACTGCGCCCACGATTGGCGCATCTTGCGGGCGTACTTTGTGTTGCCCCAGCACAGGTTGAACGTGTGGAACTCGTTCTGTGTGTAAGAATCAGAGTTTGACTGTCCAAATGCTACCTGTAAACCGTATGGCAGCGGTATTGGAGTGCCTGCTGTGTTTGGTACGGAGTACGGATTGGCAACCGCATCAGCCCAGTTGTTAGCCATCACCCATTGCGATCCTGTCCACTTCCAGTATGTCGGTAGGTAACAGATGCTCTGCGCGGCGGAACGACCGTAGGTTGCATTGCCCGGAAGGTTGTCCAGTTCTGACATGGTTGGACGTAAGAAGGTAACGTAATTGTCCGTAAGCATGAACGGGAAAACCCACGCGAGACGGTTAGACGTAGTTAGATCAGGCGCAGTCCAATAATCCTGCTGATAAGATGTTGTGACGTAACCGCCGCCAAGGTTGCCGTAGTTTACCGATGGGTTGCGGTGTGTCAATTGCAGACCTGTCGGTGAACTCCAATTGTATCCCGGAGGCGCTATGTACGTAGGCACGTCAGGAGGGTTGCCGGGAGGCGTGACATTCAACGTGTTGATCCAAACCATCGTGCGATCCGCGTTCGTGGCATAATCACGTGCGTGAATGAAAACTACAGGATCGTTCGTGGGATTGACCTGATTGCTATAGCCGTGGTTGTTCATCGCCAGCCAAGCATAGCCAACGAATTCGTCATAAGGAAAGATCGTCGTGGGCTGTAAGTAGGTCAGGTTAGTGTTGCTGAGCGACGCCGTGCTTCCCGATGTGTTCAACATCTGAAGCTGGTTTCCAGTCCAGTTACCCTGAACTAAGAGTTGCCCCGATGCCACATCGTGCAAGAAAGCATTGCAGTTGTAATACCAGTAGTTAATAGAATCGTTCGGCGAATTGAGTCCAGATGTTGTCTTGTTGCCGTTGCAACCAAAGTTGCCGCCGTACTGAATCGGCGTTGTGCCGCCGTTGATTTTGCTCGTGTTCCACTGCAAGGCAACCGGATCATACGCCATGACTTGCCAGTTGACGCTCTGTTGTAAGGTTACGGTGCCGCTGTCAGCGTTCGGGCCATAGTTCGATTGACCGTTCCAAATGACTTCAAACTGACTGCTTGACAAACCTGTCGGCAGGATTGTGAAATACCAATCGTCATTGGACAACTGGTAGATGTCACTGTCATTTATGGAAATAACTTGTCCGGCTACGAAACTGTTGGTCGCCGTAACTGTCAAAACGTTGCCCGCGACTTGAATCTGCGTAATTGGTGCGGTCACGCCAGCCGTGTACGGATAAGCGTTCTTTACCGTGCCTGCGGAAAAAGACACATCCTCACACAAAATGTAAATCTTGCCATCACGAGCCACAATCATTTCATGCAGGTTGCGTCCGTTATGACGCCCTGTGAGCGTGCTGTAAGTCGCTGCCCCCCATGTGCCTGTGCTGATGGTGTAAGGCAGAATTCCGATGCGGGCGCTCGCCAATCCTGTTTGTGTTGTGCGTGGGTCAGCCGTCATCGTGCCGTACAAAGCATAGATCGTAGTGTGGTCTGCCGACACAGCCAAAGACCCGTAGGCTTCTCCGGTAGCGGGTGCGGGGGCATTAGTGCCTGTGAGAGACAACGCACCATTTGCCTGCGTGAAGTCGTAAACCGCAAGCACACCATCCTCCGAAATAAACCAAACCTTGTAGCCGCCTGCTGTGCCGTTATCCAACGTCGGGCCATAGTTCGAGATGGTAAACGCCGCCGTGAACTGAGTTGGCGAAGCTGTGAGCACCGTCAATGTCTGACCGTTTAGGAATGTAGCACCTGTCAGTCCTTGGATGTACACTAGCTGACCAGCTTGATAATTGTTGTTTACCGTCACCGTAGCGACGTTACTCGTCACCGCAACGCTAGTGATCGTGCCGGGGTTAACTCCCGTCACCGCTACACCGCCGATACGTTTTGCAGTCGATCCCGTCCATAAGTTAGCGAGATCGAAGAACAACAGCGGGAACATTGATGACTTATTGGACCAGATGGAGCACTTTGTGTCCATCACCAAGCCATAGTATTCTTCGTTAATGACAAACGTAGCCGCGTTGCGCACACGGAAGTCCGGGTTGAAAACTGCAACGCCGTAATCACCCGTCTGACCGTAAGTCGGACCAGTGACCGTAGCTGTGAACTGTGTTGTCGTCGCACCAGAGTTGACCGTGACCAATTGACCGTTGAGCCAGCGGTTGTTGCCGTTGCTCAATCCCTGAATCAAAACGATTTCGCCAGTGGAGAACGCTTGACCTCCGTACACGTTGAAGGTGACCGTGGTGCCGCTAGAGATCACAGATTCGATAACGCACCCTTTGTCGCGACCGCCCGCCCACGCATACTCCGTCTGATCGTTGACGTAAGTGTACGGGTAACTGATGTTGCTTCCGCTTAGTGTGATTCCCGTTCCAAGGGTTTGACCATCTTCTTCGAATGGGTATGCAAAAGCGTAGTATCCGTTGTCAAACACTTTAGCGAGATGGAACGAAAGACCACGGCTGTTCAATGCTCGTTGCCCAGTTACCTGATAGTATTCGTGGTAGTTGTTGGTCGAGTAATTAAGCCCAGCATAGTTAACGATTGGGTCGGAAAGCCACGCCGAAACGGTTGAGGGATTGGCGTAAATTTGCGACCCAGCCCAAACTGGCTGATAAGAACCGCTCTGGTTACCATCATAAAAACCACCCATGCGGAGTGATGGACGATTTTCAAAATGGAACTTAACATTACCTGATCCGATGGTTTGTGAACCCGCGCTATCAATAAACATCAGGAAGTAGCTTGGCGGCATATACGCTGTGCGCGTGTACACGGAACCTGAGTTTGTGAGCGTGCCTGAACCGTCGTTCAACGGATTGTTGACGGAATCAAGCCATTGACTTCCGATATACGCGCCCTGCGGCCAGCCTTCGTGAATTCCGTGACCGTAAATTGTTTCGTAGTCTACTCCGGGCGGCGTGTTCGTGCTCACACCGGGGTTTGAATCATGCGTGTAATCCAGATGGAGAATACCGCCGACGTAGCTGCCAATGTACCCGTTACGGGCACCGCCTGCGATCAGGTTGGTGTTGAATCCGGCGAACGCAAGTTCGCGCATGAAATACCCAGCGTTTGGACGGGCTGGGGGCGCTTCGGAACCGTTGTTTCCGGGGCCAGTAACTTGATCGTAAGAATCGGCGGTGGTATTCGTTGTGCCGATAGCAACGTTCGACCACGCACCCATGATTTTGAGATAACGAGATAGACCACCGTTGATGTTGTCACTCACCAATGCGAATTCAGACGCAATTGATCCAGACGGAGCGCCGCCGCCGAAGTTACCAACGAACTGACTGTTCAAGTCAGCGATTTGAAAAGGATGAATTCCCATTTTAGCTTGTCCCCACAATGCTCAAAGAATATGCAACTGTCAACACATCTGGTGTGCCGGACGGGTAGATTCCGTGAACAAGAATTGACGTTGGCAGCACCACTAATGTTTGCGGAACAAGCTGTGAAGCCAAAGCCGCTGGGCTGTTTGCGCCGGGTACTCCATACGCACTTCCGTTTGCCCCGCTGTTAATGGTACTGATGTTCGAGTATTGCCAACCAGTTAATCCAATTGCCTTCAATTGAAAGTCTGTTGGCAGGTTGTTCCAAGTGAAGCCTAACGTGTGCTGTCCGGTCACAGGGTTTGACGGCCCCGTATGATACTGGCGTCCTTGCCATTGTGCCTGAGCACTTGGATTCAACGCGTTGTTCAGTGTTGTGCAGTACGGTGCATACGGATTCGTGCGGTCGAACGTGAAGCCCACCCAGTTCGTTAGACCAACCGGGTCATCCGGCAGAAGAAAACACCACGGCGGTCCACCGCTGTTGCCACTGCTGGCGAATGGAGTGATAAAGATTTGTTCTTCCGTGCATAGGGTGTCATCGCAGATGGCATTTTCGCCGTTCCACTCAAACTTGACATCTCCGGTCTCCCCAGACCGAACCGTCACTTTAACTTCATTCGAAAATGTGTACATTCCACCCTCTTATACTCGAACGTCGAAAAATCCAAAGGAACTTCCTTGGTTCGGCGCTCCGCTCTTGGTGAACCCATCCAAGGTGTCCGAAACCGTCTTGTTGAGAAATGCCGATCTTGGCCCGTAAACCGCAAAAGTGCTGCCGTTTCCGCTCTCTAACAGGGATTTTGAAAGCTCAATTATGTCTCCGCGCAGTCCGAGCGCTGCCGCTTCCGGGGAAGTCGGGTTCAGCATGATAAATTGCTGCATTGGGCCATAAAATCCGAAAGTAGCGCTGCTGTTTTCGTCCAAGACGAGGCTTTCCATTGGAAATTCCTGATAGCTTGGATGCTGCGTGGTGGAGTCTACAATCAGCGTCGGGTAGAAACCGATGATGCCGCCTTGATGATCGTTTGGATTCTGGGGGTCAACAGGATTGATCCCAGCACCCCAGATCGCTGAAAATTGATACCGCAAACTTCCCACACTGCTGAACACAAAACTGAACGCCGGGTATGTGTAAGAACCGGGGAAACCGGGGTTCCAAGTTGATGCCAGTCTCCAGTCCATGACAAGCGTGTAAGGAGCGGTGTACGGATACGGACGGGCGTAGACTCTGAAATATGTAGGTTGTGACGGGGACGGCGGGACATTCGAATTGAATCCTACTTGCGGCCCCCACCCCGGGGCAGGTTCAATGGTGACCGAGTATGTGTCTGTTGACGGGTCAAGGAACAGCAACGGCTGCAAAAGAACCACAGGGTTAAAGTAGGCTCCAACTTGAGCGAAGCTAGACCCGCCGCCGCTTAACCCAAGCGACAGCGCATCCTGACAATCCTGAATGCTGAATGTCACAGGATTTGGGCGCGTGCCTGATGTCTGAATTGGGTTTACAACAGACGGAGGCCAAGTAGGAACGTTGCCGGGAGAGAGGTCAAACACACGGCAGAACATGTGTGACAAATAGCTGAATGTCAGAATGAACTGCGTGTTGTCGGTCGTCTGATACGCGCTGATGGATGGATTGTTCCCCGGTCCAACGAACTGCCACTCAGCCGGATAACCGTCAGGAATTCCCGGCGTGTCAGCGTTGACTCCTACGGGCAAACGAGCCACGTAGATGTTGCCGGAGCCTTCCGTATTGTTCGGACCAGCTTCCTTGCAGACAAGAATCCATGGATTTGGGTTGTTAGTCAAAGGCATTATGCACCGCCCGAATCTGAATCAGGGTTGTCACCCGGCGAAGGATAAAAGATCGGCGGGTTAGTCTGAAGCTGGAATGGCGGGCTTGGCATGTGATGAATCACCTGCACCACGCCTTGAAGATTGACCTGCTGACTCAGGTAGAGCAGATAGCGATTGTTCGGGGCGTCGAACGCAAACGACTGAATGGTCTGCTGCACACCGTCAACATACACTTGGATGTCTCGACGCGGATCGAACGGGCCCAGCGGCCCATCCTGCACAAACGGGCCGATATAAGAATCAAGCCAGAGCGTGACTCTGTTCGGGTATGGTGCGTTAGTCGTTGCGTGCATTTTCTACCTCAAAAAGTGGCTGCTGCGGTGAGCGAAGATTACACTCCGGCGCTTCGGCCCGCCATCTACGGTAATTGTGTTTGCTCGCGTCCCAATCCACAAGGTATGTATTACTCTTGCGGATGTACTGCGCTACCGTGCCCATCAAATCGCCGTAAACTGTTTGGACACGATCACCCACCTGAAATTTTGGCTTAGATGAAAGGCGCTGCCCTTGCCAGCCTTCCTCTTCGTCCGTATCGTATGGCAATCCCTTGTGAAGGTGCGGTTTGTTCTCTTTGTGTAACTGTTCGATCTTCGCTTCTTCCTGATTTGTCAAGTCCTCGATGTCAGCGAACTCCTGTTCTTCCGGCACTGGTAGCTTGGCTTTGGACTTCGGCGCTGCGGGGGCTTCTGGCTCCTCGACGATAGGCTCCGTCGCTGGCTGATCGCGTTCGACTTCTTCCAACTCTGGCTCCGTAGTCTGATCCTCAAGCTCCTGTTCGTGCATCAGGCGTGCTTCTTCCTCTTGCTTCAACGAATCCAGAAGTTTTTCCTTGATCTTCTCGTCTTTCGTCTTACGGATTTTCTCCAGTTCCTTTTTCTTCTTCATCTCCTCTTGCTTTTCTTGGAGGCGTTCTGGGGTCTTATCAAGTTCATCCTTCTTGCGCTGGACTTCGCGTTCACGAAGAATTTTCACGATGTTGTGTTGAACGGATGGCAGGATGCGCTCGAACACTGAGTGGATGTGCTTGCAAATGACGAAGTTTCCGCGCAGGTCTAGGCGCTCGCTTGGTGCTTGCAGTTTCGGACGCGCAGGGCCGAGCAAGCCGTCGCGCTGGTGGAGATTCCATTGTGCGCCCCAATACAGGAACGCGGGGCATGAGCACTGCACCTGAATATCGAGGTCTTTTGCTTGCTGTGTCTCTTGCACTTTGGTGACATCGAACTGCACGCGCACATCGTGCCCAGCCGGGTCAGAGTCTTCTTTGTTGCACTTCACGTTGTAGTGAAGGAACAGCGCCTTTGGGTTTGAATCCAATAAGCGTGGCGAGCACCCCGGACGATACTTCTTCGAGAAAGCATTGGTCTCGCGAACAAGCTCCGGCAATGTAATCGCGGTCTTAACCACACCCGATGATGCGAACATAGCTTTCTGTTGAACCACTGGCTCAATCCATCCTGATGTCAATCGTTCTTGCTTGCCATCGTTCCAAAGAACGTCCAAGTAAATGACTTGCGAGCGTTCGTTGAAATAGTCCTCGATCCCTACAACTTCCCCTTCGCGGTCAAGGTTGAGATCGTCCTTGTACTTCACGCGAGTGCCAACTGGAAAAATTTCACGCAACTCTCTTTCCTTGTTCTTCAACGCGCCAAACATGCTGCGCTGAGTATCGAGCGGCGTAAATTCAAAATCTGGCTGCGTAGTATGACTCCCATCCTTCCACTCCACGGTCACGTAGATTGTGGTTGCGCCGGGACTCCACTCGGTGTGCAGGACAGTGCCAGCGGAGGCACCGCGTCTGGGATAGTTCGGTATAACAATAGTGCCTTTAGCGAACATTTCCATTTTTGCCTTGATGTCTTTCGGCATCGCCGTGGCGAACAACGCCTGCTGCGGCTGCACTACTTCAAGCTCCATCGGAAAATGAAGCACGTCCGTCAAACCAAGTTCTTCCATCTCAGGGGCATCAACCTCTACCACCACCTTCAACGGCTCGATCCAGCTTTGATAACCGCGTAATTCTTCTTGGTAACCGGAAACCGTTCCTTCTCTTCCAGCGCGACGATTATACTTGTTAATGACGCGCACACGCGCACCAATCGGAAACTTTTCTCTGATCTCTCGATTCTCTTTACGTTCAGCGGAGAAAATGTTGCGCTGTTGCTCTTCAACCACTCTTAGGTAAGTGGATGGAATTGTTGTCGTGTTCCCGCGATCCCACTTCACAGCGACGGCGATTGCGGCTGCGTTGCTGCTTCGCACATCAGCCTTTTGAACGACCCCTTGGCGATGTCCGCCGCCGTCTACTACGTCCATGACTCGTGTTCCGGGCGTGAACGTGTCTAGTGCTTCCCGAAGTTGCTTGCGAATAGCTGCGGTGCGAGGATGGTGGAGCAGGATAGCAGGCTCATTGCCGGGACCGAACATCTCGGTTTGCGGATGTCCGAGCGCCCATTGAGAGTGCGTGGTCGTGGTGCCGTTATCCCATTCAACTGTCACGTCAGCCTGACCGTGGCGCAACCGCTTGACCCGCTGAACGGTGCCTTGCGCTTGCGAGCCTGTCCCCTTGTGATAGACACGCTGCCCTTTCTCGAACTCCGTCCCCGCGACAACGGTCATCGCTGCTGGTAATGGGATTGTGATGAATTCGCTCATGGACACACTTAGCCCTCACTTTAGAAAGAGAAAGTCACCAAGCAAACGGGGAGTCGTTGCCTTCTCCGTAAAATACGATACGGATTGAGCTTAGGTCACAGGACAGGTAGCCAAGCATCATCAGGTTTCGGCAGATGCGCACCTTGACCCATTTGCGGAACTCGCTCACGGTCAAGTTGGCTTTGAGGTTGTTGCAGTAGCCGCAAGCTGGTAGCAGGTTGTCATCGAAGTTCTGTCCGCCCCGGCTTCGGGGCTTGGCATGATCCACGGTAAGCTCTTCCGGCGTTTGACCACAATACCAGCAGCGTCCGTCGCACTTCTTTGCGGCTTTCCACCACTGGTTCTTTCTGGGACTTCGAGGCAAGACCTTACTCTTCCTCTACTTTTGGAGTCGGGGGAAACTTCTCCAGTGCTTCTCGCAGGCGCTCCGGCATCTCGTCAGCGGGGATTTCTTTAGGCTGTGCCTTGCCGCGCTTGACGGCGGGGGTGAATTCTTCAGCCGTCAGACCACCCTTTTTAGGCTCTGACTTAGGTTCTTCCTTCTTCGGAGTCACAGCGGGCTTCTGAGGCTGCGCTACAGGTGCCTTTGCTGGCGTTTTGGGCGCTGCCTTGGCACTTGGAGCCTGTTGGGTGACTTCCACTATGAACTCACTCTTCACCATCGCTGCAATGCCGAGTGCTGTTTGCTTTACGGCTTTGACTACTTCACCATTGCGATACACGGTTAGCTTGTTTGCGTTAGCCATGTCATGCACAAGGATGTCCCCCACCTTCACGAAGAAGCCGAAATCCGCGAAATGTACTGGGGTTTTTACTAGGTACGATCTCTGCATTCAGGGGTCTCCAGATACTAATACCAGCTACATGAAGGGATTGCATATTGGGCGGAACCGGATTTAGGATCAAAGGATGCCCCTAATCCCCTAAAACAGAAAAAGTCCAGATGGAAAACAAAAAAGGCAGCCGATGAAGGCTGCCTTTCTGATTTTGGCTACAACAGAGCTTAGTTTTCGCCCGTGTTGTTGGATGCAACGAAGCGGCCGTTGACCGTGAGGCGCTGCACGCCGGATGGGTTGAACACCAAGAAACCGAGAATCTCGAAGATCGAGAAGCCGATCTGACGCAGGTCAGGGCGGTCAGCGGACATGACTGTCAGCGGAACACGCTCTGGGATAACGCCGAGGAACTCAGCGTCCGCCAGAATGTAGATGCAGCCGTAGCCGACCTTACGAGACTGGAGGAGCGTTGCGCCCCAGAGGTAGCCCATGACACCCGTCTTCAACAGCTTGCGCTGTGTTTCACGGTCGATGTTCTGCTGGGTCCACTTCAAGAGATCGGTATAATCTCTTGGGTTGAAGAAGCAGAATGCCACGGAAAGATCGTGACGCTGCACCTGACCAAAGCCGTCTGCCATCGAGTTGATGTCAATCGGGGCGTTGATCGCGATGTCCGGGTTGTAAACCGGGTCGTTAGCCGGGTGCGTTGCCGCAGCGGTAGCGACTGCATCGAAGAGCGAGAAGACATACGCGTCTTCCTGCGCACCAACTTCAGCCTTCGCCAAGTTGAGTGAACGTGCGACCAAGTCGAAACGGCGCTCTTTGATCTGGGTGATCGGAATCATCGGGTTGGAGACGATTTCGAATGTTGGGACTGTGACACGCTTCGGCTTCGTGACGCGCACGATGTCGCCGCCTTCTTCGCCGACCACAAACGCTTCAACGAAGGACGAGCCGGGGGTCGAACCCACGGTCATCGCTTGGGTGTCAAATTCCTTATCGTAGATCGGCAGTGCGCCGTCTGGCAGTGTCTCGACCATGAGAGCCTTGCGAGCAATGCTCATATAGTCGCGGCGTCTGCGGAGGGACGGGCCCAACGATGCTGCGAGCTTCTGGCGTCCGCCTGCGGTCTTCAAAAGCTGACCGAGCATAGCCGTCTGTTGCTGAGTGCGTGAAAGATTTGCCATAGTATGGTTTCTCCTAATTTCTCTCTTCGCGCCTTACAGGAGCGACGCTACGCCGAGCCAAGGTTCGGCAGCGGACGGAACGTGAGTGCAAATGCCAATCGCGGTGGTCGATGCAGTCAGACCAGAGGACGTGTACTTGCCGATGTTGGTGTGGGCCGTGCCACCGCAGTAGACATACTGACCAAGCTTGAAAACGCCGTTGGCGTCGTAGCCTTGGAAGTCCACGTTGCCCTGCCAGAGTGCGCGGACAACAGGAGCCTTGCGGGAACCGGACGGGCCGATGGAGCCTGAGAACTCTCCGGGGCCGTTGATGAGCGTTGCGAACGGGATATTGCCTTCAGCAGCGCCGTAAGCCGTTGCGCTTGTGTCGCACGGAACGATGTTGCCGATGGAACCGAAAGCAGGCTCATACGAGTTCTGGAAAGCATACGGAGCGGTGAGAGTTGCCGCGCTATCAATGATAGCCACGATCACGCCGCCGAGATAGTTTGCAGCCGTAAGAGTCTGTTGGTCAGTACCCGGATCGCCTGTTAGGAAAACGGCTGGCGTGCAGTTCACGCTGTCGTTCTGCCCGTAATAAGTCAGTTTAAGACTCATAAGTGGTTTCTCCAGTTTTTGGGTTGAAACAGTGAGCGCTTGATTTGTCTTTCCCAATCCGGCCGCTTTGGGGGCGGGTAGGACTATAGGAAGGACGCGTTCATATAAGGGAGGCGTATTGAAAAAACACGTTCATTGTCGATTTCGAGCAGCAAAAAGCCCCGGAATTTAACCGGGGCTTCTTAGTTAAGGATCGTCGCGAGGTCTAAGTTAGAACTCGTCGTTGCCGAATAGGGCGGATGCAATGTCAATCGGCTTCTGCTCAGATGCAACAACGGGCTTCAGCTTCTTGATGACCTTCGGCGTTTCTTTCTTCGCCGATGCGGTCTTGGCTGCGGACTTCGGCGCTTCCATGACGTTTGTTTCGTCCTGTTTCACGCGCTTGAAGCCGCCGTCTTCTGGCTTCTGATCTTCGATAGCTTCTGCGAACAGATCGCCGTCGTGATCGTTCTCGTTGTCACGAGTGTCACCAGTTGCAGTGTCGGACTCAAAGTGCTTTGCAGCTTCACCAGTGAAGGAAGGAACAACTTCCATACCAGCAACCTGCTCAGCGGTCTTGATCTCACCAGCGATAAGGTGCGCCAGCGGATCGGAGTCACTGCCCTTGAGCGAGAAGAAGTCTTCCATCGAGGCCATCTGAGGCTCATCGAGGCTGGCTTCCATACTCTCTGCTGCGGACGGAGCAAAAAACTCTTCGCCGTTACCAGCAGTGTGTTCGTCACCTTCGTTAGCGAGCGCCGAGACTTTCTCTTCCATCTCGTCCTCGTTAAAGACCTGTGACAGGTCAAGCTCTTCTTCACCCTCTTGCAGGATTTCCTGTTCGAGAGCTTGGATAGCTTCTTGCGCTTCTTCAATCTTCTCTTCGACGATCATCTTCTTCTCGTCAGAGAGAACTTCAGCGGAGCTATCGCCTTCGTCAGCCATCGGCTCTTCACCAAGAGGCTCTTCGCCCATCGGTGCTTCTTCAGCCGGAGCAGCGTCCATCGGGGCTTCCGGTGGTGCTTCAGCGCCCATGTCTGCTGGTGCCGTGGCTTCCGCCATCGGTTCATCAGCCTTCTTGGACTGTGCAGCTTTCTTCTCTTCTACGGAAGCGTCGATTGCAGCTTTCTTCGAAGCCGCGCACTTGTCGCAGCCCTTGCAGTCAGCGCCACACGATTCGGCAGCGTGCTTGTGATCGCATTCCGAAGTTCCGCACTTGTCGCACTTCGCGGTCTTCTCGGACGCTTTCTTCTCTTCACACTTGCACTCGCCCTTGCATTCGCACTTCTTTGCGGTCTTTGTTTCCACGGCAGCTTCCTTGGAAGAAGTCTTCTTAGCGGAATCGCCTTCAGACTTGTTCACTGTGTCCATCGGACGACCTTCAGCTTCGGTCTGCGAGGCGGAAGAGCCTGCATCCATCTGCTTCGGTTCGGTGTGCTTTCCACCGCCGCAACCACGACCGTCGTTATAGGTCGATGTCTGCGGACCCGCATCCTTGCGGTCGTCGGCTGACTTCGCGGCGGCGTTCTTGGCATCGCCCTTGATTTCAGATTCGACGGCTTTCTTTTCTGCGTGCAATACGGATGGGTCTTCGAGGAGATCGTTGAGTTCAACTTTGTGTACTTGCTTGAAGGTTTCAGCAAGCTTGGAATAGTGAGCGTTCTTCGCGGTCTGACGCAACATTGCGTTCAGTACACGTGTCGGGTTCTGAAGCAGGTTGGCCGCTGCGCTTTTCTGAACCTCTGCCGGAGCTTCGGGGAGCATCGTTTTTGCGATAGTCCACGCAGCCGCGACGCGCTGCTGTGCCTCGCGCTTAATTGATTCGCGCTTGGTCTTGGTATCTGCCAGCTTCTCTTGGACTGAAGCCTTGGCTGGGGTCGGATTTGCCATATTGGAGCCTTCCTTTTTCATGTCAGAACGGGCAGAAACGCCCTTCTTATCAGGGGATTGATAGCTGTTTTTCTTGCTAGTTGGGGATTTTCCTGCCTTGACTGACGCCATTGGAGGCTCAATCGGGGCGGGTTCTGCTGTTCCCGCTTCAGGAACGGGACTTTCTTCGGGAGCCGGGGCTGCGGGACTGGAAAGCGTATCACCAGTGCCTTCGCCGCCAATTGGTGCTTCTGGAACTGCGGGAGCCGGAGCGCCTACAACAGGCGGTTCCGCACCCATTTCAGGCATTGCCGAGCCGGGAGCAATTTCATCGCTCGCGATGTCGCTGATTTCGACGTCGATCTCGCCAAGAAGCTGTTTCACTTCTTCCGACCAAGGCCCACCCTTGAACTTTTCCCACTCGCTGATTAGCTGCACGCCTTCGTGCATCTTCGTGATCTCTTCTTCGAGTTCTTCACGCTTCTGCGAGAGCAGGTCAAATTCGGGCGAAGTGCCCATGTCCGCTGGAGCATCGGGTGCCATTTCAGGCATCCCCATGATCTCTTCGTCAACCATGTCAAGGTCGGCTTGCTTCTTTGCGAGTGCGGCTTGTACCACTTTGAGGTTTAGTTTTGCCATAATTTCGTTACCGTCTCAGGTTCCCACGTAGGTCTGCATCAAGCAGAGCATCGCTCAATGAAAGGTCTACATATTCAGTATTTTTCGATGCCGTCATAGCAAACTTGCTAGGCAAGGCTGCCTGTTTCTGCGTGTACGGCGTTTTCGGGCCCACCCACTCTTCCGCCACGATGTTGCGTTTCGCTGCGCCGGGGAAGGCCGGAGTTGCTACCCAACTGGCTTCCACGAACTTGACCCCGCCATTCGGCATGGTCTTGTGACCGCAAAGCTCAGCGATGCGCCGGGGGATACCATCATCGTCCGCAAGGAACGTACCCTTTTGATAAGAAAGGTGGTTACAGTATGTGTTGGCGTCCGTGACATGTGATCCGCAATAGCTGCAAATGACCAAATCGGTGACGCAACCCATCGAAAGGTAGCGGACTTTGCCTTCACGGATGTCATCAACCAGCTTCTCGTGGGTGATGTCCGTAGCCACTAGGATGTCGCAGAAGTAGACCCAAATCTGCCCGCCTTCGGCGATATTGATCTTTCGCAACACGGCGTCAAGAATGTGCCCCTTCGCATATTTGGAGTTCTGGAAATGTTCAACGAAATTGAACGCGCCTACGAATGAACGGTGACTGAGCTTCAGCACTTCGTTTGTCCACGCGTCGTCGTTGTTATTCACAAGATGCGATGTTTCAGGCTTGATGAGGTAGTCGAAGGGTTCTTCTTCGGTCATGACAGACGCCATGATCGTGCAGTGGCTCAGAATATACTTGCTCGTATCAGCAGCCATCTTGCGTGCCGCCGCCGTTGCACCACTCGCCACTTTGCAGAAGGGATGGTCGGAGTCTATGTCACAACCGCGAAAAGCACGGTTGCCAAACTTCTTCATCCAATCTGAGTCCTTCAGAATCGGATCAATTAACCCCGCGTTGGCAGTCTTTTTGAAAGACATTTTTCCCTCTACCTATTGACTCGAAAGTCATTGCGCTTCTTGCTCGAAACGCGTTCGCCTTGCCAGCCGCCTTCTTCGTCAGTCCAATCCGGCACTTTCGTGTACGGCGTACCGTAGAATTCAGCGGTATATTCGTCGCCCATCTTGTCCCAAAGCTGCTCCATCGTCATAGGAGGAATCTGTTCGTCTGCAATCTGTTGCAAATAATCCTCTTGCATGAAATGACGCTTAGCTTCGTTCTTAGCGTCCCGCACCTGATCGAGGAAGTATTCCGCTTGCTCATCGTCCGCCCAGTCTTGGTCAGAGTAGTCAGCCTGTTTGCTGCCGAGCCGTTCCATCTGATATGGGTCGATGTCTTCTTTGCCTTTCTCAAGCCATCTCTTTACCGGACCCACGAGACCTTCAAACTCTTGCAATGGGAAACCAACATAGCCCAAAGTCTTGCCGCCCCACATCAGGCGGATCGCGCCGTTAGCGAGACCAAATCCCGGCACTGTATCAACGCTGAAATTTTTCTTCACGAGTTCCGGCGCTTGCTTCGCCGCAGCCCACCATTGCTTGAACGTTGGGAAATCCCATACGCCTGCGTTCGCGCCTTCCTTGCGCTTGGCGCGGACACCCATAGGGTTGATGCGCGGATCAATTTGACCCGGACGGTGCGGCATCTTGTCTTCCGGCAGAACGCCGTCCATGATTTCATCCTGTTCCTGCTCGTCAAGATGACGTTTCATGTCGTCGCGGGGCGGCAGCTTCGTTGGCGTTTCGTGCATGTCAACAAGCGCCTTCTTCTTCAGCAGGCTGGATTGGAATTGTAGTCTCATTTGATTTTCGTCGCTTTGCTGCGGCTGCCCTTTCGTATACCAACGATCCATCAGTTCGTAGGCTTCTTCGTTGTTCTCGCTGTCATCATGTTCGAGGTTGTATCTGGTGCTGCTGGCGTCCAGCCAAAGTTCAACTTCTCCGTCGCCAATATTTTTGATTTCTTCCTCTGGATTCGGGAAGTCTTGCATCAATCGCACAGCACCATCGCGGTCAAGCACTTCGTACACCGGGCCTTGGTGCCAGTCACCACTCCACGCTTCGTCAAAGTTTGGCCCGAAGAGCAGGGTTGTATACCAGCCTTCTGAGCGCTCATACATACCGGATGTGAACTCGTATTCCAAATCGCTCGCGAGTTGGCCTTTGTACTGCGCCTCTGCATCCTTGCTGAACGCCTCTCGCATGTTGCGCCACACGGAGCATTCCGGTGCGTAATTAGCCATAAACATCAAGACAGATGCGAGTTGTCGCTGATCGGTAAAGTCAATTTCATCAATGTTGTTCTGGGATGCCCATCTCTGAATGTAAGTTGGCACTTCTTCTTGAAGGGACTGACCAATCCGTTGCATGGCTCTGTAGCTGATGTTTCCAACGATCCTATCTACCATGTCCTCATCATCGGGCAGGGTAACATCTATCCCAGCTTCCGTTTCTGCTTCGAGTGCATAATCCAAGGCTTCGTCCGCGTCTTCCACACCAATGCTACGAACGCAAGCAGCCGCGTCACGCCATTGACGAATAATGTAGCAATCATGCTTTTCGTCAAAGTCTTTGTCGTACAACCCCGCTGCGCTCGCGTAACCTTCATTCTCAAACTCAGTCCACAACTCTGCGGGCATGAACGTTTTGTAATATTCGTTAGCGTCTTTCGGCGAAGACATGATGATGACTTCTTCGTTGAATCTGCCATCTTCACGCGGCTTGATGTCAGGCACGTTCCGCCAAGCCTGTTTCAAAATCAGAATGGCATATTGTGCTGAACCGTAACCGTTGGTTGACGTAGGAGCCGCCGTGTGGAACTTCTTTTCGAGTTGAGGCCAGCGCCCCTTAATTACACGTTGGGCGTAGTCAAGCGCGGTGCTCATCGGGCCTTTACCTATCACGCCCGTGCCAAATGCTCTACGGAGAATTGTTTGCTCAGCCTTGGGCCAGCGACCCTTCAAAAACTCAATGGCGTAATCGGCAATTTCAGTGCTGACAAACTTGTCTGTCAGAATCCGCTTCTCAAGCGGTTCCCACGGCTGACCTGAATGAAACTTTTGACCGTACTTAAGAAGCATACCCAAGTCAACACGTTTCGGAAGCATCGCTTCTTCCTTGGGGTCAAGCTGTTCACCCTTAGTGATGGCGTACCAAACTGCCATCTCGCGGTTGTCCGTCCCTTTGCCTGCTTCTTCCTCTCTCTTCTTACCGAGAACTTCAATGAGCGTTTCTTTGTCTGTTGCGTTCTCTTTCACCCATGCGGCTACATTCGGCTCTGTGGCGGCTAAAAGTTGGAGTCCGCGTAGTGCGGTAGGATCGTCAATGAACTTGGCGATAGTTTCGCCTTCATTTTCAATCTTATTCACCATGCACACATCGGCGCGGTTCATGAGTTGGTTGGACGCGGGGTGGAGTTGCGCGAACGCGCTACCGCCCTTGAACATCACGTAAGACGGCCCCATTTTTAGATAACGACTAGCATGACTTGTGTGCGCTGTACACCAGTTGGTGCCGCCGCTAAGTTGGTTCAACGCTTTAACGTCTGTGACTTTATAGATCACCAGATCGCCGTCTCGCACGATGATGGTTGCGCCTTTGGCTACTGTCTCGCGGGCTTTTTCCTTCTTGCTGACGGCTTCTTGATTCTGCTCTACGGTCTGGTAGAGCTTCGCCGGGTCGTACTTCTGAATGTCTTTGTCGCCTTGGAAGTTCGGTGACTTCTTGAGTTTTTGGAATATCTCCAATTGCTCTTTAAGTCTTGCTCCGTCTTCTGGCAAGTTCACGAGTTTCTTGGCAAGCCACTTTGCGATTGTGGCTACGAAATCCTTCTGCTGGGGGCTGGGGTCAACGTTGATGCAGAGTTCAATCTGCTCCGGCGTAAGTCCTAGCTGCTTCTGCAATAGTTCAATCTTTTGCTCTGTTGGACGAGCAGACTTCATCCACCAACTGGTGTCGTCACCCATAGCCGCGATTTTTTCGAGCGCCGAAGTCATATTCATGGCGGCGTTCTCGTCTTCATCTTCCGTGGGATCGTCTACGCCAGCGTCCGGGTTAGCGGTGCCGCCTAGCGGCTGGTTCAAGCCGTAGCTCTTGGTTGTGCTATCCGCCTGCTTTTCTTTCGGCTGCAAATGGTAGTATTCAACACGCATGTTGTTGAACGCGATGTATAAAGAACTAAGCGCATGGCTCCACGACCAGTGCATATCGGATTCATTACGTCCGCTGCGCTCTGCCCAATCGGAGTCCAAATACTCCATGTCCAGTTCAACCTGTTTCAGCGCGGTCAAACACGTAGCGATGTTGGGTAACACATTCCCTAGCTCCGGCTGCACATGCTCGAACAGAGCTTCGTTTGAACCCACGCTCCGTGCGTATTCGTACAATTTCGCGGCGAAGTCCTTGACAGCAGGAATGACAGCTTTCAGGAAATCAACTGACTTCTCTTTACCTTCAAGGCTGTGGTAGAACTTCGACCACCGTTTATCCAGCTTCTCGAACTCAAGTGGCGTAGCTGCTGTCTTTGTCTCGCCGCCCTCTTCCCATTCGGCGCAGCAAGCCATCGGGTCAATGTGCATTCCCCAGAACGAGCACCATGACTCGCGCCCTTCTTCATCAGCGGCTTTAGCTTTCGAACCATACTCACAACGATGGCAACCGAAGCCGCCTTCGTGCTCGCTATAACGCGCCTCTTCCCGCGAAAATTTCTTCTTCATCGGCGGATCAGTCTCAGGCTTACCGATGTGGTAGAGTTTGCAGCCGCCAGCCGTCAGGTCGATTTCGCCTTCAACACGCGCACATTGGCTTGGCTCGCGGCGCATGTCGCACGTGCCGCACAGGTAGTTTCCGCTCTCATCATACGGGCGGATGTCACCTTCATTGTCGCGCTCTTCGGCGTATTGCGACCAGTCTTTCGCTTCTTGGCGCACGTGTGCTTCGTGCTCAAAATCATACTTTCCTGTGTCCGGCACATTGCCATGCGTTGATGTCGGCGCAGGCTCTTCGGGTTCAGACGCGACGACGGATGAGTGTTCAAAGCAGTCCCCGCACTCACATGCTACGCAAGATTTGAGCGCAGATGTTTTTGGTTCCGGGGGAAGGGGCTTGTCCAAGCCGTAGTACATCAACTTTTCTTCAAGTTCATCCACGCGGCCGCTGAGATCGGTGACCCCATTGACTGTATGCGACCACATCTTTCTAGCAGGATCGTAAGACACACGCTGCTCTTTACGTCCCCACAACTCAGTACCATCGGAGACTCTACCAAGCCAACGGTAGTCGTGCTTCAATAAAAAGTTCTGGATGTATTCCCACTCCGGGGAATCTCCCTTTGCGATGCGGCGGATGCCGGACGCGTTTATTTCAAACTCCGGCGCTTCCTTGAAAAACTCATGCTCTTCTTTTTCTTCTTCAATCGGGACGATGGGCGCAACACCAGATGCGTAGACCGGAACGCCGTCAATGCTCGCTGGCGGCTCACCTTTCATCACCGGATCACTCTCTTTGAAAAACTCTGCGGTTGCAGGATCGGGGGCTTGAGCAATGTCTTTCGACGGGATCATAACGCTGTGCTCGTGCGTGGACTCCATCTCGGTGCCTTTCTGTTCAGGCAGTGACTCAAGCTCGCCGCGACTGTGGTTTCCCAGCGAGTCGTAGGGTGTGTCAACCATGGTATCGAGCAGGGCGTCCATCGCTCTCTTTTTGAAAAGTGGGGAGTTCATCCTAATTAGGGTGCCAAAAGACTGAAAACACTGAGGATATAAATGGACATTTTTCACCACCGGGTTGTATAATAAGAGTGTAAAGGCAGTCAAATTAAAGGGGGAATTTATGGCAGAAGTCATCGCAGCAAGCTCTTCGCTTTCGGCCCACAAGAACACTAACCTCGTGACCCGTGAGCAGTTAGCCGCTCTTCCCGCCGTCATCGGCACCGATTCCTTCAAGCCTGTTGCTCACATCGAACTGATCGAGTCTCTGGAACGTCGCCTGAATGACCGGGACATCCAGATCACTCGCGAACAGTTTGCGATGTCCGCCAATGGTATGCGCCTGTTCGGTACGCTTGACCTGACTCTGAACGGCATCGGCGGCACCTGCGCCAGCCTTGGTCTGCGCACCGCGAACAACAAGACGATGGCGCTCCAGATGATCGCTGGTCTGCGCGTATTCGTCTGCGATAACATGGCGTTCTCCGGCGAGACCATCATCATGAAGCGCCGTCACACCAGTGGTTTGAACCTGATGGACGAACTGGTGAAGTCTCTGGACGAGTATGACCGTCACTATCGCCAGTTGAAGATGGAAGTTGACCGTCTCCAGAACTACGCGATGGACTCTGACCGCGCCAAGTGCATGATTCATGACATCTTTGCGCAGCAGATCATGCCTGTCCGGTTCATGCCGACCGTCTCGAACGTCTACTTCAACGAGTTCGTCAACAGCGACGAGCCGAAGTTTGCCGCGTTCCGTGATCGCAACGCTTGGAACCTGTTGAACGCTTTCACCGAAGTGGCAAAAGAGATGCCGTTGACCACGCGCATTGACGCCACTCAGGAAGTTGGCGGCGTGTTCGGCAAGCTGGTAAACCAGAACTAGCCAAAATCGCCGGACTTGCAGTATACTAGGGTGGGGGACAAAATCTCCCACCTTTCCTTTTGGAGAAAACCTAATGTGCTACATCGGCGAACCAAAACGAATCGTTGTGGTTGATCCTTTAGAGCTTCCCTGCGCGATGCCAAACCGCGAAGTGGAGCCTGAACCCGAACCGCAGCGCATCGAAGTGCCTGTGCTCGTACCCGTTGAAGTCAACACCAAATAATGAAACCACGCCGCCCCAAAGCGAAGCGGAAGTGTCTTAAAGCGAAGCCGACTCCGCTCAAGCTGAGCAAGCGCGACGTGCGCTCACGTCCGCAGACACCAGCTATCGAGGGCATCCCCGATTACACGTCACCGATCACCGCCTACCGCGTCTGGCAGTGGGACGCCGAAGGCATCAAGTCTCTCAACAATGCACGCTGGACTCCGGGCGTTGCCTTCGAAGCTAAGTGCCCCCATGCCGAAGAGGGACGAAAACTTTCCTCGTTGCTCTCGTCGTCACTCTCAATAAATGGCGTCCAGTTCACCGACTTCCCTGAACCAGCGCACCTTGTGCCGAATGAAGATTGCACGTGCGGCATGTATGCTGGCATCAACCTACAGCATCTCATCAACATTGGTTACGCCGCGCAAGGAATCCACGGCGAAGTGTTGCTCTGGGGCCGTCTCTATGAACACTCGCTCGGCTGGCGTGCGCAGTACGCCTATCCAAAGTTTTTCATCGTGCCGCACAACATGTTTCCGTGGCAGATCGCGGAGATTAAGAAGCGTGTAGAATCCACACTCATCCCGTTCAACGTGGACATTTACATTCAGACGGGGAGTGAACCCTGTGTCGGCGGCAAGACTATTCCCCTGTGGATTAAAGACTACGGCTGGTCAGCGCAAGGGATGGGTTATCTCGTTGACCAACGCAAGGATTGGTACGATACAAAGCCAGTCAAGCGCATCATCCAGACGGGTGACCGCATCGCTGTAGTGGGTGACCGTGGCGGTATCGGCGTGATCGTAAAGGCGGACACAGAGAATATCATCTACGCCATGTTCACGCGGGAACTCTACCGCAAGCCGATCAAAGAGGTCATCTGGAGCCATAGAAACTGGCGATGGGAAACAGAAGGTCTCGGCACTACGGTGTCCATCCACAACCAATAAAACGAAAAGCCCCGGCTTGTAACCGGGGCTTTGGATTCTGGATTCATCGTCCAGAAGATGATTAGACGCTGTAGAGTAGCGAGCGTCCGGTTGTATCCTGCTTGTTCAGACCTGCGTCCAAGAACTCGCCGTAGATCGAACCGCTCACGTCGAAAATGTCAGTGACCGTGACCGTGCAATCTTCCGCAACAGCCGCCGTGTCAATCGTGTAGTTGGTGTTGTAAGACTCCATCCAGCAGCCTTCATAGACGGTTGCAACGCAGTACAGTCCGGGGTTACCAGTGTTGTTCAAACCACCTTCGTTCGGGATGTCTGCTAGGATTGGCCCACCGGGAGTGGTGTTTGCCTGTGGGTCTTCGTTTGCCAATTCTGAGAAAACGATCTCAGTCTTGATGTCGAAGGGCCAACGGTGATGCTTGAGTGAACGAACAGCGCCGCTCACGCCCGCCTTGTAACCGAGAACCTGCATGAGGTTCGCCAGATACAGGCAAGTACGCGTGATGCTGATGCTCAGCGGCGTGGTGACACCCGGCACGAGTTCAGCGACCTGATCGCCGTAGCCCAAACCGCGCACCGCGTCAATGGTCTTCGATTCTGTGTAGCTGAAGGTCGAGGTCACACCCAACTTTACGAACGCGCCAACATCCACCATGTCGGTAAAAATCTTGAACCGACTGGAAATGACGGTTTCGGTATTGGCTGATGTGCCCTGCCGATAAATGTAGCCGCCTTGTGCCATAGTTTCTCCTGCCCTACAAGGGCTTCATTAAGATAGCCCCAAAGTCTTCTTTCCCGTATTCTCTGTCAAACAGCCGATCTAAACGGCGTCACATGCACAACAACTGCGGGAACTTTCGTGTTGCCCAGCTTTTGCCAAGCTACGAGCCGATGGTGACCATCGAGCACGCTGTATTTGCCGTTCTCTTTCCGCAGCCAAACAGCTTCAAATCGCTCGGACTTGACGATGCGCGACATTAACTCTTCGACTTCTCTGTCGAATAACGGTGTGTCCCACCGCCAGCGCCCACCATCGTTTGGGTTGCGCTCAATCACACCCAGCGCAACTTCCTCGTTCCCTATCGCCAGTTCAACCTTGTACGATAGAAACTCTTTTCGAAGGTCATACCACGCCTGCGATTGCAGCGCCGTTGTATAGGCGAACGGATTTGCGTAATTAACCTTCATTCAATCGAATCGGGGGAACTAAAACCTTCGTTCCATTTCATCGCAAGTAACGGTAACGGCCCTAAGGCAGTGAAACTCCAGCACGATGACCCGGCTTGTTGTTCCCCCGAACTTATTCCGAAGCTGCTACTGACAGAGAGAAGAGTGGAGACTTCAAGGAAGACTTCTTGTTCTTTTCCTTGATCGCCGCCGCTTCCCGCTCGCTCTCTTCTTGCTGCTGTTGCTTGTTGAGAGCCTTCGTTGCTTCGTCAAACATGTCCGCTGCACGGAAGATACTCTCAACCGCTTCGCGCACTGGACGCGTGTCGTTGACCTGAGTCAAAGACTTCGCATCGAGATACATTTTCTTGAGTTCGTTGCCAAGCCGTTCCGCTTCCTTGACTGCCTTCGTTGCAGTCATCTCAGCCGCCTGCTTGTTCAACTGAATTGGATTGGTTGTGACAGGGCGATTCAAACGTGCGCCGGACTCATCCAGTGCTGCGTGCGCCTCGTCTACATCCGCGAGGTTGCCGCCGTCTTCAACAACTCTACCCTTTTCGCCGATGTCTGTAGACCATCCGCCGCCAGCCGCGCCGGAAGCGTACTTCGACGCCAGTTCTTTGTACATGCTGGCTTGACGCTCTTTCCAAACTTCCAGAGCCGCCATGCGACGATCCGCTGTGTCAGGCTCATCGCCGGACTCTTTGTAGTGTGGTGAGTCACCCTTGTTCTTCATGTACCATGAAAGGGCCCAAGGATTGTCAATCTCTTTGTGCTTCTTCATGTGCTCCGTGGTGCCGCTCCAGCCCGAAGGCGAAACAGCTTCCTTGTCCATCGAAGCCTCAATCAGTTCAGGGTTCTCTTCATCTTCGACGTGCATTCGCTGTTCCTGCTCTTCCATTGACGGAAGCTTGCCGGAAGGACGAACGCCTTCATCTTCGAGCTTGTAGTCGTGCAACCGATAGTCAGCCGTCTTGCCTTCTTCGTCAACCGAAGATGCGATAGACAGACCGCCAAGGTCAGCCTTCTTTTTGCTGGCGACCGGGGCTGCCACGGGTGCCGCCGCTGCCGGGGCCGCTGGTGCTGCGCCTTCTGCTGGCTCTGGCGGCTCAACTGGACGAGACTTGAGGATGTTGGTCAGTTCGATAACCGCGTCCTGCTTGCCTTGGTTCTGCGGGAAATCTTCTTCTTTTGGAAGATCGCCGATGATCTTGATGAGAATGTCGGTTGGAATGTAGTCGATAGGATTGACCGCGCCGCCGCCTGCTGCGCCGCTCGCGGGGGCTGTTGGAACTGGTGCTGCGGGAGCCGGAGCTTCCGGCACTGCTTCCTTTTTCTTCGCCGCTACGCGGGGAACTTCCACTTGTTCAGGTGACTTCGGGTCGGATTTATCATCGCGATCCGTAGTGAACGCCGCGCCGCCGTCCGCCTGCTTCTTGCTGGCGTGTATGCCGCGCTGGGCCACTGCGGTATCCGGCACATACCCGACGCCCTTTTCTCCGGGGACGCCCTGTGCAGCCGGACGCTGTTGATTGTTCCATTTTGCGATCATGTCAACCTCTCTCTTAATCGTGTTCGCTGATTCCGGCATCTTCGCGTCATCAAAATAGTCTTCAATGGACGTAGCGCCTTCAGCACGCATCTCCTGTGGCGTCTTCTTCAAAACGCTCGACAAGTGACTGACAACTCTTTCGAGTTCGTCAAGGCGTGGGTCGTTCGGGTTCTCGTTCATCCACGCCTGAGCGAGCGAGTTTGCGCGTTGAATTGCGTCTTCCACAGTTCTCTTGGAACGCAAAATCGTCGCTTTCTTTTCGTTACGGCGAGCAATCAGTCTTGACATTGTTTTTCCTTAGATCGTCGCTGGCACCAGTGTCGGCACAACTTGCTGTGAACGCAACTGCTGCATAGCCTGACCAATTCTGCTGCTGATTCCTAACCCCGCCATCACGTTATACCAAGCTTGGCAAGCCTCACTTGGGTTAATCGTTACGCAGTCCAACGGCCCCTGAACCGGAGCGGGTTGGTTCGGGTTTTGTGGACCCGGCAGCGCTTCCATGAAGCGCACGGTGTAACTTGACATCTGCGTTGTGACACCAACCCATAGCTCAGTCTGCGGAAACGCAAACGTGAACGAAGGATTGTTCGGGTCAGTAAAGTTGCCCGCCATGTTCACAACCGGATCACCAAACGCTGCGATCTTTTGCTTGTCGCTCGCGTCCGTTGGACCACCGACAAACAGCGCTTGAAGCTGGATGCTGATGATGCCGTTTGCCTGCGTAACGATTGGGTTAATCTGCATTCTTAGCTCCGCTCAAGCTCAATTACAAGCTTGTCTGCACCGTGAAGGTGACACTCACGTAGAGCAAGCTGAAGATCGGCTTGAACGTGACTGTGACATCAACTTCGGTTGGGTCATCGGCGTTCTGCATGACCACTAGGTTTTCGTAACCAGTGATGATCTGCTGATCCTGCAAGGACTTCAGACGCGAGTTGCAGACGATCTGAATGTCTGTAACCAAGCTGTCAACCAGCTTGCGTCCGATGAACTGCTGCAAGTCGCCACGGAAGCGCTGCGCCACGTAGTCGGCGATGGTTGTTGAAGTCGGCTCGCTGACAAGCGTGTTGCTTGGGTTCGTGGTCTTGTAGTGGCGAATCTGGAGAGCACCGTTGTTGTTGAGCAACAGTGTCAAGCCATTCGCCGCCATCAGGTTCATCGTGTTGTCGTCGTAGGTGATGAGCAAGCGGCTGAAACCAACCAAGTTCTGGAGGGTCAAGCTGGTTGCCACATCGTTTGCTGGGTTGCAGTTCAAGCCAGCCATCGCGGCCGCCATGAAGGTGCCGTCCACCAAGTATTCCACTGAAACACCAGTGGTCAAGTTGGTGAGCAGGACGCCTGCGGCTGCGTTGCCGATGGCGATCATGCGCTGGTTGAGCAATGCCTGCGCGTTAGCGCTTGCTTGCTGCGGTGTGGTGAACTGGCTGTATCCAACGAAGCCGATTGCCTCGCCCTTGTAGCGTGCGGTCGCCTGAGTCGTCAATTGACGGCTGAGGAACTGATGCACAACTGGATCGTTAGAGAGCGGGGTCACAACGTCTGCCTTGCGGTTAAGCCCCGGCAGGTTGGTTGTGAGCGTCTGGATCGCGCTGATGTAATCCGCGCTCGATGCGTAGTTCGTGCCCGGAACAACCGGAACCTGAATCGCGCCGAAGGTCTGGACGCCGTTCTGAACCATGAACTGGATGCCCAAGGACAGACGGTTGATCGTGCTCGGCTGACCGTAGGCTGCGTAAGCGATGTTCGGGTCAGTGTAAAGCTTGATCGCGTAGTCGGCGGCTACCTTGTTCACTGTGTAAGTGACATAGTAGTATTCGCCAATGTTCGGCTCGTTACCGGAACCACGTACCGTGCTCACGATAACCGTGTCGCCTGCGGTTGCACCGAAGTTCGAAACAACCTTGGTCTTGAGACCGAAGATTGCAACTTGGTTGTTCGCCTGCGCCGGAGCGATGCCCGGATTGCCAACGTAACGTGCGCCGTTCTGCACAACGTTGAACACCAGCTTGTCGCCCGCTGCGGCTGCCGTACCGGATGTTTCCACCGTCGGGCCGTAGTTCGGCGTGGTCATTGCAAACGTGAGTTGCGTGTTGGTCGCGGTCACCACGTTGAGTGTCTTACCGTTTAGGAACGTAGCACCCGTGAGTCCGCTGAATGTCACAGGCTGACCGACTGCAACGTTGTTGCTGACCGTAACCGTAACGATGTCGGTGTTGACCTGAATTGTCGCCCCGTTCAAGCTGACATCATCCGCGCCCACGAAGTTGTAGTTCTGTGGGATCGAAGTGACGCCGTAAGCCACGTGATCGGACGGGTTGACGATGGTGACACGGAATCCGGTCACAGCGTCAATGTAAGTCTGGTCAAGGTAGCCAAGACCGTTGGAGCCGCCTGTCACCAAGCTGCTTGAAACAACGTAGCTGTGGCTAACCGGGACGGTGACTGCGTTTGCACCGCCAACGAGATTCGTTGCCCCGGTCACGGTTGGAGTCTGTGTGCTCGGAGTAGCGCCGCCTGCTGCGCAAGTGATCTGACCACCGTTTACAGTCTCAGCGGACGGGAAGTAGCTTGCGATCTGGCTCAAAGTTGCCAGTGTGCCATTCCAGAATGCGTAGATCGTGACGAGGTTTCCACCCACCACAACTGGCTGCGGGTTGACAGTCGTAACGTCGATGGCGATTTGAACGTCATTGCCGCCGATGCCTGCCGCTGCCGCGAAGGTCAGGGTGCTTGCACCGAAGGTCAATGTCAGCATGGCTGGCACTGCGGGCTGCAATGTGTTGGTGCCGTCGTTACGGAACGTCAGTGTGACCGTTTCGGACGGAGAGCCGTTGTCATCAACCGCGTCGGAGAAGCCGAACGGATAAACAACGCCTGTCGCCGCGAACGCGCCAGATGCCGCCACGTAAGAAGATGCGCCGTTGAATGTCACCAGCGGCATGTAGCGCTGGAGGTTGTCTTGCACTGTGTAGGTGCCGATGCCGGAGAAGCCGGGGTTGACAACCGTCAACGTGTACTGCTGATCTTCCAGCGTGTTGCGGTAGTAGCTCGCGTAAACGCTTGAACCAGCCGGAGGCGGGTTGTAGAGCGTGATGGACTGTGCCTTGCCGTTAAGCGAGGAGACAGCCACAGCACCAGCTTGGAAGGCTTCCAGCGGATCGGTTCCGATGTAAACTTTCACGAGCGCTGGGTTGTTGGTTGGGCGTGCTTGACCGCTACCGTCTGTCGGTGTGTCAGGCAGTGTGAAGGTCGCGTTGCGACCATTCGTTACGCCAGCCAGCGGACGGAGCCAAACGCTCTCGTCAACGAGAGTTGTCAGAACTTCGGATGGGCTGAACGGTGTGTCACCGGATGCGTCCACGCCAACTGCTTCGCTGACGTTGTTGCCCCAGTTGACCGTGTTTGCCACAACGTTGCCTTGTGAATCGAGCGCCACGCCAAGGCTGTAGTCAACACCCTGCGTGTAATCAGCGCGGTTCGGGCCAAGACCAACCTGCAAGATTGTCGCCACATTGGACGATGGGAGCAGGTCGAACGTGTTCTGCCACGTGTTCGTGTAGTAAGTGAGTGTGAGCGTTGCGCCGTAAGGAACAGGCTGCGCCAAGGTCACGAGACCTTCTGAGCCATTGACCGCGCTGACTGTAACCGCGAGGCCATTGACGTAGGCTGTGACAAGCGCCGGATTCGTGGTAACCACGCCGCCGTTGGTGCCGTCCACAATCGGAAGATTCTGAACTTGGAACACCGTGTTGCTGTTCGGGCCGATGCCGCCAGTGAAAGGAACTGCACCAGCCGTTGCCACGAGTGGCTGAGCGGTGGTAGCCGTGCCTGTGAGCACGATCTGACCGGATGTTAAGTAGCCGCCGTCCAGCGTCGGGATGCTTGTGCTGTTGACGAGCGTGTACAGGTCGGCGATTGTGCGCGTACCAGTTGTGCTGGTGATGTTGATCGTGATTGCGTCAGTGCCAGCGCCAAGCACAGCTTGTGCATCTGGAACCGGAGGGCCAGCCACGAATTGCAGCGTAACAAGGTTGCCGGACTCGCCGGGAGTCGTCAGACTCAGCTTGAGTGATGCCTGATTTGGTGAAGAGCCAAGAACGATTGTCTGTGACGCATACTGCGGAATCTGGTACGAATCGTTCTCGTTCTGAATGAGTGTGTCACCGCGCTTGAAGAAGTAGGTGATCGTCAGGTCAGTTCCGGGTGGGATGATTTCTTGAGTGGTAAATTGTCCAGTTGCGCCGTTCAGTGTGATGACCGTTACAGGAACAACGTTGCCGTTCGAGTAGATCGCTTGGCACTGAATCAGGGCCGGGTTGTTCGTGACAACTCCCTTGCCAGTTCCGTCAACCACAGGATAGAAGGTTGTCTGGAAGTTCTGCGTGAAGCCCGTGACTTGATCGGAAATGTTCTCGTTGACCGACTGGTCGTCCTGCACCGGGGAGGAACCACGGAACAGTTCTTGGTTATTGATCGTGAAGAACTGTACACCTTCGCCGATGATGACCGGGATGCGGGCGGTGCCGACGTTCGACGCCGTGTTCGACACAAAGATTTCGGTCGTGGAAACCCCGGGCGGGGCGTAAGACGTGAATAGAGCCATATTTTCCTCTTCAAAAGGGACTTCAATTAAGCTGCACAAAGTCCAAAAATGTGATAATTCTCGACCGAAACAGGGGGTTTAGCCCTTATTTCGGCTCCGGCGTGCTGACAAACTGCAACTGCTTGTCGCTGCCTTTGTAATCCTTCGCGCCAAACTCGCCAACCGGGGTCGCCTCAATATGCTGCTTCCCTGTTTCCTGACGAATCTTGTCGCGCATCGCTTTGTTCGCGTGAATACGGTCCCAGCGTTTGGCGGCATCGCGCCCAATCACGACATCTATTGGTGCGTGTGTCATATTGCCTGTTAGCACACCACGCGGGGTCAAATACGCCTGCACCGAGTCAGAACCACAGCGTTTGCACTTCAAAACCTCGGGGCATTCGGCTATCGGGCAGATGTACTCTTCCACCAAACCGCACTTCTCGTTCTTGCACTTAAAGTCGTAAGTAGCCATTCGATCCTTATACGTAGGCTGGGATGAACGCTTCAGCGCCTAGCGCCTTCATTCTCGGAGCCATCTGTAATTTACCTTGAAAGTCGTTTTGCACTTCTACCTCGTTGATTTCCAAGCTTGCAAGACGTGTCACAAGCGGCACGTAGACCTTCCAATCGGCTGATGCTGTGACAGTAACCTCGTTAACGTAGCTGGGTGCCGTAGCGCTGGCATCGCGAGCCTGACCAACGTAATTGCGGGAGATTTCAAATATCGTTAGGCCATCCGCTTCTGTGTTTGCGCGGCGCATCACCAGCATTTCGCGCTTGAGCATTTCAGCGAGATCAGACGATGTTTGCATGTCATTAGCCTTAACTTGAAGCGTGAAAGTCAAGTTTTCCTTGGAGCCAAATACCTCGTAAGTCTCTGTACGGGTGGGGCTTACGATGATGGCACACTGGTCACCCACAACCACGTTGTCACCGATGGCGCAGCGCAGTCCGGGTAGAATGTATTGCACCTGTCCGTTAGCGTCCAAGAGCGGTTGTCCGGCTGAAGTCTGCATCACGCCAGCGAGTTGCGATGAATCAGCACCCATAACCCAGCTTGTCGGAACCGGGACGAGCTTACCGCCTTGGTTCGCGTCCGGCTTCGCATAAGTGATCGTGGTGGGGTTCACCAGCACGAAGCTGTTGAGTTCCCACTTCTTGGCGCTTGCATAATATTGACCGGAGTTGATCCTGACAGACCAACGCATGTTGTCTCCCGGCTGCAACAACACTGGCACCGTTAATGTGCCGTTCGAGTTGACAATCGGGTTTGTGAACGTCCCCTCATTCGTATGAATGAAGACTTGGTTTGGCGCAAGAGTCTCGTTTGGCCCCAAGTTCACTTGAATGTAGTTCTCTGGGTTGATCCCCACGGCATTGTAAGGGTTGACCTTGACAACCATATTCGCGCTGATCGTAGAACCGGGCGGCGTGTAAGCGCTCAAGGTAATCCACTGCGGGCCTTGGAACTGATAGTCAATGCCGGAGCGCAACTCATAGCCTGTTTGGTCAGTGATCGTCACCGAGAGATACGGTAGTGGGATGTTGCAAAGCTGTGTGCCTGCTACGGTGTTCTGGCAGATTACGGCGGTCTGCGGCAACTGATACCAATAATCAGTAAACGGTGCGAGCCGTTGTCCGGCGAGCGGATTCTGCGCAAGATATGGTGCCCACAACGCTGGGTTGGTGCCCGGAACCACGCCAAGGCTCTGTCCTCCAGAAACGTATGCTGCGCCGTCATACGTTACAATGGAGCCGATCATGTAAGTTGTGAACGAATCCCACACGGGGGAATTCAACGCGTCATTGTACGTAGCAACAAGCTGTTGCGTTGGTGTTTGAAGATACGCTCGTCCGCCAGTGCTCGCGTTGAACATAGTCGCCTGAACAGGCGTGCTTGTTGCTGCGTCACTCAGGTTTACGGTTGTCAGGTCGATACCGGGAGCGAAATAAACGGCTGTTCCAACTGCGTTCTTGTAGCAGCCTTCGACCCAGCGGTACTTTTGGACAACCAGACCAAGGTCTCGTGTCTGATCGTTGAAGTAGGTCACGCCCAGATAATAAATGCCTGCTTCGGGCGTTTGCTGCGTTCTGTCAGTCTCGCGTGTCCACTCAATGAACTGACCGTCCTTGTCAACGGTCTTGGCGAGGATGCAGCGACCAAGCTGCGTACACATGAAATAGTTGGGGGATAAGCGAGTACCTGATGTGGAAACACTGGTGATGCTGACCCAAGCATCTTTCCACTGGATGAGCGTGTTTGCGGGGAACGTGACTTCGCCAAGAGTTTCTTTGAAGCGCGGATTACGATCCACGATGTCACGGACCATGCGCATCAGATAGTTGACGAGATTTGCACCAGTTAAATCAATCATTCCAAAGCTCCCTATTTACCAATCTGGAAGCTCTATCGTTTGGTTTGCCAATCGGTGCGTGCAGTCTGCTAAGAACTGAATCTTTCCGTCCGTAACAAAACTGTGGCACTGGTGCGCGGTTGGATTCGACTGACCGCGATTGACAAGAATGCTCGAAGTGAAAGTAGGTGCTTCCATGCTGTTGTTCCAGCCCCAAGGCGATTCGCCTCTAACCCGAACAACATGTTCCTCTTCACAACCGGGACAGCGGAACATGACGATATTGTCATCAAGCCATGTCAGCTTGACGCCCATTACCAGCCGCCAGAAACGTCCGAGTTCCCCGCGCCCATCTCGCCTTTCGAAAGTTCGTCCGGGCGACCGTAGTTGGTCGGCCCATCGACGATCTTGACAGGCATGGCACCGTAGTCCACGCCGGGGGCCGGAGCCGCGATGAAAATCTGAACTGGCTCAACCCACTGTTCGATGGAACGACGAACATCATTTAGGTTGACTTGCGCGTTGACTCGCGGATACCACACGTTCTCGATGTGAACCATGCCCTGCCACGGGTAGTCCAGTACGTTCCACTGGCTGCCGTCGCGAGCTTGAAACTTGGCACCCGGAATCATGTAAGCGAAGAACATCTCGTCGCCTTCAACCGGGGAGAGAGGATTCGGAAGCTGCATGTTGCCGGGGTTCGGCTTGAACTGCGCCCATGTAGACGAGCGGAAATCGTCTGGATCGCCCACCATAGCCTGAAGCTCGGGGTTGCCGTTCGGAAGATCAGATTCGTCCAGCACTCGTGCTGTTTTTGCCAGTAAGGATGCGTCAAATGCCATAGTGGTGCCTCTCTTTAATGCTTGCGGTAGTTAGTTTTTAAGTCTGATGTCGGTGTGCTCGCATAAAGGCCGAATCACCATTTCTGATCCTGTCGCATCTCACAACATCCTTGGCACCACAGATAGAACATTGAACTGTCCACTCAGCTTTCTGCTTAACGCAAAACAAAAAAAGCACAGTCACATATCCGAATTGCTGTCCTTGAAGATCAAGAATATGCGCACGGCGATTTTTATCGTTCGACTCGTCAGCGTGTTACGAAGTTGTTTAATTTCAACTAATTGTCCGAGCTATGTAGAAATCTTTCCGAATTCGATGGTACGGCCGATTGGAATGTTTGGGTTCTCCCAATCCTTACCGCCGTTGATTGACGGAACTGTGCGAGGATCGAAGATCGGTTCGCCATGTCCGTCCTTGGGACTCCGCAAGTTGAACGGATCGGGACGAACAACCGGATTGTAAATCGTCGGCAGTCCTGTATTCTCATACGGGATCAGGTAGCGCGTATCTCCGGGGGTTATCAAGGACACGGTAAAGTCCTGCTGAAGCAGGATTCCACGCGGCATCTTGTAAACGACATTGCTAATGACCATGCGGTCACCGTTCCGGCGAAGAATGAAGTCACCATTCTGGACAATCGGTGTCCGAGACAAGTAGCTGCGCGAGTCGCGAGTGACCTTGCGACCACCTTCGTCCAACTCAACTTGCAAAGCGGAGTCAGGGGGAACGAACAAGAAGTCAAACGGCCCGATGTAGCCGCCGACATAGCCCGTCTCGTAGCAAACCTTACAGCCGTGCTTTGCCTGCTCACTACCATAAGTACAGCCGCACAATTCCCCGCGCCACTTGCGGAAGAATAGATAGGCTGGCTCGCCCGTGGTCTCGAAGATGTACTGGTTGCGGCGTACCATTTCCGCATATACCCAATCAATCTCGTCCACTTCTTGTGTGTTCTTGATGACAGAGCCTTTGCAGCCGGGTTCGTGGCATTCGCCATTCGGCCCAACAGGAACAACCGTGTAATACGTGCGGTTGAAGTTCGTATAGATGTCAACGTAGTTTGTCAGCTTATTGTAGGTGACCTGCCAGAGCGTGATGTTGCTGTAATCCGCAATGCTTACGTTGCCTGCATTCACCAAAGCTTCGTCACTCACCGCACCGCCAGCCGGAAGCGTGTTGTCCATCTGCATGTAGATTGTGCGGTCGAAGCCCTCAACTTTGATTGGGCGGAACTTCTGACCGTCAATCAAGGGATTGCCACTCACGCTAACGGTTACTTCCACGTCATCGCAACTGTTGCTCACAACCACGCGCTGAGCATAAACCGTCGTGTAAGGAATGTCAGGAATGCGAAACGCCCAGCGACCTAGCTCACCGTGTTCAATGAAATCCTGTGGCTGCACGGTGTATGTCACCTGAGTAAGCGTGCTCATGTCGCGCCAGAAGTTCCCACCCCACGGAGCAGGGTTGAGTTTCACCCAGTTGGTCGGGAAGTCATACGCACGATAAATGTTGTAACCAACCGTGGCGGTCGTGTCCTGTTCCCACCAAATGTCGTGAGAGCCAACGTAGCTCGAATTCAAAACCTGTAAGTTCTGGATCATTTGCGCCTTACCTACTAGAAGGAACGCATAGCTGGCATGTAGGGTTGATAATGCCACGGTTGACGTGCCAGCGGGTGTGGTGTGCTTTCACCAAACTGCCGCTTGCGATGCTGGCACGGGCTGCCTTTTGCTTGTCTTCGCGAGAACCCATGCGGCCTGCGCGTGCCTTGCTGTCCGACGCTTAAAGAATCGTTCCCATCTTTACGCATCCATGCGGAAGCACGGTCGTGATGCTTTTACCATCCACGCACTTCTCTCCGATGTTCAGACTCGCGTCGGTGCTTTGCTTCATAAAATTTCTGTTGAAGGTAATGCTGAAGGTTGTTGCCCTTGTGTCTTCTTTAGAAGCACGTCCTCCGATCTTTTTGAAATGCTCAGGGTCTTCTGTAAGCTTTTGTTCTTTCCAATCGTTCCAAGCGTTTAGACGCTGAGACTCGTCCTGTTCAGCGCGGGCGGCTTTGATTTTTTCTATCGTCTCAGGTGATGTGTCGTGCCCAGTCATAAGCTCGTTCCAACGCGAGTCGTGTAGTTCGCAACCACCCTACCCGGAGTTGGTGGACGGAAGTGGTAGTTTCGGTCTGGGTTCGTGTCTGACAAAAGTTCACGCACGACGCGAATGGCTTGAGCGTAATACTTTCCGGTGACGTGGTTGACAATGAGATAGATGTACATAGTGACCTCTCTGTCTAATACTGAGAAAGTCGGAAAATGTAAGCCGTCATCCCAAGAGCCAGCGTTGCTGGCGCAGACCTGCGCTGAACGGACGGTTCGCCGTAACCAGCGGGGCCATTGTGTTGAACTGCTGTTGATATGTCGTCGCGAGTGACTGGTACAGCCCGGATTTGTTCAGATCGAGCGAAACACCGTTCAAGCTGTAACCAAACTCTTCAGCCGCCCAACGTGCCGATTCGCCGCTGAGACAGAGTGATGCTGCTTCGAGCGCTGCGATGTTGCCCCAGTCATACGGAATCGTGTTCAGATTCCAGTTGTAGTAGTTCATCGGGTTGTACAGATTGAGCATGGAGATTGACATCGCCAGATTGACGAGAATCGTCGTGTCCAGCCAAATAAAACCGACGCGAGTCGTGTAGTTCGCAACCACCCTACCCGGAGTTGGTGGACGGAAGTGGTAGTTTCGGTCTGGGTTCGTGTCTGACAAAAGTTCACGCACGACGCGAATGGCTTGAGCGAACATTGCGGGTGTTGTGCGAGCGTCGGCGATGCCCATCTGCTTACCAATAATCATGGACGGTGCTTCGAAGGCCGGATCAGCCGGATCAATCGACTGGACGATAAAGTCCATGTGGACGTAGCTGATAGGGCAGGAACCGGAGAACACCTGAAGCTGCCACACGATCTTGTATTGTCCCTTCCACGTGGTCGGAATCGTGAATTGGGCGTAGTAGGTGCCAACGGACGCCTTGACCGGGGTGGATTGTGGCTGGCTCACGAGCGTGGAGCCTTCAGGCGGGAGCGGCGGGCCTCCCTCCATATTCAGCGGTTGACGCATGTCATACTCGTAGGCAACGGTCGGCTTGGTAGGCACCAAGTCCTTTAGCTTGAAGATGGTGTAGCTGATTGACACCGGATCGACAAGGTTCCCATTGCCGTCACGGACGAGGATCGCCAAGTCTTGCGTGCCCGTCTGTTGTCCTTGGGTTAAAACGATCATGAAAGGGTTCCTCTAACCTAGAATCGCGTATTTACTGATATGATTCTCATCAACTTATGTGGCGGGCCGGGGTGCGGGAAAACCACCCTATCCTACTATCTGGCGTACCGTTTGAAGAAGGCCGGGATCAGGACGGAACTCACCAGTGAAGCGGCGCGAGAGCATCACATCTACGAATACCCGCCCGACCGGGTTCCTCAGCAACTTCTCGACAACCAAGTGCTTGTGGTAGGTCAGCAGTACGAGCGAGTGCTGCGGCTGAAGCGCCACAGCTTCGAGGTTGCAATCTGTGACTCATCGTTGGAGCAACAGACGCTCTATTTTAAGGGGCACCCTTACGAGAAAAGCCTGAAGGTGGTGGTTGCCGACTGCGCCAAGCGATTCGAGACGTATAACGTCTACATCCATCCAACGCCGGGATCGTATGACCCGGAAAGCCGCGTGCAGAAGACGGAAGCGGAAGCGCGAGCGTTCGATAAGCAGGTGAGGAAAGTGATGAAGAACAACTTCTGGATGGAGATCGGCTGGGATGAAGAAGAAAAGCTAGGGGACGCGGTTGTCGCCCTAGCTCTCAAAGCACGAAAAAAGAAAAAGCGTTAGTTGATCGTGTCCGAACCCGGAAAATTCATCATCGAATCGTCACAGTAGGTTCCCAACAGGTTTGTAAAAGCGCAGATTAGCTGTGGCAATGTGATCTGATTCTCGCGCATCCACTCGTACAGCTTTTGAGTGTAGACAGGCGTTTCCGTTTTCAATGTTGGGTCAGCTTGTACGGACGCAAGCGCAAGAGCCGCCAGTGGCGACTTCATGAGTTCTTCCATCGTCATTTCTTTATGTCTCCTGACGCTCGACGGTCTTCTCCAGAGCTTCCATGACGTTAAGAATCAAGGATGACCTCTTCTTGAACTCACGCATGTAGCCGTCGAACATCATGCCAATAACAGGACTGATGCGGGCAAGCTCCTCAGACAAGCAAGCTTCCAGCACGAAAAGAACAAGTCCCGGCTCGTACTCGCGGCAAACGGTAGCCAACTTGGTGACAAGTTCCTTGGCTGCGGCTTCTTGTTCTGGGGTGAAAGTAGGTTGGTTTGTTTCTTCAGTTCCGGCACCGTTCATAAATTCCTCGTCACCTAATTCTATCACACTTCAGCTTTTCCAGCGAAATTGTTTCGAGGACGCCCTTCACCGAGACGGACGCGCTCGTACTTGTCAAACTCGCACAAACAGTTCTGCAAGTCTTGGGCTGAGATCGGCGGCATTCCCGCGTTCAAGAATAAAGGCCCGATGCGTGTCTTGAGTAAAAGCAACTCCACACGCCACTCGCTGGGCTTCCATCGCTGATTCACCGGACGATCCATCACGCGGTTAAGACCGCGCAGGCTGCCGGGGCCCGGTACGACAAACTCCCACCAATCTTGCGCGGTGTCCAGCAAGCGGGTGTACTTTGTGTCACAGACAATCTGCCCCGCCATGAAGCTGCCGATGCCATTGAATTCCTGCAAGCGCTGACTGAGTGCTTCACAACTGAAAGTGGCTTCGAGCACAAAATCTCGCCTCTCCCACAACGGCGTGAGAATGTTATCAGCAACGTGCGCAACCTTACTCCCGCCTTTACCCGCATGGATCAGGTAAGCGCCAGTCCAGACTTTCTCCCCGGCTTGCTCGCGCATCTTCAGCGTGTTAACAAAATGTTCCTTCATGGTGTAGGAACTGACGCGCTCATCCCACGGCACCGGATAACCAATCTCAGCGAGCGTCGGCGACCAATTTACGAAGCGAGCGACCGCCATTGCAAACCATACTTCAGGTTCATACTTGTGGGGATCGCGCCAGTTTTCTTTGATCCAGATTGTTTCCCGGTCAAGTTCACGGTAGGCATTGCAGAAGCGATAGCTTTGAAGAATGGGATCGTCAGTCCACGGCTTGGGTAAACCAAGTGCCCGTTTGGTATGAATTGAATGGCGCTCGTAGATGAAGTTGAAAAGGTCTTGGACTCTCACTACCAACTCCACTCGATCTCCCCCGTGGGGTGTTTCTTCCAGAACGCCTTGATTGCTCTCTCCATTTTTGGAGAGAAAGCCATACGTTTCCACCAAGCCTTCGGGATGTCTTTCAGCGAAGTTTTCTCCCAATTGATGGTGCTTGCGTCTATGGTTAAACCTTCCATCCAATCATCAGCGAGTTCCTCAAGAAGACTGTCGATGCTAAGCCACATGCTCTCGTAATCTTCTTGCATGAAACGTTGTTCGAGATAAGCTCTCGCGTCATCCGTGAGTTCGGACGGTGTAAAAGTCAGCTTCAATGTGGGCATTAGCTTTGAATAACCTTTGTGGTGATGTCAAGGAACAAGTCAGCCTTGTCGTCCTTCCGCTCGCTCGCCGCGCCACAGGCATAGCCCAACATGATGAGCAGGTACGTGTAATCTTCTTCTGTCAGGGTGATTGTTACGTCGCCGAACTCGTTTCGCTGCGCCATAGATTTGAGTCAACTTTCAGTAAATTTTAGTCAATTACCCGTGTGCTTGGCTTGCGTCCGCCGCGTGGTTTGCAGGTAACTGATTCCCCAGCCTACGCACCATCTGCTCTACTTGCGCGTACTCCGGCACGTCACCGTTCTGCTTGATCTTCAGGTCTTCGTAAATGGTGCCAACCCTGCGGTACATTTCCAGCAAGGCGCACAGGAACATTCCCATTTCGGAATCGAAATTCCCGTAGTCATTGAGACCCAGTTCGATCAGGTGTTTGAGCGCGAGCCGCGTGACAACGTAGTTGAGATCGCCCGTCGAAGTGATGTGTGCCGCAAGTTCTTCAATACGCGGGTCAAGCAATTCACGGTTTGGCTCGTTGATGTAAGGCATCAGTTAACTTTCTTCCATTTCGCGCCTGCGGCTACATTGCTGTCAGTTTCGTAAACAGCCGATGGCTGGTAGCTTATGCGAAGCTCTTTGGGCAATTCTAGCATAAGCGAATAGGCAATGCAGCAATAGCCAAGCAGGTCGCGTGCAGAATCTTCCTTCTTCTCGAAGTTCCCGGCGCGGTTGTCTGCCTTGAGTTGTGCATAGCGAGCGATTTTGTCCCATAGACGCGGCATCAATCCCGGTAGGCCGTGACGCCGGAAGCTCTCACCGTAGTCCTGCGCTTTCGGATGGAGGAACGCGCAGGCTTCCGCTACGCGATTTTTGACGAGTGTTTCAGTCTCCGCAAAGCCGGAAAGTGGGACAAGATATTTTTTGACTCCATTCCCGTACACCCAGTCTTCATAGCTGACTTTCTTCTCTTCGATCAAAACCAGTAAAGCCGCCATGTAGACCAAAAAGTTCAAACCCTGCTCAACCATGTGCAGGAACATCGGAGGCCACTTTGCCATCGGCTCTTTGCGGACATGTTCCAACAGGGACTCCACGATGATGAATCTGTAGAGCCATTGAAGTGTAATGTTCTCCAGATTCAACTCGGAGTCATTGACGTGGGCCAACAGGATCATTTTCAGCGGTGTAGACTCGATCAAACCGCCAGCAATGTATCCTTGCCCTTGAAGGACAGTAAGCTGGTCGGCGGATTGAATTAGCTGTTTTGCTTCGCTCGCTGAAACATGATCGGGAAGGGACTCGATGACTGGTTTCCATTCGTCCCCGCGCACCATAAGACTGCGCCGGACTTCTTGCCAGAAAAGGGTAGAATCGCTCATACGTGCTTAATACCAGTATTTTACAGTGATGGCTAAAAAGACAAAAGCCCCGGACGCGCCTAAAGCTGTCCCCACGCTCTCGCCGGAAACGGTAGCCGCACGTGCCGCCAAAGCTGCGGATGACGAGTGGGAGAAAGCTTTCGATAAGGCCAATAAAGACTACAACACGGGCATGAGCATGGCGTGGAACCGCTACCTAGCCGGACTGCGGGCGGATACATCAAAAAAGTCGGCTGGCAAGGACTACGACAAAGAGTACGACCGCGAGCGCAACCTTTACCTGCAAACCTATCACAAAGTTACGGCAGAGATCGACGCCACACTGAAAAAGACTTTGAAAGCGATAGATGCGGAGCTAGAGAAGGCGCTGGCTAAAAAGTAAAGCTGGTCCTGCCTTCGGTATCGAACGGAATGCCGTTGCACTTTGCCGGACGGAACCGCCACTGCTTGACGGCGCGAACAACCGCTTGATCGGTCTTTGTCCCGACGCTCTCCATGACGAGCACGCCATCCACGCGCCCATCAATCCCAATGATGTAGCTAATGACAACTTCGCCAGAATCCACAACACCCAGCGGGCCGGGGGTTGAAAGCGGCTCAGGCTCCGTAGTCTTCGCGCACGGCTGGCGCTCGATCCCTGAAAACACCGCCGTCTCGCGCATGGACTCATATCCGGTGTGAGCATAAGCAACATTTTGAAAGACAGGCTCCGCGAGCGGATGACGTGCGGTGGATGCCTGTGTGAAGGATGCAAAGAGAAGGACTAGCCCGAAAAGTCTCATGCTTAAGTATACGGGAAATCGGAGAAATTCGGCTACTTGTGAAGTATTTCGCAGTAGCAGCCTAACCGCTTTGTTATCTCCGGTATGGCCTCATTGCGAAAACTCAAGTCCACGTAGAACCCGATGTCTTCTGACAAAAAGATGCCCAAACAAACGTCATCCCACAGGTGGGCGAACATAGGGCGAAGGATGTTGAAGGCGAAGTTGGCTAGGTTTTCATACGAGCCGCTACCGTCAGTGAAATACACGTGTCCCCGGTGCCCACCTTCGGCGAGCAGACCGGGCCAGCCTTGGCAACTGCTGATCGTCGTCATGCCCAACTTATTGATGTACTTGACAACGGGCATAACTTCGATGTCAATGTCCGCGCCTTGACCATTGTTCAACTCGTGCATGAACGTGGTCTTGTGCTCAATGTGGCTCCACGCCTTTTCTATCCGTCCTTGCTGGACGATTACCCACCAATGGCCCCTTACGCCGTGTAGCTCAAACCAAAGCATGTGGGCCCCGTCATTAAACGGTGCGTCTTGTGGCACGATGGGAAAGAGATCATCATCCACGAGGAGAGGAAATGTGACGTTCGTATTGATTTCGGCGTTAACGGTTTTACTCATCTTCGGTTAAACCAAAGCAGCGGCAGTCTTCGTTTTCACATTCTCCGTCTGCGCAGCACTTGCACGGATCGCTGGGGCAGTCGCATTCTACCACCGGACGCGGCGGCGGATATTTCCCGGTGAATGCTCGAAGTGCGTTGATAACTCCGTCAATGAAAGCGCGGATTGCAGCGAGCAGAATCCCCGCTAAAATGATGACAACAATGCAGACCAAAATCCCAGCGTCGATGTTCCTGCCGAACCAGTTAAGAAAGTCGTTCATCTTTTTTGCCCTTCACGATTCCAACCACTCTCACCTTACCGTCCTTGAGCGCTTTGCTCATCTGCAAGCTGGCGGTTACCAGCCCGACGATTGATGCAGCGCCAAGGATCGGTATGATGATGTCGTAGGCGGTCATTCGCCGTTAGCCGCCTTCCTTGCCTTTGTAGTCATCTCAGACTCAAACCGGATCGCGGCGTCACAGGAACGCTTCAGATCGGTGATTTGAACCTTACGATTTTTCGCACGTGCGAGTGTCTGCGCCATGCGGATTGCATTCTTGATCTGGCGTCCGTTTACATCGAACGTGCTCATCTCCGTGGCCCAGTTCGGGTCAAGACCGGATGCGATAAGCAGATTCGTCCAGACCTTCAACGCTTTGCCTTCGCTGCGGTAATGCAACGCAACGGAGATACGGCTGAAGAACGCCGGGTCAATCTTCTTCACGCGGTTGGTGGTGAGGAAGAGAACGCCGTTGTGGTATTCCAGCAAGCGCAGGAACACACCAACCATTGCGTTACGCTGAATGTTGTGCTCATCGCGCTCTTCGAGAAAGATGTCAGCTTCATCAAGCAGAATGACAGCATCCCAGATCGTAGCGACGTCGAGAATCTCGCGGAGCTTCCGTTCCAGTACGTCAGTGTTCACACCGAGTTCGCCGACGCTGACGGAGTACAGCGGCTTGTGCAGTAGCTCAGCCACAGCTTCAGCGGACGCAGTTTTGCCCCATCCCGGCTTGCCGTGTAGTAAGAAAATGCAGCCGCCGCCCTTGCCTTCGATGATGTCTGTGAACCCGCCGCCGTGGAACTTCACGAGCGAGTAGATCAGGTCTTTCTCGTCTGGATCGAGCACGAGAGTTTCCCAAGCGGAGTCACGCCACTGGATGTCGCTCATGCCGTCAAGCTCCAGCCGTCCCCACTGCTTAACGGTGAGGCTGAAACCGTACAGAACAGGCAGACAGCGCCAGTAATCTTTCTCGTCGATCTCCACCGTGCTCTTCAGCTTGGTGGTGCTGTCGCGCTCTTCAAGCTGAATGCCGCAAGCACGGATACAGTCGCCCCACGTCTCCGGGTCTGTGCGCTCGAACGAGATTGGATCAACTACAACGCGTCCGTCAGCGCGGAACGTGCGCGAAGACCAATAGCTGTCCTGCGTCAACGTCCCTTTGTAGGAAACGTAAGTTCCGGGCTTCATGAACTTGGAGAATTTCTTACCGCGCTCCGTCAGAAGCTTGCGATCTTTTACCGTAGGCGCTCGCATCGGTAAGGTGGAGAGTTCCACGAGTCCGTGCCACGTTGGGAAGCGCACCGTGTAATGTCCGGCTGCAACTTCACCCTTGATGGCATGGATGATTTGCAAACGGATTTCAAAGTACGTCCCGCGAAACCAAGAGCTTTGAATCTTGATGGCTTGAACAACGCCGCCAATGATGTCGTCGCCGTTCTGGAACACAACCTCAGCGCCAACAGGGAACTCTGTTTCGATGTCGCCTGTTTCCACCATTCCCTGCTTTTTGCGGGTCGCGTAGGTCGCTGAACGCTTCTTCTGTTCAGCCTTCAAAATCTTCAGCAACGCACGCTTGTCCTTGTGGTTGATGTTGTTGAGGATGTAGTAGTGCTCCAGAAGAAACGTGACCGGATAGCGGTGCGTGTAGCTGTACACTGAGTCCTCGTCCATCTCGTTGCAGAGCCACTCTGTAATTTCGTTGCGCATCCCGCCGTGTTTGGTGTCACGGCAGTCTATGTATTGAAAGCCGTGGAGTTCAATGACACGGAAACCATCGCACTTGGACACGATAATCGGTTGATCTTCTTTCTCATCAAGGTACTCAACGGGTTTCGCCACAGCGCCCCCGGTTGGTGCCGACTTCGCCACAGACTTCAGCTTCGATTTTGCTTTGGATGCCATGCTTAAAGATTACCTTACTTTCAGGCTGAGTTCAATTACTTTATCAGCGCTTCAACGGCCGTGGTGCAGGGGACGTAAGTGATGCTGGTGGTGTACCAGCCGCTATGACCGTCCAAGCTGTTCGTGGCGGCAAAGCACTGCTGGGTGCGAGCGTCTTTGAAGTAGATGATGTCCGAACTTTTGATCGGGTCCGGCGCGGAATGAGATGAGCACGCCTGCATCGAGAAAAAGACGCAAAGCAGGAACGCGTAAAACAAGATCAACTTGCAGTACGCGTCCCACGGATATGCGGATAGCTTACTCATTTACCCACCGGAAGAACTGGCGTTGCTCCACCACCAAGGATACAGGTTGCCGTCTTGCAGGCTTCACGCTCCATCTTGATTGTCTCCAGCCGGAGGAACTGTTCCGGCGAAAGCCCCATCGCCTCACGATAGGCGTTGTCAGCGGCGGCGCGGGATTGCTCAGCCGCCTTGCGCTGGTCTTCCGCGAGCTTCGTCTGCTGCTCGGTCTGGATGCGCTGCTCTTGTGTAGCCGTGGCGATGCGCTGTTCCTTCACACTCTCAGGGGGATTAGCTTTACCAACCGTCATCGTGATAAGGTCAATCGGCAGCTTCTTTTCCTTGATGAAAGAGACAAGCTGGTCATGGATTTCCGCGTCGATGGCGTCAAGCGCCGTGGTGCTGATGGCGGTTTCGTTCATTGTGTGCTTGCGCACTGCTTGGCGCACCATCGTCTTGTACGGCTCCAACAAGTTGTTTTCGTACCACTTATCGCCGAAGTTGGTAATCAGGGCAACGGAATCGTTGACCTTCAGTACCATGATGGCGTGGAATGTGACAGGGATGCCGTCTGATGTCTGGGTGTCGTCCATTTCCACTTCGTACTTCTGCGGCTGCATGTTGACATCAACGCCTTCAGTTGTGAGCGCGGTGAATGTGCGTCCTGTGGACACTGGCTCTGGATCAATACCGCCGTGCCCGAAAATCAGGGGCTTGGATACGAGCACAATTTGGTGTCCGGCGTCAGGCGATGCGGAACCGCATCCGGTGAGGCCGACAACAGCGAGTAGGGAGAGCAAGAGGACAACTAGGGTCACGTTTCTCAGTCTACCATGATTCTATTTATTTTTGGGGTGCGGCCGGAATTTCGAAAATCTGGTGATTGGCTTTCAGTTCCGCAAGCGACATAGCGCTGAGCGGCGGCAGAACGGCGTCCACCTTCACTACCACGCCAGACACCTTTGCGAAGCCGCCTTTAACCCAATTTCCCGCAACCTTGGCGACAAAGTTCTCGGCACGCTTCCGGGTGGTGTAGTAATACTCCTGCCCTTTGCGGAGCGGCGGGGTGATGTGCATGAAATAAGTGCGCGGCTGTTTCTTATCGCGGGGAGACGTGATTTTGCCGGGAGCCGGATCGAATCTCAGGTAGGTCAAATATGTGATAGGTGCCTTCATTACGTCCTCCTAAAATGGGTCAGCCGGATGCACGAACGCTCGCGCCAAACCGATGAGTCGGGACGGATCGACATCCAAAAGCTCAACCGGACGGCGATTGTCCAAATACGAGTTCGGTGAAAACAGGAAAAAGACGAAATCCCGGTCACTTGAGAATTCGTCTTTCACCTGCGTGAGAACGTCTGCGATCATGCGTATGCTTCTTGCGCTTCTTCAACGTAAGTGTCGTACTTACGGGCCGTGTCCCAAACATCCTGATAAAGCTGGTCACGTTTCAATTCACCGTCCAACAGTACGACATCCAGTTCGTTGCCATAAGCGTCCGAATCGCCGCTTACAACCGTGGTGTAGTCGCCGGAGTGATCCACTGCGCGATCCACAAGACACAGACCATGACCACCGATTGATGCCTTGCTCGGATCAGTCTTTGGGTCTTTGAAGACCGGGGTCCAAACGCCAGAGCGAGAGATCGCGTTGCACTTGATCGCGAAACGCTGAGTGTCACGATTCAACTGCTGAAGCAGCGCACCGCCCATGCCGTAGCCCCAGTTGTCCATTGACCACGTGCCGCGAGTCAAAGACGAGTTGATGCGTTGGATGTTTTGGAAGTTCACGCCGTCGCCTTGGATGACGCGAACCTGCGAGGGCAGAACCTTGTAACCTTTCGTGTTAGTCGTGTAGCCGAACTTGTCGGCGACCGAGTTGAAGATGTCTTCGATCACCACGACCGGATCGCCGGAGTCCGGGCGCAGCACAACAGTGCCGTTGCGCCGAAGCACCATGTCCCGCAGATCGCCGCCGAAGATGTTCTCCACGGCGTTGTGGGTGTCATAGGAGTCCACCACGCACGCCGCCAGACCATCGGGGTTCTTCAGCAGCATGTTCCGGTAAGCGGCTGCTTCACCGGGCTTGCCCCATGAAGTGACAGTCGAGTGTTCCATTGCCGGGATCGAGAAACCGGGCATCAGGTTGCCGGGGTCTTTGCCGCCGTAATACTGGCGAATGTACTGAATCGCAGCAAGCGTGTCAGTACCGTGGAAGTTGAATAGGTGCGAAGCGCCGCCGATAGCAGCCGTCTCTTTCGATGATACGCCACGGAAACCGAAATCGTGCAGCTTGAAATCCAGACCTGCCGGATCACCTGTGCGCACGAGGTCCATGCCAATGACTTGACGAATCTTGAACGACAAGGTGCCAACTGTGATTGGATACCAAACCTGAAGCAGGATCGTCTCGGCCCAGTTGGTCAACCACGGAAACTCTGGATCAGTATTCACGATGGTCATCAGGGCGTTCTTGGTCTGAACAAGCGTCCCTTCCTTGGGAGCGCGAATCTTGAGAGGCAGGCGTCCGCCATGCTTTTCAAGCAAGCGGGTCCAGCCAGCGTAGTTGAACACCTTGTCGGAGCCGAAATGCAAGGCAGAGAGGAAACGGGCTTCGTCCACATCAGCTTTCGTGAACACAACTCCGGTGTAGTTCGCCTTCAGGATGCCTTGAAGCCCTTGGAACAAAGTCTGCTTGAAAAAGCCGCCCCGCGACATCAGGTGGGACTCAATGTACTCAGTGTCAGGTGGATACTGCACCCAGTGCCCCAGCTTGTAGCTGTCGGTGTTCCAGATTGGGTTAAGCTTTAGCGGTTCCGGCATTTGTCTTCTCCTTGTTGATGTTGGTGAACACGATCTTGTTTCGGTAATCCGCCAACATCCTATACAGGATTTGATGCGTGTCCACGAGATCGGATGCAGTAAGTTGCGAGACCTTGAACCACTTCACTTCTTCGATGTCGTCACCAGCCGTAGCAGCTTGGCTCATGGTGGTAGTTGCGAAGAACGCTGTCATCACGCCGCGATCAGACGTGGCATAGCGCCAGTCAGGGATCACAGCGGAGCCGATGTATTGCATCTCATTCGGATCAATCCCAGCCTCTTCCAGCACTTCGCAGCGAGCGCCCTTCTCATAGGTGCCGTGCTTCTTCTCCGCGTGACCGCCGATGAAACGGAACTGCTTTTCGCCGGGTTTGCGCCCCAGCAGGACTTCAGTGTAATCGCTGTTGAAAATGGCGATGTCCACGGTCGGTAACAGGACGGGCCAAAGGTGCGCGGCGGCATAGATCATCCCGGCGCGGAACTCCGGCGATTCAATCACCTTGTTCGAGTATTCGTTACGGATGTCGGTGCCGCTGACTTTCTGAGTTTCGGTGGGGAGGGCTAATTCAACAGGCTTGAATTTTCCGGTGTAATGTGGCACGAACGAGTCACGCCCGCCGTAGAGCGTCACATCGCCGAAATTTACAACGGAGCCAATGGCGGTGTCAAGCTGTTCGCTCCATTGCTCGTCGGTCTTGCAGTCCTGCAAAGGTAAAACAGTGAAGTCAGGGAACTTGGCTTGGATCATGGCGCGGCGCGTAGGGAAATCCAATGGGTTGTCTTTGGTCAAACCAGCCGGAGCAACGCCGACAAAAACGATGACGCCGCTGTGCCGGGAGCGCACTTGGCGAAACAACTCCATGTGCCCCTCGTGCAAGTCATTGACTTGGAATCGCCCGACGATGACGCCGTAGCTCGGCTTCATTTCTTCTCCCCGTCTTTCTGTTCTTCTTCGCGCAGCTTCTTAGCACGCTCAGTAAAACGCTCCACCGATTGACGGACCCTATCGAGGCGGTCGATGACGATGTTGTTGAACGCCTCGTCCAGAGCTTCGTCAAAAGTTTTCACTTCAGTTTTCCCCACAGCCACAGTGCCAGAATCAAAACCGTGAGCGCCGCCAGCCCTGTGCCAAGCGAAACGAAAAAGAACGAATGGCTGACCACGAAACAAACAACCACGATGAGAATCACCAATAGCAGAAACCCTTTTAACGTCATACCGTATACCTTTCGCGCTGCTTCCAAGATTCCAAGTCAGAGCGGGCGTCGTCAAGAGCTTCTTCCAAGCGCTCTTGGTTCCGCAAGATGCACTTCGCTGCCAACCGGAGCGCCTCGGGGTCATTGCTGTCCCGGATTACCAGCATGGCGCGGATCATGTCAACGAATCCCGGCGCATCGAGCTTCTGCAATTCCGCGAGAAACCGCGTGGCATCTTCCAATTGCCGCTGCTCGGTAATCTGTTCGAGATTTGGGGCGTCCGTCACAAAAGCTCAAATTCCTTTTTGAGTTCGGCAATGGTAAGCGGGTTAATCATCCGCAACTGTGAAACTTTGTCCCACATGAGTTGGAGTTCTGCACAATCCCGGCGCAAGTCTTGCGGGACGTACCCGTTGTTCTTCAATGAATGTAACAGATTTGCCATCAACGCGCCAACGAATTCCTTGCGTGCGGCGGCATACTTCTCAGGGCTGGAGTGGACTTTGCGTTTTGGCTTCACACTTCTTTGATGCCTATTCAGCCGGAATGGATACATTGATTTCTTTGAGAAACCGGGACGGGGCGAGCCGCTGGAAGTTGGCGGTGCTTTGGACAGCGATCTTTCGGGGGACACAGAGTACCAAAGTGTCACGAGCACGCGTGCAAGCCACGTAAAAGAGCCGTCTTTCTTCTTCAATCTCCTCGTCTGAACCCATTGACCACCTGTGCGGTAGGGAGCCTTCGTAGATGTTGGTCACGTAAACGCGCTTCCATTCGAGGCCCTTTGCGCTATGGATTGTGCTGATGGTGACTGAGCCGTTTTGTAACTCTTCCATCTTGACATCGTACTGCTCTTGTGTTAGCTCCCCGGACGCAAGCTGCTGGTCATACAACGCCTTCTCGTTCTCCGGGTTTGGGCGATCCAGTGTCATTTTGAAGATCAGGTCGTCCAATGTCTGCTCGGTGCCTTCTGTCAAAGCCACAACCATGAGCACAAATCTTTCGATGTTTTCCAGCTTGACACGCACCTTATCTTTGTCCTTCTTGTATTTTTCCGCAACGTACTTGCGGTAATCAAACAGCGCCAGCAACTTCTGCAATGCGTTAACCGGATCGTCTTTGAACAGGGTAATCTGGTCAATGATGCTGACTAGATTATGCAAGCGGTCGTTGGTTTTAGCGGCTTCGAGCAAGTCTCCGTCGTATTTCTGGTTTGCTTCAATACGCAGCTTAGCGAGCGCCACGTCACCGACTCCGCAGCGGGGAACGGCACAGCAACGTGTAAACGTCATGTAGTCTTTGCGGTTGGTAGTCAACCGGAGATACGCCAAGATGTCGCGTACTTCTTCAGTCTGGAGCAAGCCGCGCCCGCCGCGAACGATGTACGGGATACGACGCCGTACAAGCTCACCCTCCAAGTCCCGGACTTGCGTTTTACCACTGCGTACAAGGATCGCGTTTTCTTTGTAAAGGATCGGGTTGACCTTGCGCCGCGCATCCTTTTGGATTTGGGTTGCAATCCCGTTAGCGATGTCCTGTGGCAAGCTGGCGGCGATGATGTTGAAATCTCCTTCTTCTGGACGATGTGTTTCCATCTGAAGCGGGATCGTGTGAGTCATCGTTTTCTGAATCTTGTTCGCCAATTGCACGATGACTTGCAGACTGCGGTGGTTGCGGGCGATGCGGTACATCGTCGGCACTGTGCCACGCCAGCCTTCGGAGTATTCCTTGAGCAGAGCCGGGACAGCGCCGGAGAAGCCGTAGATAGACTGGCTCATGTCCCCCACAACGTAAAGATTTTTGTTGTCAGGGCCCAGCAGTCCGTTTACAAACTCCCATTGAACGGGGTTCGTATCCTGCGCTTCGTCCATCAACACGTGGTCAAATTGCTTTTGAAGAGATGCTTTCCACTTCGGGTCAGTTCGCAATCTGCGAACCACAAGGTGAAGCATGTCATCGAAATCCACGACAGAGTTCTTGCGCTTCTCGTCTTCAAACGCTTCCCAGATGTCAAGGTGCTCGTCACTCATGGCGTGGTAGCCAGAGTGTTCAACCTGTGCCTTCTTGTGGACAGCTTCAGTGTATTCGTCGCGAAAACCCAAGCCACGCGCACGATGAAAGCTGATCTTATCCAGTATGACGTAAACTTCTTTCTCTTCCCCTTCGCGTTTGTTCTTCTCGTTGTAACGCTCGATGACCTTCTTCATCAACTGCTGCTGGTCCCATTCGTCCAAGGGTGTAACTTTGTCAGCCAGACCGAAAGCCGGGGGATTCTTGCGGATGCCGTTTAACGCAAGGGAATGGATTGTACTGACGCGTGGCTCTTTGTCAGGCGGCGTGTGGATGCCAATACCAAGCCTGTCTTTGAGTTCCCCGGCGGCCTTATTGGTGAATGTGATGGCGCAGATACGACGTGGCGCAACGCCTTGATCCATCAACCAGCGGACGCGCTCGGTGAGCACACGAGTCTTGCCGGAGCCAGCGCCAGCGATCAGCACCGCTGGTTCCCCCTGTGGGTGCTCTACGGCTCTTGTTTGTTCCTCGTTTAGCTTCATCTCTTAGACGGGGTTTCTCTGACCGCAGCGTTGCGGCACGTCTTTACTGTAGCATGTGGCGCACATGGTGAACTCGCCCTTCGTCGAATCGGAGAAGTGGACGCCGTTGTGCTTGCAATACAAACGGCGGAACCACCAAGTGTTGTGCCAGAAAAAGTAGTAGATTGGAAACCAAAAGTCTCGACGCCAACTGAATTCACGCGGAGGCTTTGCGTACATCTCACTCATTTGCGAACCTCGCAAGGATTGCCGTAACGTTGTCTCCTGTGGGGATATTCACCGCACGCGTGACGAGCGCGGCAGCATCGGCCCCTTCGTCAATCAACTTTACCACGGCATCTGCTTCCACTTTGAAGTTCCAGTGACCGGGGTCGAACAGACCGTCAGTGCCAACAAGCACGAAGCTGTTCTCGTTGATCTCCACGGCGTACACGTCCGGTAGGCGAGACAAAACCTTGTTCAGGTGCGAATCGCCAAGGGCGCGGGCCATCTGAAGTCCCATGCCGTCAAACGATGCGAACAAATAGCCGCCATCGCAGAAACCGCCGCGATCTTCGGCCGCACGGCGCTCCGCGTCGTTAGTTCGGATGTTGTGATCCGGGCTGATATTGATCTTGCCGTCCTTGTCTTTGATAAGGATCGGGCTATCCCCCATGACCGCGCAGTAAACCACAGGCTTCCCAGCGGGGATGAACGCGAGGGAAAGTGTAGACCCCGGTTCCTTGTCCTGTGTCATTATGTTCAACTTTTGCACCACGTTACGGAGAACGTCATCCACGTGGTTGATCGCTCCGTCTTCGGTGATTTCGTCAGCAAACATCACCGGGAGTTCTTCGGACGCGAGATGGGACACTTCGCCGCCGCCGTGTCCATCGAACACAGCTAGAAGCGTGCCTTCCTGCATGGTTGCGGTGAATAGCCGATCTTCTTGGTATGGACGCTGCCCTTTGTGAGTAGCGGATGATGTCGTTAGTTGGAGTTTCACTTTTACTAATACTGAAGCGGGGTCACTTTTTCACAGGTAGTTCGTGACCTTGATTTTCACGTCTTTGAACACGATGTCGTAGCAAGGCTCACACAGGACGGCGCGGTGCGTCTGTCCGTCTTTATTGGAGAAATAGCCCCAGCTATGCTCAAGGAAGAAGAAGCAGTCAAACCCCGGCTCATGGTAGACGCTATGCGGCTCACCATACTCATTCCAATGCCCTTCGCTGAGCTTCTTTATCTCTACGCCGCAGCGGTCGCAGATGGCCTTATCGAGTTCCTTGCGTTCACTCTGGATGATCTTAAATTCGAGTCCCATAGAGCTATGATACCACAAAAGAAAACCCCGGCTCGAAAGCCGGGGTGGTATGAAGGTACTGCGTATGAAAGTTATTGAGCCTGAATCAGGACGATCTCTACCGTGCGGGTCGTTCCTGAACCAACCTGAACGTTGATAGCGCTGGCTGGTACACCAGCGGCTTCAAGCTGCTTGCGAACGTTGTTGGCGCGGGCAGTCGGGAGCAGATCGCTCTCTTCCCGGTTGCGGTTGCCAACGAGCACGAAGCGGCTGTTCGGGCTTTGCTTGTACGCACGGACTGCGGAGTCAATCATGATCTTACAGACTGATGTCGGACGGGCCGGATCAGGAGTAAAGGTCTTATCTTCCGCCGTGCAGACCGTCTTGCTGGCGAACGTGCAAACGCTCGTCCAAACGATTGCCGGAGCCGGGGGCTGCGGAGCAATCGCTGGCACTGGAGCCGCAGCTTGCGGTGTCGGGACTACAACCACGATGGGCTGCTGCCGTTCTTCGTGCTTCTCAACCACCGGAGCGGTCGGAGGCGCGGGAACCATCTCAACCTGCATACAGTCTTCCAGCGTGACGCCAGCTTTCTTGGCGTACTTGGTGTTGATCTTGACCTTGCAAGCCGCCAGACGTTCGTTCATGGAGTCGAAGGCACGTGCCGTTTCCAGCGCAGCGCAGTTCTCATCAACCTTGCTGCCGCCGAAAGCGAAACCGAAGTTCGCACCCTGACCGCCGCCACTGTAGCCCTTGAGACAGGGCGACGTCGGGATGGTGGTTGGAGCATACGCGGTGTTGACCGGAATCTTCGGAGCTTCCACGGTCGTGTTGCTCGTGCTCGAATACGAGTTGCTGGAGTTACCGCCAGAGTTGTTCGCTGACGAAGTGCTGGACTGTGACTGATTGGAGTTTGCGGCGGTGGTGTTATTGCTGCCGTTGCCTGTCGCAGAAGAGGTAGAGTTGGTGGTGTTGTTCGAGCCATTGCCGTTCGCTGACCCACCCTTCGCTACCGTGGTGTTATTGCTGCCGTTGCCGTTGGCATTCGAGGTTCCGCCGTTGGCTGTGGTCGTGTTGTTCGACCCGTTGCCATTGCCGTTCCCGTTGCCGTTGTTGGATGCGCCGCCGCCGATTCCGACGCCTACGCCCACACCAGTGCCGCCTTGACCACCCTGACCACCTTTGCCGCCCTGAGCGGTGTTGTTATTGGTGTTGGACGAGTTGCCGGAGTTGTTCACGCCGGACGAAGAAGATGAATTGCCGGAGCCTGAAACCGACCCACCTGCACCGCCGTTAGCGGTCGATGACGAGTTTCCACCCGTGGCGGATGAATTGCCGCCAGTGGCAGAAGCGCCGGACGATGAGCCTGATGTTGCACCAGAGTTGGAACTGGACGAGGATGTTGAACTGGCTGAATTGTTATTGGTGTTGGTATTTCCACCACCGGAGGGGTTCGATGGGGATTCACATTCGAACGTCTGACCGTTCTCAGTGACGATAGCTCCGACGTTGCCGGAGCCAACCGTTCCCTGTTTGGTCCCCGCTGGAACCTGAACCCAGTTGCCCGAACACGAGGGCCACGCGAACGCCGCGCTGGTAGCAAACAGAATCAGTGCAGCAACGGAGAATAGACGAAGTTTCATAACCATCCTTGAAGCGGGGTTGCCGCTAGTAATCTAAACCAGAACCGAAAGGTTCTTGACATCTCTATGATTCCTTCTGTTCGGAAGGTGCTTCTTTTTATTTTGCATCGTAGCACTGAAGTGCTACGCGGGTTGACCACGTTCACAATCGTTGTGGTTGTCGTCAAGGGCCCTGCCGGAGCAGAACGTCATGAAGTTGTGAATGTGAAACCACTTCTTTTTGTCCGCGTCCCAGCGAATCTCTTTTCCGCACTTGCAGGTCTCGCGTTGGTCGTCAATAAATCCCTCTTGTGATGTTGCCGTTGCTGCTTCCATGTCAGTCTCCTAGAAATTGTCGGCGAGATACTGCCGGAGTTGTGTAAGTCTGAACGATACATCCCCAATCTCTACGCGCAACCCTAGACGGTCAGCGAGCAATTGGTTTTTGAAGTTGATCGCCGCCGATGTTGCTACATCATTGACAATCTTCAAGTTCGAGTCAATTTCTTGCTCTTCGCTTTGTAGAGACTTCAGTTGAGACTCTTCCACGGAGATACTGTTGACGATCTGCTGTTTCAAAATCGCGGCGTTTTGTACAACGTCGCCTTGCTCGGTCAACTTCCATTGTGCGTAGGCATCTGCGGAAGAATCCAGATGGCGGTTGATGGCTTTGTTCGCGAGACTATAGCTCGCTTGAAAGGTGACGTAAGGGCCAACGCCGTTCGCGAAAAATTGGTTAATCTGATGTCGCATCCCGCCCTCAAATGTCAAGTCCCAATTCTGCTGACGCGCCAAATGGTCAATAGCTTTCTGGTCCGCCACTTCGTCCCCCTGCTTCTCTACGACCAATTGCTTTACAGGCTTAGGACTGGACTCAGGCGTGTACAATGCGGCAGCTTTCAAGGACGTATCGCCTTGATCTTTGAAGAATTTCACTTTCGCCGCGTGCAGAGCATAAAGCGTGGGCACAGTTGATTCCTGCGCCTCTATCGCCTTCGTGTTCTCCGCGATAAGCGCGTCAAGCTGGCTGTTCGCTTGTTGAATCAAACTCACACGATTTAGGAGCGCGGCTTTCTCTAATGACGGTAGTGCGTAGAGAAGTTGTTGTTGCGCGGTCACCGTCGAAACGTAAAGCTCGCAGTTCTTCTTTGCGACTTCCATTGTCAGCTTCGCCTTGCGGAAACTAGAGTAGCTGCTAGAAGCCCCCCACAAAAGCTGCGCTGGCAGCCCGGTGTTTGGCTGCACGATGCCGGACGTGGCTTCAGGTGTGCGGAGAAAGTCACGTTGCGCCGCGCCTTGCTCAAGCACGTACTTGCAGTAAGCATCTTGATCGTCGGCGGCAAATGCTACCGAGGCGATCAGTAAAGTCAGAGAAATCAATAGAATATTTTTCATGGCTTCCTCGCTTAGAACAAGAACGGTTTGTGACCAAAAAACAGAGTTGCGTCTTTCCCGGCTTCCGGGTCTTTCAGGTCAAGTTGAGTCAACGTTCCACGGATCGCTGTTTTGAATACCGGATGATTGATGACTTCTTCGTCATTGAACACTCGAACTACCGTGCCAACGTAACGACACGCGATGAAGCTGAGATAACAGTCGTACACTTTCGCGCCGACCTTCGCGTTAGATGCGTTCGCATACGGGACGAAAGCAAACTGCACCTTCCCCTTCGTCGCCAGAAAATACGGGCTATCCTGCGCCAAGGCGATTGCGCTTTCGAGTTGTTTAATCTGCACAAGATCACTCGTCAACTGCATCTCGCCTGTGTGGATCAGGATTTGAAGCTGAACAATATTTCCCTTGAGTTCCGCTTCTTTCGCCAGCGCGTCAACCGTATTGAAGTGCGTGCTGGTCTTTTGCCGCATACTGTCACGCAGCATCACTTCAGTGATCTCGCTGTCGGTTGCGGTCGTGCGTGCTTGGTTGATAGTTGCCTTGGCAGATGCCGCGTCCACTTTCGTGATAAGACCGTTCTTCAGGTCTTTGTCAACTTGCGCCTCAACGATTGCAAGTTGTGCGACAACTTCAGACGTTTTAGTGTTATCAATCTTTTTCCGGTTATCGAGTTGGGAAAGTTCCGGGCCGTCAACTTTGTTGCTCTTGCTTTGTTCCGCGATAGCAACTTGAAATTTGCTATCCAAGGCTTGAAGCGCGGTGACGGTGCCCTTCATTTCACCCAAGCTGGACATCTGATGGTCACGGTCAACTGTCAACACCGCAAGCGTCTGCTCACTAGTCACGATCTTGGACGTGAGATCGAGAATCTTGTCATTTGTCGGACTGATGATTGTCGGGGCAACCCACGAAGTGTTCATCGCGTAGAAACCCATATAGACAGCGTAGCCCAGCACGAGCGCGAGAATGCCGTAAAGTGTGACGAGCGCAAACGCTCGATACAGCAGCAGAATAACTTTGTTGTGTGCAACGCGCATGGACTCCAAGAAAATCAGAAACGGGTTTCTCATTGTTTAGCTCCTATCACTGTTACATCGCTGTTGGATTCAACCACCTTGTCCCGGTTCCCCCACGAACCAGTATCAAGCGTCAAAAAAGCAAGCGGTGTCAGAAAAACGTTGTTTACCACCCACCATGTCAAGAAAACAAACATCTTTATCGGGTTCTTTGGGCGTTGATCTTTGTGCGTCAACCCAGCGAGCCAGATAATGAAAAAAGCGGTGCCGACGTACAGAATACACATGCGCGGGTCCGCCAGCACTTGTGGACCGAAGAAAGGCAATGTGAACATTTGGATAACAGCGATTACCGTCACCATTGGTGTTAACACGTAGGTGTAGATCACGCTCGGATGCAGCTTTGTTAGGTGCGTCGGCAGGGTTCGCAGAGTAAACGTAAAGTCCCGCGTGTAGCTGCGCCGCCATCGAAGCTGCTGCAAGAAATACGCCTTAAACGTAGTTGGCACCAGTGTCCAGACTTCTGCCTCCATGTCGATGTAGGTGTTGTAACCGTGCAAGAGCACCTGATGCGTGATGAACCGATCTTCACCGTCTCGTATCTTGGTGCCGAACCAGTGCCGCGCCTCAAGCTGTGGCTTGATCTCCATCAAAATTTTCCGGGGCATCGTAAGTGAATAACCGCCGATGCAGCCAACCGTTTTGACCCAGCACTCAGGAATCTTCGCCAGTCGGAACCCCATGTAGTAAAGATAGGTCTGGAACGCCGTCAGTGCGTTGTCATTCGGGTTCTTGACATTCGCCGGAGCGCCTACGGCACCTAGTGATTTATCACCGCCAAAGCACGCTACCATCTCGCGGATCGCGTTCGTTCCCAAGTGAGTGTCAGAGTCCACGATGATGACAAGCTCCGAGTCGCTGTGATCCAACGCGTTAAGGATCGTGGCGGTTTTACCAAGATTGGTACGGTTTCTCACCGCCATCACGCGGTCGGGGAAATCCGCCGCCGCTTTTTGAATCCACTCCCAACTGTCATCCACGGAGCAGTCATCGGTTGCGATGACCTTCAGCTTGTCTTCTGGGTAATCGCTTAAAAGTGTTGTCTTGATTGAGTGGTAAACTTCTTCGCCTTCGTTGTAGCAAGGCAGTAACACACTCACCGTTGGCTTGTACGAGTAGTCTTTCTTGACGCCGTATTCCGGGTGCTGAATCTGCAAAATACCACCAAACAGGTAGCGGCACACCCCTGTCAGCCAAGAGATTGCGAGAGTCAAGAAGAGTAAGAAGAAATATATTTGCATTACTTGCGCTCACTAACGCTGAGATCGAAGAGGACTTCTACATTGTCTGAACGTACTCCGGCGGGCCCCTTCAAGCTCGGAAGAATATCGTTACGCCCTTGCCAGACAAGTTCGCCATCGACTGAGACAGTGAAGTCCGCACCCGCTGTTTCAACAGTAAGCACATGTGATTCGTTGGCTTTAATCGGGGGAAGAGGTTTGACTAATGTGGGCTTCAAGCCGAAATAACCGCCGTCACGACATTGGCTCCACGTACACATGCCGGGATTGCTTTTAACTGAAACGCGCAACGCCGCAGGACGATCAAAGTCCCACATCACATATAGCAGGTTACACGGGTCTTGCGCGAAGAGTTTAAGACCAAGCTGGTGTCGAATATCACCGTTGCCAAGGCGTGCAACTTTCTTGCTCGAACCCAGATATGTGAAAGACAATTCAACTTTGGAGTTTGCGGGCATGTCGTCTCTGAGAACGGCCCGCATCTCTTCGGCACTAACATGGAATCGTCCACTCTTTTTCTCGATCTTTCCGTCTGTGACATCCAACGGAGATTGTGCCAAGGCGAGAACCGCCGTGGTAGCGAGGAACGCTATCAAGACTGCGATCAACAATGTCATAAGCTTACCCACGATGGCTCCAGACGAGATTCGGCTACGTAGGCTTAGATGCAGGGAGTTGGCGGAAGGTGTTAAAAAATTTTACGGGCGGCTACTGAATTCCCAAAGCCTTTTTCTCGATGGCGATACGATTCAGCGCACGCTGGAGATCGCCGCAGGCAGCTTGGTAGCCGTGGTTTGGCTGGAATCCTTCCAACCACCAGTTCATCGCTTTGCCCCACAGATGTCCGGCTTGAGCCGCACGCCAGCAGTGGGCAGACATGGTTTCATCGTTCTGTCCATTCATGAAGGTAACGTTTAGGAAGATGTCAAAAGCGTCCAGCCAGCGATGGATACGGCTTTCGTCGTTAGACCGTGCCATAGCCGCTTGGATGTTCTCCGGCGTCATTGGGCGGGAGTTCGATGTGCCAAGAAGGTGATGAATACCACGGAAGATCGTGCTGACGACTACCAGTCCGGCTGAAGCTGCGAGGTAGATTTCCCCGCCTAGAAGGAACTTGTGAAGGATGTCCATACAAAAGAGATGGGTAGTGAATTGGCTGGGAGAGCAGGACTCGAACCTGCAAGCCTATCGGCACCAGTTTCAAAGACTGGCGTGTTTACACTTTTCCACCATCTCCCAATCTTGGCTGCCCCGCAGGGACTCGAACCCCGATAAGTTGCTTCAAAGGCAACCGTCCTAGCCATTAAACGACAGGGCAATGAATCTAAACTTGGAGCCAACGAGAGGACTCGAACCTCCGATGTGGGATGACGGTTTACAAAACCGTTGCAGTCGCCGCTGTGCCACGTTGGCCTAATTTACGCTCTGCGTGCGAAGCCGTTGAATGACACCATCGGTTTCGCCTTTGGCTCCGGTGGGTTTTCAATCACCCACTTCAGATGCTCCGCAAAGAGCGTTTCGTACACTTTCTTGAGAGCGTTTCCTTCCGCGATCATCTCCAGATCGCCGCGTCTCATTCCTTCCGCAAGCTTTTTGAGGAAGGCTCTACGAGCGTCCAGTACCTTCTGGTTCTGGTAGAGAAGGTCGGTCTGCTCGTCGCTGAGTGCCCCCATACAAGGGGGTCTGTTAGCAGCAAGTTCCGTTCATTGGATATTGATCTTCGCTCGTCCCCGGCTGTCCACCTTCACCCAACTGTTGCGTTGGGCCGGGAACCGTAACATCCAATGGATACCGCTGCGGGAACGTCAGTTCCAAACCGCACCCGCCATGCTCGTGTTGTTCTTGACATTTCATAGCAATCAAATACTCAATGCTTCGCGTTTTTACGCGGCTCTTTCCGTTCCCACTTGGACGCCTTCGCACAAACATGCGCTTTCTTCGGTGTCAAATACGCCCAGCACTTCTCACAGCGCGGGAACAACTCTGGGTGCGCAACCAGAAACTTTACCGCTTGATCCTGAAGCGTGCGCTCATCTACCAGATTGACCGCTGCCTGTCCCGGCTGGTGACGCGGGCACGGATCGAACTTACGCGCCAGCACGATTCCGGTTTCATGGTCAACCAACTCCCATTCAACCATGCGCTGACAAGTTGTTTTCTCGTACTCGTGCTTGCCGCCGCAATCTGTAGTTCGCCCAAACATAACTTGGAGCCACGGGTGGGAATCGAACCCACACCCTCTCCCTTACCAAGGGAGTACACCACCGTTGTGTTACCGTGGCAAAACTTGGAGCCGATGGAGGGACTCGAACCCCCGATGTTTGTGTGGCGGTTTACGGAACCGCTGCTGTCGCCGCTGAGCCACATCGGCCTAACTAGCCTTCCCAATCTTCTCGATCTTCAGGCTTAAAATCATCTGATTCCACGTAGAAAGATTCTCTTCCTAACGTGTGGATCGCGTTCGCGAGTTCGCGATACTCCGGCGTCCATGCGCTGGCGGGAACGCGCTTCGTCATGCTCTTCAGCTTATGGAAGGCACTCTCCGCGTCTTCGTATCGTTTTCGCCAGTCACTCTTCATAAAATTTGGTACGCCCTCACGGATTCGAACCGCGATCTCACGCTAATCGGGCGTGGGCCTTGCCGTTAGACGAAGGGCGCATCTCACATCTCAAAACTTGGTTGGCGAGGAGAGGATTGAACTCTCGACCCCAGTCTTATCAGGACTGTGCTCTCCCACTGAGCTACTCGCCAAAATAAAAAAGCCGCCATTTCTGGCGGCTCGTTAACTTGCTGATTTTACTGGGTTATTTAATCGTCCCAGCCCTCAGACACGTCAACGCGCACGCCCGTAATAATTCGTTGGGTCGTTGTAGTTCGCGTTGTCTGTGTCTGCTTCATAATTTCAATCTCGCCGTGTATCGTCCGGCAACGCCCTGACGGGACATTCTGTGTGCTACCTACATAGTATACTGCAAAGTCTGGGAATTTGTCCAGACTTGCGAAAATTATTTTTCAGGAGTAGATGGTGACCTTCCCATCGCCAGCTATGGTAAAAGGCTCCGCATCGTAGGAATCCACTTCTTCACCGGGATTCTTCGGGCATGAGCCTTTGACTACGATCTCCGCGTCAGGATCGTAGTCACTGAGTTCCATGATGAATTCTCTTACTGTCATCAGACCGTCCATGGACGCGGATAAGATCGGTTGTCACGCGCCTCGTCTTCCACACTCTTCTGCACGTCCCGCACTTCCTGCCTCGCTGCCACGCCGCCGAGAACTTCGTCCGGGTCATTCTCGTCCAGTGCGTTACCGAGCTTGTCAGTCAGCGCATCGAAGGCTTTGTCCGTGCCGGGGGCTGGCTCATCATTGAGGTTCATTCCCCATGCGTCGCCGTCAATCGTCTCCATGAACATTGCACCGGATGCAACGTTCGGGTCGATCTCATCCTTGATTCCGAAAGCGTCCTTCAATTCATTTTCGAACGCGACCAAGCGAGTTGTCAACTCTGCACGTTCAACCGCAACAGCCGATGTCATCGCGAGGATAGGCTTTAGCTGCGTCTCGATCAATGACGCAAGCTTCGCAAGCTTGGTGTCCGTATCTTTCCTGAAGTTCTCCACGAGAGCGCGGATAGTCAGAATCATCTCGGTCTTTGCGGCCGCAGCCACGGCGCGTTCTTTCGCGACCTTTTCTTGGCTGCAAATCGGGCAGTGATTGAACATCTCGTCAATCGGTGCCGCCGCCGCGTTGTCGATGCCTTCGAGCAGGACGCTGCCTGCTGGACGCTTCTCTTCCTCGATCAGTTGGTTGTCTGCGTTGCGGGCGGGTAGCTTCGTGAAAGTTTCCCCGGCTACCGTAGCCAACATACGTTCACGCGGACTCAACTTCTGCTTCTTTGCTTTGCTTTTTGCCATAGTTCTATTCCTCTTTCACTAATACCATCTCATCGGGCATGATGCCGAAAGTCTCCCAATAGAACGAGTTCGGTATTGGTGGGAGTTTGCGTTTATTCCTGCGCCAATGCTTGCGCCCGTCGCGGATCGAATTCTCCATGCGGATTCGTTCATCATCCATCCAATCCATGAACGAACACTCTAAACCGTTTGGATTCAACCGGATAAAGCGGCGAATCAGGCGGCGGCAGACGTAATTCCGCCCTTTGTTCCCCGGAACAATCCCTTGCTCATGAAACACGTTGAGCGTGCGAAAATGGTCGCGAGAAATCGGATCGAGAAACTGGTTGAAAAGGCTCGTCTCATCCACGCGAGATTTGCCCTCCATGATCTGCAAGATTCGTTCGTAGCCGAATCCTACGTCCACGGAGTGCTGCAATGGGTTCACCAGATTGCCTACTTCGAGTCCGTCCGGCGTGAATAGTTCGCAGCAATAACCGCCGACATTGCCGTCCGACCAAACACACTCCGGGTTCATGCGCACGCCGTAGCCGCGCTGAAGCCACAGATAATCTAGCTGGGAGTCTGGGTGAACGTCCACGTGGTCAATAGGAATCTTCAGGTCGGTCATGATGTCCGACCACATCTGCACGTGGCTCTCGTAGTTGTAGGTGCCAAAGCCGAAGCTGCCGATCATCTGGAAGAAAGTCAGATGCGTGCCATCGCCCACTTCGTCAATGTCGTTCGTGCGCACACAATACTGCACATTGCCGTAGCCTGTGCCGTCCGGCGTCTGAAACCTTGGTTTGAGTGGTTGCATCCCCGCGCTAATGAAGAGAGTGGTTGGATCGTTTTCGGGGATTACGTTGGTTGAAAAAGAGAAAGGGAGACCATACCCGTCAAAATGACGGCGTAAAGTCTCATTTAAGCGTCCCGCTGTGACATGGCATCCTCCTTGGATGTTCTATGTATGATACCAGAAATCAGGATAGTACCATACAATCTTCACATCCAAAAGGGCCGTCCGGCGTGCCGCCGCAGGATGGGCAGCGCTCAGCTTTGATGCACCAGTAGCACTGTTTCTCGTCACTGTGAGGGGAGACGCGCTTACCGCAGATGTCAAAGTTCACGCAGCGCCGTGCTTTCTTCGGCTTCTTGCGGGGACGATCTGGGCCGTCAATCAGGAAATCCGTGAAGTCGCTCATCTGGAAACTGTGGCAGGTTTTATGGAATCCCCCGCCGAAACCTTCCCCGGTTGACGGTCGAGGAGAACGGCCTACCATTATGAGTCAAGGCTAGACACATCCACGGTGTTTACGAGCCACGGGCGCACGACCTATATTATCGAGTCAAGGTAGGACACGGCTCACATTGCTAACGGGTCATCTGGCGGACTCGGCTCGGTATTTTATGTGTTGAGCACACGTGCAATTAACCTGTTGCCAAGGATTGCCTTCCTCCGACATACGTTTCGGATTCCGGTCAATGTCTAAACGTTCTGCTCGATCTTCTTGCTGCGATCATACAACGGTTTCGTGCGATCCAGCTTTGGAGTTTCAGTGGCTACGGCGGCAGCAACGGCTTCAATCGTGCCAGTCGGCGCGGTAGGGCGTGGCTTGCGGGGTTTCCCAGCAGGCTTCGTGCGCTGCTGTGGCACAACCTTGGGTAAGTTGTGCATGTGGTTCGCCGCATAGCAGTTCTTGCAGGCGAAATATTCATCACCGATCCGGTTCCCGTTGGAGCCGTGGCAGAGACATCCGCAGTGAAGGTTTCTTGGCATTACAGTCCGTCCTCGTCTTCTGTTTTTGGTGGATAATCGCCGAAGTCAGTGCCGCTGTGCTCAATCGTGGTGCCGTGTCTATGGCCCCATGAAAGCTCGTACTCAAGCTCTGGCTTCACATCATAGAACAGTCTGATTGTACCACCACTGACTAATTGCAGATGCCACGAATACGGCTTCCGCGCCCGATTGCACTCATCTGTGTACGTTTTGTATGCAGCGGTTTTCTTTGCGTGATCGGCCTTGATCTCAGCGACCGTCATGGTGTCAGGGTAATGCTCGATGGACGGGCCGTATCCCGGTGGATAGACCGGAGCTTTCTTTTTGAACCCCTCTTCCACGAGGAGGTAAGATTGGCGGGCGTTCTCACAGAACGTGCTGAACTCTTCTTCGGTCATTGAATCGGGCACCCACACATACGTGGAGCCGCTGCCGTTCTTCCAACCGATAGGTTCACCGCAACGCCAATGTTCGATCCGTGCGAGTTTCATTTCGATCCTAGATAGCGCAGGGGTGTGCAGCGCTGCACACCCCCACATAGCTCAACCACGCGCAAGCCCTGATTCTCACCGAACGACTTCATGAAGCTTCTACGTATCGGATGTTGACGGTTCTCTATTGCGAGGTACTATCGCCATTCACATAATACCGCGTCTAGTGAATTTGTCAATCGTTGGCACTCCCGGCGAGCATCGAACTCGCATCTGCGATTTTAGGGACCGCGCTCTAGCCACGTTGAGCTACAGGAGTGTGGAACCCCGGACGGGACTTGAACCCGTAACCAACGGATTAACATCCGCTGCTCTAGTGAGGACGGTTTTAGAGACCGCTGCTCTGCTATTGAGCTACCGGGGCATCTTGTGCTGGGGGTTAATACTGAAGGTTGGTGCGCCCGGAGGGACTCGAACCCCCGATCACGGTTTTAGAGACCACAGCTTTAGCCGCTAAGCGTTACGGGCGCATACCCAAGTATACGGAAAACCAACCATCTTTGGCTACCGATACAACTCCAACAAACTCATGAACTTGGTGGGGCTGCGACGCTACTAACGCCACAGCCCCGTGGCACGCGGGGATGGAATTAAACCACCGACCTTCCAGCTTGCGCCGGATGCTCTTTCTCTGAGCTACCCGCGTATGGAGCCTGATGACCGGAGTTGAACCAGCCGACCCCCGGACTAAAAGTCCGGTGCTCTGCGCTGAGCTAATCAGGCGCAACAAACTTGGTGGGCACCTGAGGAATCGAACCTCCGGCGAATGCGGATTACTTGCGCGGTACTCACCATGGTATTTCCCGCGTTTTCAGTTTGCCGTACTTGGCTCCGCAAGCTGCTGTCCGCTGCCTAGTGTCCTGCTCTTTCTAACAGAACATTTACGGCGCGGTTCCCTAACAGCGTGTGCCCGTTTTACATTTGGTGCAGGGCCGGGAGTCGAACCCGGTTTCTCATCTCACGATGAGGGCAAGCGCCGTGTTGCCAACTTCAGCTTTTGGTCTGATAAGTGCGACCTATCTTCGCCTGAGCCTTTATCCTGCATAACTTGGTGGGCGGTGAAGGACTTGAACCCCCGACCTCTCGGACAAGCCGAGCGCTCTTTCACTGAGCTAACCGCCCTTGGTGCGCGGGGATGGAATCGAACCACCCTTGCTTTCACGTTTATTGACAGGCTTCCAAAGAAGCGTCCCTCTCATTCCCCCTGTCTCACCGATGGCGCTCATGAAGCTGTCGTAACGGAGATCAACCCGTCTTCCAACTTCCCACTGAGCTACCCGCGCAAACTTAATCTTCCATTTCGGCGCAGTATCCGCATTGCGGACACGTCACACCGTATAAAATCCCCCAGCAATAATCTTTGCCACACTTCACGCAACGCAGTTTGTGTGAACCGGGGTTTTCTGAACCGCAGCAGCACACGCGCTCTGTCCGCGTGAAGATTTTCAAAAGATCAATCACTGTATGTGTCTCCGTTTGTCTCACCTTTTTTACGGATGCCCCAGCCGCCGCGCCAGTAAACTTCCAGATCGTCGTCCCACTTCGCTTCCCGGCGTTCATTCCAGCTAGGCCAAACTTCATATTCCTTTGCACCGATCCCAAGGATACCGCCCATCTTTTCTTTCTTCGGCGGCAAATCTTTCACCGGGTCTTTCGGACTCAGGTTCTTCTCGTAAAAATAATCCGCCGCGCTCCGGCACTTGTCGCTGTTGCCCGGACGAATCTCCTGAGTTTTCTTCTCCACCCAACGATGAAACGCGTCCATGTCAACCTTCAATTCGACGTCGCGGGCGGCTTTCCGTGTCTCGTCATCGGTTGCTTTGTAGCGCTGTTCGGTTGCTTCCCCAAGCTCTGAGTAATCCACAGGGGCCTCGGGGTTGTCCCAGAGAACATCTGTGATGCTCATTGGCTGGATCACCACCTTCGACCCGCTCGTCACGTACTTGCCGCCAACGACGTCGAAATAAGGCTTCAGCTTTTCATCGCGAACCAGAAGTTGCAGTCTGCCATCCCAATAAGCAGGTTCCGTCGTCACGCAGAAGATGTCTACGTTGTTCACGCAAACTTCAATCTCGCCGGACGGGTCGGCTTCCTGCAACTCTCTGATTAGGTCTTTCGTTTTCATTGTCCTGCTCCCTCGAACTTTGCCTTGAGTTTAAGATACTGCTCGCGCTCAGCCTGTGCCGCCGCTACCTTCTTTTGCTCATCTTCAGCGGCACGCTTCTCAATCGCCTTGCGCTTCTCTTCGGCAATCTCAGCCGTGCGTCTCTGGACAAAACCGTCGATGTTGTCCAGATCGGCGTAGGGGATGTGGAACGACTCGTAATCCGTATCGCCACAGGAGTAGTATTCGCCTGTGATCTCCATACCTTTCTGGTCAAGCTCATACTTGTCGAAGCCGTAATGCTTGTCGATAATTCCGGCCTCACGGCACTTGCCAAACACCTCGTTGGCGATCTCATAAATCTGGTTGTTAATCTCGTAGGCTTGCTGTGCGAGTTCAGAGTTTGTCATTGTATTCTCCTAGTGATCTCTTCGTAAATGCCTTCGATTCCACCGTGCTCAACAAAACCGTCAATATTGTGGTTGCGCATCAGCCAGCCGCCAGTGCGATTGTCCGAGTACAGGACGCCTTGCAGCGAGCGCAGCCGTTTGACAAGATGCTGCGCCTGCTCGATGGACTTACAGTTGTGCTGCACCCAGTGCGCACGCGGCGACCTGTCGTAGTTGTAGACCCACAGCTTGATGTAGACGCGCTTAGTCATTGGCTGCCCCTTCACTGAGATATGGTGTTCCGCAGTCGAGCCACGCATCAGGCGGCACGGCGCGTCCGGCGAGGCGTTCCGCCAGCATTTCGCGTTGCTGCTTGTCCTTGGTCGTATCGCGCCAGATCGCGTAATTGGACAGGCAGCGGCGCTGGCTCTGTTCGAGTGGCACGGTTGCCACGGCGGACAGACCCATGTTGTCATCAGGCTCGTAGAAGACCTGATGTCCTATGTCATTTTTGTTGAGTTTTTCGACCACGCGGAAGAGCGCAGCCTTATCGGGCACACCGATAAGAACCATGTGCGGAACTTCGCTATAGTCTGTTGGGAGACGACGAGCAACTTCAAATGTGGCGTGATTGGACTGCACTATCTGTTGCGCGAGCGAAATGTCCTGTCGCACAAAGACGTAGAAGTAAGGATGAACCTAGAGACCTTCGAGTTGGAGCTTCATGTTTGCTTCTCCTGCTGCTATTATACTGCGAATTCGGAAAATTTGTCCAGATTTGCGAAAAATTATTTTTTCGAGCCGTAACAGAATGAAAATACAGCGTTTTTAAGCTCGTCAAAATCTACGCCAATGAACAGCTTCTCGTCTGGGAAGGCAAGTCCCGGCATGGACGCCATGCCTTGCCGATAGATGTAACCGCCCTTCGGCTTGGCCGCGCTCGCCACGACCTCATCGTAATGATCGGCGCAAAACCAGCAGCCATCCCATTTGATCGGGGCGGGCTTATCGCAGAAAATCGGGTCACCGTCTTCCCCCGGCTCCATGTGAAAATCGACAATGTATTGACAGAAATTCATGATGAGCAGTTGCACTCGCCGTTGAAAAATTCGCAGTTGCAGATGCGGCAAACTCCCTGACCTTCAACGTACTGTATGTTTGCCATGTCCATCAACTCATCATAATGGTCGGCGCACCACCAGCTATCCAATTCGTCTTTGAAGTGTGCAACCTTGCCACACTGCACCACTTCATCAACAGGGTTGCCGTAAGCGTCTTGGTCGCCCTCAAATAGAATAACGAATTCACAGTAATGCTCAGTCATTGGTGATCGAGTGGGTGTTGCCGTTGAGAATCCACGAAGTGCCGTACTTGTACGTCCCGGTATAGCGCGGCGCGGTGGGGCACGAATGGCTCAGATTTTCGTAGCAAGGCCAGCCACACTTCCAGCAGTCACCAACATACTTGGCGCTCCCGGTGGTGCCTTCAGGCGGATACTGAATTCGACCGGACGTGCAGCATTGATCGCACATCACCAGACCTCGATTGCATAAGGCTGTGCGTATGTTTCGATCTCACGGACGAGCGCCTTGAGTTTGATGTACGTGCTGAAATAGTAGCAAGCCGCTGCTTTATCCCCGCGCTCCAAGGCAGCTTCCAAGTCATTCTTCCAAAGACTCGCGGCGTTCGAATAGTATTCGTACTGCGCCTTGACCACTTCTTCGCGCACAATTTCTTTGTTCATAGCCTATAATACTCGATCCTGCCTGCTCTTCCAGTCAGCGAAATGAAGCGCGTCATCAATGCCTTCTTCGGTCGCCGGAAATCTGGCAATCGGGCCCAGTCGCTTATCCCACGGGTCAAGGAAGTGCGGGTCCATCTCTTTGCCGCGCAGGAAAGCGAGAAAGGCGTCAAATTCGCACTCGTAGACGAGAATTTTCCTGCCATCCAGTGTGGTGCATCCCGGATAGTAAACTTCGCACACCCAGATTGTCCGCTTGTCTTCTGCGCACTGCGCGTGGATGAGCTTGAAGTTCTTCGGATTAGGGTTCGGCGGTTCGTACTTGCCGTCACTGAAAAGCTTGATGAGTCCCACTACAGCGGTCTCCTGCCATTCTCGTCCCACGGGCGCGAAGTGAAAATGTTTAGGATGTAAAGCCAGCGGCGGAACACCTGCCACAGATCGAAGAAATAGCAATTGAGACGGTCAAGAGTAAACCAGATGATGAGAAGCGCGAGAATGCCCGCGTCGAGATAATCGCCGCGCAGCCAAGGACCAAGTGTGGTGTTCATAACAGGATTCTACCACAAACAAAAAAGCCCGCTTGCGCGGGTTCTTTTGTGGTGTTGAGGAACTGACCCACCGGGTCAGGCTCATTAAGCATGAGCAGCCATTGCCTTTGGAGCGTTGGCGTTTACTGTTTTTTGCCCCCTATTAACGCTGGGAACCGATCATCGGGTCGTTGGCGCTATCCTCGCATCATTCACCGTCGAAGCCGTGACGCCCCCATAAGCCCTGCTGTGGGAGTACCACCAAATCTTTATGGTGGAGGCGGCGGGAGTCGAACCCGCGTCCGATAACGTGTCTGGTGCCTATTGTCTTACGGTCTTCTGTAAAACGCACGACCATCAATCTTCTTCTACATTATACTGAGAAGTTGGACTTTTCGTCCAGTTATTTCAACGCCCTCGCATCGAGCGGCGATATTGAGTCTGGAACTTACGGTCTTCATTGACCATATCACGGACTGACTCATACGCTTCGTCCGCCGCCCAGAAATCGCCTTCATCGAACTTCTTCAACTCTTCGCTGAGGTCAAGACCAAGCTCGTCAATCCACGCGAGCAGCTTCTTGCGGCGATACTTGCGCATCTTCGCCACTTCTTCATCAGTCATACCCTTACTCTGTACTGGTGCGCCTTGCGTGATAAGCGGAAGATCAGCTTCCGGGTGAATTCCGGCCGTCTTCCCGCCAGAGAGGATGTCAATCTCTTTCTCCAGTTCGGCTGCGCGTTCCTTCGGGTTTTTCCACGAATTCAAATATTCTTCATCCGAGAGCATCGCTTCCGCAATCTGACGCGCTCGCTCGCGATAGACAGGCGGCACGGTGGAACCGTGCGTCACGAGGAAATAGATGACACCAAGGTAGTGCTGGTTGTCGTCCGATCCCGAAACAGGGCCCTTATCAAGCTCGCGGAGCAAAGGTTCAATTTCTTCTTCGGGGACGGGAGAATCAAAGCCTTGGGATTTGTCCGGGCGGTGTGCATCCAGAAGATCATGCACCGTATCGCCATCATAAGAACGCTCGCCCCATTGTCCGGCGATCTTCTCTCCGGCGCTGAACTTCCGTGCGCGTCCCTGTGCGTGGTCTTCAACAAACTGACGTAGATCAGCAGCGCTCATCGCGGCGCAACCTTTGATGTCTTCGCTAGGGCCGATCTCGGACAATGCGTCCAGACCTGCGAGTGCTTTCTGCACGGCAGCTTCGTAACGAGACGGAACAGCTTGCGGCCCTGTGACACGTTTTCCGCGCAAGTAGCTGTTTGGGTCTTCGGCGGTCTTATCACTGCTCATCATGTGCTGTGGTACTTGCTCGTGGGTCGGCTCCACACGAGATGGGTCTTTCGGATGCTCAGTCCATGATGCCCACATTCCTTTTTCGGCGGCGATCTGTGGCGCGAACTCAGCGCGGATGATCTCTTCCGCTACGTGAAGCTCCGGCTCTTTGGTAAAAGCGAAGACTGAGACGGCATCCTCTTCAAAATTGATTACTTCAAAATCTCTCATCCCCGCTTTGGCAAGATAGTATGCGACTTTCCCTGCGGCTTCCATGGGAACGGCAAAGCTGAATCGCGGCGGCTGTCCGGCGAGCTTCTTTTCAGTTCTCATACTTGCGATTGGGCGTCCGGCGTTCGGGGAAATTTGCTGGGGCTGTTGTTGCTTTTGCTTGAAGCCGGGGGGCAGGTTTAGGCGAGACTGCCAGCCGGGAGTTTGTCCCGGTTGCTGCTGTTGCGCTGGCGGACACTGCACGTGCGTTTCTTTTCCACCGGGATAGTTCACCATCTGACCTTCGGCGATGGGCTGATGGCACTTGGGGCAAACGGAGTCCGGCTGACCTTCATTGGTCAGTCCAACTGCTGTCTTTTTCAGGAGATTCGCCATGAATGAAGCCTCACTCATGGGTCAGAAAGCAGGATTTTAAGCGGGAAACTTGCCTAAAGTCTCGAACAGGATGTCGATGGCGTCCATTGCAGCGGGGCGCAGCGGGTTGTCAAAATCAATCGTCCGGGCGTTCAAGAACGCAATGGCTCCAATCAGGATTGACTGACCAGTAACGTGCTTTTCTTTGTTGCTCTTCAACATTGAGACCCTCCGGCTACAGCCGCTTGAGCGGCTTCCTGCGGTTGACAGGGAACGGCGGCATGGGCGGCGGCTTCGTCACGAGTGAACAGCCCTTCGCAGACCTTGCAGCGCCGTTTTCCCTGTTCGGCTTGGAATACCTTGCCTACGGTGTCCATCAATTCAAGTATACCGCTGAAACGACGGTTTTGGCTAGGTTTAAGTGCTTTGTTTAGTTGACTTTACTGGGGTTTGCAGACTCTTCTTGGAACATCCCGGCATCCGTGCGCTCGTCCACGACGTCGGCGTACATGCGCAGGAGTTTGGCGAAGTCATGACCGCGCTCGGTGACATTGCCAATGCAGGTAATTGAAGGCGGCTCTTTGCCAACCATCATCCCGGCGTAAGAGTAGCCGTGCTTCATCGCTAAGAAGGTGAATGTCGTGTAGGCTTGCAACAGATCGTCTGGAAGACTCATTCCAGCATTGTATCACATGCAGATGCCGGAGCCGCCTGAAGGTCCACCATTGTTGCCCCCGGAACCGGGACCGCCGCCCTGACCACCGCTTGTGTTCGGCTGGTAGCCTTTATAGTTCGGCGTGTCGCGGATCACATCGGGCCAGTTTTTGAACAGCGGAAAGTGCAAATAGTAATTGCCGTGGAACTCGATCCAGTAACCCCGGAAAGGATCAAAGCCAGCGTTAAGAATCTTGACCGTGCCCGTGGCAATCGGTGTGGGCGGTGGTGGGACGGGAAGTCCCGTCATGATGTAGAGGTAAGGCGTTGCGGCGAACGGCGGCGCAGAAAGTTGTACGCCTGTCAGTTCCTTACCGAAGTATTTTTGCAAGAAATATTTGTAGCCATCGGCCCGCGAAAATTGCCCGACGTCGTAGGAAATCATGTAAAGGGAGTTGCCGAACAGAACTGTAGTTTGAAGTTTCGCTACGATGGTTTGAACCGAGAGTATGGCACGCAGCCCACTATCCCACGGCACGCCTGTGACAGGGATCACCTGTTGCGGCTGGGGTTCGCCAAGTTGCAACGCGAAGATATTTTCGGGTGTTGCCATTAGTCTCCATATCTGCGTCTCATCTCGCAGTCATACCTGTGCGGGAAAGGTCGCTCGTGCAATTCCGCCGTTCGCCCACACTTAAGGCATTTGAAAGTCCACGTGAGTTCATCGTTCTCGTCACGGAGCATTTCGTAGCCAAAGCCTTCATCCATATCTTGCATGGCGGCTTCAATCTCACGAATTTCTTCAGGAGACGGTTCCCAATCCGGGTCGGGATCGCCGAACATATCTTCGGCGTCCATGTCGTCAAACTTTCCCATTTTGTTGCATCTCCACCCAGATTTTCTCAAGACGCTTTGGGCTGTGCTTGATGTCGACCATGGTAAAAACCATCGGCAACATCACCAGCCACATGATAAGGGAAAATATTGCCATGACCACCGCTGTGCCATGTCCGAACTTCAGCGCACCAAAGTACACGTCAAAAGTGCAGAACCCTGTCATGAACAGCAATCCACATAGCCCCAGCATCGAACGGCCCACGACCATGTTTTTGTAGACTAACCGCAACGTTTGAAATTTCATCATTCCCACCCGGTGCCGCCGCAATCATCACAACCTTTGCCGCCGCATTTCTTACAGTGTAACATGTCTGTAAGTTCGGGGTGTTGCGCTGCGATTTGCGCATCCTTTTCAGCGCGGGCCTTGTGGTAGGCGTCCAAGAACTGTTTTCCCTCTGGCGTCTGCTTGAATCCTGTTTTGAAGCTGATCCAGAAGGCTGTCCAGAACTTCTCGATCCAATTTTCCCAGATGTGCTTAATGGGCCAGATCGCCAATGCTCCGAGACCAGCCCAGACCCAATGTGAAGCCATATTAGAAGCTCAATATCCAACTGAAAATGATGTCCACGCCAGCAGGCAGAATGAGCGGCGGGAGCGTCTTGTAATTGATGAGCACCACGCTATCTGCCGGACCCGGAGGCGTTGCATTCGGGTTAAAGTATGGTGCGGTAAGCATGTTCGTCGGTTGGTTGCCAGCGCCTACGAGTGTCCCGCCGCCGATCAATCCCATTTCGCGGATGGCCTGCGTGATGTTATCGGTTGTGGCGTTGACTGTAGTCTGGAAGTCCACCATTGTGCTGAATGTAGCCAAGGGGTTGAAGTTTGCATCCACGTAGTTGATACGCGACACTGGTTGCCGAAGGAACTCAGAAATGAGCGCGGTTTGAAGAGGCGATGCGTCCGGCTGTGTTTCGGGGGCCCAACTTGGGGAGCCTGCACCTAGCGCCAAACCCCAGATACCGTAGAGCGGGTCAGCGGATACGCCAGCCTGACCAAGGGTGTAGGGCGGATTCGGAGCGCTCGGAAGCGTGTTCGCCATCAGGCGGGCGAAAAGCCACTTCACAACGTTCACGATGACGTTGTGACCCTGCCATAAAACTTCGCCGTTGTCCGACCGAAGGACACGGATGTTGATGTGGGCGGGATACGTCTGCCGATCAAGCATATCCGAACCAAGGTCGATTTTCTTAATTTCTGCCATAATAGCCTCTATCCCTAAACTCGTAGCCTAAAACCTGTGTTTTTGTGTCAAATTCCGTGCCAAGCGCCACAAGAGCAAGCGCCTTCAACAACATCGCACAGAACGCCGCCGTTTGCTCCTAGCAGACCCTTGTGCGCTTCGAGAAGCGTGTTGTAAAGGACTACCTTGCCGTTCTCCGTCTGCGAACAACAGACCAGCAATTCAGCATACGAGTGCCTGTGCTCATCAGGGTGTGCCTTGATGTGATCGAGAACTTCCTGTAAATCAGCCATGCTGTTCAATACTCTCCGCTGGCTTTGCTTCGGTGAAATCGTTGTCCGTAATCGTGCGGAAACCAATCTTCTGCGCACGGCCGTCAGACCGCAAGTGATAAACCTGCCAAGTGCCATCGTCCTTCTTCACACCGTAGCGCCGGATGTAATACTGCGGGATAACGAGCACGTTCTTGCCCTCGAAGGTGCCGTAGTATCCAATTCTGTCGATCAGCATCAAGCCGCTGAAAATCTGCCGACCGCTGAGTTTGTCACGTTCGAGACGCTTCTTCAATTGATCCAATGGGACAAGATCGTCGTAAGTGCGCGTCGGCTTGAGCCAAATCTGCTCTACACCGCGAAACTTATTCTCACCACCACTGCGATGATGCACCATGTCCGGGCGAACCGTGTCTTTTGGCTTGTAGTGATCGTCAGGGGGCATGGTCATGCTGCGTGCTTCATCGTTTTTAACTTGCTCAGCGCTGCGTGGAGCATCATCATCCCCGGCTTCCTTGACCTCTTGCGGCTTGTCCTTCGGCTCTGCGAGAGCATCTTCCGGGATCGTCGTCCAACGGAAACGATTGCGAGGAACAGGGAAATTGAGCACGCGCATCTTGCTGAACGTCGGGCGTCCGGGGAAAATAGCTGAGCGACCATCGGGGAACTTCACGATGTAGTCCTGTGGGCCGTGGTACAGAGCCATGTCCACGCCACTCATCGCCTCCGGCTGGTACGTCATGCCGCCGACGCTGATGGCACGCGGGATACCGTTTAGCTGATTCGACTTCATCTCTTGCTCATTCACGAAGCTGACAGGCTCGGTAAAATCAATGCTGCCCTTTTTCTTCATTTGACGCAACAGTTCATTCTTGAAATTCTTGCCGGGGCCAACCTGAACCGCGCCAGCGGGACGGCCCGCCTGATCGTACACGACAACGAACATCGGGCGAGGTTGTTGCTTCAGCGTGCGGTTGCGATACATGCGAATCACGCGTGCGGTGTCACTCGGTTTAGTCTTTTCTTTCGGGGAGTACGTCAGTTCAACGTGACGGACCTTGGGAGTTCGCTGAATTTTGGTCGCGGCTTCAACTCGCTGCCAACTAGGTGTGGGAAGGGCTTGAACTCTCAGAGCATTAGCAACATTGCTCAATTCGTTCAGCATGTTTTCTTCCGTGGACATCAGGTATTCACTGTAATATTCCGATGGTTTCAACGCGACGAACTTGCCCTGCACCATGTCATCAATGTCGTCAAAGGCAGACGCCAACCACTTCATCTTGCCACGAATGATGAAATCGTACTGCTTTTCATCGCTGCCGACACCGCCGAACTCAATCTCTTGTTCACGGCCCACAAGATCGAGAAGAGTGTTGTACAACTTTTGCATGAGCGGATACTGGTACTCGTGCGCCGCCTTTATATCTTTTTCGCTCTTTGTCTCGCGGGCTTTTCCAACAATCTCGCTGCGCTTAGGGTCATTACCCAGCCTGACAGCTTGCTTCAAAGCTTTCTCCGCGTCCTTTAGCTCATAGTCAGCCTGCCGCATGGTGCGCCACGCGTTCTCACCCAATTGCTCGCGCACGTGTGCCTGCGAGTGAAGCGCTCTGGCTACCCAAAGCATGTCGCTTATGATCGTTGATTCTATGGCAATCGCCATGGGATAGAATTCATCAGAGCCAGTTGAGATCACTTTCTCCACTTGACGCATACTCTTGTCGATGTGCTGAAGCTTCTCGCGGATGAACTGGTCTACGTCTTTGTCAAACCCCAAAGGTTGTTCGATTGAAACGTATTCTGCAAGTGCATCCCAGATACGCTTAATCGGGGCCCACTGATAGTCGTGCGCTGTTTTGGATTCTTCTCGGCTCCAGCTACTCTTCGCCTTCTCGTAAAGCTCAGTGCGCTTTGGATCATCGTTCAGCTTACGAGCCATGCGGATGAGTCTCTCGGCCTCTTTCTCGGTAATCTCAGCGGCGGTCACAACACGCTTCTGAGTCTCGTTGATGAAGTCCATCGGAATCTCAAACGTGCCTTCGTAGGTAGCGACTGTTGGGTCTTGACCGGACACATCCTGCTCTTTGGCTGAGTCAGACTCCGTGCTCATGCTCTTGAATGTGGCGAGCACTGTAGCGTAAATATTGACGATAACTTTCTCGTCAAACTCCATGCTCATCATGAACGAAGCCACTTCGTCGAGCAGCACATGCACCGCCTCAGCGATAAGCTGGGACATAGCCCCCGGCTGTCCTTCCGCGAGTGGCAAGGTCATAGAAAACACAGTAAAATTGGGAATTCCAAGGTCGATCAGAATAGTCACACGCGGGTTCGCATCCCTGATGATTGTGATGTCAAGCTGCCCGTTCGGGGGCGAAACATACGCGGTTTTGGTTGCGTTATCCATCTATTAGAATAACCCGAAGATGAAGTCTTGATCCTGTGGGCTGCCAGAGATTTCCCAAACCTGATTGAGGCGTGGTGCAACCAGACCGTAAGACCCAGTTGGATTCCAATTGCCCACTTCGCCCGTAAATGGCTGCGGCTGTCCCGGCGCTGGGAAAACGTCGAAGTTCAAGACGCCAACCCATTGCTTTGGCTGGCTGAATGTGTTGAGTCCAACGTTGCGCCACTTGACCAAGCTGCCGTCAGATGTTGTTCCGTTCTCCGTTTCGTTCCACACCGGAGCGGAGCCAGTTTGTGACACCCCACCAGCAATAGCAAGCTGCGTGTTTCCGTTTGAGTCCACAATAATCTGACCCACGAACACCGTTCCACCCGGAACCCAACTGGTGCCGATGCCAACACCGCTCGTTTGAATCGGGGCTTGACCCAGCACATAGTTGCTGTTTGAGAGATAGTAGCCTGACTGAAGTGTCGGGGTTACAAACGCACTTGTGTTGATGCTCTGGAGCGCGATAGTAGCCGTCAAAGTGATCTGGAACGTGCTAACTTCAGCCGTCCCTGTATCATTCGGGTTGCTGTAGTTAGCGTGCGTAAAGGTTGCGGTGAAACCTGTCGGCGACGCCGTTTCCACGACCACCGTCTGACCATTCAGGAATGTCTCGGCTGTCCCGGCAAAGGTCACCAGCATTCCCGGCACAAACTGATTTGGCGTGGATACAGACAGCAGGTTGTTGACAATCTGTGTGCCGTTGATGTTCGAGACAATGTTCAAGACATTCTTGATCGGAGATGTCACGTTCAACTCCGCGTTTGAAAATCCGGTGATGGTCAGGATTTCACCTTCATGCAAAAACTGAGTGACAGGGACGTATGTGTACGTCGCGTTGGAGCCGTCCGCCATGCCGTTGATGATACGCACGTTGATGGTTGGAAGGTTGTTCCAAGCCACGGTGGTGAGCATTGGGGCCAACAGCCTGCCATACGCCGCGATAGTGGTTTTCGGATTGTTCGGTGGGCGCTGCGATTCGCTGTCGTCCGTTGGGATCGGCGTCGGATTAAGGACAGGTGCTTGAATCAACATTGGACTGAGTGGTTCCGCCTCAGACTGCTGCACGAAGATACGCAGAATGTCATCAATCCCACCCACACCTACGCATGAATCACTTGTTGGGACTGACCATTGCGTGTCGTCCGGGCAGCCAGCATCCGGGCATCCTGTATTCAGGCACTCGCAATACATGTTCGAGTATGCTTGCTGATAGAGCGATTGCCACTGCGCGTTGAGTGCTTGGTATTGCAAGATGTTTGTAGCCGCAGGAAAACCGAACGTTGCGGTTCCCTGTGTTTCCGCAGCAGTGGCGTAATCCGCGTGAACGAATGATGCTGTAAACGAGTTACCCGTAATGTTGAGCACCTTAAGCGGCACGCCGTTCAAGAACGTGGAGTTCCCAAGGTAAACGAGTGTAACCACCATGCCAGAGGTTATCGGGACGCTGAAGCTGAGGTCAACTGTAACGATATTGGATGTCACAGACGTGCTTACAACTGCTGGCGAGATGTTTTGCCACGTCAAGTTACCGTCAGCCGTGTTGATAAGAGATGTCTTGCTCCACACGGGCACCGTGCCGCCGCTCTCATTCGGAAACGAGCCGATGCTTGTCAAAAGCTGAAAGTTCTTATTGCTGTCGAGAACCAAACTTCCCAGCGTGAACACCGAATTTTTCTGCCAGAACAACGCAGGTTGAAGCTGGGTGTATCCGGTAAATTCGTAGTAGCTTTGCTCAGTAGGTAAACCGCTCAACTCGTTGTACTGTGTGGCGGTGAGATAGCGTGGACTGATAAAGCAATCAAGCGCGGCTTCGTTTTCGCCAAACACTGTAGTGAATTCCAAACCAACGTGTGCTGGCTTAGCAAGGTCAATAGCGCCGTAGAGACTGGCGATGATTGCCTGAAGCTGCGCGAGAGAAGTCACGGTGGTTAGCGGGTTTGAGCCTGCGTTACCGACCTGCACTGACACAAGAATAGAGTTAGCGTCTGACTCATCGTAGACGCCATTGCCAATCTGTTTGTAGAGTTCTTGCACAACGATCTTCAGCCCTGTGTAAGCAAAGATCACGTCTTGGATCGCGTCAACAGTTGTGCCTTGCTTATAGGCGGCGATCAACTCCACAAGCATTGTCTTGAACTGCGTGTCAAACTGCTGCGGGCTGGGCCAGTTGGATGAGATGTAGAGCGGTGCTGCCCAACGACGGCGGATGTCTGGCGGGGTCAAGAAGCTTGGGTCTTTGTTCACCAAGTCATACGAATAGTCGTAGTCCAGCTTACTGAGTTCGATAGCCAAGGCGCGGAGGAAATTTCCCCACGTGCTTTGATCGTTGCGCGTGGTATAAAAGTTCGCCACAGCCTGAAGCAGCGAATTTAGTCTCGCGTCTTCATACTGAAGAAGGTCTTCTCTCGATCTCAGATAGAGCAGGTCAGGGTTGTTATTCGTCGCCATGATTAGCTCGTTGGTGTCACATAGTTGATGGTGATAGTGCCCGGTGATAGATACTCAGTCGGCGACACAGTAACGTCACTCGCGCCTTCTTCATCAAACACCTGATAAGTGCAGAAGTAAGGCAGGTTGCCGGGATTCGCCACGTCAGTTGGGATAGTGACCATGACCTTGCCTTCGTATGCCGTAGCGTAAGCCGTAAGGTTCGGGTTGTTGATGAAGTACGGATCGTTTACACCAATGATGTAAAATGATCCCGGCGAATCGAACGTAGCTCCGGGTGCAACTGCAAGATGCGGTACACTAAGTGCCGTGGTCAAGAAGCTGCTGACGGATGTTGCACGCTCGAATGCCTGACCCTGATACAAGAAGTCCACAATAGCGTTTGGATCGCCGCCAGATGGGATTGTTGAGTCGGACAAAACCTGCGCGGTTGTGATCCAGCTATTCTGCGGGATGCTGACCGGGACACCATTCACGGAAGAATTTACACCGGAGAACGCCGGATCAGAACTCAGCTTAGTCCAAGGTGTTCCGGTTGGGACTACAACCCCTATGTCATAGGAACCGTTAGACTTAGCGCACTTGATGAGTGGGATTTCCACGCTCTTCACGCCTGTGATGTTCTGAATCTGCTGAATCAGTGATGACTGGTACAGCGTGCCGACCGAGTTGTCCAGCACAATGTTGATGACCGTGCGAATGACCGGATCAACTGTCGCTGCTGACGTGTTCGCGTCCAAGGTCACAGTCAACGTAATGTCAACTGGATTTGCAACCATCGCCTTGACCAGAACACTTGCTCCTGCGGACTTCGTTTCAGCGATTGTGTTTGCAAGCATCTGAACGAACGTCGGGTACTGCGTGCTGATCGTGAAGGTCTCAGTCACAAAGTAGGACACGTTTACAGTCGCGCCGTCAGGGATCGCTCCTGTCACGATTCTCGCGAGAGTAGCGGAGCCTGATACCGGATCAACCGTCAACGTGTAATCCAAATTCTGTTTCATGACAACGTTTGTTACGCCGTTGTTGTAGGTCACTTTGATGTAACGAGAAGCATACGGTACGCCGTTGCCGACAAGACCGGATGGGTCATACGCCAGTGATCCTGCGATGTCCAAGCCGCCGTCTGTCGTGTTATACGCGCCGTCCCAGCCGTCTAAGATCAGACTGTAGCCGAGTTGGGTGACAGGGAATGTTGGAATACCAATCGTATAGCTCTGCGGCAGCCACGTGTTGTTCACGAAGCCGTCGTTGTCCAATGTAGTTGGCAGCGTGCCGCTAAGCACTTGAGACTCATTGGCGATGAACGAAAGACGCTCGTACAACACATACTTGTTGTAGGTCACAGACAACTGCTGGTTAGGCTGGATCGCGCTACCAGTTACAATTCCGGTGTCAGGCGTGGTTGACGCGGCGATACCTGTGTCGCTGTTGTTCGTGTAATTAGCCCCGGAGAAGTTAGCGGTGAATTGCGTGTTCGACGCCGTGAGCACGGTGACCGTTTGGTTGTTTAAGAACGCTTCGGACGTGCCGCTGAGAACAACCGTCTGCCCGACGGTGAAGCTGTTTGGCGCGGTGACGGTCAAGACATTGTTCGAGATTGAAGTCGCCGTGATGCCCGCCGGAGTCGGGTAGTTGCTGTAAGTGAAGACAGCGGTAAACGATGTCGGTGTAGCTGTCGCGATAGTGACAGGCTGGTTGTTCAAAAACGTGGCATTGGTTAAACCAGACAGAGTTACGACCGAGTTCGCGCTGAACTCATTGTTGCACACCACTGTAAGCACATTGTTCAGAATCGCTACAGACTTGATCGCCACTGATGATGTCAGTGCTTGCAGTGCATATTGCAAGTACGGGCCATACGGGACGATAGTGTAGTCAATCCCATATTGATACAGCGTCGAAAGGTCACTACTGCGCACGGACAGGACGTTGCCCGGACTGCCGCTCGCCGCGATAGTCTGTGCCATGCCGATGTCAATCAACGTTGGCGATGTCAACGGGGAAGCAACTGTAACCATGTTTGTTACGGGGGTGCTCGTCAACGAGACCTGCACCGTGTCGCCTGCGGCGTTAGAGCCGCCTTCCAGCAAGAAGTCGGATGTGTGAATCAGTGTAATGTCGTCGCTCGGTATCGCGCCTGTCTCGGTGGACGATCCTGTAACCGAGTAAACTTGCAACACAGGCTGTGACGATGGCACGTAGCTCAGCGGGGAACCTTCGCGCATGAACAACTGGAAACTGTAGGTTCCTGACGTAGCACCAGCCAGCGTGCCAAGGGCAACAGTGTTTGTGGCGGGGTTCGTGTTGATGATAAGCGGAACTTTGGCATACGTGGTTGCGCTTCCCACATATTGATATGCCATGTCATTACCGTTGATGATGATGGTGCCGCCGAAGAACTGCGCTCTGTCAAGCGAAAGGTAGAAACTGCCGGACGAGCGAGACACGTAAAGCTCAACACCATCGTAAGGCGGGAAAGCCAGTGAGTTGAAATTGTTGATCTGGAACGTGTTGTTGCCAAGATATGTAAGCGAAGAATACGATGTGTAAACACCGTATGTGCCGTTGTTTTGGTAGACGAACGGCACGAAGTTGTCTTGCTGTGAAAGGGTGTTACCTTGAACGTAGATGTCCACTGCGCCGTACACGTGCTTCTGACGGGTTGGGTCCCAATCACGAAGCATGAACAAATCTCCCGCCGCGACAACTTGTGCGCCGATGATTCCCGGTGTGCTGAGCGCGGCAACGAGGTAGCCGTTGCGCGAGCTACTATCAATTCCGGTAACCAAGCGAGCCTGAATACGCGCCGCAAAACCAGAGTTGGATTCTTGGTCACTACCAAACTGAGCACCAATCAGGTTCGTAACGTTGATCCCGGCTGGCGTGTTGGCGACTGTCTGTGTGATCGTGCCCGCGCCCACATTGCCGATTGACCCCGGCTGAGTGCATTGTGCGGGAACGCTTACACCCCACCAGCCCGTGGTGGAGTTGTAGAACGATGCCAAGTTGGTGATGTCAATAACACCCTGCCCTTGTGTCTGGAATGTGAGTGAAGACGTTGTAGCGCTGGGAATGGTGCTTACTGTTGCACCTTCAGGGATCACAATACTGGACTGTGGCTGCTGATACGTGTAGAACGTAAGCACCACAGTAGATGCCGTTGAACCGAGACGGACAAGTCCGGCTTGCTCACCTAACAAATCAAACTGCTCATTGATTAAATTCTGCGTATCCTGCGGGGACAAACCGTAGGCACGAGCGATCTGCTGCTTGTATGGCGATGACTGGAACGGATCGGACACACCGTTGCCCGTGGAGTCATCTACCTGTGAAATCGCGGAAATGCTCGTGGACACGCGGGCGAACCATTCACGCACGGACATGTTCGCTGCTTCAATTGAGAACGGATCAATGAACAGGTCTCGCGCTTCAGAACGCGGAGATAGATCGAGATCAGGTAGCTGCTTGTTGATCTGCGCGATCAAACGTCCAGCGATGTCTTCTTTACGTTGAAGGACAGGGAAGTCCGTTGGGCCAGCCAGCTTCAAATTGACAAAGCCGCAAAGTAGTGGGCCATTCTCCACGGATTCATAGATGATGTTTGTTTGTGGGTCTTGAATAACCGTAGAGAACATCGCATAGAACACTTGCTGATTGATGATGGAGTACGGGATGTCCACGGTGCTGTAGTTTGTGGTCATCGTTGTGTTCGTCGCTTGCGTTGTGCTGGTGCTGATGATGCTCGTGGCGATACCACTGTCAGCAATGGTTGCAACGCCTGTGTCTGCCGGGTTCGTGTATGGTGTTACTACAATAGGGGCTTTCGCTGTAAAGTGGAACGCCGTGGCGGTTAGAACCGTCAGCACTACGCCGTTGAGGAACCCTTCTTGCGTGCCATTAAGCACTACCTGATCCCCGGTGACGTACTCATTGGACACCGTAACTGTCAAGGTGTTGCCGGAGATAGATGTAGCTGTAATGCTGTTGCCGTAGTTCTCTCCGGTGAAGCTCGCGGTGAAAAACGTGGGAGAAGCGGACAGCACGGTGATCGTCTCGTCGTTTAAGAACGTGGCGCTCGCGAGTCCACCTAGTGTAGCGACAGTGCCTTGAACAAAGCTGTTTGCCGCAAGGACAGTAAGCAGGTTGTTCGAGAGCGACACACCCGTAATCAGAGCTTCGGGGATATTAACCGAAGTGGCTGTAGTGGTGTTGATGACCGTGGGGACAGAAGTCGTCACGTTTGTGATGAGGTCACCGTACTGCGTGAATGGCGGATTGACACCAGCGGGGTCAGTTGAAATCTGAACACGCACACCAATGAAGCCCGGATAATCTGGTGTAACCCACCGTAGCGTGCAGTCCGTCTGATTCTTTAACGCGGAGATGCCGGACGGCGGCGCAATGGATGCTGCAAGGTCACTCTGGAAATACAGGAACGCAAACTTGACAATCGGGGTAACAGCTATGCCGCCCACGTTAGCCCAAGTGACAGCCCCATCGGACGTTGCGGATTGAACTGTTCCGGTGTCCACTGTTGTTACGTAGTTTGACGCAGTAATCGGCGCTGTGAATCCAACTCCCGGCGTCACAGAAGCTACGGTCAACACTTGACCGTTCAAGAAAGTTGCGTTAACGAAATTGGTGAAATACACCAACTGACCAGAGCTAAAAGCAACGTTCGGCGCGGCGACGGTTAGAACGTTATTGTTTACCGTGACGCTCGTTCCCGCGATAGGTAGGAAGGTTGCCCATGAAGGCTGGGTAGGGCCTGATGTTCCGCCAGATGTGACTGCAACAACAACTTCAACATTGCCGTTGCTGTCCGCGAAGCGTGCGCCTGTTGAGTAAGCGAAGTTGGCTTCCCAAGTTGCGCTTGGATCATAGTTCCTTCCCACGATTTGCACATTCGTCTGCGCAATGGAAGTTGTGATTGGAACTGTTAGTGTGAACTGATTCTGGTTGGTCGAGCCTGTGTAAAGCGCCCAAAAATCGGGAGACACTGGCGGGCTTTGGTCAAGGTTTGCGTTTGCGTTTGCCTTGGCGATGTAAGCCGCCCCAAGATACGTGACAAGCTGCCCAGCAGAGTAGGTCGTAGACGGACTCCAAACCAGAGCGGGGGCCGTGGTGTACGTGTTGAGGCCGTAGACCGTGTTGTAGATGCCAATCTCGATGCGGGTTGTATTCGTGTCGCCATTGATGACGAAAGGCAGAACGGACGAATCCGTTGACAAGACGGACGTATTCGGCGGCAGAACTGGGGTTACCAGTTGAAGCGCCGTCAATGTCGTAGTAGGTGTTGGCATTATTGATTCATCCTAATCGTGAAGCCTAGCGGCACCGATTGCCCGCTGTAGTTGGACACAATGGCGCTGACTCGAACAACCGTTGGGTCGTTTGGATCGGTTGACGCGTTCACGCTAATGATGTCCTTCAAAATCTCCTGCGGATCAAGCGTCTGCACGGTGCCTTGTGCCATCTGCACGGACTGCATGGTGCTAAGGGCGTTGATGAGCGATGTCTGAATGTCGGTATCTGTTATTTGAATACCCAGTTTCTTGCCGATATAGTTCTTTATGACGCACGTAAATGTCGGGTAGAACGGGCATTGTGAACTAAGAATCCACTTCAATGCCTTCTGCGCCAGTTTGGTGCCTTGCGTCACCTGTACAAAATCGGCCGTTGCCGCCAGCTTAAGATCGTTCACAAACCCTGTGGCGCTGCACTTCATGCAGTAGCCCTGCTGCGTAATGTAACTGACTTCGATCAGCGGCAGAAGCAAACGCGTAGGCTTGTTGAAGACGATCTTGTAGAATATCGCCGCTGTCGCGATGTCTACACGGTCAGGGTCAAGCACCACCTGCCAACCGTAAACTGGATCGTCTGAGTACACCTGTTCATCATGAATCCACATCTGCACGACAGACGAACCATTGATCGGCGCACGCATGTTTATTGACGGCATACCCGCGTAATTCAGCGTGCGAAAATCGTCTTGATTCACCACATATCGCTCGAACCACTGATGATGGTCGCAGGCACCGATAGGCTGCCTTGTCATAGGATCGACCGTCAAAACGTTGTAGTCGTAGCTCATTAGGGTGAAACTTCTTTCGTGTTAAGATACGGCCCAGTTCCAGCAGGAGCGTTCGCTGCCTGCTCGATCTCGTACTGAGTAGGCACATCCAACTGATGCACGCGGAACCTTGGCTGCGTGGTGCCCGTGGGATACACGTCAGCTTGGTCGTTCACTAAAACAGCTTGATAGGCCGCTAAGCCGAAATAACCGTTGATTCGGCTAATCAGAGATTCCACAGTGTCGTTGCTGTACTGCGTTTGGTTCATCGCCAGATAGTTGACTTCAGCCTTATCTTCAACCTTTTCAATAACTTTGCGAAGGTTGTTCATCTGAAACACAGATTCGTCTTGCCGCTGAAACTGTTCCTTCATGTATTGCTTGATCTGGTACATAGCAACCATTGGAACTTGATCGTCACGATTCGGATAGTTGAAGTGCCCTTGTGCCCCCGGCTTCCAGACTTGCTTGTTGAACGTAGGCGAGAGTGGTTCGTCATTCAACGTGGAATAAAACTTCTCAAGCACGCCAGCCGTCTTGCGAAGCTGCGCGGCGCGAATCTGATAATGCTGCTGGATCGGGGCAAAGTTCTTCTCACGAGCACGCACCCAACTGTTGAACGCTGTCTGCTGTGTTAAGCAGAAGTGCCCAAGAAAGTTGAACGGCGGTCCTGTGTAACCGTATACGTATCCATTGCCTGCCATCTATTCCTCACTTCACAATCGGCTGTACGTTATGTGTGTAGATGTACTTGCCGGGTTTAGTACCAGTGGCAAAGTTGCGCCCACCGCAGTAAACTCGCGCCACGCGCCGCATACCCACAGCTTCCGTCTCCACTAAGCGTGACCATTCCGGGCCGTATCCGATGTCAGTAATGACATCCATGCCTGCACGCATTTCACTAGCAAACACCGCGATCTGTTCGACTGGCACACCTTCGTTCATCGCTTCAATGTTCTGACGCGTCGGAACGGGTGTGCTGGCAGACACGGTAACTTCCGCCCCGTTTTCGGCGAGCAGACGATGGCAAGGCTGCTCACTGAAATCATGCCACTCAACCCGGTGATGTTCGGTTGTGATCTCAGTGGACAAGTATTCTTCGGTATTGCCCGCCAAAGTTTTGACCAGCATACCGTCAGTGATGTCGTAAACCTGCGCGTACTGGCTGATGAACATCTCAACCGCAGGGCAACCACCCCCGCCGCCGCCTTTGTTGTGCGCCACATCCCCGGTATCGAGGATGTAGTGTTGGTCGTCATATTTATCCGCAAGTACGTGCATGTTGTAGACAGTACCTTCGTACCACACGCGCTTCGCACCAACGAATTTAACTTCAGCATCAACCCATACACCTTCCGACTCTCCCATCGGGTGATCGAGTGTGACCAGTTTGCCGTCCGCAAACTCAAGCATCCAGCCCGCATACTCATGGGTGATAAGTTGAGCGTCGAACGTGCCGGACTTGTTTGTAATCTTGAACTGCTCTTCACGCGGAAGCTCTTCAAACAAAGTAAAGCCGTCCGGCGTCTTGACGCCCACATTCCCGGTGAAACAGACTACGATAATCGTGTAAGGCAGGGTGTAAATCGTGCTGCTGAAATACTGTGTGGACAAGCCGCTGGTTGGGTCTGTAACGGTGTATCCGAGCAGCACTTGTGCCGCCGATTCAGACGCAACTTGAATTGTTCCCGGTGCCCAAGACAGGTTGAAAATGCTTTGATAAGCGGTCTTGCCGCCAACAGTGATCGTTGAGTGTCCCCCGTTCGGCGAAGTTTGTAGACCACCGATGTTAACGATGGTGCCGCTTGTGTTGAACTTGTACTGGAACTGCAAGTTCACAGGGTTGTTGTCAAATGTGTACACCGTGCCGGACAACGTGTTGTTAGAGCCGATTTGAGTACCAGATGCGCCTGTGATACTGAATGCCTCTGCTACCGGAGCTACATATTGGCTACCTGTAAGAGCGATAGTCCCCACCACAGCGTAATCGGACAGTGTTGGGCCATTGCCGATATAGTTCACCGCTCCGTTATTTACAAACGTGTTTCCGCTCAGATAGGTCAATGTGCCATGCAGCCACATCGTTAGAGTCAGCGTGCTGTTGCTCGTAGACAACGGAACAGTGATACTCGTTGTCCAGCCGAGCAGGAACGAGTTGCTATCCAAAATCGGCGTGAAAGCTGATGCGAATGTCGCGCCGCCCAAAATCTGCGCGTAGGGCAGGATCGTATTTCCGGTGCCGTATGAACCCTGTTGTTGCGGAGACATCGGTCGTGATAAGTTGATCGTTAACGGATGAGTCTTTCCGTCCGCAACCATTGAAGTCGGGGAAACGGATTGGACCGTGGGCATCGTCATGTAGTCCATCTCAATAGAGTAGCCGATACCGCCCTGCCCGCTAGTGTTACGAGTGAACACATCGTAGCTCTTATTGACCGGGTTGAACCAAGCAATGTCATTGGCGGTCACTTGCAGGTTTGTTGTTGCGATGTCAGTCCCCGGTGTGGCAAAAGTGAAAGGCCCACCGTTGTAGTTCAAAGAAAAAGATGTAGTCGCGTTGGGCGTGATTGTGAATAACCCCATCCATGCGGTGTTATCTCCGCTGAGCGTGAAGACATTCGTAGCCGCTGACGGATAGTCAACCGGGGTTAAAGTGTCGCTCGCGTTCGGAAATTCAGGGAACGAGAACGTGCTGGTGGATGAATTGTTGAAAATTGAAAGACTCCCTTGCGTGCCTTCCAAAATCGGGCAATACACAATGTTCGTGTAAGGAACGTTTTGAATGGTGAGAGTCAAAGATTCAGACCCACCTTGAAGCTGCAAGTTTGTAGCGCCCCCCACTGGAGTCAACTGCAAGGCGCTCGTTGGTGGGCTGCCCGCCGGGGGCGCTGTCGCGAGCGCTACCGGGAAGTTCTGGACACCAACTGTCCCGTTTCCGAGGTTCTGGTTCAACTGTCCATACCCGTATGTCAACTGGAAATAGCCGTTGTTGTCCCCGCTGAACTGGATGTTATAGAACTGGTTGTAGACAATCTCAATTGGGTACACACCGGGCTTCGGAAACGTTACGTAAGTTGAAACGTTAGGCGGATACAACGTGTTCGGATTCGTCTCAACAATAGCGAGCTTTGCACTTGTCGTTGTTGGGCCTGTAGCCGGGAACGAATTTCCGCTATTGCCGGAGCGACTACCATAGCTGGCGCTAGAGAAAGTTGCACCGCCGCCGATGTACACCGCAAATGCTGCTACGTCAGCGCTATTCACGTAGAATGTGTAAGTACCAGCCTGCGAGACGATTAAACTTGTGTTGCAATCCAGAACAAATCCGGGCCAGTTTCCACCGTTGTCCGGGTTGTTATTCGTGCCGTTGATCGAGAGTGAGCCAGCGCCCGTGCCTGTGCTGGTTTGCTGAACAACAAGCATTGGGTCTGCTTTGTAACCGCCGCCGCAACCTGAAACGTTGTTCGGTGCGCAGAAAGGATTGATTGGGTTGTTCGCCGTAACTTGGTTCCACACAAGCGAAGTGCATCCGTTCGTGGTGTACGGGAATGTACGACCCGTTCCATCGGACGAGCCGCCAGTGTAAAAACCGGGCCAACCAGTTGTCTTGTTGGGGTTGCCGTAAGTTGTGATCGAGAACGGCGAAGCAACGGCGATCTGCCCATTGATTGGCTGCCAAACAATTTCCGCCACATTGGATGTGTTTCCAGTAAATGTGTGCGAAGTCATCGTAGCCGTAATTGAGTCTGTGCCCGCTTTGGTGCCTGTAAACGTGAGGCTAATCGGACCTGTGCCTGCACCCGTGTCGGTATTCACGTTCGCGCCAACGGTGAACGTCTGCGGGTTGACCCCTGTGACTGTGACTGTAATTGTTTCTGTTACGATTGCCATTGTTTTTCCTTAGCTTGGTGTCGTCAATCTGGTCGGAAATGTGTTTGTCGCCGCCAAACTCATAGTGCCATTAGCATATACTTGCCATGTAAAGAGTTGTGAAACCGTAACACCTGAATCTATTACCGTTACGGTGAGGGTCTGCGGCGATGGTTGAACAATCTGATGTCCAACTGGGCCCTCATACTCAGGAACAGGATGGAAAGCGTCAAACCCAATCCCACTCAAAGCGATCTGTGCAACATGAGTGCTAGTATTCAGAGACACCACTGTCGCGGAGATGTCAGGGGCATTTGTTGACGCCGACATCTGAGCTATTGATGTGCTAACCACACCCGTAGCCACAACATAAAATGACAGGTTCGGGCGCGTGGTAATGGTGGTTGTACTCCCGTTGTCCAAGTACCCAAGGATGTTCGACGCCGGGGAAATTCCCTCTACGTAATCTGGCCCCGCGTGCAGTTGGAGACCGACGTTCACCGTTAGGGTAAACGTTTTGTCAGCGTATGACCCAACATGGTCAGTAACGCGGAACGTGATCGGCTTGCTGAACCCGCCCTGCAAAGTCGTGCCAGTGATGGCTCCGGTGGACGCTCCGATACTCAGACCTGTGGGTAACTGATTCTGAGACACAGGAGAGATAGACCACACGTAAGGCACTATGCCGCCCGTCGCCGCCAGTGTCACATTGTAGGCGAGACCTGAAGTAGCATTTGGCAATGAAACCGTCGTGATGTTCAAGCCTGATGCTTGGAACGTCAACGGAACGTTGTTCACTGTGAATGTGTTGGACAATGAATCCGTCACTGTGAAGTCGAAGAGATATGTTCCAGCCGGACCAATGGCGCTGCCGCTGAATTGCCCAGCCGTAGCTCCCGTGGTTGCAAGACTGATCCCTTGGAACGGGAATGTCGGCGAACTTGAGAACGTGTAAGGCGGGTCACCATTAACCGCAACCAAGGTGTAGTTCGCCAAGGTTTGCGGGTCTTCATAGGACGCGCCAATTGTTGCGTTCGGCAACGGGAATGACTGAACAACTGAAGTGCCGGGAACGTATGGATAATCCGAGTAGCCGGGGATATTCAACGTCGCGATAGGCACAATGGTCGAGATACGGTGATAGATTGACGCGCTCTCGCCGCTCGCCGTAGATGCTGTAAACCACACATCAAAGTAACCAGCCTCAGTCGGGGTGCCGGACAAAATAATGTTCGTCCCATCTGTGGGTTGGATCGTCAGACCAGCGGGTAACGTCCCGTAGAAAGACGGTGTACCAACTAGCGTAACCCCCGGTTGTGCCGAGAAAGCGTTAATGGTCGGGTATGCTGTTCCGACCACGAGACTGTCGAGATTTTCGTTGTAGGTAAGCTGGAAATTGTTTGCGAGTGTGTTCCAGTTGACAACAACAGACCCGTGAGCCGCGCCGGATGGATCGACATACTTGATGGTGCTGGACGAGATCGCACTACCAATCAGCGTCCCGTAGATCAAGCCTGTGTTAGCGTCCAAGGACAATCCCGGAGGAAGTGTCGAACCCGCAGCGACCGCCGCGAGCCACGTACCACCTTCGTATGGCGATGGTTCACTCGTTTGATTGTTGATCGGTGGAAGATCGGGTGAGTTAAAGTACGGCTTGCGGGGGTTCATTCCTACAACGTCACCTACGATAAAAGGACGAGCATTCGTGATGATGCTCCCGATGTCACCCGTAGCCTTACCCGTGGTGTCCGTTGCGCCATTCGCGTTGTCAAGCACGAGCGTTGTTGCGGTAGATGCTGTGCATAGGAAGTAACCGTTGTTCGCCCCAACAGCGAAGCCATTGGTTGAGAAATAATATCCTGCAAAGGCGTTGCCTGCTCCCCCTGTGATTGTTCCGGTGTAAGTCGTGCTTCCACTGACAGCGTTCGCTACGGACGTGATGCTGTACGTAGCTGGGTCATCATGCGTAAGGGTAGTGTAGGCGCGAGACACCGTGAACAATGGGACAGAGATATTGGCGGCGAGGTAGCTTCCACCAGTTTCAGCCACACCGTTTGGGTTGTTGAGAACAAGAGTGGTTGCGTTTGTGCCCGTCTGTGCCACATACGTGCCGTTGTTTTGATAGTTGGTGAAGCCGAACACGTAGAATGTCTGACCAACAACACCCGCACCGCCTTCAATGGTTCCGGTGTAAGTCGTTTTTCCACCCACAGCAGCCGCAGCAGCCGTGAGTTCAGATTCTTGGTTAACCACTAGCGGGACGCGATACTCTGCGTTGCTAAACACCGCTGATGCGTTAACCGCGTTTGGTCCCGGAGGCCCGTAGAATTCAACATCAGGCTTGCCTGAAACCGTTGTGGTCGTGGGATCAACGGCAACAGAGACACCGTTTGCCAGCACTGTCGCCAGTAATGCTTTGGCGGCGTGTGTCTCGTTCACACCATTAGCGTTGTTCAACGTGATCGAGGTTAACGATGACGCGGAGCAAGTGAACGCGCCGTTGTTCCCGGCGTTGGTAAAGCCAGATACAAAGAAGGTCTCTCCGATGAATTCGGCGAAGTCTGAGTTGCTTGGCATCGTGTACACAACTGTGCCGACGTTTGCCGTAGCCTGCGTCAGATTGATTCTGTAACCGCTGATGAAATACTTGTTGTTAACCGTCAGGTCGCCGTCAACTTCAATCGGGCCAGCGGTTGGAACTAACTGACCTGCTTCTGACGAATCAAAGATGCCCCAACTTCCATCGCTGCTGTGCGCCAAGTTTTCGAGATAGCCATAAACCAAACGGACATCAGCAATCTCGGTTTCAGCCGTGTAAGTGAACTGAGTTGTCAGTGCGTTTGCGGGTGTGGAGCTATCCGTAACCGTCAGAATGAACGCGTGCGACCCTGTGGTGGGAAGACCACCGGGCGTGAATGCGCCTTGTCCGATTGGAATCTCAACTTGACCATCGACCAAAGCAACGGGGCCGTAATACTGCCCATCTACTGAACCGACTGGAGCAAAAGTTGTGAGCGTGTAGGGCGAAAGACCGCCGAAAACGGGCACAACCAATTTGAAATCTTGGCGAGTGTAAACTGTCGGCTGATTGAGTGGGCCGAAGGACAGCGCTTCTGGTATAAGCTGTATCGTGTACGTCTGCGTAGCTTTCGCACCGATGGCATCAGTGACCTGAATTGTCACGCTGAATGTCGTGTTAAAGTCAGTCGTGGAGTTGTAAGTGGCTGGGGTTCCTGAGATCAATCCAGCACTGTTGATGCTCAGACCAACCGGAAATGCTCCGGCGGGTGCGCTCCATGAATACGGCGGTAAACCACCGGGAGTCGTGGCGAGCGGATCAACGTTGCCAACATCCATTTGAACGCTATAAGCCGTGCCAACCTGCGCGTAACCGAGTGTTGTCCCGGTCTGCGAGAGTGTGTTACCTTTGGCGTCCATCTGACTCGCCGCGATCTCAACGAGTAAATCCGTCTCAACTACAGACGAGTATGTCATCTCAGAGATCGAGAACGGGACGCTGGAGTCTTGTACGGCAACCGTGACGGAGAAAGTTCCTAGCTCCAATGGCGTGCCATTTAGGACACCGCTAGTGTTAATGCTGAGTCCCTCCGGTAAACCAGTAGAACTCCAAACATACGGAAGAATGCCGTTCTGCGCGGCGAAACTGAACGGTGTGCCAAGTGCCTGTACCACGGACTTTCCAACGTAGAGTGTTGGGAATGATGCCGTAGTGATCGCAACCGGAACCGTCTCTGTCTCTGATGTCACGGTCAATTCGTATGGCGGCACGACGAGTTCCTTACCGCGTGGGCGTCCCTCAATCGGGAAAACGTCAATCGCCATAGTGCCAAGCAGGGAGCTTGCGTTAGAGAAGCGCGAAGTAGGAACTAAGAGCTTCAGTTCGTTGGTAACCGTATCACGCACGAGTGCGCGAGCGATCACTTCCCAAGGTTCCGGGGCCACTGTTCCGCTCGTATTGTTGGTGATCTCGTACCCTTGCTGTCCGCCGATGCCAAGAGCGCCAGCGATGCCGGACTGACCCGCCGTTGTCCCTGTTGCTTGCTGATCTACGACGAAAATCTGTTGTGTGTAAGTGCTAATCAGTGAAGTAACCGGGTTGTAGACGTTCGCCGCTGTGTAGTTCTTACGCGTCTGAACAATTACGTTTGCCGCGCCAGCCGTACTGAAAGACTTCGTAACTACAGGCGATGTGAGCGGCAACCAACCTGTCGATGTGTTGTCGGGCCAGAGCACTTGCCATTGGTCAGCGGGAGTTGGAATCTGGCTGATATAACTGTTGTTCAGGGTGACCGTCAAGGCTTGATCGAGCAAGAGCGACACAGCACTGAATGTGATCGAAGATGCTGTAAGGGGGTCGGGGAACGCTCTGGGGGCCGCTACAAACGGGGGTGCGCCAATAGTCGCACCGTTAGCCCCTGTTCCCCACGGGTTCGTCAATGGTTGAACGGAAGGCAAGGCTTGATATGCCTGCATAGTTAGAGAAACCACGTCCGTAGTAAGGACTTGCGAGTATGTAAGCTGCCCACCGGAGTATCCAGCCGGGGCGAGGAACTTCACAATCTGTGAATTGATGGTGATGTTCCAGTAATCGTAGGCAGAGTACGAACCTGTGACTGGATCGGGTGTGGGTGTCCAGTTTAACACGAAGTTGTTGTACTGGTCGATTGATGCTACCGCTGGTGCCGAGATGTAAAAGTAAGGTGCTGGCATACTAAGCTACCGCCTTCTTCGTTACTACAGGTAATTTTTCGTTGCGAAGACTCATCATTCGTTTCTTCCATTGGTGGTTGAAACAGAGCACTTGGTACTTTCCTTCTGGAAACCCGTTTTTTATTACGTAACGGTAAAAGTTGAATCCGGCAGATCGGTACACTTTTTTCTCCTGTGCTCCATCGTTTTCGATATGGTCAATACTCAGCATGTCTAAATCCGCAACATCACAGCCAACCCAAGCACATTTATTTCCGTAATGCTCAATGACGGTCTGTTTCAAAATTTGGTTACGTTTTTGTGCCCCTTCACTTCTTTTCTTCTTGCAGACCGAACAGTAGACATCTGTGCCGATTTCTTCCGCGCTGGAACAGCCAAGACAACGACCTGAACCACGTCGTTTGTAGTAATACGTAGTAAACCTACTCTTTTTCATGACTATCCCACCTGTGTCACTATTGAACTGCTTGCATCCGTAGTAACCCCACCGAGAAACGGAATCAGCGATGTTGTTTGAGATAAAACGCTGTTGGCTTGTAAGATCGCCGCACCGTTTGACTGGAAGGTCGTGGTTACCGCGATGCTCGAATTCAACTGCACTTCGGCCGTAACTGGTGCCGGACTTCCGCCAAAACCTGTCTCGTTGGCTGGTAAGTGCAACTGGAAATTCAACGTTGACTGCCGCGTTCCGGTGAAGAAAGCCCCCGGTACTGGCGGACTGCTTGGCCCACTGGCGGTGAGTGAAACGTTCGATATTGTTACGTTCGTTTGAACAGCCACTTGACCCGCACAGTTGTCTGGTACGGAGAGCGAGCCGCCGTCAAAGATTACGCTGTCGCATCCGACATAAGAGCCTGCTTGCGCATTGCCGTTAAAGTTGCAAGCAACCATATCAACGTCTGCGTTGTACGCTACAATAGCCGGATTCTGGAAGTTCTGGAACGTGAGACCATTCAAAATCACGCGGCTAGTGTCAATGTAGAAAGCACAAGTTGGGCCATCGCCAAATCCTGCGAAGCCCGTAGCGTCGATCACAACCGGGTTGGTAGCGCCTTGAACAACCGAGATCACCAAACGTCCTTCTTCCTGAATGACGCGGGACAAATTGCCAAGGGCGTAGATTTTTGCGGAACGAATGTCACCGTCCCCCAAAGCTACAACTTCCATAGAACTCTGCAACTGTTCAATCAAGAACGGGACACCAGTGTCGTTGATGAAAATTGTGCAAGGGAAGGTCAATACTGGCGGCAACTCTGCAAGTGCCGCGCCGATTGTCTTTTTCGCGGTCTGTAGCGAAAGACCGGAGTTTGCATCGTTGCCAACAGAGTTGTCCACGTACAGAGTGATCGGTGCGATTGTAGTCTGTAAGTTCTGTCCGAGCACAGTGCGCGGTGTAGGAGCGGTGATGGCATAACCAAGGTGCGGGATCGCTGTCGCAAATCCACGTCCACCTGTCGCAACTGCTGTGAATGCCACAGTCTTACGTGTATCCTTGTTGAGTGGCGGGATGAAGTCGTTAGTGTGCAGTGGCACATCGAACGTATCTTCCACGTTGTTCTGCTGCATGGCGACGTAGTTGCTATCAAACAATGACGCAATCGGCGTATTAGTCAAACCTGAGTCGAGCCAGCTTGCCTGCGCTGGAAGCATGGTGATAATTGGAAGCTGACGGTTGTATGGGTAAACATCCGCGAGACCAATCACTGGTGCGGCTCCTGTGCCGTTGGTAGTTAGGAGCGCGGTGTCTTCGGTGTGAATGATTTCGTAGTTACGGTTTAACACACCTTCGCCTTGGTACGGAATGTACTGCAAGGACACAATCAAGCTCGATGCCGAAGTAAACGCTGGATTGATCGAACCCACGAAGAAGAACGGTTGTGCGTTTGCTCCAGCGAGCGTGACGCCTGACACGGTGATTGTTACTGTACCCTGAATGAAGTTGATGGCTGATGCCGGGAACGTTACAGCGGTGAAAAGCCACGGCTGTCCAGCCGCTTGACTGGCGAGCCAAATGATACCGTTTACGTTGTCGCCGGAGATGCCCGTAATTTCGCAGCCGTTGGAGCCAAGCACAATTGTGCTAACGGGGCCGTTTGCGGTTGTCACAGTAGTGACGCTTTCCACGTTGACACGCCCGTCCATCGGATAGTTGGAATCGCCGCTGACGCCATACGTTGTGCTGAAGTTGCCAATCAGTACGGTTTCTTCGATGGCGGTTACGCCCTTGACTGGCGCGTTGAATGCTAACTGTGCTGTGCCCTGAGCCACGAAGGACATAATCACGGTGCTGGTTGGAGGCACCGCCGCCTGAATCGTGATGACAGTCTGCGTGTTGGCACCAGATGTTGTGCCCATGGTGCGACCAGAGATTGTGTACAAGTCTTGCGTAACTGAGTCAAAAGCATGGGTGCAGTACAGACCGTTTAATGTACCTTCGATTCCATTCATCGGCAGAATGAACGTGGTAATCGTGGTGCCACTCACGGTTGTTTGCACACCCAGCGAGCCGGGAACGGCTAACTGAACTTTGGTGCCAATCAAGATGTCCGAGTATTCAGGGTTGATGGCATAGACACCGTTGACTGTCACACCGGATGATACGAGAGTTTGATTCGATGGCGGGAGCGACACCTGCTGATCCTGTGCGTCATACTCTGAGACGCCGTAGACAGGGAAGATCGCCGCAGCAGCCTGATCGTTCAAAGAGCCGCCGTCTACAGCGAACGGAATTTCTTGAAGATTCGTTGCCGAGCCTGCCGGGTATGTCACGCTTACCGTCACGTACAGGTTATTCGAGCCGGGATCAAATGCTGTTCCGGTCAAGTTCACGATGAACTGGACTGTGGCTGACGTTGTGTTGAGTCCGGTAAGTGCGAATTGTCCTTGCAGAAGTGCCGCTGGTGTTTTCGTACCTGTTACCGTGTTGCTAACCAGTGCCACTACGTCAATGCCAGTGATCGTCGCTGGTGATGCGGTTGGCAACTGGACAGTGAATGAGTCATTAAGCACCCAAGGCCCACCGATTACGCCTGTCGTTTTTTGAGTCGTGCTGATGGCGAAAGTTGTTTGGAACGTCCGCTGGTCGGAACTGAAACCGTTGCTAAAGCCATCCCATTGACCAACTAAGTCCGTGTTGACCAGAGATGTTGCCACACTGGTTGTTGGCGGCGCGATTGACACGTTGTATTCCAGAGTGGAGCCGAGTGCTTCCGCCTTGCTGCCCTTCGGGTTGCCGCGAGAGATGGCAAGCGTTGTGTGTCCGGTGACGAGATCGCCAAAACCGAAGCGCATCAAATCGTCATAGTCCGGTGTCCCGGTCAATTGGACGATAGAACGAGTGTCCACCACATCAGCCGGATAAACCTGATCGGCAAGCTCTGAGTCATAACGCCCGCTGACGCCGGACGCGATGAGTCCGTTGTTCGCCACACTGACGTTGGGGTTCGCACAACCAAAGAGGTTGGTTGACACGTTGAAGTTGCCATAGTTACGCTGGAACACAACAGCAACAGGCATGGCGTAGCTGTAGCCATCCATTGTGCCGAGCGAGTTGTTTACGTTTCCATCGCCAGCACACCACAAACCTGTGTCGCCGTTGATCGGGAACACGTTCCAGTACGCCGGGTTTGGTGGTGTGATTCCGGCTGGGACGTTCAAATATGCGACGTAGTAGACACCGTTATACAGGACAATGTTTCCGTCAACGTAAGTTGCGGTGCTGTTCCAGTTCGAAATCGTTGAAGAACCACCCATCCACGTGTATTGGTATGGGAGCAAGCCCTGAAGTGGGGAGACTCCCGGCGTCGGTTGTAGACTTCCCGGCTGCGCCTGCGCGTAGACAGCGTTGTAGATGTTTGAATATGCCGGGGTGTCTGTCGTATCGGGTGTCAAACCCCACGCGTACTGACTGAAGTTGTAGTTCAAACCCACGCGCTGGACGTTTAGACGCCATTGAATCTGTGCGCGTTCTGTGGTGAACAAACCTTGGAACGGATCGGTGGAATCGTCCGGGTAAATTTCAAAATTCGCGGTGTTCGGGTTCACGCAGCCGTAAGGATAGTAGTAGAAAAGCTTTGTTGTCGGGTCTTGATAGTAGCCCTGTCCTGTGATCGGATTGAGTGACTGATACCAGAGTTCGAGAAACACGATGTAGATTCGCGCATCTTCTTCTTGAGTTCCGGGGGCCCAGAAAGGCGGCTGCGGAATCTGCACACGATTCATCGTGATGTCAGCGGAAGCGTTGCCAGTGATGTGAACCACTTGACCGTTGAACATGACATCGAAACCGGGAATGGTGAACACGCAGGGGTTGATGGTGTTGAACTGCATCGGCGCGTAGGTCAAAGAACCAGAAGACACCATGTCAGCAACCATGGCAGCACGCTTGTTGTCCTGCAAGTCCTGCATGAGGTTGAGATCGGCGTCGGTGATCTCATGGTCGTGAATGGCAACGATGGTGCGTAGCGCCTTGCCTTTCGGGTCAAGGGTGCGACTTACGAGTGTTGGATATTGAAAAGTAGATGATCCCATTATGCTTGCCTCGCTGCCAGAGCCTCAAGATTCAATACTGGCATTGCCATACAACCGCAATGTGTTACCCTGCCACTGTTTAGCAAGCCGCCACGGACGGTAATCATGCCGCCACAATCACACTTGCATTTCCATAAAGCATGTGAAGACTCCCCGATCTTCTCGGAGCCGTCCCGCCAAACAACAATTAGCTTGCCGAATCGCTTATTGACAAGGCTGTAGCGTTTTTCCATCTTCGCTTTCTTGAAGCGACTGGTTGCGCAGCCACAGCTTTTAGTGCGTCCGGCGAGCAGATGATCTTCTCGAACCACGCGTTCATTTCCACAAATGCAGTGAACGCGCCACATGGGTCTTTCACCCGGCTCCCGGCTTTGCACCGAAAGTAGGCCGAAACGCATTCCTGTGAGGTCTCTTGGTTCGCTCATCTATCTTTGATAACGGTAGTGGGAAAACGGTTTTCAACTAGCAAAAGCACATATAGGCGGGACAATGGCATACGATACCATAGACCAGAATATCGTCGCATCGTGCCTGATTCAGTCACACACCGACGACTCGTTTTACAACCCTACGTTCAACTCTCACACAGGGTATGCGTATGACGGCAACTACTATTCGCTGGGGGTTTTGCAGCAAGGACACCAGCAGGCATCGTGGTTTACTGAGTACGGCACCAGTGGCAATGAGTTCCGTGGTAGCCAAGCGGCTTTCCCGGCTTACGGTCTCGTATTGCTCTCCCCGGTGTCGCTGGCGATCTTCAACCAAGCTGTGGCTGTCACGCAAGCTTCTCAGCTTCCCCTTTGGATGCAGTTTATTTTAGGGGATACAGCAGGCTCGTCAGGCGGGAGCTACGCGCTCACCGACAATTTTTACGGCGTTGGTCTCACCACGCCAGCGCTGCAAGGCTTCCTACCACAGAGCCTATGCTACGCGGACGGTGTGATCTCAGTCACCTATCTCCCTGACCCCGGCAACCAGCCGGACAACCTGACACACCCGATTTTGATTCCGCCGCAGACTGAACCTGTCAGCCCTTCGGCGCAGTCGAGCATGGTAGTCTCGATTGATTTTGTTCAAGACTCTGTTTATCTGGATGTGGCACTATGATGGACGACAAATCGCTTCTCGAATTATGCTTGAAAGTCTCCGGTGGGTTTGAATCCACCGGGGCCGCTTCTTACACTGACATCTCCGGCAACTTTGACGGCATGGGGATGTCGGCTGGCATCCTGCAATGGAACGCCGGACAAGGAACTCTTCAAACTCTCGTCGCCAACATCGGCAACGCAATGGGCTGGGCAAAAGCCAAGACGTTTTTCTCTTCTGACATCCAAGCCTTCTCCCAAACGAAGCCAGCGGACGGGATCGCGTGGTGCCTGCAACACTACATTGAGAACGGCACCAAGAACGTTGATCCCAGCGCGAAAGCGAGATGGGTGAACTTTCTTGGGCAGCCAGAATCAATCGAAGTCCAAGTCGCAACAGCATCCAACGGCGTGCTGGGCCATGCGAAGCGCGAAGTAGCGGCGTATTGCCCGGATTATACCGACCGGAGCCGCCCGTATGCTTTCTTCTTCGATTTGGTGACGCAGCAAGGCGGAATGACAGTTGGGCACCACACGGTGCCGCCTGTGCCGTCAGGACAGGTGCCAGCGATCATTGACGTGCTTGCGTTTGCGCAAGTGAATGATCCGAAGTGCTATGCCATCTGGCAAGCGAATTCACTGAACGATGATTTGGCGAGATTATTGCTGAGTTATGCGTACCAACGTGCGATGCTGGCGAACCCGCAGTTCCAGTGGGATACCTGCTCACGACGCGGCACGATTGCTTGTCGCGGCGGGATTGTTCACGAAGGGAAGATCGACTTCACTTCGATCTTGGATTAGCGTAGTTCTTTTCGAGATCGCGCAGTGAGATCAATACTGTCTCGATCAACCCTTTACCAAGCTTCGTGTCGTCGTTGATGAGTGCGATAATCGCCTTGCGGTTAAGCCCACTCTTCTCCAGCTTTTTGACCGCATCACTGATCGCGGTGATCGCTGTAGCGAGCACTTCCTTCTCAACCGGGGTTTCTTCGTCTTGGACAACCTTCGTCTTGAATGGGCTGGGAATGATGCCGTGCGCCGGACGCAGACAGGCGTAGCTGCCGTATTCATCGAAGCACGCGGCACACTCCACCTTGACCTTCTTGCCACAGTGATCTTCGACGGTGACCTGCCGTTTTTGTTTAGCGGTAGCCATTATGCGACATTCCCATCCGAAGATGCTTCTGGCGGAAGAGGACTCTGACCGCTAGGTGTAGCAGCCGCCGCCATCTTCTGAACTTGAGCGTCGTCAATGTGAGTTGCTTTCACGGTGACCGCTTCCCACAGCTTGGAGACAGCAAGCCCTTCTTCGGGGTGAATGCCGCTGCCAGCGTGCTTCTCGATCACGTGAACTAGGTACTCGTGCAAAACGTCGGGGAGTTGAATGACTTTCATACTCCCCTAATACTTCAATTTTGCGAAAGTACGGGAAGAACAGGCGTGTGCTGCGGCAAGTTCAATTCAGCAACCGACGTCGTGAACGGCACGACTGGCGGCTCCGGCTCCGGGTCTGGTGCGAGCAGGTCACAGACACGAGTAGTAGGCGGCACGCCAAGTTCAGTGGACACAATCTTGAGCCACGGACGCCAGTTCCCGGCGTACATGCGTGCGACCTGTACCAAGGTCATGTTTGGTTTGAAGTGGCGGGATTCTCCCGTTCCCATCTTCGTGATTAACGTCCGTAAGGCGTTCCATCCGGCGTCGTCATTGTTGAAAATGACGTGACCGCCTTTGCCTATGGCTTTTTGTCCCGGCAGTTTCTTTGCGGCGGGGATCGTCTTGAGATCGCCGGGGTTGTGATACCGTGTTGGAATAGCGTGTCGCTTACCGAAACCTTCGGCATGGGCGACGGCAGCGGCGAAAGTGTTCACCTTCTGCTTGTCCACGGTTTGTGCGCCGCCGAAAACAGGCAACAGCACAAGCGCTATGAGCAGCAACAGTTTAGTTCGCATTCTTTCCTCCGTGAGTATAGTCTACGGGTATTTTCGTCTTTTCGTCCATCCGTAAAAGATAGATTCGGTTGGACTTATATTTTGTTTTCCTCCCAAAAACAGTTCAGGGAGCACTTTGGTCTTGTGACCGCATGTTGCTCCCCGTATGTAAGAATACCACGAAGTCAGGATTTTCTCAATGAAATCCCCTAATTTATTTGGAATCTATGGTTTAGAGTGCCGTCAGGCGCGTCGGAATGTGCGGCTCATAAAGGAAAGCCATCTGCCCCGCCTGCGCGGGAATCGCTGGCGGTGACGGCGGCGGCACGGACGGCAATGGTAGCTCGATCACCTTGCCGATACAAACAACCCAGCCTGCGGTGCCGAGCGCGATGAGCGCGTTGTAATCTTGCGTCAAGCCCACGGCATAGTTCCCCGGCGCTCCAACCGGGAGAGCGTAAAGCAGACCACCCACCACGAACGGCTGACCAGTGAGCGGATCGTTTGCCGTTGGCACGGTGTAGATCGTCCCATATTCGAGGACAACTTCGGCGTTGGTTCCGGGGGCCGTGGGGCCGCTGACCGCCAGACCATCGGGGAACGGTGCGGCAATCTGTCCGAACGGGTCAAGCAGCAAAACGGAGCCGGAGTCCGGGGTCGAAGCGTAATCGGCGTGGGAGTACCCAACGGTAATCTGCGTGCTGCTTACCACGGTAATGTTACTGGCCGTAGTGCCGTTGAGGAACGTCGCTGATTCGAGACCGTCAAATGTCACGTTCTCGCCATTGACAAAGTGATGTCCGGCCGCTGTGAAAGTTACCGTCAGCACATTCGACGCGATGGCGATGTTAGCGATGGTTGCGATGAAGACATCAATCGGAGAGATGTTCCCACCGGACTGCACGCGGACGCGCACCGGGGTGAGAGCAGGAATATTCGCGCCAACCCAAGCCGGGAGCGGATTGCTCGCGGTGAACGGAAGCGCATCACCTTGATATGCCTGACTTGGCGTTGCTTGCCAAGCAAGGCCCGTGTCACTTGGATTGTCCAGTGACGGCGGGGAACCAGCGGGCGGCGTAGCCGTAAACTGTGTGCTCGATGCGGATGTCACCGTAACAGTTTGGTTGTTCAAGTAAGCTTCCTGAGTCCCCATCAATTCAACGTTGTCGCCAGCGGTGAATGTATTCGATGTCACCACTGTGAGCACACCACCGGAGATCGAAGTGCCGGAGATTTGTCCGGCTGACAACTGTGCAACGACGGATGCCGCCGTCGCCATTTGATTCATGATCTCCTGCTGAAACTCGTTCTGGAATTGCTGCAAACTAGCGTAGCTCACGTTTGTACGCAGCATTGCCATCTGTACTGGAAGCGTCTGGCTCTGCACATCTGGGCGTGCCAAGAATACAGTCGGATCGAAATCAACACCCGTCCATCCGCTGCCTGTTGGGGTCGCTGTGCTCGAATACGTGACCACAGGAGCAATCGGCAAAGAAAGTAACGGCGTGCCGGGTGTCCATGAGCGGTTGCGTGATGCTACGTCTTGTTGAAGCGCCGTGTAAGCCGCCGTGAAGCCTGATAGCGGGTCAACCGCACCGTCAAGAATCTCAACATAGGTGACGGTGAACTGAACTAAGTAAGGGTCTTGCACAAGCAAGCTTGACAGATTCGAAGCAAAGTCACGCCAGAATTGGCTGTAACGATCAACCATTGTCGCCTGTGCGAATTGATTGTATGTGAAACGATTGCCGAGCCGTGGCGACAAATAATTCGGGTCATTTTGAATGTTGATCGTAGCGAGGTCAATGACAGCCGTCAGCGTGTTCTTGATCGACGTCGGAAACACAATGGTCACAGGGAATTCTGCTGTGCCCTGCCCAAGGACGAGGCTGGTCTGCGTGCTCGAAACAGATGTCGGCTTGTAGTCAAGATCAGGGCCAGTCGGCCCGGACAAGTATGTTGTGTTCTGCGTCGTGTCCCACTGGCTGTTGCGCGAATACCCAAGAATCGAAGCTTCAATGTAGGACAACTGCCAGAGCAAAATGTTCAGGTCACTTTCACTCAATGACAAAAATGTTGTGACGAGCGGAAGTGTTGGGGCGTTGCTGTAAACCAAAGGGGCCGTAGCAACCGTCCAAGACTCAAGTAAGTCAGGCTCCGAGTTCACATTCTGCAAGTTGGCGATGTAAAGAGTGCCGTTATAAGTTACTACATCGTTGATCTGATAAGTCTGGGTGTTGCTCCAGATGCTCTGGTACAGCAGGTTGGACATACCCAACACGTTGTTCCACGGACACGGCGTTGCCGTCAAATAATCCACGGAAGGCTGAATATACTGCTGGTACACCACTTCGAAATTTGGAATCCATGCACCGCCGCGAGCTTGACGGTCTGCGTTGAGGTACAGCAACCATGCACTCAGCATGAACGGATCGAAATTGTTCTCAACGATGTCAGCGAGCGTGATGAAGTGAACAAACGCCTTTCGCTCTTGCGGATTACGCACGGCGTAATTCGGGTTTGCGTAGTCCGGCGCGGACGGCTCAATCGTGTTGTTTGTCAACTGCGGGCAGATGGCGATGATGTTGTTAATGAACACCGAAGCGGGCATTTGATAGTTGTCAATGATCGTGTGCGGATCAGGGACAGAACCAATCATGCTCGTGCTTGGGTTAAACGTAGGCCCGTAAACTGGCGGGGTGGTTTGTCCCTGCATCGTGCTGACAAACGTTGGATCAGTCAAGTTTTGTGTCGGCGGGGTGGATGTCCCGGCAAGCGGCGGAATGTACAGCGTGGTGCCGTCTGAACTTGTACCAAAGTTCAAGCCCGTGTAGGTGCTTACGCTCGTTGGCGACGAAGTTGCCGCCTGTGTCAAGTTGTTAGTCGGATTCAGTGTGCAATGGCTGAATTGGAACTGCTGATCGAACTGCGGGTTCGAAAGGGGAGCTACCGCTGCCATTACTGGCGTTGCAATAGAGCCAGTTGCGATTGACTGCGCGAGCGAACCAACAACTTTCGTGGTCTGGCTGAAATTGCTCAGTGTGAACTGTGCCAGTGGAGCGAAACCAAACCCGTTCCAGTTCCAGATTTGCTCCGGCAAGGACTGCGGGATTGATAGAAGCGCAGGCAGACCCCAGTTACAGATATTGTTCAACAGATTCGCCAAGGCGTTAAGGTTCGCCTGCAACATGTGAATCATGTTGGCTTCCATCTGAGCGAGCAGCGCGACGTTCTGTGTAATGGCGGCGACTAGTTGCTGAATCTCCGTCAAGAACTGATTTACGGTTTGTAAAATATTCTCAGAGTCAGCGATGTATTTTGGCACGCGTGGCGTATGTCCAAGCTGACCGTCCACGGCGAGCGAGTTCATGTGAGTCAACAGCTTGATGTGATAGAGAAGCTGTTGCTTCTTTTGCAAAAGCCAGTTGTTAGCGTCCCCGATGCTGGTTTCAAGGAATCGCCCCTGTTCCATCGCTTTGTGATAGTAAGTCTCGATGGTAGGGTCACCATACGGACTAAAGCGTTGCACCGCGCCCTGAACTTGGATGGGCCAAGTTAGTCCCGCTTGCAAATTGGATGGAACGTTTGGGAAGCTGCTCATCTTAGCACTTATAATCCTTTGGATACGAGTTCGGGTCAACACCAAGCTGTTTCGTCACGTTGTTCAACCATGCCGAAGAGTTGCCAGCGTAGGTCTGTGCAACCTGTGCCCATGTCTTGTTTGAGTACACGGTGCTTGTTCCGTTCACCATAGCCGCAACCTTGCCGTGCAGGGCTGTCCAACCTGCTTCCGCAGTCGGGAACGTGGTGATGTTCGAGCCGCCGTGATACTGTGATCCATATTCAGATGCGTAATCACTGATGTCTCCGGGGTTATTCAAATCGTAAGGCGCGGTGCCTGTACCGACGTTGTAACCTTCAGCCATGGCGATAGCGTGCGCGATATTCCAGTTGCAATCCCCTGTGGGCCACGTGCTAGGATCGTTCGTGATCTCCGCACCTGTGAGCGAGTGGTCACTGTTGTGGGATGTTGATCCCGGCGTAGACGGCATCGCTGGCGGCGGCGTGGATGTTGCGGCTGCTGCCGTGTTCGGCGTAACTTGTGGGTTAGTCCCCGCGTAGCCGCCTTGGTTGTGAACGATCTCTGGGCTTTCGTGCGTTGCCTGCGAGAGCGTAGAATCGACTGACTTCTGAGACGAGAAGACACGATCCGTTTTTGTCACATGACGCCACGTGGTGTTCTCCGTGATCCAGTCACCAGTCGAGTGATAGTGCAGGTTGCCTTGATGCGTTACGTCAATGTCCCCAATGATATTCAGCCGTATCGCCTTACCCTGCTTGTTCGGGCGGATTGTGATTTCAATGCCGCCATCCAGAGCGGCGGTGATGGAACGGCCCTGATTATCCAGACCGAGTGCGGCAACAATACCACCAGCTAAGTCCATCAAAAGGGATTGACCGGAGTCGGGGTTGGCTCCCACACGGAGCATGATGTCACGAACTGCATGAACATCCAAAGACAGACCGTGCGAATCCAGAGGAGATGACGGGTTTGTAGTGCTGACAACAGCCGGACCTGACCAAGCATACGGAGCGTATGTGTTGATCGGTGCGCCTACTGTGGTTAGATCACTTCCGGTTGACGGGCTAACTGTGTTCGCCGGGTGCGAAAAAGCATAAACAGAATCACCAGCGCCATAATCTGGGCGTCCGGGTGACTTTGAGTCTACACGATTCGTGTCGTTCACGCCCCATTGCTGTTTGCCGGGGCCGTCCATGTAACCGTTCATCAAATGACGACGCTTCGAGTGTGGGTCTCTCCCACCAAGGCGAAGGACAGTGCCGCCATCGAACGCCCCGCGCAGCGAGATGTTCTCCATGCCTGTTTTGTTGGTCAAGCATCCAGCATCGCCGAGCGTAGAAGTCGGAGTCCAATACTGGAGCGTTCTTGGTGCTAATTTGTCGTTCTGGCTTCTGATCTGAGTTTGAACAATACGTCCTGTTCCGGTTACGCTTGTTGGCGTTGGGTTCGTGCCCGTGGCACAGGCAGAGCCGCTACCGCTCGCTGCGGTGCGGGCTGCGTTCGGTTGTGATGTATCATCAGCGCCAAGGCGAAGCACGGTCTGCCCTAAAATGGCTGCGTCAAGAGCGTCCTCTTCATCACGGTTCTTGCCAATAACCAGTTTGGCGGAACCAACAAGGTGAGCTTCCAGCGAGCGACCAGCACCGTGCGGGTGTTCGTAGTTGCTCGTCGTCCAAAACTTCTGGATGTTCTCTTTCGGTAAGGTAGAGCCGATCTCCAGCGAAGTGAAGCCTTCCTTGGTCACGTCCAAGCGCGTTGTGTTCTGCTCGTAAGGGAAGCGGATTGCTAAGCAGGATGCCGCGAGCCGCGCTTCGGCGTGGTAAGGCCCATCCACAACTGGAACGTAAGCGGACTCAACGTCCGAGCCGAAACGTCCGAGACGTGTTTGTGTCGTCGGTGAAACGAAAAGCTGCGGCTTGAGCACGAAACCGTAAGTCGTGGTATCAAACAGGCTGTAACCAACAAGCGTGCCTTGCGCTTTCTCAAGGATGTAGCCACGGCGCTGCGGTGTGGTGCCTTCCTTCAGTGTTGGCCCAACCGCTTGCACGCGATCATCGTAAGGATCGTCCCATTGCTGGGTAATCATGAACGACTCGCTATCGAAAGCTACTTGTCCGCTGGGCGATGTGACAGTGGTGCTGCCCCATGCGCTGGCTGTGGTGCCGAGAATTGTGTCAAGCAGGCTGGTTTGCAGGACTTCATAAGGCACCGGATAATCAAGCGAGAATTCCTGTACGAGTTCGGTGTGCTCCGAGAACGGAATCACATCCGGCTTACCTGAAATATAGCGATCCGATGGTTGGGCCCCCGGCTGCAAGTAGACGATGTAGTCTGACGTGCCATCAGGAAGAATGACAGGAACCAATTGCTTCGCTCCGGGTCTGCTGACGGAACCTTGGTAAGCAACACCAGCGTCAGAGTATTGAACACGGCGTCCGGCGATCTGTGTCCACTGACGCCTATCAGAGTCGTTCTTGTCCCGGCTGTAATCGTTGCCTTGTCTATCCCAAGCGGTGTCAATCTTTTCAGTGAAACCGCCCGTGTAAGATGCCGTCTTTTGCCCCGGATAAGCCTTGCGATACGAGCCACGGTAGCGATCCGAGTAGCCCTGCACCTTGTCACCGGAAAGCACGCGGTTGGCAATGGTGTCCACACTGATGTAAAGCTGGGACTGAATCCAGCTTAGGATCATGACAATGCGATAGCCGTTGGCATAGGCAAAGTTGCACGCAAGGCCGATTGATCCCGGCTCCGGCATGTATTGCTCGTTGCCTTCCAGAGAAGCGTTGGCGGCGGGGAAGATCGTGATGTCCCGGTAGAGCAAGTTATCCTTGACATCTTGCACCGTCAGAACGCGGCGCTCGAAGTCCACGGACATCACTTCAACGACGAAAATTTCCGTAGAAAGGCGTGTGTTTGTCCTGTCAAACGGCGGCGTTGGATAGAATTTCGTGTTGTCTCTGACGGGTGCCATTACTCTTGTCCTGCTGGTGCGTTCGGGTTAGGTGTTATCGTGTTGAGCAGTTTCACGTTTTGTGCGGCCGGATTCTTTTGATTCAACACGATCACCTGCTCCTGCGCCGTTGGGATTGGGTTTACCACCCCACTGACTAATACGTTAACAAGCTGCTGAGTAGAGCTTTGTGTGGTTGTCAAAAGCGATTCGGCGTATTTGTTCTCCGGCTGCGGCTGATTCAGCAGGCTGTTGTCGGCGAATGAACCCGGCTGGCTTGGGTCGTAGTGCAACACAATGACAGTAAAGTCCGGCTGAACAATGGACGACTGATTTGTGAACGTCGTGTTTGTGTTAGCGCTGTTGCTCGTCTGAACTGGCGGTGCCGTCGCAATGCTCGAACCACCCACAAGCTGAATCTGCTCGTTGAGAGCCTGAATCAACTGCGTTGCCGAGTCCCCCGTAGCGCTTGGAGTGCCAAGTCCGGCGAACAAGAAAGCGTCCGTGTTCGCCAAGGTGACCAGATCATTCAAACTTTGCGGTGTCTGTGTGCCGTTTGCAGATGTAGTACCCTGCACCCAGCCTTGCTCTGTAAATTCCTTGAGCGCGGTGTTCAAGTCAATCCAGCGGCCCCAAGGGAACGGCGAGATAAGCTCGTAGCCTTTGTCATCTGTGTAAGGAAGAACAGAGCCAGAACCCGTGAAGCCCGCGACACCTGTGTTTCCGCAGAGCGCTTGGACGTACCAATAGTCGGCTGGGCGTTGGCTGGTGAAATACCCGCCCCCCGGTCCCGGCGACCAATAAGTTGTTCCGTTGACTACAATCGGGCTTGCTGCTGTCCCGGCGTTCTTATCACCGTCATTGGCAACCACGTAAGTTGCATACGGAGTGTTAAACATGTTGCCCTGCGTAGAGCCGATGTTCTGTGCTTGCGTGGTGTAAACCTTCAACTGTTGCGGGGACGGGCCGTACTTCGAGCCATCTGGGTTCACGCTAGGGCTAGGCATCAACTGCGCCACGCCGATTGGACTGGACGGATTCGTTTGGTTATTGCTTACAGCGCTTCCGCCCTGCGAGACATTTGAAGCCTGTGACTGCCAATACTCTGAGTTACTAGGTGCTTGCGCGGGGTCAGGCTGTGTTGGTTGCGGCGCGTTCTTTGTCCACGAAAACACAAGGTTCGGTGCCGACGTATACGCCGAATTTGACTTAGTGCTGCTACCTGTGCCGATTGTCTGCTGCGTGTTGATGAGTACGCGGCGACGGATGGAGTCACACGTAACCGTCATGGTTGCGGTGCCGCCCACGGTATAGTTACACGAGATCGACTTGATGTAGCAGTACATGTCCTTATGCGGGATGAAGACGGGGAACCCAATCTTCAGTTCTGGGCGCATCGGAATGGTAAACGTATAGGTTCTGTAGCCACGGTTAGCGCGAACGGTCTCTGCGGCGGCGTGGGCAAAAAGAGTAGCCTTGTCCGCTTCTGCAATCCACGGCACCTGATAAAGCGGTTCTTCGCGCAGACCGAACTTAGCGAGCTTCGGGATGTCAATGTACTCGCCAACCTGAGAAACAGGCACCGGGTACTGGTTGCCGAGTTCGCGGAGAATGTTACCGACAATCGTGGTGCGCGTTCTGCGAATAGCAGCTTGATCCTCTGTCTCTTGTTCCGTGAGAATTTCAGATAGATAAATCACAAACGGATTGTTTGTCGGATAAATCTGTGTCGCAGCATTAGTGAGACTGTTGGACGAGCTATTCAACGCTGTGCTTGTCATTGAAGACTGCGGGCCAAGGTTCACTACGTCTAGGTTGTAAATCGGCGGCTTAATGATGATCTTGCCGTCAATGTCCTGATATGCTTCGAAGTCCATCTTCCGCACAACTTCACGAATCACGTCCAGACGATTAACAATCACGTCATTGAACATGTCCAGTGCGGTAATGTTTCTGAACGGGTAGTATTTTTGAATCTGCGTGTAATACGTGCCGTAGTCCGTAGCAGTCTGTGACTCATTCTTCGTTGGGCGCTTTGCCAGCGCAGCGGGACGAAGCATCTTCCCCATGTTGCCGTAATTCGGATCGCGATCCAGTGGTAGCTCATCCCCAAGGTTGTCCTTGTTCGGGCCGTAGATATGAACGTCCTTCACCATGTTGGTCAGGATCGCCTGCCACTTAGTGATGTAGCCACGGGTGACAGAATCGTAGAACGCACTCGTGTTGTTCTGCCCCGGCAGTAGCGTATCGTTGTTGAGCGAGCCAAACTGGAAGCCGTCAGAGCGCAAGCCTTCAGTGAACAAAGCGGACAAAATAGAGAAGCAGTCACCTGTTCCCAAGATAGACTGGAAGATAGTCTGGCGTGAGCCGCTGTGCGTCACGTTGTTAGCAGACGGGTGGATGTTGATCTGCATCTTCTCCAGCATGTACAGAGCGCCTTGACACTGCAAAGAGATTTCCAGCGTCTTACCGTTATCGTTGTAACTGATGTGTGAAGACACACCTTTGAACACGCGGCGGTAGACAGTATCCCCGGTGCTCGCCATGTTGTACGACTTCGCGTAAACCTGCACCTGTGCCATCGTTTGAAGTAGGTTGTTTCCCCCCGGCATCTGGTAAAGATACTTTTGGTAATTTGGCACCTGCAAGCCGATTGAGCAATTTGGCACCATCGCATCGACGTCGTAAGTGGCGCTGAAGGTCGTTACATGCTCGTTGAAATTGACCAAAGTGAACTTCTGCCCTGTGTTTGGTGGGTTGAGAAAGACGTTCGTTAAGTAAGGCAACCCATCTATGAACACAACGATGTCCGGCGCGGTCTTGATGATCTCGCGCTCTTGCACCGTCTGCGAAATTCCACTGCGGATCGTGTTGGTGTACGAAAGCTGTGGCAGGGGTGAGTTCGTGTTATTCGCGTTTGCTGCCATTAGACGAGTGTCCCATTCCAGAAGCTAGAGTTTGTCGTTGAGTACGGGCTGAGCACATTTTGCATCGGCACCGAGTCATTCGCCGTAGGATCAACCTGCGGTAAAGTGTTACTCGCCTGTGCGGAAGCCACGGCTGGCGCGGTCGGTGTAGGCGTCGGTTCAGGGATCAAAGTATTGATCTCTGACGTGGTAGTTGGCACGTCCGGTGTATAAGCTGTAGCGGTCGCGGAAGAATACCCTTGTGTGTTCTGTTGAACCTGAATCGCCGTGTTCTTCCATGCTCCGTAGTCATGCCCGCGCAGTACATCGTTGTGAATCGTATCCTGATACGGCGAACCGCTGCGGAAGCGCTCTTTCCAAGCGACGAAGCTGATGTTGAACGACATCAAAAATGGTTCATCGGCGTTTTGTGAGACCGTCAAACTATCAAACATCCCCTGCCAGATAAAGTTACCGACAATAAGCTGCACGTCCGCGTGCATTTTGATGATGCGGCGCGTAAAGTCCCCGCCGCCAGAGAAACCGACACCGTTAGACGCCAGCGGCCCCTCACCCGCCTGTTCACCTTCAAACCAATACCCATTGTTCTCGAACACAGCCACTAATTGTTCAAGGTTACGATAGGATATGGTGTAAGGCTGGTATTGGTCGGTAGTGCCAAGGGCAAAATACTGTCCCGGCGTCTTCCCGGTCAATGTCACCATGAAAGCATCTTCACCCCACACACCAATCTGCCATCCGCCACGAGCCATCGCTTGACCGTCAAGAGTCTGGCGGTTGATCTGCACCTGCGCCGGGTTAATCAAGAAGCGATAGACAGCGGGATTGCCGTCCGGCTGTCCGTTCCCACCTAGACCACGGTTGTACAGGCGCACAAGGACATAATCTACGAACGGCTCCAGTGCTGCCGTTGTGTTGAAGTCATCTGTCTCTACGATGTTTCCGTTGAACGGCGGCTGCTGACCAGAGAGAAAATAAGAGCGGGTAAACTCACCGTTTACGTCGTATGGGCTGACGGGGGCCGGAATGATGCGCTTCTCCCCACGCATGGGAAGCTGGTTCGGCGAGATGTTCGGGTTTGTACCCGCATCTGGTCTTACATCACTCAGGTTGTCGTTATAGTCAGCCATAAATTACCTTAGACAGAATAAGTCTCGTTCGTGTAAATCTGATTTGGCAGTTGGTTCGGCTGCGGCGCTGAACTCGTATCTTGGTTCGACTGCGTGACGGAGAAATTCGGGAAATACAGTGCTGTGTAAGTGCGCTCCACCTGAAAAGTAAAATTGAACTTCCACTGGAACGGAGACTCCGCGTCCTGTGTCCAACTCAAGGTCTTGAAGTAGCCAAGAAAAACATTGTTTCTGTAACGCATGGACACATAGCCGCGAGTCATCACGTCATTGTTGCGCGAATGCTGCTGGAAACTGCTCGCACCCGTCTTTGGCGACCAAGCGTTGACGCCTTGCTGTTCCTGACCATCGAAGTAGCCCTGCCAGCCGGGGGTGTTGAACCAAACATTGCCATTCATCTGAAACAGCTTCAACAGTTCAACGAATGCGTCTTGCGCAGCAACTCGAAAAGCATCAGCGGGGTCTTGCTCCGCTACGGAGTTGATGATGTTGTCTGATAGCGTCGGGGAGCCGGATGCCGAGTTGGTGAAAACCTGCCCGGTAGAGAATGCCGTGTTGGTTGCGCTGGACGTAGGGACTACGCTGTTGCCTCCGGCGCTGACCACTCCTGTCGTTGATACACCTGCTTGATCCGAGTAGTTTGACTTGAATGATTGACTGAATCCGTTCGTGACGAGTTGACGGACATCATCGGTCACGTTAGCGACACTGAAAAAGTCCGTGATACCAAATTGGTTCATGAAAACGCCAGTGGAACCCGTGCCGCTGATTAAATCGGGCTGCATTCCCCAGAGAGTAATGTGCATCCCTGTGCGCGAAGGCGTGCGGTTGTACACGTGTTTGCTGGTGATTTCAAACGTTGTCATCGACGTGTTCAACTGAATCTCAACTGGCTGTCCGTTGGAATTCATGATTAAACTATTGGGGTTGCTCCTGTCGAGATAAACAGTGAACGCCACGGGTTGAACGCTGTTGCGGACGCGGGAGTTTCCCGTCACCAGTCCTTGATCCTGATACCAAGGTGTGTTATTCAACGAAGGGTCGTCAACGAAAGTTGACGGGTCCATTGCGTTCGCGAGTTCCGCCAAATTCTGTGCCCCTTGTTCGGGCGTGTAGCCGCTGCCGTAGTTTATTCCGTGTGTAGTCGGTGCGATGATATTTCCCGTTTCAGTTCCGGCTGCTGTTGGGTCTGCCACAACCTGATTACGTATCGCATACAAGCCGGATACAGCACTGCTGCCTGCCTTTGCCGCAATCGTGCTTACGTTGTATACAAAATTCTGCACAATCGGGAGGGGCGGCACGCCGTTGAACGATTGAACCGTAGCAACTGAAGTCACATACGCCGCCAATGCCAATGCGTAATTTCCGAAGAATGCCGCGAGCAATTGACTCAAGTACATCACACCAGCTTGAATGTTCTGGTTTTCGTTCGAAGCGTCAAGGCCCAAAGAACTCGCCAAAGACAGGCTCACACCCATCACACCCACGCCGTAGTTAGTAACAAGTAGGTTGTTGTTTGAGTTGAACTGGTTCCCACCAGATATAATCTGAGCCACGGCGCACGCGGTCAGACCATCAAAGCTATACTGTGAAGCATAACTCATGATCTGCTGCTGAATCGCTGGGGCTAAGTTGAGATAAGAATTGCTCATCTATGTCCCCCGCCTGTTGGCATCGAACCAGCGGTCGCATTCTTTGCCGCTTCTTGAGATGCAGTGCCTACACTCTGATCGTTGTTGTTAAGCAACTGGTTCACATCCGCGCTGAAGTAGTAGTTGTTAATTGCCTGTTTCGCTTCCGCCGCAGCCGCTAATGGCGGAACAGCCAGCTTTGCCAAGAACTTAGTGGCGTTCCAGAGTGGGCTGCCGCCCGTAACATCATCAGCGGCTTTTGGTGCTTGAACGTCCTTACCGCTGTGAATCGCGTTGAGTGTTTCCACTACGTTCTTTTCTTGGTCTGGCGACAAGAACGAGCCGCCCTGATCCTGCACCCCCTGTAAGTACGAGAGCGTTGCTTGGTTCTGCTTGTACGCGGCGAGTTGTGTATCGAACTGCTTCTGATCCGCATCCGAGAGCTTCCCGGTTTTGGCATCACGGCGATCTCTAATATCTTGCAAGTCCTGATACATCTTCTCGCCCTTCTTACTCACATCAGCGATGGCGTCAGGGACTTTCGCCATGATCTTATCCCGTTGCTCCTGCGTATCAGTGAAGCCAACATTTCCCCCCAGAACTTTTGCGATGTATTCCACACCGTGAACCAGTTCCGTCATCCATGGAGCAAAGACGTTCTTAATCATCTCAGCCGGAGTCTGCGTGCGGATGCCGATGCCCCGCGCTTGATTGAGTTGCTGTGCAAGCTGGTCGTCACCGATCTTGTTCTGCTCCGCGAGACGCCCAAGCATCTTGTTCATGATGTCCGGGGATTCTTCGATGGTATCGGTGTTGTCCGCGATCTGCTTGGCGATAGCCTGCTGGTCTTTGTCTGAGTCATAGATGTTGTTGAAGGCTTCGTCCATACCCATACCTTGATCCTTCAACTGACGTGCCATGCCGCGCATGTTCGGGTTGGCCCACATCATCTTGAACAACTCTTTGTAATCACGGCGTTTATCGGTCAGGTTTGTCTCTTTCCCTGCGGCTGCGATCTGAGACGCGGCGATACGGGAAGAGATGTCAGCCATTTGACCGAAGACCTGTTCTTTGTTCAGACCGAGCATCTGACCGAGCATTTCAGCTTGGATACCAGCCTGCATTGAAACTTTTCCGGTGTAGAGATTGTGCAGACCACCGGAGCTTCCTGCCGCTTTTTCCAAAATGGCTTGCAGGTCAGAAATCTGCTGTGCAGTATCCGCACCGTAAACTAGCTTGCCTGTGGCGCGTTCCCCGGCCCCGCCCGCCACGCCTGCAACCTTTCTGATTTGATCCTTGATCTTAATGAGCGCTTCGTTCGCTTGCTTCTGCTTTTCCGGTTCAAGCGTTCCCGTCGCTGCCAGCGCGTTCGAAATCATTCTCTGCGCCTCCGCGACATCTTCCTGTCTGCCACTAGCCGCTAACTTCTGCACCTTACCCATGTCAATGTCATTGATGGCCCCGGCGTTCTTTGCGTTGAGCAGGTAGTCGTTCAAAGTGTTTGACTCAGCCTGCCTGAGTGCATCGAGGTTGCCTTTGCTCTTGATGCTTTCCGTGAAGATCGCAGTTGCGATGTTGCTTACACTTGTCTTAGGTGCGGTGTTAGTCAAGAACTCCATCGTGTCCTTGAGCGTTTCAGCGCTGATCGAACCATCGCGGCTAAGGTCGCGCATCAAGGTGCTCGTCTGCTCCAGTGACTTATTCATGCGGTCGAAATGACTGTTAACGTCGTCAATGATTTGCAGGTACTTTGTTGTGGAGATACCAGCGGCGGCTGTATCTTTGTTCAGCCGAACCATGAACTCTTCGGTTGACGCCGTTGTCTCGCGGTATTGGTCAAGCATCTTGATGAGGTTGGCAACACCTTCTTGGTCAGTAAGTCCAGCTACGCGACTCACACCCATAACAACGCGCTGCATCTCACCGAGAGCGCCCTTCATAAACTCACCACCAAGTGCTCCGGGTCTCTGATTCGCTAAGTCTGTAGCGCCGGGGGCGTTGGCCGCCATGACCATGCCGCCTACACCGCGTCCCGCGTTTGCAAGACCTCCGGCGAGTTCCATGTTTCTCTGAAAAGTTACACCAAGACCCAAGCCTTGACCGACGAGTCCGGGGTTAAGCACATTACGGGCGGCCATGAACGCCGAACCAGCGCCGACTCCGGGTTGTGTGAATAGCCCGCCTTTGCCTAGATTTCGTTCAATGTCTTTATTCTGCTGAACGTAAGTCTCGAACAAGTCGGCTAACGCCGTAACCGCAGCGATCAAAATCTCCAGTGGGACGATGATCTCAGGTGCCATTGCTGTCAATTCCATAATTCCGGTCTCCAGCATTTCCACAGCACCACCTAGCGCACCGCCGCCGCCAGCCGTCATCGCCGCTTTATACGCGGCCCCCACACCACCGCCCGCCGCTTCGCCACCTGCTGCTTCGCCAGCAACAAAGTCACCAAACATCTTGGTGCCCTGCGCCCTTTTACCAAACAAACGCTGCGCCAAAACTTGAACGCCCTCGCCTTTTGCCCTGCCGCCCTCAACCCAGTCAGGGTTCTCTATCGCCATCTTTGCAACTTCCTTCGCACGTCTGTCCGTCATGTACCTGTGCTGAGCTTCTGTGCGAGTGGCGCGGGATTCTGTCGCCTTGTCTTTCAGTTCTTGCACTTGGCGATACCGCTGATCGACCTTGTATTGCAAACCTTTTCCGATGCCGAGACCACCGAGCATTCCCACTGCACCACGAATAGCTGCGGCACGCGGGCCAATATCCTTCAACGCCTTCGAAAGGGCACCGACATTCTCAGTAGCATCTTCAACCACTTGAGCCAACTTACTCATCTCATCGTTGTTCAGTGTGGCTGTCTTACCAATCTCTTTCATGAGCGCTTCAACTTTGGTAAGTTTGCTTTGCAGGGCAGTAGTAGCCGTGACGTTACCTTGTGCGCTCTTCATAACGTCTTTGTAAGTATCGGCGAGTTCCTTCAACATCTTTTGAGCCTTAGTAGACTCACGGAACTCTTTATCCATCATGCTACCCTTTTTCCTGTAGAGTTCGTTCATGCGCTTGATGTTCTTCTCAAGGCTGTCAGACATCTTGATATGGTCGCGCAACTTCATGTTGCCCATCTGGATGTTTTCGGCAACAGTCTCCGTACTCTCCTCGATCTCGCCGTAAAGCTTCACGAGGAAAGTTACCGCCTGAGTCAACGTGTTGATGGACGCGGTTAGTTTGTCGGTATTGTCAGGCGGGCCTTGTGGACCACCGGGAGTTCCCGGCCCGCCCGGACCCATTGGATTACCTGCTGCCATTTATTAGTTCCCTTGTTCCACGGGTTGCTCTTCTGGGACACCCGTGGCTGTGTCATACAACTTAGAAACCTGCTCTTCGAGAATGACCTTGCTGGCTTCTTCCATCTGCTTGCGTGCTCGCTCGAACAGACGGGCTTCCACTTCAGTCATAATCGCGCTGCTTGGGAATTGTTCTTTCAACTTGTCTTCGATGTTCTGAGAGTGGTTCATAACCACTTTCCATAAAACTTCAACAAGCTCCTGCCCCCAGCCCATGAGAATGTTGCGGAGCACTACTTGAATATCGCGTAGCGACTTTGCCGGGTCGGTAGGGTCTGGGATGTAACGCTTGTCACCGTCCAGATCGCGGATGCTGATCCCGTCGATCCAAGAAATCGAGCGCGAGATCAGTTCAACTTTCACTCGTTTGATCCAAAGATAACCCTTGAATTCGTCCGCCGCTTGAACCGCGAGCATTTCGTCCGTGGTGGGAATGTTGCTGATCTTCAGACGAAGGTCTTTACCCTTGCAGCGAACGGTCAGGATTTCTTCGAACTCTTCGATGCCGAAGCCTTTAAGTCCGGCGATTACATCTTCCAGAGACTTCGGCGCGGCGGTTTGGGGGGACGCCGGGGCGATCTCATTCAGTTCTTGCTTTGCTGCTTCAACGTTGTCCATGCGAGTCCTTCTGTAAAGTAGATTTGCAGCCTGAAAAGCCGAAATCGTTGATTCTTAATACCGAATTCGGGGAAAAAGGGCTGTATCTTATGTGTTTTCAAAGGGTTAAAAGTGGATAAAAGTGCCTGTTTTGGCGTATACTAGAACTGGAGGGGCACATGAAATCCTTTGGACACCTTTTCGAGAGCATCGGACGGTTCCTGATCTGGAATATCGTTCTGCTGATCGCGGCTTTCATCGGGCCCGTTCTCTTTTTGTTCGTTCCCTTCATCCTGATTGCGGTTGACCCCCACGGCAGTTTCTATAACCTGTCCGTGTTCTTCAAGCTGCTTGGCCCCTTAACCTGCGCTTGCTGGACGCTGATCGCTCTTTTACACCGCCGCTACAAACGGATCACGGCGGACGGCACGATCTACCGCGTCAGCATCGGCGGCATGGTCGCCGGAACCGGATACATGCTGCTTGGCTTCTTCGGCTCCATCATCACCGAAGTTGTCTTTTCGCTGATGTTCAACGTCCCGAACGGTCATCCCTTCGGCTTAGTGCTTTACTTCGCCGGATTGATAGTTGCGGCTTTCTTCCCGCTCGTAATCGTTTACCTGACGCGCACCAAGAAGGTGATACCGCCTGAGACTGATCCCTACGTCCTGCACTGTCAGTCCTGTCCGGTGTGCAAGCGCAAGAAAGGTCATTGCGAAGAAGGCTACAGGCTGATGTTCGCCAGCACGCATGACGCGGACGGCAATGTCAGACCGGAGTATGCCGCCACGTGCAATACGCCGAAGCTGATATTCCACATCCAGCCGAACGGCGTAGCGCAGCTTGTCTAACGGTATTTGCTAATCTTCTCGATCTGCAAGTCCGTTGAGTCCTTCTCATACGTTTCACGGCGCGTCACCGCTCCCGGCATCTTCCCGGCTCTCAACGCGGCTTGACGCGCCTTAACCTGTGCGTCCGTAAGCACTTCGGTGCGTTCCGCGCTAATTCCCGGCCCTTCCACGCCGCGCTTCTTCCGCGCTTCTTCGATTGCTTTCTTCTTCGCTTCTGCTTCGGCAACCATCTGCTTCTGCCATGCGTCCATCAGGCGCTCGTGCTTATCCCCTTCCATCATGCCCTTCATCTCACGAATCAAGTCATCGACCGTATCGCCGGGGTGACCCCAGCCGTCGTTCTTATCCACGGCGCGAGGCACGCGCACAACCTGTTCCCACATGTGGTTAGAGTTCGTTTCCAACTGACGCGAGATGTTCTTCAACTCGTGCGCGATAGGGTCAGCCCCTTTGCCCGCCCATGGACGAACAATGAACAAAGAATTGAAGTTGTCTTCCAGCCGTTTCTTAGCTTGCTCCCGGTAGTTGCAGAGCGTTGCCCACAGGCGCGAATGGTCAGGCGGGGCCATGATGGTCATCTTCTTGCCGTCCGGCATGGTGACTACCTTATGATCGAACGATGTAAGGTCTTCTCCCTTGCCATACCAGAGAGCTTCCGACGATGACGTAGTGACGTATGCCGCAAGGTACGGGTACAATGAAAGATCGTAGTTGCTCATCTGCTTGATAACTTCCACGATGCTGCGAATTTCAAGCCCCTGCATCGCCTCGATCTCTTCTTTGGTAAACGTGGTAGCGTGCAAGATTGTCATCGCCACGTAATCGTTGGGGTCTCTCACCCAGCGCCGCATGATCTTTCGTTCCGCCGAATGAATCCCACGCACCCAGCCAATTTGTTTACCATCACACATCAACGGGCGGATACGAGCGCCAATCTCAATGAGTTCTTCGCAGTTTTCACTGATCTCCTGCTTGATGCGCTCAACATCTTCGGCCGGGGCGAGTTGAGTTTGCCCATCGCTGATCCGGCGCATGATGTCCATGCCGAGAGATGCTTCTTTGCCTTTGGTAAATTTAGTCATTGTTCATCTTCGGCTTTGGCGCTGGAACATCCGGGCTGGCTTTAGTCAACCCACGGCCCTTGGATTTCTTCAACATTTGCAATTCAATTTCGCGCTGTTCATCCAGCTCTTTGCGTCCGAATTTCGTTTCCAGTTCTTGCTCCACACGATCCATGATCCGCTCGCGTTGCTCTTCCTGCTCTTCAAACTTCCGCACCAGCCTGTTAGGTTCCGGCGCTTGGTAAAGCCCAACAGTATTGAACATGCGTGGGGTTTGAAGCGCGTCCATGTACAGGATGTAGACGCGGTGGATAACGGACATGGGTATAGCCTTGAACACTTTTAAGGCTTCTTCTGGGGATGCAACCTTCAAGCCGGAGACCTCCGTTAAGCCATAGGCCAACTGCACACGGCGACGATCTTCGTTCGGCGGGTACTTGATGCCGAACTCTTCGCGCCATGACAGACGGTGGAAGCAAAACACGAAGTTGAGCAGCTTGATTTCGAATGTGTCCATGCAATTTTGAGACGCGTAGACCGGACACAGGGATTTACTGTCGGGTTCGTCCTGATGGGTAAATACCTAGAAAATGGCACAAGCTTGGTATTAGAACTGTTGTTGTACCGTCTCCGGTAGCTCCGTGAGATTGTGGCGGGGACTCCAGTGACCCTCAAGCTGAGAGTCCCGCGCCAACTTTGGGGGAATCTTTGGCTTCTGACATTTCGCAACTCAACACCATCAAACTTGGAATCTCCCTGCTATTCAAGCCGGGACAACTCGTTGAGTTTCGTATCAAGAACACCGAAGGTTACTGGAAGGGCCTCTACTTCTCCGACCACGAGCAGCTTGCCCAAACAGTTGAACGGCTCGATGCCGATCCCCGCGTGGTCAGTCTCTATTACGTCATCAACCCTGTCAAGCCAAACTTCGTAAGGGAACGGCAGAAGGCGGGAGACTCCGTAGTTGAAAATCCAAACGCTGAGCAGGTTGAAGAAATTCTCTCCGGCCCGTCACGTGAGTTGACGAAAAACGAAGACATCGACACATTGCAGTGGTTGTTCATCGACATTGACACTACGCGATCCCCTGAGCTTGCTGGCGACCCGGAACGCAAAAAAGAGTTTGACGCGGTTCAGCACGAATGCTCCACGGACGCGGAGAAGGCCGCAACCAAGGTTGTAGCCACAAACATTCTACAAGACCTTGATGCACGGGGTTGGCCTCAGCCACTTCTCGGTGACTCAGGCAATGGCTTCCATATTTTATGCAAGCTCAACATGGGAAACAACCAGCATAACATTCACATGCTGGTGGACTGCCTGAAAGCTCTTGCGGCAAAACACAACTGCGCCGTTGCAGATATTGACTGCGCTGTATTCAACGCGTCACGTCTTACTCGTGCCTACGGGACCACAACGCGCAAAGGCACCAATACGCCGGAGCGCCCGTTCCGTAGAAACCGTCTGCTTCCGCCAAAAGCACCGATCCTTGCGGTAACGCTCGATCAGATTCTTCAGCTTGGTAGTGCCGTCCCGGTCACCAACCGCCGTTCGGACGATGTTCCAGAGTTGGTAGAAGGGTTTGATCCGAACGACTGGATTGAATGGTACGAGAACCAAGGTGCGTTCGCTACTGATGGCACGCGTGAAACCAATGGCATGACCATTGTTGTCACGGACACGTGCTTGGTCGCCGGACACAAGCACACTGGTTCGTCTCTTTCCGGCTTCGTTATTGGTGACACCTTCGGGTATCACTGCTTCTCGGATGACTGCGAGGGCAGCACCATCGGCACCATCTTCAAGATTCTCCGCGAAGCTGTTGACGAAAAGGGTAATCCGCTATACAAGCCTTATCCTTACCCGGTCTTCGTGGATGAAGGACTTGATGCAGTTGCAGAGTTTGCGGAAGAAGCGAAAGATGCAGAAGCTCGTATCGAAGCTGGCATCACAGCAGAGATTGAAGAAGAGCTAACGGTGAAGGCAGAGCCGGAACCCGGCGAAGAACCTACACCTGACTCCCGCAAGCCGGATGATGCGGATAAATTCTGCGACGAACGAACGCATGATCTGCTTGCGATTATGCTGCATCACCCGGAAGACACGTATATCGACGGATTCATTCACTACAAGAAGCGGATCAAAGACAAGCTAGGGATGAACAATCCGCCGTCAAAGCGGAAGCCGCCACGTGGAGAAGTGAGCGAAGTCACAATCAGTGTTCCGTTTGGTCCAACTTTGATGACACTCATCAAGTACGTAGACGCGCACAAAAAGCTGCCGGACAAGGAAGCGCTCAAGAATTTCATTCTCATCAATGACGATCTGAAAAAGGACAAAGTTCTCAGTCAGTTCAAAGATGAGATGGTCAAGTATATTGACAGCTTGACGGAGCAGCCAGCGAGCAAGTTTGATGAGACCGCCACGCAGTTGCTTAAAGTCTTGGATGTGCGCTTCGAGATTCGTGCGCTCCGTGCTGCAATCCCGATCCTCAAAGAAGATTGGAACATTCAAGAGTTTCGTTCCGCGCTCCGACGCAACCAGAACAAGAGCACAGCGCAGGATTCGAACTTCAGTCAAGGCGCTTGGCAGGAGAAGACAGAAGAAATTTACGACCGCTTCGCACGCAAGCTGAGTGGTGTGGACGACTCACGTAAGTTCAAGACATTCTTCCCGACGATTGACAACTCCGGCGCGAACATCGGATTGGACGGCAGTCGCTACATCTGCTTCTGCGGCCCATCCAACAACCGTAAAACAACGGCAGTTATGTCATTGGGGTTGAATTACGCTATTCAAGGCAAGAACGGAATCTTCTTCGCCGGAGAACACCAAGTAGACAAAGTTCTCGACAAGTTGACATTACAGCTTTCCCACTTCTACCGGGAAGACCCAGAGATTGGCCCAATTCCCGGCTCACATGCGTGGGATGGGCTGACTGTCACGGCAACCGAAGAAGACCTTGCAAAGATCAAGACGCTGTTGCTGAAGCTTAAAGCGGGGGAGATCGTCCCCGGTTACCTTGAGCCGCAGAACATCGGTGTAATCGCTGGTGGTGAAGAGAATAAAATTGAAGCTCTGCTGGCATACGCGGAATCAACGTATGCAAAGTATCAATGGGACTTCATTATCATTGATCCGGTTGACAGCATTATGCCTTCTGTTGATGCACATGGTAGGGCGCTGACCTACGATCTTCGAGCGGAAGCGATTGAAAGACTGTTCCAGTTTAGCCGTCATGCGTTCGGGGGAAAGGGTTGCATGGTGATTATCACTGCGCAGTTCGGCTCCAGTGCTGTCCGCGACATCCAAAAGATTCAGGAAAAGAACGGCGGCGTGGAACGCTTTGACGATGAGATTGAAAGCATTCTGCGGCGAGATGGCAACATTCACTCGTTGACTACGATCATTGAAAAATGTGACTTGTGCATCGGCGTTGCTACTCTCACCAAGAACGGCAATGATGGTCTCATGGTTCGTGGACGAGACCGTAACGCTGGACGTGAGTGGGTTCTGGAGTTCAGCGTTGACCCGGACTCAAACTACATGACGGAAAAGAAGCGTCCCTTCGCGGTTGTGAGTGCGGAAGACGCATGTGAGAAATCTATGGCAGCATCATTCGACGAGGAGCTATGAGCGATCAAGGCTTCTTAAAACTACGCAACGGCATCCTTGAGCACGTGGAAGAAGGACGATTCTGCCTGCGCACTTATGGACTGTTTGCATACCTACTTCAGCGCCGCCGTTGGGCATCTGGTGTGTGCTTCACCAATTCACACAGTATCGCTACCGCGTTCGGCGAAAATGTGACCACTGTGCAGAACGACATGCGAATTTTACGCGAAGAAGGTTACATACAATATCCGAAAGGAAAAGGCAGGAAAGGGAATTACCCTGTTCTAATTATCAACGATCAACCAACTGACGGTGTGCTGAAGGGATACCGCCTATGTGGTTTCGTTGATGAGACTTACGAGCGGGTCCACTATGAGTCCCTAAACAGACGCCACACTGACGCTGTGCTCAGGCTGTGGGGACACCGTGCTGACGTTGTGCTGACGCAGTGCTCAGACTGTGCGCTGGCTGTGCCTTTACTAGATATAAGACAGTCAAGATTGTTAAATAGTGAAGACGGTGAAAATGAAATAGGGGAGACGGGAGGGGCACAAACCGCCCCGGAACCTACGGACACAAAAGCTAAGAAGGCGGGTATTTAATTCCAATGGCCCGATTACTAAAACCGTTCAAGCTCCGCTACATCTCAGATGACGAATGGAACAACTACTCTGACGACCAGCGCGAGAAATTGATTCAAGGAATTCAAACTGCTCCAACACGCAAGGCGACCGATGGCGCGGCAGCGCCGCAGCCCGCACTCGGCGTGATGAATCCAAACGCGTCTACGACCGTCCTTTCCGATCTCCGCAACTGGGCGGATGATGTTGATGGTATCCCTGCGGAGCGTATTCGGAATTGCGTCATCTTTCAGCTTGATGTCAAGAAAGACAAGTTCTACCAGATGAACCTGACGGAAGGGTACATCCGACGCAAGGCGCGGAAACTTCACGAAGACACGCCCCCCAACTGGCAACCACCGGAGAAGAACCCGCTCATCACTGAAAAGAAAATTGATGCTGAAACCACGATCACCATCATCACGCGTGAGAATCTGACGGAAGAAGAAAGGATTCTTGTGCGCAACCGATGTGGTGTCACATCATACACGATCCCTTTCCTTGCAAAAAAGAGTTGTCCACGGTGTCATGGTCGTGGCCAATACAACATCGCTATGTTCCCCGGTCACCCACTTTATGGAAGAGCCGAAGCAACAGTTTCTCCGTGCGAATGTGTGCTTGAGTGATTCTCCATCATTATTGAAGATTTTCGTTTTCCCCAAATTTCATGCGGTGCGGAAAGCCCATCAACACAGCGAAAATTTCTTTGGACGATTTTTCGCTAGTGAAATTTTTTCGCCAATCTCCGTCCCTTAGTTATCGTCCTGAGTATTACCAAACATAGATTACATTCGAGAAAGAGTCATCATGGTTAGCAAGGCTTCCAATATTTCCCCGTATCAAGAATTCATCCACAAATCACGCTACGCCCGCTGGGATTACGAGAAACAACGCAGAGAAAATTGGGATGAGACAGTCCACCGCTACGTTGAATTTTTCACACCGCGAATTCCAAAAGCCTGCCGAGAAGAAGTCTCCATCGAACTTGAAAAAGCTATTCTAAACATGGACGTTATGCCGTCCATGCGCAGCATGAGCACCGCTGGTCCGGCGCTTGAGAAGGACAACGCCGCTGGCTACAACTGCTCCTACATCGCGGTTGATGACTCACGGGCATTTGACGAAGCGATGTACCTTTCGATGTGCGGCACAGGTGTGGGTTTTTCCGTCGAACGCCAGTACGTGAACCAGCTTCCCGTCATCGCGGAAAATTTTTATCCCGTCGAAACGTGCATCAAAGTAAGGGATTCCAAGATCGGTTGGTCGAACGCTTTTCGACAGTTGATCTCTCTTTTGTATTCCGGTTCGATCCCCACATGGGATTTGAGTGCGGTGCGCCCAGCAGGTGCCGTGCTCAAGACAATGGGTGGACGCGCATCCGGCCCCGATCCGCTCGACAAGCTTTTCAAGTTCACCGTAGCAACCTTCCAGAAAGCCGCAGGACGTAAACTCAACTCACTCGAATGCCATGACCTGATGTGCATGGTTGCTGACATCGTTGTGGTGGGTGGTGTGCGCCGGAGTGCTATGCTTTCGTTGTCGAACTTATCGGACGAACGTATGCGCAACGCGAAGAACGGACAATGGTGGAACGAGTTTAATCATCGCCGTCTCGCGAACAACTCTGTAGCCTACACTGAGAAACCAGACCCGGAGATTTTCATCCGGGAATTTTTGACTTTGATCGAGTCGAAGTCTGGTGAACGCGGCATCTTCAATCGTATCGCCGCGACCAATGCCGCCAAGAAGACAGGGCGCAGGAAGTGGGAAGGAATTGATTTTGGCTGTAATCCTTGCGCGGAGATCAATCTACGCTCTAAAGGCTTCTGTAACCTCTCAGAAGTGATTGTACGACCGCATGACACCAAGGCTACGATCAAACGCAAGGTACGCATCGCTACAATTATCGGGTGTCTCCAATCCACGTTGACTGAGTTCCGCTATCTCCGCAAAGAGTGGCAGAAGAACGCCGAAGAAGAACGCTTACTCGGTGTCAGCTTGACCGGGATCATGGACAACCCGTTGATGTACACCAACGGGCCGGAACTCGCAAAGCTACTGGACGAGCTTCGTGAGTATTCCGTGGAAGTGGCAACGGAGTGGGCGGGGAAACTTGGCATCCCCGTCCCCGCTGCCATCACCTGTATCAAACCGTCCGGCACTGTGAGCCAGCTTGTGAATTGCTCGCCGGGAATCCATAGCCGTTGGTCACACTGGCTGCTTCGCGGCACGCAAGAAGACCGCAAGAGTCCGATCAACGCGTTCTTGAAATCCATCGGCTGCCACAATGAGCCTTACTGTGCAAGCCCGAACGACGTCGATATGTTCTTTTGGCCGCTGGAGTCACCGGAGACAAGCGTCTGCCGCAATGACCGCACCGCACTGGAACAGCTTGAGCTTTACCTGACCTATAAACTCCACTGGACAGAGCACAACCCATCCTGCACGATCCATGTCAAAGAAAACGAATGGACAGACGTGCTCGCGTGGGTTTACAAGCACTTCGATGTCATCGGTGGGATCAGTTTCATGCCTCACTCAGACCACGTGTATAAGCAGGCACCTTACGCAGAAATCACGGAAGCTGAGTATTTGAAGTTGAGAGAGAAGATGCCAGTCATTGACTGGTCTAAGCTCCCTGACTTTGAAAAAGAGGACATGACCACGGCCGCAAAGGAACTCGCTTGTTCCGCTGGCGCGTGCGAAGTTTAACGGCATGGAAATTAAGCTTTCGTTCAACATCACTTTTGTATCCGGTGAGCAGACCACGCAGGACATCACCGTAAAGGCTGACCCGAATCATCCTGTTGAGACACAGATGAAGGCGCTCATGCAACAGATGTTTGGTCAGTATGTTTCTGTGGGAATGCTTCGCCAGCCGGAAAAGGATCACTATGTCCTTCTCTGCCCCAGCCAGATTGCCATGGTAGAATGCAAACTGCCGAGCATTATTCTCGCTGATGCGACAGAGATTCCGGTTCCGAGAGTGACCCTTGACTAACTGGCTACCGATCAACCCGCAGGTCAATTGTGACTTTCCGCCCGTAGATGGGGCCGGACGACCACAAGCTTGCGATGATCTACCACCTAAGCGATAAAACTTACGACCTTACTTGCAAGGACTTCGACTACACCGGAGTCCCTTGCTGCGAAACCTGTCACGATGATTGGTTCTCGCAGTATGAGCTTCGAGTGGTTCTGATTGACGGCAAGCTTGCTCTGCTTTGCTGCACGAAGATCGCTTTCTTCTACCCGGACGATCCAAACATTGCGTTGTCTCCTGAGGAAAAACTTCTTCGAGCCATCTTCGGCGAAAAAGCAACTCATGAACAGTCGGAAGAAGACGACTAGCTGATTCTTTTTCGAGGAGACTTTCCATGGAAGAGATTGTTACTCCCTCCGAAGCCAAGATCGAAACGCTTTTGCGATTGCTCGCGGTGCTTCTCAACAAGCTTGACGGTGAACAGGTCATCAGCCGCGCCGATTTTGAGATGTTGGAGGGCGTTGCGGTGAACGTTCGTAACATCTCCAAGGATTACATCCTGCTCCGGCTGGCTGAAGAAGACGAAGAATCCGGCTTTGAAATCATAGACTTGCCTGAAGAGAACCCGCAAACCTAACAAAACAAAGCAGATATTTCCAGACGAATCCGCCTAGCTTCACGTATACTAGGTGTGATGACAACACCTGCCACAGACTTAATCACCGCGACGTTCTCAACCCCTTACATTCGTTCCGCCTTCGCGCAGGGTGACCGCTTCGCCGCCGCCGTAGCAACTCTTGAGGCCGCGAAACTGGTTGGTGAAATCTACAACCAAGAATTTCAGAACGCCAAATCGTACATCTCGTCCGGCTGCGAACATGCGCAGCACATCGCCGCTGACAAGGCGCGGACTGATGAGACTCGTGCGCTGCCTTCGTCCGATCCCCGGCATGACATCGGCTATGCCTTCGGCATGAACCAAGCAGCGAAACTGGCGCGTAGACTCCGCAAACTCGATCTGGCTGACATCTCGTTTGAACTCATGGACTATATCGTCACTCTGGAACAGATCAACGAGTGGTTCCAGTTCTTGAAGACGTTCAAGCCGATCATCAAGAAGGGACGCAAGCCTAACCAGAACAAGACCGAAGCGCAGATCACCGAAGAAAATTTCAACACTGGCGAGTGCGCTATCTGTGCCAATCGTCAGAAGCTCGACGGCTCCCAAAGCATAGTGATGCACGGTTACCAAATGAGCGAGTACAATCACGCTGGTTACCGGATGGGAAAATGCTTTGGTGTGGCGTACAAGCCTTACGAGCTATCGAACGAAGCCAACATTGCCTTCGCTCCGGTGCTTGAGAACCACCGCAAAGGAATCGTCACCGCGATCAAGACGCTGCCGAAGCTGGTTAGCGTAGACGTGCAGCGGGACAAGTGGGAAGGCGGCAAACGCGTTACCGTCTCGGTGACCTACACGAAAGAAGCCAACGAGTATGAATTCAATCAGGAGATTGCCCACCGCAAGTCCCGTCTTGAGTATAAACTGGATATGGTGAAGCAGGACATCGCCGTCAATAACGCCAAGATCACAGGCTGGACGCTCCGACCGCTCAAGTATGGCAGCAAGGCGTCCGCGTAAGGAACCGCATGAAGCTGACAGGATACTGCGAGAAGCTACCGATTCAATCCGGTGACAAAGTGACGATCAAGAAAGGCGTCATGGTGCGCAGCCGGGGCGAAACGAAACCAGCCGGACGCACGTTTACAATTCAGGTGCATCATGTGCTGAACGGATACGTGCCGGACGCCGCCGAGATCGCATACATGGAGCGCCACGGTCGGACAACGACAGGCTGGAACCCAAAAGTGATCTGGGCGGGAAGCGGCGGCTATTGGTGTGAAGTGGACATGAACGACATCCCGGAAGCGCAGAAGTAGCCAAAAATTCATCTGGCTTTGTATACTGGTTCTTGATAGGAGACGACCGAATGGCATCAGTTGCCGCAGCAAGAGCGAAGAAAATTTACGATTCCCCGGAAGAACTTCAACTGGTGCGCCAAGCGAAGGCTGGTAGTGAAGCCGCGTTCACGGCGCTCTACAACCACCACTATGCGCGAGTCTGTGCCGTCATCAACCGATTTCTGCAATGTGAAGACCTGTCACAGTGGACAGCGAATCTCGCTCTGACGAAGGTTTGGGAAAAGCTGCCGTCTTTCGATGAGAAGTCCAAGTTCAGCACGTGGGTAACGCGAATCGCAATCAACGAAGCTCTGATGCAGAAACGCCACGGCAACGCGCTGCGCCGCGCCAACGAAGTTTCACTCGACAGCCTGATGGTTTCCACAGGGACGCATGGCACTGGCCCTGAACACAATAAAGTCCCGGCGAAGCTGGTTGAACGGTTGTCTCTCCGCGACCTCGATCTGGAAGGACTAGCGGATCGTCAAGTCCTTGACATGGCGATCAAACGGATGCCAGCGCCGTACCGCGACATCCTGCACCTTCGCTTCTGGGAAGGCTTGACCGTGGAAGATATTCGGCAAGTGCTCAACCTGAGTGCCGGGAAGAAGGTCCGGCTGTCCGCAGTAAAGTCCCGGCTCCTGAGAGCGCGTAAGTTGTTGATAGAGCAGGTGGAAAAAAATTCCAGAATTCCTAGCCAAATCTGCCAGCAGTCCCGTATACTGGATGTGACAGCGGATTAGGTGAGAAATCCGCACTAGGCTACGGCCTCGGAAACCACGGCTAACGGCCCCGGCAATCACCGGGGCCATAACTTTTGCGAAATTGCTTGACTTCCAGTATCATACATGAGAGATTGATTTAAGCCTGCGATAGACCGCTGCTTGTTCCTAAGAGGAGAATCTGCCCAAGGGACGAAAGGGTGTGAATAGCCCCGAGCATGTCGCGCAGCCCCCGCCTTCAGCAGAGATTCACCGAAGCTGAAAGGTCGCGTTAGATAGGGGGAACAACTTTTTGATTGACAATTCGCACAGGTTTTGCGAATATCGAGTATCAGGTTAGAGTCATGAACAACACTTACGCCAACACGAATGTTTCCGCCGCGACTGTAGCAGTCGTGTGTGAACGTGGTACGGTCGCCGCTTGCGCGGCGGCAGGAGATACCATGTCCTCGGAGATTCGAGTCGGCTAAGACCTGACAAGTTCGAATCACGAGGACGCTCAAATCGAGCGTCCTTTTTGTTTTTGCGGTAAATGTGGTCTGGTGGAGCGAGTGGCGATGCCCGCTGTCTTACAAACAGCGATTACCGTGGGTTCGAGTCCCACCCAGACTACCAATGGGCCAGTAGCATAATTGGGAATGCGTCTCACTTGCAATGAGAAGGATGGAGTTCGAATCTCCCTGTGTCCACCAGTTTAGGTGTGCCGTCCCGGACGGCGAGAGCAGCCGATGCCATAGGGCTTACGAGCCATAGGGCACGGTGTTAGAGCGTCAGGCTCTTTGAGCATCCGGGCTAAATTTCGATGTAAGCCGGGTAGCCAAGTGGTAAGGCGATGGTCTGCAAAACCATTATTCGCGGGTTCGATCCCCGTCCCGGCTTCCAGTTGGGGTGTTGGTGAAGTCTGGAGTTCACGCTTCCCTGTCACGGAAGAGATCACGGGTTCAAGTCCCGTACACCCCGCCAAGTTTTGGTGACGTAGCTTAATGGTAGAGTTTCCCCCTGTCACGGGGCAGGATGCGAGTTCAAATCTCGTCGTCACCGCCAAGATAGATTGTTGTGTGTATGAGCGTAGCGCACAACAGCATTCGCCGATCCCGCGCTTTTTTGTAACAGGGGTCGTGCGTTGAGTTTGGATTGGAACCTGAACGGTAGGAAGGCTCTCCCTGCAAAGGAGTAGAGAGTGGGTTCGACTCCCACCCAGTCCTCCAAATGTATCAAGCTGGACGACCGCCGCCGCGCAAGCGGGGGAGGAAGTTCGGGACACCGTAGAGCAGCGTAGTGGGCAACTCCCACGCATCGGTGAAAGCCGATGACGATTAGAGCAACAGAGACGAGCCGCTTAAGTGCGGGTGAAACGGGCAATCTCTACGCGGTGCAAGCGCAAATAGGCTGACAGGATCGGCTCGATCCGTTATGAATCAGCGGGTAGCGTGCTTGAGCGTTGCAGCGATGCAGCGCCTAGACGAATGGTCGTCCACGACAGAATCCCGGCTACAGGCTTGATACTAAAATTTGCGGGCGTAGTTCAATCTGGCAGAATAGGAGCCTTCCAAGCTTCGGATGAGGGGTTCAAATCCCCCCGCCCGCTCCAGATTAAGAAGTAAGTGGCGCACTCTGCTAACGGTTTAGGCAACCACGTTCTCAGCGTGTGAAATGTGAGTTCGAATCTCACGTGCGCTACCAGATTTATAAGTATGGGCCTATAGCGCAGTTGGGAGCGCGTTTCCATGGCATGGAAAAGGTCGTGAGTTCGAATCTCACTAGGTCCACCAAGTTTACAGGTGCTCAGATGTCGGGAGCACGCAACACCAGCGGCGGGTTCGATGTCCGCCCTGTATGGGGTCGTAGTTCAGTTGGGAGAACGTCGCACTCGCACTGCGAAGGTCAGGGGTTCAACTCCCCTCGGCTCCACCAAGTTTGATGTGCGCTGTTAGATTAGCGGCCAAATCGCTGCCATGACAAGGCAGAGATCGCTGGTTCGAGTCCAGCACGGCGCACCAAGTTATGGCGTTGTCTTCTAAATGGTCTAGGAAACCTGACTTTCAATCAGGACAATGCGGGTTCGACTCCCGTCAACGCTACCAAGAATCAGCTATCGCCGCTTATGCTGAGTTTGTTGTAAAGATGGGCGTCCGTAGTGGTAAGGCGGCTTAATTGGGTGCCAAATCCCATAGCGTCCACCAAGTTTGTTGCGCTGTTAACTCAGAGGCCAGAGTACGACTTTCACACGGTCGGAGTCGCAGGTTCGAATCCTGCACGGCGCACCAGTATTAAGTAGTAACGCGGACATAGTTCAGCGGTAGAACATCGCCTTGCCAAGGCGGGGGTCGCGGGTTCGAATCCCGCTGTCCGCTCCAAGTTTTGCGGGAATAGCTCAGTGGTAGAGTCCTTGCTTCCCAAGCAAGTTGTCGCGGGTTCGAATCCCGTTTCCCGCTCCAAGTTCTGGTATAATAGATAGATGGAACAATTGTACGGTGTGAATGGATTGATCTTCTGTGCGCGAACTGCCACAGAAAGCACCACGCGGGCCTTTAGCTCATCTGGGAGAGCGCGTGCTTTGCAAGCACGAGGTGGTCGGTTCGAGCCCGACAAGGTCCACCAAGTTTGGCGCGTTCGTCTAGCGGCCTAGGACGTTGCCCGTCGGGGGTTCAATTCCCTCTAGGTCCACCAAATTTCGTCTAACCAGTATTAGTGTACATGGGATCGAAAGAGACGAAAGACGCACAACTGGGTATGCACGGACGGACGGCCGCTGTAAAGCTGCTTCGAATGTGGCTTTTTAAGCTGCTTCAAGACGCCGGGAAAGACGCTTGTTATCGCTGTGGCAAGAGAATTGAAACGCTTGCTACGTTTTCGGTGGATCATAAGCAAGCATGGCTGCATGTTAGCACCGCGTTGTATTGGGATTTGGAGAATCTCGCGGCTTCTCACAAAAAATGCAACTCCGGTGCGAGAAGATCGAGACCAAGAATAATAGATCGCCGCGAGCAAGCACGGAAAAAATTTGCAAAGATGTATAGTGATCCGGTCAAACGTGAGAAATGGCTTGCACGCCGTCGTGAACTATACGCTTTGAAACATGGCCCTATCTTCTAGTGGCAGGAAGCCGGACTCTCAATCCGATAACAGGGGTTCGATTCCCCTTAGGGCTACCAAACTTTATGGAACTCTGCAACGAAGAGTATTGCATCGGATTCAGCCTCGATAGCACATGGCCCGTACACCGTTGTGTCCGCAAGAAGGGTCACAGACCAACATGGCAGCATACGGCGCACCAGTGGGTTGCCGATCAGCTTGATTCAGAAGCGTCCGCGCCCGCCGCCCAAACGTCCTGCACGTCTCGCAGCGCGTAAAGCGGTTCCCCTAACAGCAGGACAATCACTCATCCTTGGAGAACACCGTGGCGGATCGTGCGGGTTCTGGTTGAAGCTGGGCCCCATGTTTCCGTACTTCGCGGCCCGACCGCAGCCGTAATAACATGCCACTCCGTCTGGTTCTGGGAGCGTGTCTTCCGGGAACGCGGTTTGAAATTTCTCGTCCATACTGATGAATTCAGTATTTGAATGGTATGGCAAAGGCAAAGCAACAACCCAAAAAGACACTGTATCACAGCTACTTCTGCGGAGAGAATATTGGGGAAGCTGACGGCTTCTTCGAGATCAAAGACGGCAAGCTTGAGCTTGTTGACAGTTGGTCGTTGAATGACGCGCACTGGCGCAGCGAGTACATGACCGGGATTTTGAACTGGGCAGGTGTGGAAGTTACCAAACTGCCGGAGAAATATGCGGCTGAAGGCGAGAAGTTGATCGCCGTTTGTTGGGGACTCGAAGGTGACGATGGGTCCGAAGAATCAGAAGAGCCAGAAGACGTTTATACGACTCACACAGCCAGCCTGTCCTGCCAAGCAGGAAATTCGGACAAGGTATATGTCCTGCGTCTGGAGCCGGACACCGCAAACTTTGGCTATCGTGTTGAAGGCGATTACGGTCGGCGCGGCGGCAAGATTAAGACCGATGTGAAGGGAACTCAGCTTTCATACGCAGATGCGAAGACTATTTATGACAAGATTCTCGCGGAGAAACTGAAGAAGGGCTACGAGTATGCCGACCAAGACGAAGACTACGAAGACGAAGAAGACTACTAAAGCACGTTGTGCGTGTTGCAAAAAGCTCGTGTTGAAGACACCAAACTTTTGCTCTGGCTGTCAGCGGGTGATATGTTTGACCTGTGTTCAACACTTTGACCATTTCGGTTGGAACGGCTGGCACGGAACTAAATCGGAGTTACAATGAAGATCGTTTTCATCTCCTCTTGGCAGCGCGGATCGCAACTCTACCTCGTGCTGGACAATCGCTATGCTGCTTTGAGCACCGGGGAAACTCACCACCTAGTGGCCCTGAGCCGAAGTATTGACCGGGTCTACCGCAGCCGTAGTAGCACAAAACTTCACCAACACGAGAAGGATTTACGGGCGTTTCGTCCTGCGGCTGGGTGTCTTCGGGGAAAGCTGTCTGGAAATCATCACTCATACTGATGGTTTCTGAGTATTAGATACGTATGAGAGTTGTTTGCGGTATGAAGTTCGGACGTTTAACAGTTTTAGAGTTCGCGTTCTCAAAAAACCGTTTGAAATACTGGCGATGCCAGTGTGTATGCGGGAGTCTGGTCACAGTTTATAGCGGCAGCTTAACTAGAACAAAGCACTCTACTAAAAGTTGTGGTTGTTTGAAAGCGGAAAGAGTAGGTGATTTGAATCGTCTTGAGGACGGAAAGTCCGCCCGAAATCGAAGACTTTCCGATTATCGCAAGAAGGCTAAACGAAAAGGACTACCATTTGATCTGACGGAAGAGCAGTTCTTTGCATTAACACAGCAGCCGTGTCACTACTGCGGGAGAGAGCCGTACAGAACATCGCACACTAAAGGTACACATTATCACGGAGACTTCGTTTACAACGGGGTGGATCGAAAAGACAGTGAGCAAGGGTATGTGCGCACAAACTGTGTGCCCTGTTGCCACACCTGTAATCTTGGGAAATGTGATTCATCGTATGAAGAGTTTGTGCAGTATTTGAATCGAGTAGCGGTTTTTCGAAAGAGTTTATGCCTCGTATAGTTTTCATCTCGGATACGCACGACCTACAGGATCAGGTGACTGTCCCTGACGGTGACATTCTCATCCACGCAGGTGATGCTACCATGCTTGGGCGTATGAACGAGATCGCGGCCGCTGGGATGTGGCTGCGTAAGCAGCCGCACAAGCACAAGGTTTTTGTTGCTGGGAACCATGATTGGATGTTTCAACGGAACCGCACGATGGCCTTGCAGCTATTGAACAACGGGATCATCGGCGACGGCAACGGCAAGATCAGCTATCTCGAAGACAGTGGTGTGACTATCGAAGGACTGCACATCTACGGTAGTCCTTGGCAGCCCACGTTCTTCGATTGGGCTTTCAATCTTGACCGTGGCGCGGCGATCAAACACAAATGGAACTTGATTCCTGAAGGTTTGGACGTTCTCATTACGCACGGCCCGCCGCTGGGCATTCACGATCAAAGCTTTCCGCATCTGGGTTCCGAGCATCTTGGTTGTGAAGACCTGATGGCGGCTGTTGAGCGTGCGAAGCCAAAGATGCACGTCTTCGGACATATCCACGGCGGCTACGGCAAAACGCAGTACGAAAACACGTTGTTCATTAACGCGGCGATCTGTAACGAGTCCTACAAACCCGTGAACGCGCCGATTGTGGTAGAATTGTAAAAATGCCACGGCAGACTTGTCAATATAAGCACCCGCCGGGAGGCCCAGATCAAAGGGTTGGGGAGCTATGTGGCAAGCCTGCCGTTGACTTTGTGGAAACAAAGACTACGCGGGGGACAGAGGTTCGCTGGCTTTGCGCGGAGCACTTCGATCTGCGTAAGCAGGCTGAACAAATCTTGGCTAACATGTTTCGAGAAGTGAGGGATCGTCGTGAGAGGTAATCCACAAGTCAATGCAGTCGCTCTACTGGTGAGAAAGTTTGGTAGAAAGATTCCGGGCGGTGGTTATGAAGTTGAAGTTTCCCGCGACGAAATGATGAGAATGTCTCCGCACGGTACGATCCATGAAGTATCTGTGGAGCCTAACGTGGTGAAGTGGCAATATTTCCCGAACCCAACCATCGAAGGCGAGGGAGGCTTTACGCCAGAAGGCGTAACGCCAATCAGCGTAACCGGAACACCAGCGATTGAGGAATAGCTATGCCCATTGATGTCCAAAAGTTGACACGCGAGGAACTCCAATTCTTGCTTTTCGCGAGCGAAATCTACGAAGACCGATTGGACGACGGCGGTTATCCACTCGCAAAAACTGGCAAGCGTATCACGCGTACACTTAAACGAGAAGGACGCAGGCGGAAACTGTGCGTGGAGAAGCACTGATGGACAACGACTGGAAACCCAAACATTTCGACGAATGGGGTAATGAGTACGAGCTTGACGAGAATGGCGCTCGCCGCCCGCCAATGCAGGCTGAGCCGCAGAAATCCAGTGGTTTCTCCCACTACGATACAAGTCAGGGGCACTGCGGGTTGTGCGGTCGGCTAACCTGTAACGGGAGTTGTTTCAAATGATTGACCCTTACGATTTGACCCGCCCTTGGGATCAGACGCGCCTGCAAGAGTGGTTCTTGTTCGGTATCTGTGTCGCCGGGAAGCCCGCTGGACAGACGGCGGACAAGGTTGAAGCTCTACTCAAAGACATCCTTCAAACCTACTGCTGCGGCACGGCGCTCATACGGATGGCACGACGCGGTGACCCCATGACGCCGTTCAAACTGGTGAAGATGGCAATCGAGCACGGGTCGTTGAACAAGTTCCTGAAGAAACACAAGATGGGCCAATACAAACGAATTGACAAAGCGTTTCGCGGCATGGTTCAGATTGATCCGGCGACTGTCACACTGGAAGAGCTTGAGCAGATTCACGGCGTGGGGGCAAAAACGGCCCGAATGCTTTTACTCTACACCCGCCCTGACCAAGAGATGATCCCACTGGACACCCACATCTTGAAATGGCTCCGCGCCAACGGTTACAACGCACCGAAGACGACACCACCGCCCGGTAAGAAATATCGGGAATTGGAGCAGGCTTTCATCTCCGAAGGTAAGAAGCGTGGGCTTACGCCCAAAGAATGGGACACGGCGGTCTGGCAGCAATACGCCCGTCCAAAAAATCCCCTAAAATCCGCCGAATCCATCTCCTAGCAGGATTTCAAACTTCGGTTCTCTTCAAGTAGGAGAACCTCGTGCTGACTCGCCTTCCCATCCGAAAACTGGCAGCATCGCCAGTCGCACCATTGCAGACGCCCCCGCGCTGGCGCAGTGAACTCCTAATGTCCCAAGGAACGTGGCCGCAAGACGTTAACTACTTGCGGGACACATACATGGACATCTACGCGATCTGGGAGAAGAACCAGCCGTTCACTTACAAAACGGACGAGCAGGGCAACCGTGTCGTGGATGAGACCAATGACAACCCCGAACAAGACAAGCAAATGTACGCGAAGACTGAGCCACTGCTTCGTGAACTCATCCTTGGGATGGAAGACGTGAGCAAGCAAATGACGATGCGCCCAGATGTGCTCCGGGCTACCGAGACGGCAAAACACCACTTTGAGACAGCGGAGTCTTATGGGCGAATCGGCGATTACAGCATGGCTACGGTCTACCAGAGCTACGCCTTGATGAAGCTGGCAAAGTTGCTCGACGGGCTTACCTTGCAGGCTAACAAAGAGACTGTGAACCGTTCCAAGCTAGGCTACGGTTACGACACCAGTGGTGAAGTATTCAACGGCGGCGGCACCAGCGGAAACGACCGCCATCTATGGGATACCGGGAACTCCCCAAAGAATGACAAGACGGTCAAGAACCCCGCGAACCTGTTGGTTGATGCTGAAGCTGAGACAGACTTTCCCGAACTGGCAAAGTTCAAGCACAAGCACATTTATTGGCCTCCAAGGACTAGATAATGTCATCTCCGATTATTTGCATCTTCAATCCGGTAACATCACTGATTGACCAAGTTCAGTCCAGTTCCATCGCTGTGTCTGGCGCTGGTATCCCGGTTGTCACTGACTCCACTGGTCACATCAACGCATCGTTGATTCCGAGCCTTGGCGGTGTCACAGCGATTGCTGGTGAGGCGATCAACAACGGCGCTTTGGTCAATCTGTATGAGCAAGGCGGCACGCTCAAAGCGCAGAATGCTTACGCTGCAACGACTGGAACCGCCCCTTCCGGCACGCCGTATCCAGTTCCAGCGGTCGGCTTCAGCACAAGCCCGAACACTAGTGCTCCGGGACAGATCAACGTCGCTTTCAGTGGTTTGTTCACGTTCACCGCTGCGGAATTCACTTCGTCTAGTGTAGGTCAGCCCGTCTACGTGTCCGCGACGAACCCCGGCGCACCAACGCTTACCTCTTCACCAAGCCTGCCGCAGGTTGTCGGTATCGTGGCGACTTGGACAGCGCCCAACACCGTTCAAATTTTGTTCGTCACTACGCCGCCTGCTTCTGTCCTGTTCAACAACATCGGGTCCGGCACCAACACGTCATCCACGATGACAGTTGGCACTGGTGCCTCACTGACGGTCAGCGGCACAGGCGTCATCAACGCAACGCAGATTCAAGGTAATGCGATTTCAGCTACCGCACCGACCATCGGTCAAGCACTGATATGGTCAGGCACAGCGTGGACTCCAACGGCGTCCAGCACCGCGAACTTCGCTGACATCCTTGGCGGTATCAACATGGGTCAGACGATGACGGTGGGCACTGGCTCAACGTTGACGTTCGGCGGCACGGGCATAGTCAATGCGAGCACGATCTACGGCGTGGCTCTCAGCGGTACAGCCCCAACGGTGGGACAAGTTCTTACAGCCACGAGTGGCACAACTGCGCAGTGGAGCACACCAGCAGGCGGAACACCGGGTACTCCAACAGGCTCGCTCCAGTGGAATAGTGCAGGGACGTTCGCTGGTGCGACTAATAGCAGTGTCAGCGGGTCAGGGGCTATTGTGCTTGGAAATACTCCAAACTCCAGCCCGACCGCAAGCACGGCACTGACTATCAGTGCAGCAGGCGGCATTGCGGTTTCCGCGACTGACTGGTATAGCTCGAACGAAGGCACCATCGTTGCTCAAATGTTGGCCGATGGTCGCATGATTTGTAATGGCGTAAGTGTTATCAGCAACGTCTCCATTGGAGCCTTCCCCGCCCTTTCCGTTGTTGGCGGGAACGCAGGCAGCCCAGATGTTGCGGATTTCTCTACGCACTTCCCCAGCACCAAAGTCGTTTGGATTGATTACACAGGAAACCTGCACAACCTTTTGTCTTTTTATGATAGCACCGGATCACCGGGCACAAGCGGAGAAGTGCTGTCTTCCACGGTTACAGGCACCGCATGGGTGCCAGCAGGCGGCGGCGGTGGAACACCGGGCGGTTCGCCGACGCAGATTCAATACAATCTCGCTGGTGCGTTCGCTGGTATCGCAGGTAGTGCGGTCACGACTGCTGGTGCAGTAACTTTGGCACCAACGGGCACAGGCGTGGGTCTGTCCATTACGGGCGATTCGGCTTCTAGCAATATCTTGAATTTGTACGCTAATGGTGCCGTTTCTCCGGCAGTCTCGATCAGCGATGTTGGCGCACTTTCCCTTTTCAGTTCTGTCGATACAACCGTCACCAACGACCTGACGAATTTACTCATCTACCGCACCTTGACCAACAACACTGGTACTGGGGGACCAATTAACATTGGTCTTGAGGTAATCGCAAACTACAGTGGCACCGCGAATCCTTCGGCGAGTGCAACCATATCGAATGCGATTATCTCTGAAACTGCAATGGGAACCAGTGATAGTATTCAGCTTCTTTATGGTTTGGAAATTGCAGCGTTTACAGGACGAAGTAGCACATCGAATGTGCTGTCGTCAATCGTTGGTATCCCCTTGTCGGTTGGACATTTTTCCACAGGCACCTGTGCAGCACTGGCTGGTATTGAAGTTGGAATGTCTGGCGACAGCCAAGTTGCTACAGTCACCGACATGTACGGCATCTGGATTCAAGCACCTGTTCTGACGGGGAGCTTTACAGGTACAAACAACATCGGTTTGCAGGTTGATAATCCAGCTACAGGCACGTTTACCAACACTTACGCGATCAAAGCCAACGGTGCTGTAGGAATCACACCGACAGGAACAAGTGTTGCGCTCTCCGTCACTGGTGACGCCACTGGTAGTGACATTTCAGATTTTTACAGCAACACAGGCGTCCCCGGTTACACAGGCAACGTGCAGAGTGGAACCGCTCTTGGCGTTCAAATCACCAAGTACGGTGCTATGGTTGTGTCTCCGACAGGATCAGTTACAGGTGTCGGAGAACCGGGCGCATCATTGACGGCGTATGTTGACTCCCCGTCAGCCAGGGTTATTCAGGCATTTGGCACCGGATCACTCACTAGCCCCAGCTTCTATGTTCTCGGAAGTGGCGGCGTCTTCTGCGCAAGTTCGACCACAAACGATGTCAGCTTGACGGTTGAAGGCGCTCCGGGTTCAGCCGCTATCCAAATCTGGGAAGAGAACGGCGGCGCACCAGTAGCATATTTCGACCAGTACGGTGATCTTACAATCCAGCCGGACAATGCGGTTGCACCTTCATCCGTAGCGGCTCTAACCGTGGCTGGTGACAGTCAGGGTGACCACATCGCCGATTTCTACACGAACAGTTTGGGTGAAAATGTCGTGTCGATTCAAGACCCGGCGCATGGTGCAGTTCTGACCGTTCAAAGCACACCAAGCAACACAAATGCTATCGCTGAGTTCGGCACGAACGGCTCATACGTGATGTTGACAATCAACCCTGAATTGTCGGGATTTGCCACAGCCATTCTCACAGGTGACGGTACAAGCAACACCCTTGATGTGTACGACAATACACTAGCTGGCAATCCGGTGTTCACCGTCTTACCCGCTAACGGCAACTCATACGCGCCTGCGGTATTTGGTCAGGGGTCATTGTCAGGTGACTATCAACTTGGAGTTGCAACAAATGCTACAGCGGACACTCCACACACAGATTGGGACAATTTTGTCTCGTCATTAAATGTCAATGTGCCCGTTAGCTCGTCAAATGGATGGACAGGTATAACTTCACGGGTAAACGTGAGTGGAACAGGAACCTATAACTCGGAGCCTATCGAAGCCATTTTTGCTGATGTCATCTCAGGCACTACGGGTGCTCTCGACGCCCTTGTTGGGCTTGAGGTTTCAGCAGCACAAGCAGGCGCTTCGCCATCTTTAGCGGCCCTTGTTTGCGCTGTTGACGCAACTGCGTCAGTTGGAACTGTGGCTAACGGTTCCGCAGCCACTAATGTCCGCGTGATCCAGACATCGACTGGCTTAGCGAACACTTGCACCGCAACCCAACTGGCACACGTGTACATCCAGTCTCCGGGTGGTGTCATCGGCACTGTTACGAACAACTACGGTTTGTATATCGAAGATCAAACGACTCCGGGCGCTGGCGGAACCCTCACCAACACTTGGGCGATCTACGTGGCTGGTGGTGTATCGAGCTTCACGGGTGTGGCGACTGCGATTTCCACGCAGACTACGACCTACACCGCTGGTCAAAATGACCACACGATTCTTTGCAACGGCACCTTCACATTGACGCTGCCAACAACCGGACTCAAGGTTGGGCAAGAGTTCTACATCAAGAACATCAGCACAGGCACGATTACTATATCGTCGGCGGTGAACATCGACTTTGCAACCTCTACAACTCTGAGCGCAGTGGGTCAGAGCATTATCGTCCAGTGGGACGGAACACAGTGGTGGATTTTCTAATATGGCATATAACGGACAACCCTCAGATAGTCAATTCAACGCACTGGTTTACGGCAACGGGCCGTTGTACGATTCCGTTTTCCGCGTTGCTTCGCTCAACCGAGCACAGCAAGCTAACTTCGTGAGCATCACCAGCACGCAGCTTACAAGCAATGTGTTGACGGTAACAGGTTCTAACACGCTCACAGTTGGTCAAGCGATTGAGTTTTTCGATATGACTGGAGCCACGTTCTTGAACGGTGTGTTCCTTGTTGTGGCTACTTTGATCGGTGCAGGCCCGACGTACACTGGGTTTACCGCCAATTTCACGCACGCAAACTACGGTGCGACCGCTGAAACAGGTTTTGGAATATCCGCGACGTACACAACAGCACTTACTATTCTTTCGCAGGAAGACCCGGCAGTCAGTGGGGCTTTCAACATTACCGCAGTCAGCGGCGCGATGGCAATTCCAACTGCGACGGATGTTTATGCCCCTATAGGCAACGCGGGAGTTGTCTGGCCCACAAACGGTATTGTCGGCGCTAACTTCGCTGGAAATCACGAGGGCAACGGCAACATTTACGGCACAACTCCAGTTCAGACTGTGTCCGTTACGACCAATGTTCTTACGGTCACACCACAGAGTGGGTATCGTTACTCTCCGTGGATCATCGGCACCACAGTTACCTTCGAAGGGTTCACTACCGCAACATTTTTGAACCGCGCTACGATCACAGCTACATCGGTCACCTCGAACGTTTTGACTGTAACGTGCGCCAACCACTTCCAAGCTGGGCAGCTAGTGCGCTTGCTGGGCACGGCAGAGTCCGCGCTTAACAACCAGATTGTCACTGTATCGGCAACAGGATTGAGCACCAGCAGCTTCCAAGCAGCCCTGACTACCGGGAACTACACGAACGCGGCAGATACAGGTTTTGCTTCTCCGGTCGCAACCGTGACAGCGTCTTCATACTCTGGCGGCGGTTCATCAGCGTTCACCGCAACGCTGGGCACCGTGTCGAACTTAAGTTCCACCACTGACACAACGGGTGTGATCATTGGCGGCACATTCCTCACGTCCGCTGGGATCATCAGCACCACGTCAGTGAATCAGACTACAGGCGGTATCGACATGCTCTGTGGTCAGGTCATCGACACCGGACTTCAAGGACGCGCAAATCAAGTCTGCGGAACGTTCTACACGCAGCAGTCTGATCAAGCGGGTTACGCTGACTCCACGTATGTCATCTACATGCAAGATCAGTTGCAGACCGCTCGCTCTCGCGTTGGCAACACGTGGTGCATCTATGAGGCTGGCGGTTTCAACAACCGCAACAATCTTGGCACAGTGTATGTCAACGGACATCTCGGTGCGAACGCGGCTAACGCTGATATATCGGGTACCGTCACAGTGACCAACCCCGCGACGAGCCAGACGGTGAACTTCACGAACGCCTTTGCGTCAGCGCCAATTGTGACTCTGACACCAACCAGTGATCCGAGTGTGGCGGGTATTGTGTCATATTGGGTCACGACAGCAACAGGATCGTTCACCGTTCACGTGAACACAACTCCGGGTACGTCGATTACGTTCAACTACCACGTCATCGGAAACCCGAACTAACAAACACTTTTAGGAGGCAACTATGAAAGCAGTCACTTTAACAGCAGCACAGCAGACACAGGCTAAGGCAAATGCAACCCTCGTATCAGAGGCACGCGCCGCGCTGGTCGCGGCCATCCAAGCGGAGCAAGCTTACCTACGCACCGTCGCTGGCGCGTCCGCCCCGGCAAACGCCAAGGTTCAGTTGAGCGATGACGGGACAATGGTCATTATTGGCTAAAAATAGCCCGTAAACTGTTGATTCTGGACTAGAAATAAATAGCCACTTTCCCCCATTTGTCAGTATACTAAGTGTGGAGGGAACGTGGAAGAGTTCACTGACAACCTAGTCCAGATCGCACCCGTGAAAGACCTTCGCTACGAGAAAAGCCCCAATCTCCGCGATCACTTCCCGTTTTCCGAAGTCCGCGCCAATCAAGAGCACACTTTAGATCGGCTCCAGAAATGGAACAATAATCCTCGCAAGAAGTTCTTCGTGCTCGAAGGCCCCACGGGTTTTGGTAAATCCCCGGTTGACATCGCCGAAGCGTCCTTTGCAAAAGTGATGCCTACGTTCGGCATGTTTGAACCCGGAGCTTACGTCCTGACGCCGCAGAAATCTCTCGCTGAGCAATACATGAAAGATTTCGAGCCGATGGGACTGGTAGAGTTGAAGGGCCGCGCCAACTACCTGTGCGACAAATGGACGCAGCTTGAAGGTCAAGATGTAGACTGCGAGACTGGCGCGATGATGAACGACGCGAACGGTCTGGAAGATAAATGTGAGTATTGCCCTTACCGCGCCGCCAAAGATCGCTTCATGGCGAACCCGTTTGGCACATCAAACTACAGCTATTTTTTGAACGAGACGAATCACGCCGGACAGCTTGCGAATCGCAACGTCCTGATCCTTGACGAAGGTCACAACACCGAAGATCAGATTCTCTCGCTCACGGATACCAAGATCACACAGAAGAAGTGCGACGAGTATGGCGTGGCTGGCAAGCTGCCGATCTTTGACGCTGGTGACATCAACGGCGTGCTGGCGTGGTTGGACCGCGTGTTCATCCCGGCAACCGTAGTTCACGGCAACGATCTTGCGAAGAAGTTCCGTACAGCGCGTGATGAAGAACGCTTGAAATACGCCCGCAAACTCAACGGACTGGATCGTTTCGTGCAGCGCGTCAACCTGTTCCGCAACTCCGCTGATCCCGGCGAATGGTTTGCTTGGAGCGATTGGGACGAGCAAAAGCGCGGCGACAAAGGCACTGGCGATCTCATCATCAAGCCGCTTACTGCACGCTTGTTCGCCGACGAACTCTTGTTCTCGAAGGCGCAGAAGGTGCTTATCACCAGCGCTACGATTCTGGACTTCCAGACGTTCATGCGCAACCTTGGAATTGATCCGGCTGACTGCGAAACGCTGGCGGTAGACTCTGAGTTCCCGGTTGAGAATCGCCCGATCTTCTACAGCCCTATTGGTGACATGTCCTACAAGAACATTGACCGGACATTGCCGCTGATGGCTCCCGCCGTGGAAGCGCTCATACGCCGCTACGCCACGAAGAAGGGAATCGTTCACACGAACTCTTACAAGATCAACCGCTACATCGTGCAATATCTGATGGGCACCGATCAAGCCAGCCGCATCATTACGCATGACAACTCGAAGGGCGCACGCGAAGCCGCTATCGAGAAGCACCTGACGAGCACGGAACCTACAGTTCTGATCTCGCCGTCCATGACCGAGGGCTTAGACCTGAAAGAAGATTTGAGCCGCTTTCAGATCATTTGCAAGGTGCCCTATCCGGCGCTCGATCCTTACGTCCGCGCACGCATGAAGCGCGATCCTGACTGGTATCAGTGGCAGACCGCACTCAAGCTGGTTCAGGCAACCGGGCGCAGCGTCCGCAGCAAGACTGACCGCGCCCATACGCACATTCTTGACGCCGGATTCGCCAACTTCATCAAATTGAACAACCGGAAAATGCCGAAATATTGGATTAACTCCATTATTTGGTAGCACTTACGGATGGACAAAATTGCAGCCTTCCCCGTATACTAGGACTGGAGGGAACATGCAGATCAAATCGTTTGATCGTAACAATCTTCGTGAGTTGCGTGAAGCCATCACCGCCGCTCTGGAAGTGGTTGGGAAGCAGTATGGCATCAAGATCACCGCTGGTAGCGCCAGCTACATGAACGAGTCTGCAACGTTCAAGGTTGAACTCGCCACGGTCACCAGCGATGGCACCGCCATGACGAAGGAAGCGTCCGCGTTCAAACGTTCGTGTGGTCTGTATGGTTTGAAGCCGGAGCATCTGTTCGCCGAAATCAACTACGCTGGTTCGCGCTACAAGATCACTGGTTTGACTGGTGGACGTTCGTGGAAGTATCCCATCGCGGTTGAGCGCATCCCCGATGGCAAGCGCTTCAAGCTGCCGGAGTCCGCTGTAGCCAGCTTGCAGAACAAGACCGCCGCGCCGTCCGCAGCTTCCGTTGGCGCACCGCAGTTCCCGGTTCGCGGCACCTGTCAGAATGAGCACGCGATGTTGCGCACGGCGAAGGGTGTTGAAGTTGGCAAGTGCGATCAGCCAGCGCAGACTACGCGCAAGGTTGGCGGCTTGGTGCATGGCGGCAGAACAATTCAGGTTTGCCTGTCCTGCGCTGATATGATTGACGAAGCACGGCGCGAGAACGAAGCCGAAGCGCATTGCTCGTAAAGATTCTCCCCCGCCCTCCCCATCTTTTGTCCCGTCCCTCCAGACGGTAGGTGAAAACGTCCCGGTTAACAGCCGGGACGTTTTCTTTGGTATTATCGTGGTATGTGGTTCTTTTTACTCATCGTCGTGCTCCTGTGCGTTTGGGTCTGGCGGGATAATCGCTGATGCCGCCTACTCGCCGCCAGCGCAAGCGCCTACCGAAGGCGAAGGACATTGCGACCGTGATGCGTGCGCTCACCGCCACGATCCCGATGCACACCGCGCCGGAGCACGGTCTACGTGAATCCCTGCGCGGCATCGTCAACTACCGCATCAAGTCCAGCACTAACGACCGCGAGTGGACAGTGGACATTTACCACGGCGACTACATCGTGGTCACTGTCCGGCATTATACGGTGCCTTGTCCTACAGTACCATCGGCTATCGGTCACCTGAAACGTATGCTAGGATTGAAGTAATGGCAATTGTCCCGCTCACGACGAAAGACGAACTCCAGAAGGCACTGGCGATTCAACGCATCATCACGGATGAAGCACAGAAAGAAGTTGGCTCGATCTTCTCCGGTGAAGGTGAGCCTTTGGACAAAATTGCCAGAGCAGCGCAACTGCTGGAGAAATATGCACGGTACGCTACGCTCACAGAGTACGCGACAATGCCGCATCTTGCGGACAGTGAAAAGTGGGGAGCAACGTTCGGTGTTACCGCCATCGTCGGCTCGTGCGTGCTTGTCCCGGCGCAGCGTTTTGGTCGCACCGGGGATGATCTCATGGCGTTGAAAGACGCGTATGTGAAATTCCTCATCACCTTAGACAAGCCGACCAAGCGGATCGAGATGGACAAGCTGTTCGGTCTTTTCGCGATCCTTTCCGAATCTGTTGGAATCATCTGGGCCCAAAATGACAACATCAGCCTGACCGTTGTCGGACGCCGCGTGCTCCTGCACCTGATGGACGCCTACAAATTTGTGGAAGAAGTGGCCGCAGCCAACACGAAGTTCCAGCCAGAAAAGTCTAAAAAATCGTGAATTCCGGTATTACCCAGCGATGAAGCGAATTTACCTAGCCGCACCTTTCGAATGGATTGACCGCATGAGAACTTACGCGGAACAACTCCGCGTGCTCGGTTTTGAAGTGACTTCGCGCTGGATGGATGAACAGGACAAGGGCGGCGAGACTGACCTGACTGATGAAGACGGCGGCACGCAGCTTGACAAAAAAGAACTTGCCATATCTTTCGCGATTCGCGACATCCGCAACATTCTGAGTTCCGACACCATCATAGAATTCAATCCCGGCAAAGCTCTCATCCGCAACACGCGGCTCGCAGAACTTGGCGGGGCCCTCTTTCTCGGTAAACAATGTATCGTCATCGGGCCGGAAAACCCAAAGCATAAGAACCGCATTGATACTGTTTTTGTTCTCTTAGGTGAAGGCTCAATCCCTGATGACCTTGCGGCCGCTGGAATCAAACCAGTGAAGCACTTTGACACATGGGGAGATTTTCTTGAGACCGCCGTGATGGAGGCCGGGAAAAAGAATGGCACCGTGGCATCTGTTCCTACCACATGATCTAACCACTAAGACTATCTGTGTCGCGATCAGCGCACTGATGGCAATCGGTATGTATGTGCCGTTGTTCCGCCGCTTCCGCCGCCGTCACCACACCCGCGACTTCTCCAAGGCTTACTGCTGGTTGAATTTTGCCGTCCAAGTCAATAACGGCGTTTTGGCCGTGGCTGAGAAGGCACCCTTTCTCACCGGATGGTACATTTGTCAGTCTGTTTTCACAGGGATAACGCTCTGGCTGGTTTACCGCTATTGGGACTTTCCCCAGCCAAAATAGACCAACTTCCCACCCCCTAGTAGGGGAGGGCTAACACATGTCCATTTCTTTAGGTTCACTGTTCGGTGATCTGGTCACTTGGGGCGGCGCAGCTAAGGTTGTTCTCGGCGGCGCACTGCACAAGATTGGTTCCTATCTGTACAAGCTGTACACGGAAGCCAAGGCCGAAGCGGCAAAGCTCGAAGCTGACGCAAAAGCCGACATCAAGAAGCTCTAAGCAGTATAATGCTCGTATGGCACGAGCAACCAAATCCGGGGTCGTGGGTATGACGCAATACCACACGACCCCTTTTCTTTTGGAGAAGACCCCGAAGAAGCATAACATCCTGATCGGTAATGACGCCGCGCAGATTCGCTTTGCTGAACGCTTCCTTTCCATGGCGCACAACACCAAGGTGAAATGCGAGGAAGTGAGCCTTGTGGACGATGACATGCTGCTCGGCAAGGACGAACCGCAGTTGTACGTTGTTGAGCGCGAGAGCTTCATCGACCTTTCCGCACAAATGAAATCGAAGGTTGGCATCTGGTCTCTTGACCTGCTTGAAAAAGGCTGTGGGGGACTCAACGTGATTGTGCGCACCGCCGCGCAACTGCTGGGCATGGAGAAGCCAGACAAGAAACTTGTTCAGAGCGTGGCAGATGAGATCGCACGGGACGTATACGACATCAATGCCGCGATCTGGCACGCCGCGTGGGTATTGTCCGGGCCACTGCCGGAAAAGGTGAACTGGATGCGCCCGTGGGAAAACTGGCTGCTTTGGCTCCCGAAAGGCACCGACCCGTACTTCCGCCTGCACTCGCTTTATTGGGAGCTTGTTATGTGGACTTTTGCACAAACAGGAGACGAGCGCGGGTATCGCCGGAGTAAAGGCCGATGGGACCAAAGAAAGTTCCAGAAACTATCTCAGCTACAACTACCAAAGGATAAGGTTTTCAACACTTTAGTGGAACTTTCGATCTGGCGTGAACGCTCGTATGACCCGTATGTTTGTGCCCTCAAGATAGCAAAAATCTGGGAAACCTAGTATCATCAAAGACGGGACATATTCCCCTTTAGGAGAAAGTAATGAAACGTTTCGCAATGTTGTTTGCGGTTCTGGCGCTCACGATTGGCGCAGCCTTTGGTCAGGTCTCTGTCAATGGCAGCTACCAGTTTTCGCGAGTGTACGTTGACGGCGCGGTGCAGAACACCGATCCCGGCTATAACCTCAGCTTGAACATCCCTGTCTTTAAGTCATCGTTCGGTCTTTTGACCGAAATGACCGCGACGACCAGCACGGTCGGCGGAACCGAAATCTTCCTCAAGACTTACGGCGAAGGCATTCAGTTCCAGCCGCGTCAAGGCAAGTTCTTCCGTCCTTACGTTAACGCTGTTCTTGGCGATGCTCATTTCGTTTACGGGCCAACTACGCAGAACAAGCTGGCTGTGACGACTGGCGCTGGCGCAGACTTTGCTTTGTCCAAGCACTGGGCCCTGCGTGGCGGCGTTGAGTACCTGCACACGGGTGTAGACGGAACCAACTTTGAAGGTATCCGTCCCATCGGCGGTTTGACGTTCCGCTTCTAACCATCATCACTCCCCGAAGCCCCGGCGAAATGCCGGGGCTTTTCTTTTTCCCTGTATTTCTGCCCAAACCAGTATTAGATCAGAGCAGAGGGAACACCATCTATGTCCACAGGGAAATCAAAGGCAGGTCGCGACGAGTTGACTCAACGAGTCCAATCCGCGCTCGAATTGTCTACCAAGAAAGAAGCTGAGCACATCATCGACACGGTGATCTCGTCTCTTGAAGAGACCCTTCTACACAATCTCGACAAGGACAAGTTCTCGCTTAAGCTGAACTCATTTGGAAAATTCACGGTTCGCCACAAACCGGGCATATTTCGCCGCATCCCTTTCACGGGTGAGACGAAGATGACAAGTGCCAAACGTAAGGTCAAGTTTGTTGCTTTGGGGAAGCTACGACAAAATGAAGTTGCCCCAGACAAGCTTTAACATGCGTGGTAACCCCATTGATGATTCCGGTAAGACGCTAAATAACATCGCTATCGCGCACAAGAAATCTCAAGAATTACGCAACAATTCAGTATTGAGAAACATCGAGGAAACAATCGCGGCGAATCTGAAGGCTTTGAATTTCGATATGGTTGTTTACCAAGAGGAGAAAAAGTAATGGCAATGCAAACGTTTGACGACGAATTCGAATCTATTCCAGCAGCAACCACCACGGCAACAACCGCTCAGGCAACGCCAGCGGCCCAGCCGAAGCCACAGCAACAGGCTGCGCAGCCCGCAGCGCAAACGCACGCAGCAACGCATCACACCGCTGCCGCAACGAAGGCGGCCGTTTCCGCCGACGAAGACGAGCCAACGCCATCGGCACATGACGACGCCGACGAAGGGCTTGACACAGATTTCGATGATGAGAAGATTTACGACCGTCCGGGTCAGTTGGACATCATCCGCCCGGATAAGGGCCGCGAAGCCTGCCGCTTCGCACTCTTGCCGAAAGAGTGGATCGCTCCCCAGAGCGCAAAGAACCACTACACGGAGATCACTGGTAGCGACGGCAAGCTGAAGAAGGTTTGCGGACGCTGCTTGACCCCGATGGGGAACGATGTGGAACAGAAGTATTGTTGCCAAGCGCTGGGCAAGGATGGCTCGGTGCAGGTCGTTGCACTGGCTGTTCACTACCTGAACGCAGACCCAACCGATGGCTCCTACAAGAAGGATGCCAACGGCAACGTTCCGCCGATCAAGTGGAAGATCGGCTTTGTGCGCCTCTCCCCGTTCAACATGAAGCAGATCAAGAAGCTGCCGGACGAAGACAAGACTCCGTTCGACATTGATATGGTCATGGTCAACGCGGATCGCGCCTTCGGCTACGAATTCTACCGCAAGTCCACTTCCCCACGCTGGAAGCAGGATGCGGAGACAATCGCTCAGGTCAAGGCTGCGGCATCGCGCTTCATCAACGACGGCGGCAAGATTCTTCGCTCGAAGCTCGGTCAGAAGATGAACGAGACTGAGTGGAAGGCACTGCTCTCCGGCAAGAAGGTTGGCGCAGAGTCCAAGATCGACAACATCGAGGAACTGTGACCCGCGCAGAGATTTTCGAGCTAATCAATCAGGAACGGTCAGAGCAGGACAAAAACTGGTCTGACCGTTCGCAGTACAAACGCAGCGCCCCTCATGTCCTCGTTCTGCAAGGGCAGATGAAAAAGCTTGAGGACGAGTGGTACAACGCAAAGCGTGATGCTTTGCAGGATCGCTTTAAGAAGATTGCCGCGATTGCGGTACGCGCTCTCGAAGAGATTGATCCCGAAAGCTGAGAACTATGTCGCGATTTGTTACACGAGAAGATTTTGACAAGGCGTGCGACGCGGTTTGGTCTGAGATCGAATACCAGAACAACCTGCCTCGCCGCACCGATGACGAAGCCAAAGAGCCTGCTGGGTTTTTCGCTCTGGGCCGCGTCTACCTGCGCCGTGGTGAAGACGCATGGGCGGACAACGCTGGAACAGAAGCCTGTTTGCCAAGCCTGCGCAAGCTGGCGGCGATCTTTATCCGTGGCATGATTTATTGCGGCGTCCGCTTCAGAAGTGCTGCGTCAAGTGGAGACTAAGTGCTCATTCTGGGTTTGGACTTTGAAACTACGGGCTTGAACATTCCCACCATCGGCGTGACCGAAGTGGGGATGGTTGTCTGGGACACAACGTTGAAGGCACCGATCAAGTTGTTCGGCACCATCGTTGACCCCGGCGCAAGCGCTATCTGGGAACCCGGCGTCAGCAAGATCAATAACCTCACACCTGAACTCTGTGCCAACTACGGCATGGCGGAAGACAAGGCTCTGCGCTACGTTCTCTCATGGTATAGCAGCGCAGACGTAGCCTGTGCGCACAACGGAACCGTCTTTGACCGTCCGGTGCTGGACGCATGGGCGGCCAAGCATGGGCTGGACTCCCAGCCGTCCAAGGTCTGGATCGACACCAAGACTGACATCGAAATCCCCGAACGCAACAGCACGCGGTTGACCTACATGGCGGCCGATCACTCATTCCTGAACCCGTTCCCGCACCGCGCCATGTTTGACGTGATGACGATGTTGAAGATTCTTGACCGCTACGACATCGACAAGGTGATGGAGTTGGCGAAGAGTCCCACGATCACTGTCAAAGCAATTGTGTCCTTTGACCAAAAGGACTTAGCGCGGAATCGCGGCTACCACGCGCAGTATGAAACGAACGCCGATGGCACCCGTGGCAGGTTCAAATATTGGTCAATGTCCATCAAGGCGTGCAAGCTCGATCAAGAGCGAGAATCCGCTAAGCAAGCTGGTTTCCAGATCGAAGTCATTTAAGAAACTGATAAGCCCCATCAGATAAATGATTTGCGACAATGATGAAAAAACTAGCTATGCTTTCCCAAAAGTAGTATCGTGAATCATGCACAATGTGAATCACATACTCTCGTGATCCACGTCACAGTGGGGGATTGATGCTTAAACGCCTGCTCACCGCTCTGCTCTTACTCGCCGGGATAGCCTTCGGACAAACCAAAACGCCAGCAAAAACGAACTCTGTGGCCGATCTTTACGGCGCTACAGTCGTCCTTTATCAACAGGATGAAGACACATCCGCGTTCATGCCGATTTGCACAGCGTGGGCCATGGCGGAGGTCAAAGGCGGCTACATGTTCAGCACCGCCGCGCACTGTTTGGATAAGGAAGGCAGCTACTACGTGTCCTTCGAGGAAAACCCCGTCGTGATGTACCCGATTGATGACGCGCTTCGCGGTCACCCGGAAGAAGGCTTTGACTACGCCCTGCTGTGGGTTACCATGGGCAAGAAGATTCCAACCTTGAGCCTCGGGGTTGATCCCAAGGATGTTCTTGGCGAGCCAGTGATTGCGGTCTCTGCGCCTCTTGGGATGGGAAAGCAAACGTTCCAAGGCAATATCTCGAACCCGAAGGTTGACCGTGCAATGTACATGCGTGACGAAAAGACGCATGAGATCAGGGCAAGCTGGACTGGTGCGATCCTGCTTCAGATGCCCGGAATTAACCCCGCTTCCAGCGGTTCAGCACTGTACTGTGTGAATCAGAAAGCCATCTGTGGCATCATCGTGGGTGTTATCGCAACAGATTTCGGTCATGAAGCCGTGGCACTCCCGATAGGGCCCCTCGTGCATCGTATGGCGAAGACCGAAGCCGCACCGCAACCATAAGGGACTATTAGGGGAATAAGGCGTCTTCTCAGACCATTGACATGACGCCCCTCTTACTATTCTCGCTGTTCGCTGGAGCAATGGGTTTCTCGATCCACAAGAAATGGTGGGGCGCTACGGCGTTCTTCATCGCCATGCTGGTGTGGATGCTCGTCATACAAGTTACCATCGCCATCACTTTGATTCCCCACTTCAATTAAATCACCGTATTAAGCAGCATGGCTGCTGCTAAAAAAGCTAAGACTCCACCACCGCTCTCAATCCCCGAACCTAACGCGCACATCAAGCGCTGGATCGTGCTCGGCCTCGATCCGTCTATGACGCGCACAGGGTTTGCTGTGCTGGACGTGCGGCCGCAACCTTACGCAGACATCCCAGACAGAAGCCATTACGAACCGTCCGAAGTCAAGACGGGTATGGGGACGCACGCTATTTGGTTGGCGGCTGGCTCTGTCAAGCCTGAGAAGATTGAAGACAGCGGGCTGCACCCGCGCAACACGCTCTGGATTCGCGGTAAGGCAATGGCGATCTACTTGCGCGAGTTGGTCAAGACGCTCAACACATCAAAGAGAAGTGAAAAGGGTGACTTCCATGTCTGCTCTACGCCGGAGTGCTGCAAGTCCGACGTGGGACTCATCATCAGCATGGAGTTCCCGACGCCGATGAACGACTATCTCGTGGCGTTGAACCGCATCATCCACCTGATCTTTTTCGAAGACGGTGCGCTGGAAGAAATGTTTGGCGAGATTCACATTCTCACAACAAACGCCAGTACGTTGCGCTCATTGATGCACCTGACCAAGAAAGGCGCTCAGAACAAAAGCGAAAACATCCTGCGAGCCTATGATTTCATTGACAAGAGCCGCTTCCCGGAGCTTGACTCGGACGCGTGCGACGCCGTGCTGCTGGCAATGATGGGCCGTCACGTTTCGTCTATTTTGCTGGGTGCCGCCAGTGAAATACCGGACAACTATCTAAACTCTTTATGTAACGCTACTCAGGAAGTCAAAGGCTCAGGCCGCAATCAGCACACTGTGACCAAAGGGCTTTTGCATCGAATTGAGTATTGGTATAGGTACACGCGCAAAAGCTATGTGGTCTGCGTCAAGGACGCTTCGAACCCTAAAAAGAGCTTGAGCCGCACGAACTTTTCGATCTAATGGAGGATCGAACCAAATGGCGAAGAATACCCAGAAGTCTGCCCCGGTGGACACCCGCAATTTAACCGTTGAACAGCGCCGCGAATTATTCCTCAAGGCACGCAAAGCAGAAAAGCCCGATTATCAAGTTCTCACGAAAGACTGGACAGATGAACTGATCCCGTATGGCCTCATCACGTTTGACTACGTGCTTGGTCTCGGCGGCATCAGCCGTCACGGTCGCGTCAGTCAAGTCCACGGCGATGAAGGCGTCGGCAAGTCAACGCTCACGTATCAGATCGCCAAGAATTATCAAGAATATACAGGCGAGCCGCTGGGAGTCTTCGACTTTGAAGGCACCAGCACACCATCTTACCTCGAAAAGATCGGTTGCGATCTGGACATGGTAAAGCTCATTCAGCCGGACTGCATGGAAGACAGCGTGCAGGAAACGATCAGACTGATTCACCAAGGTTGCCGCTTCTTCATCTACGATTCCATCCCGTACATCAACGGTATGGTGGACGAGAAGGACATCATGAGTGGCAAGGCGTTCAAAGCCAATTACGGCAAGCAGGCGCAGGCAATGGGCAAGTTCTTCTTGACTCTACACCCGTACATGAAGCGTGCTGACGCGCACATGCTGATGGTCAACCAGACCCGCGCACGTATTGACGACAGCAACGAAGCCAAATACGCCAACGACTATTCTTACACCAACAAGACCTACGTGCTTCCCGGTGGACGCATTTCCCGTTTCACCCCGTCCGTCATGATTGAAATGCGAATGGACAAGGCGTGCAAGCCGTTTGACGGCAAGCCGGGGAACACCCCGGAAAAAGACCCGTTCGTCATTGAACCGATGACGCCGGAGACTGAAGGCAAGCCTTGTGTCAACCGCATCCGTGTCCGCACGCTCAAGAACAAGGTCACTGGTGCCGGATTCCGCGAAGGCTACATCTGGGTTCGTCCCGCGACGCACCCGCACCCCGGTATTGATGACAACATGAGCGTGCGTGAACTCGCACGTGACTACGGTTTCGTCCAGAACAAGGGCGCGAAGTGGTATGTCGGCAAGTCCGCCGAAGAAGCCATCATCGCTTACCCGAACAAAGACGCCGCTGTGGAAGATTTGGTCATCAAGCAAAACCCTGAAGTTCATGCCAAGCTGCGTGCGCTGGTTGCCGAAGCGATCAAGCACGATCAGAGCGGACGCCACAGCACCGTGATTACCGCCGAAGAACTCGCCATGGTTGAAGGTGATGACGAGTTAGGAGCGGTAGGCAAGAATCTCATCACTGAGGACGACGAGTAATGCGGCTGGTCAGGATCGAAGGGGAAGAAGCTATCGTGCAGGTAACGGACGATCAAGGGTATGAACACCTTGAGCGAATGAGCACCGCGTCTCTTGCGGGCTGTTTGCTGGCCTTCCCCGAAGCTCCCGGCGAAGATATTGTTGCGGAACTCGAAGAACTCGAATGCCCGCCGCGTGAGCCGCATCGTCATCATCACCATTCTCACGGCGGCGACTATCCTTGCTTCTGCTCCACCCCCGAATGATCGGCTACCACTACACCAGCGCGGAGAACTACGAGCGGATCAAGGTTGAAGGTTTGACCCGATACCGTATTCGGAAGCCGGAGCTTGACCCATTTTTCCCAGATGGCATCTACGGCATCTGGATATGGAAACAAGACCTGACCGGGGACGAGCATGTAGGTTCCATCCTTTGGCAGTTGATGACCAAGAACAGCACGCGAGTTGTCAAGCTGGGAGTAGAGTATAATGAAACTGACCTGCTGCGCCAATATGGGGCCGACGTCGAAATCCTGCATGACGGCAGGCTGGGGCAGTGGCATTACCATTATGGCGTTCCCGCTGTTGTGGTAACAGAGAATATCCCGCCGCACGCGATTACGCTTGTGCAGGCGTATGATGTGCAGAAATGCTTGAGGTAGCAATGGCATACAAAAAACACGAACACGATTTTTCCGTGCTCCCACCAAACGACGACGAGCAACAGTGTGATAACGATTGTGTCTCCAACTGGCACAAGTGCTCTATCTGCGGCAAGAGTCGGTCGGAAGTGGCGAAGGGCGACCCTGAAGAAGTCAGACAGTATGTTCTGGATTCGACGGAGACCATCACCAAGAATCTCACCAAGATCAAGAATCTCAGGAACCTGAAGGAAGGATTCTATGTTTGGCTGGCTCAAAAAAGCGACGCATCGGCATGACTGGTACCGACTCGGTGAGTCGTGGCCCGGTCAAGAAGTTCTCGTCTGCGTGACGTGTGGCACTTGTGACGCGACCGATTGGACTGGTACATTGCGGTTTTCCTACGAAGCTCTTCGCGGCGCGAACTACAAGCGCGGTGGACATTGGAAGGACGCCTTCGACCAGCTTGAAACCAATTTTCCGTTTCTGGCGGCACAAGTCAACAAGGACGACCATGCGGTACTTTGACAGTGGACTGTTTCTAGGAAACGGAGAGTACAGCACGGCTCGCGTCAAGCTGCTACACACGCTGCTTGACCGGGCAATTGACGGGTTGAACGCCGTACAGCAGGCTCCATTCCACCTCTCTAGGAAAACCCACGAGAAGGTGGATGAACTCATCGACGACATCGCTCTTGACATCGCGACCGCATTAACGGGCAAGAACGTCACTGTTGGGCGGCGGCTTCGGAGAAACCAGCGCGGGAAAATCTACACGGAATACCGCGACGCCAAGACGAAGCAGCCCGTGGCTTTTAGCCAGCCGGGATTTTGGGGAGACCCAGTTGAGGTCGTCTCCAACGACGAGATCAGAGACCTGCTCACCGTCGCCTTCGAGAAAGACCGGACATAAGGCTTATTACCGGACATTCTTTTGTTTTCAAAGGCTTGCGAAGGTAACTTTACTCTTTCGCCACGGCACTTTCGTGTAGGTAACCACTGACGATTGTACTACTTAGGCACTAGACATCTGTGATATAATGCTTGGCATGGTTGAGACTGACAGCAAACGCAGCCGCGAACTGGTCGAGGAAGCCTTCCAGCGTGCTTATCCAAACGATCTCACAAACGAGGAGTTGGCAGCGGCTATGGGTGTGGCACAGGTCGGTGATATTTCGCCTCGCGTTTCAGAACTCAGAAATAAAGGGATTCTTCGGAAGACAACAAACAAACGTCAGGGGAAAACGGGCGGCAAGCAAGGTTGCCATATCTGGGTTCCTGTCGAACAGCGTGTGACACCTACGCCCGGTCAGAAGAAACCAAAAGCTAAATCCGAGAAGACATCTCGTGATGAACTTCTCGGTGTCCGTCCGGGGGTTTCAGCCAGCAAAATCATTGCCACGATTGTGCAGCGTATCCGACAACAGCCGTCGTTTGTTCAGTTTGACAAGAGTCAGGCGTTAGATGACAGCCTAGCGTCCCTCAATGCGTTCTTCGAGTTGTTCTCTGTGCGATCACACATTCCTGTGGACATCTATAAACGCCAGCGTGCAAAAATTTTTTGTGCGGTAGCAGAGTCTCCGTCCGAGAAGAAATACGCCGAAGCGTTAGACTCCCTGTATGGTGAACGATACAGGACTTGTTTCGCCGCAATTGTTGCGAAAGGAAAAGCCCAATGAAGCACGTTAAGCCGATCACCTACGATGTCAAAAACGCTTTGGAGCATGAAGGGGATCAACTTTCAAGCATTCCGAAGGCACTAATCGAGTTCTCGGAAAATGCTATGCAGTACCGCGACAAAAGCGTTGCCGCCTTCGTGCAAATCACGCTTGGCTTCAAAGGCGGCAAGCTGAAAAAACTTGAGATCGCGGACAATGGCTACGGCATGGATGAAGACGACTTTGAAGCATTCTTCCATTGCCACGGCACCAATCGTGAGCGGCTGGCGGGTAAGCCCGGTCGCGGAAAATTCGGTCTGGGAGGCAAACAGGCGATCATGGGCCTCGGTGCCAAGAAAGCCCGTATCGAGTCTGTGAAAAACGGAATTCTCCATGTCGTTGAGTGGTCAAGAGACGACCACGCCAATTACGCCTATGAGAAGAAAGGGACTACCGATAGACCAAACGGCACTTCCATTCTACTAGGTGGAATGGATCGAAAAGTTGACCTCGATCAGATCAAAAAGACATTGCGACGTGAACATCGCAACGATCTGGGGCACAACGTTATGACGGTAAACGGCGACCGTCTCAGTTACACAGCACCAACATTCGACAGAGAAGAGACCTACCGTCCCCCCGCAGAGTTGATTAGTCTGATAGGCAACCCCGTGCTGACTCTCCGCAGCACTCTAGAACCACTTTCAAAAGAAGAGCGAGGCGTGCAGATCATGGCTAACAATGTCCTGCATGAAGACAACTATCTCGGCGACTTCACAACACGTCCTCAAGCTGCCAGAGTGTATGGTTCCGTTGATGTCCCGTTTCTCGAAATCGAAGACGAAGAAGGCGTGCCAGCTTACTCATCAGAACGGTCACAACAGTTGAAGCGGGATAACCAACGTGTGGGAGTTTTGCTGCCGTGGATCAACTCCTGCTTGGCGTCCTTCATTCGTATTCTGGAAGAAGAACACCAGAAGATTCTCGACGCCAAGAACACGGAAGAGTTGCAGCGGCAAGCGGATGCTCTTTCCTCAGTTCTTACGGACGCATGGCGTGGTCTTGACATCACGTTGCCCCGCCGCAAAAGCACGCCAAATGGAATCAACACTCCCGAATTGTCGGGAATCGAGGCTCCAACTGATCCCATACCGGGTGACGAAACCCCCGCGTATCGGTTCACAAAAGATGGAGACGTGAACATAACTGAAACCCCTAACGGCGATATTTTCATTCTGTCAAAAGGCGATCATGGTGTTGGGGGAGGCAAAAGGACAGGGACAGGTTCAGCCTCGGTTCAGCTTGGCGTGGTGGATGACTCAGGCGATCCCGCAACACTGGTCAAGAAAGTGACAAAACAACGCCATTCAACCGCAAAAATTGAAGTCACCCTCGAACATTTGACGAGTGCTTTCCCGCGAGCTACGTGGGACGCTAATGAGTGCAGACTAACTCTCAATCTGGATACGGAAGAACTCGCTGGCATGGACTTTGAGAGCGATCTTTTCCGCGAGAAGGGAACACAGATCGCTATCGCTGAGTTTGCCGTGGTGCTCGTACAGACGAAGAGCAACAGCAACACGTCGGAGTTCGATCCTCGCCAGCCTATTGAAGTCTTGGAAGCTGTGCGTGGTGCTCAGAACCAACTTGGAAAAGCCTTCCACGCCGCTAAAGCGTCACCAGTTGTGACCTCGGACATTCCAACCGAAGTAGCACCAAATAACCCCGCGTCATCGCCTCAAACCACAGTATCATAGAGTGAGGGTTCCGGGTGGTCTCCCATCTGGTGGACGAAAGAGTAAACCGGGATGCAAGAAGGAACGAGATTCTCGGTCGAGTCCCCGTATCACCTTCCACTGTGAATAAATCCTGAGACAGAAAGGGAACCCTCGAATAACGCATCCCCGCCATTTGGCACGGCGTGGTAGAATGGACGTATGACGAAGCACAAGATGCCCAACAAATTCCGACCTGACTGGAAGCGTCCTGAACCGCTTCTCAAGCCGTGGCACCACTGGAACGGCGGCAAGTCGGAGCCTAGCAGCCCAAAGAATTGACGCATCCCGCCGAAAGCAAATAAACACGCCTCGCGTGTCAGGATTTGCCCCGCTGGAACGTAATACATAATATGAGAGAAATTCTAAAGCAGGCTTTCCTTCCGTTGTGGTATGGCATCCGCGACCCGTGGACTTGGGTTTTGTCGTTCGTGACCGCCGTGGTGGTCATCGGGCTGCTGGCGTGGTTTAGTTGGCTACTCCATTTGTGAAGCCACACAGCGGCATACGAAATAACGCATCCCCGCCACGGCTGTTTGCCACGGGCCGATTTTCTCTGATTCTGGTATTATAAGTAGAACGTCATCCAAGGAGGAAGAAAGTCACCATCGGACGGCGGCTGCGGAGGAACCAGCGCGGAAAAGTCTACACCGAATACCGTGACGCCAAGACGAAGAAGCCCGTCCCTTTTAGCCAAGAAGGGTTCTGGGGAGAGCCAGTCGAAGTGATTGATTCCGATGAGATTAGAACGCTCTTGACCGACGCCTTCGAAAAACGTTAATTTTTGTGGTAGACTGGCGTGCAGGGGGAAGTATGAAACGATTTATATCTCTTTCGCTTGTAATCTTTGCGTTGTCACTGGCGGCGCTCGCCCAAACTCTAACTCCTATCCAGCAAACCGTGTCCAACTTTGGCCTCGTCGGGAGTTGCAGTGCTACGGCCAAGTTCGTCTACAGCAACGGTACGGTGAGCGAAGTAATCACTTTTGATCGCGGCGGCGAGCGAACGTACACCTACTCTGAAGCACACTTGATTGACTCTACGCACTTGAGCGTAACGGCAACCCTTTCCGACAATTTCAACTCCAGCGTTAACGGTGCCGTGCAAACCATGACCTACCTCAAGCTCGCAGATGGTCGCTTTCTGACCGTCTCCAACGTTCAAAGCGACGGGACAGTTGTCGTGAAGGATGGCGTCGTTGTCAGCAGCGGTTATGTCTTACGCCCTTGGGGGCCCTGTCAGTGAAGTGTGAGCACCCAATCACCGCCGTAGCGGAAGGGATGTGCTTACGTTGCGCACGAACCGGGCTGCCAATCACGGTGAACGATTTGAAGATGCGGCGCTGGTTGTGGCGATTCATCGCAAGGTTTGTGTGATGCCCAAACGACGGCTCAGCAGAGCAAAGCACAACGTGATGCGGCGGTTGGACAGGCGGTTGTCCCGCCTCTGTTTCGAGGCGCAACAGCAGGTTTACGCCGCTCTTGATGAAGCGCAGAACGACGGTAAGACTTACGAAGAAGTTGTCACCCCCACTGGGCGAGCACTCTACAGCGATTCCGAAGTTAATGACATCAAGAGAAAGCTGAAGGCGCTGGGAGCGAAAGGCATCAACGTATGAGCGCTGAAGACGAAGTTTACGCACCAACAACGAGAGAGCAGCTTGAGATCATGCTTCAGGTGACCGGAGCACGTGACCAACTGGCTCAAACGATGTCGAATTACAAGGCATCCATCGGCAAGGCGTTGGGGCTTTTTGAAGATGAATTGGACGAACTGTTCAAGGACATCAACACCGAGAAACTGCTGAGCATCGGCGTCTCCGTTTACGAGAAGCATTTCACCGCGCACGAAGTGGAAGCCGTGATCGCCTTTTACTCTTCCCCTGTGGGCCAGAGCTTCATCAAGAAGATCGGCATTGTGAACAAAGAAGTTTACGAAGCGTGCCAGAAAATGCTGGACGCCGAACATCACGAGGTCGAATAATGGCATCGACGTGGAACACGACACAACCTCCGAAGCGCATACTCAAACCAGTGCGGCTTCGTTACCAATATCAGAGCTTGCGACCGCAAACGGGCCTCTGGGACAAGCGGGAGAACGCCTTCAGTCTCATCACAGTCGGCGAAGACCCGGACGGTCTTGCGCTTTACCCCGAAGACGGCTGGAAAATTTTAGGCTGGAAAAACCCATGAAATACACCGAAGAAAATCCCCCGGTTTGCAAGTGCGGTTGTAAGATGCGGCTTTACCAAGAGCCAGTGATCGTGCCTGTATTTTTCTGGGCTTGCGCCGACCGCCACTTCTGGAATTTCTGGAAGCACACCGAGTCTTTCGGCAGTGAATATGGCTATCAATGAAGGCTAAGCCGTGGTTTAAGAGAGCGCCGTTGGAGCCTGATGCTATCCGCCCGCCGGACGGAGACGCATTCGCGGCAAAGATGTTCCGTAAGGAACTCTTGGGGAAATACGTGGAGTGCGAGTGCGGGTGGTTCTTCAAAGAGAAATGTCCGAAGTGCCCAACAGTCTCGCGACCACATTTGGATGTGATGGCATGAAAAACAAAACGCCCGGAGTCATCGACGTGCTGTCCGGCTTTATCGTTTTCAGTGTTTTACTCTGGGTAGGCTCGTGCATCATCGCTGGCTGCGCGGCCCAAAAGGTTAAGGACAGCATCAATGCTTGATAGAGAAGGAATTCAAAGAGCCATTATCAATCGCATGGACGCGATGAATGGCAGTTGCAACTCGTACCACCTGAACCACAACTGCGGCGTGTTGCGCGGGCTACTGTGGGCACTAACCGGGGAAGACCCCGGCACGTTCATCGTCAGCGAGCACAACTCCAACTCAGTTCGTGATACGCTTACCGCCGCTGGCATCCCTTGCCGCGTAGAAGGCGAGCGCATCACTTGGTGGTATCCGTGGGACGATGAGCCGCCAGCCGCCTAGTTTGGCAGTATTAGATTAGGTGCGACTCTCCGGCAAAAACTTCCAAGCGTGGGCTGACTTCGATCTTGAAATTGACGGCCTAACGATCTTAACTGGCCCATCTGATACGGGCAAGTCTGCGCTCTTCCGCGCACTCAAGGGTATCTTCCGTAACGAACTGCCAGCCGATTTTGTCCGAGACAATCAGGACGAAGACATGGAAGTCCGCTGTGAGATTGGTGGACATGTCATCACGGCACACCGTTCCCACAAAGGCAGCACCAAATACGAGATCGACGGCAGAGACTTTGCCAAGCTCGCCGGGGCCGTGCCGGACGAACTGAAGGCACTCAAGTTTGGTGAAGTAGTCATCGGCGACTTCGATGTAGACCCCATCTTTGGACGGCAGAACAGCGCACAATTTCTGATTGACCCCCTGACCTACAAGCCCACTGAAGTGAACGCCATCCTTGGTGCATTCGGCGGCACTGAGAAGCTGGAAGCCGGGAAGAAAGAAGCCAACCTACGGAAGACCCAGAAGGACACGGAAGCCCGCACGATAGCGGGACAGATTCGGGAGTCCGAAGAAAAGAAGGCCGCACTCGCCGAACTGGTTGCACTGGGTGATGCAATTAGTGATAAGTTGCACGATTTAGAACAACACGTCCGCCGCTTGGAAACAGAGACCTATTGGCTGGACTCCGCTGTCAAAGTTCGTCAGACTATCGTGCCATTGCGCCAGATCATGGAAGCCATTGTTCTGCCGGACATCTCCGGGCTGGAACAGCTTCATCGTCAGGCTGCGTTTGCGGAGCAGGCGGCAGAAGCCGGGGCTTACGCTCGATGGCTCGCTAAACCAATTGCCAGCCTTTCCAGCGTCACGGACGGCTGGAATGGGGCTAGGAGACTCTGGAACGAGATCGCGGCTCTGGAAGGCGCTATAACCGCAGGAAAGCATGTCGTAAGCACGGATAAGCTCAAATCAAGCCTTTCCGGTGCCGAAGCGGTCTTTTCTGAGTCAGTTCGGCTCTGGAACAGTATTAACCGCCTAGAAACACTCGCGGCGCTGCTGGGAGAGCTAACGGGTTCGGCTGAGAGATTGGCTGGGGTTGAAACAGAACTCGCAGCAGCGCAAGCAGAGCTTAAGAAAGGGTTGTGCCCGAAGTGCGGCAAGCCCATGGAGCATCAATGCCGATAGAAATTAAACGCACGTGTCAGTTCTGTCGCGAACGGTTCGAAAACGGTTTACCTACGTGCGAGTGTTGCCTTTTCTGCGGTGGAACCCCAACCGGAGACTGGGCGTGCGAGAAGTGCATCCCAGCCCGTGACATGGCAAAGACAGCCGCCAGAGCCGTGTGGCGCGAGTTCGTAAGGCAGGAAATTCAAGGAATCTAGGGAACATAAATGCCTGAAGTCACCCAAGAAACGCTGAAGGAAGTCCAGACCCGCGTTAGGGCGCTGCAAAGCACTCGCGACGAGATCATCGGCACGTTCAAAGTTCAGGAGTCGAAAAGGGACGAAGCTTATGCTAAACTAAGAGAGCTAGGCATCGAGAACCCAGAGAAGATGACATCGAAAGAGCTTCAGGCTCTCGCCGACCAAAAGCGAGCGGAACTCGCCGAAAAGGTTGGTGCCTTGAACGAGCAGCTTGCACAAGGCGAGCAGCTAATCAAACGTTATCAAGAATTGCAACAGGAGAACTAACCATGGCAACGCCCGTACCGATGTCCCATCCCGCAACCGCAGTCAAGAACCCTGACGGAACTTGGTCAGTACGCATTCAACACACCCCCGAAGGTCAAGTCACCATCACGAACTTTGACAACGTTGTGTTCGCCGAAGCACTGGCGAAGGCTTACGCCGCCATGCTGAACGCGCAGGCTGAAGCTGGGGCCGCTATCGACGATCTGGTTGCTGACGCAAAGCCAGTTGTTGACGATGTGAAGACTGACGTGAAGAAACTGATCTCTGAAGCGGAGACGAAGGCGAAGGCGATTCTCGCCAAGGCTGAAGGCAAAGCCGAAGAGATTGAAGCGGCCGCAAAGCGCGTGCTCGATCAGGCAGAAGAGTCAGCCGAGAATCTGTTGACCGCAGCCAAGGCGGAAGCGGAGAAGCTGATCGCCGCTGCCAAGGCAAAGGTTGAGCCTGCACCTGCCCCGACCGCTGTAACTGTTGAACCGACTGCCGCCGCTACGCCAGCGCCGACAAAAAAGGCAACCCCGATTACTGAGGACTAATGCCGGATAACCCTGATCTGCGACAGATCGGCTTCGCCATCGAGGAGAAGCTAGGCAAATTTGGGACGACGCCTAGCTCTCTTCGAGCGGCTTTCAAAAAGCCGCTGCAAGATCAGTATATCTGCACTCAGTGTAAGCAGCCGATTGCCGAAAACGCCTATATGTATTCGGACATGAGCAAGCCCGCTGAAGGTTGGCGGCATTACATCTGTCCCGTTAAGATTTGAATTCACGATTTCGCGGCGTTCTCAGTATTGCTCTCCATGGGAAGAACCGGGAAACTCGTGTATTTAGCCAGTCCCTACACTCACCCCGATAAGGCGGTGGAGGCGCAGCGGTTCGAGTCCGTGTTATCCGCGTGGAACTGGCTGATTCAAAACAACCACGACTGGCATTTCTTCGTTCCCATCGTCCAATCACATGCGCTCTGCACGTCCGGTCATACGCCGGGAGACTGGAAATTCTGGGCCGACTTCGATGGCACCATGATTAGCAAGTGCCAAGAGTTCTGGGTGCTCTGCATACCGGGATGGGAGACATCTGTGGGAGTTAGCGCCGAACGTAAGATTGCCGCTGAGCTTGGATTGCCGATTCGTTTCCTGATCCCTACTGTCAATGGCTACGAGATCGCTGACGCCATTCCCGCGAGTGCCTAATGCACAAACAGATGCGCATCTCGCTGACGCATCGCCGCTACCTCTTGCAGCAAGACATCGCGGCTTGTGACGCCACAATCAAGCACATGGAAGCCTGCACCGAATGCCGTGATGATTTTTTCTGTCCGGTGGGTGACCAGCTTTACCAGACGTTTATACTCGCCAAGGCACGGGCCAAACTCGTGACAGACACTCTGGCTGACGTATTAGATATTGATGAAGATCAAGCTTGACGACCCCAAGAACCGTGTAAACCTTGTTTGGACAACGGACTGGCATTTTTCCGATGTTCCCCCCGGACGCCGTAAAGACGACTATCGCCACGCGTTACTGCAAAAGCTCGCCTTCGTGCGTGAAATGACCGAGAAACTACACGGCGCGGCGCTCTGTGGCGGCGACGTTTTCCACCACAAGAAACCACATCACATCGGCAACAGTTTCCGCCTCATCATCGACTTGATGAACGCGCTCCGGCGCTTCCCACAAGGCATGGTCTTTGGTTCCATCGGCAACCATGACCTGTCTTATGACCGCATGGACTCACTGCCGCGCCAACCTCTCGGACTTCTTATCGAAGTGGGAGCTTACCACGACTTGAACCGAGAGCCTGTCATCTTCACCAACACGGATGAGACCGTGCGCGTGCAAGTGGAAACGTTTCCGTTCGCGGAAGGCGATGACACGATCAAGAACATCCTGAACGCAGGGCCGCGCCAGCCGAAGGTGGATCACCGTATCGGCGTAGTTCACGCATACGGGCACCCCGGCGATGCAGGTTCTATGTTCGAAACGCGGACAATCGGTTACAATGAACTTAAGGGTGTGGATTTTGACATCATGCTCTGGGGGCACGACCACTCCCGGCACGGCGTGGACGAAGTGGACAACATCACTCACGTCAATCTAGGGAGCATGGCACGCGCCGCGTTCACGTGTGACGAGCTTGACCGCCCGGTAGTGGCTGCGATCCTGTCCTTTGAACCCGGCGGGGTGTTCAAGTATGGCGAACGACCTATCCCGGTGAAACCGCTGGAGATAGCGTTTGCCGCCGCCGATAAAGGCGTGGAAACGGTTGGCAAATCTGAAGAGATCATGTCTTTTTTCGCCGACATGGACGCTTCGGTTGGAGAAATTGAAGTCAATGATCCCCGCGATGTCATCAAAGAGTTATGCAAGGACGATCCGAGACTGGAGAGCTTGCTGCTGGAGCTTTGCGACCTGTAATCATGGCTGACGATATTCTAGGCACGATTGTCGCTATCGCTTGCGTCATAGGTCTGGTCTCTGGGTTCACTTTGCTCGCTTACGCTCTGCTACCGAAAAAGGATTCGAATGGGTCGAACAGGTAGACATCTTTGCCGAGGACTCAAAGGCGACCTTCCCCCGAAAGTGCGGGAGTATGCGGCACTTTTGTGCTCTATATGCGGCGGGAATTTTGCGGTAGAATTACCCGAAGATGATACACCGAACTATGGCGCTAAGCCGGGAGAAGTGACCGACAAGCGGCGGTTCGCACAGTATCTCGATCCAAATTACAAGGAACCAGAAGAATGAGATTGGCGCTTGGTGGACTCTTTCTCATACTCGCTGTGGTCGCTCTAATGGTCTGGCACCACACCGGGGATTTTTGGGCGGCGATTGGCGCGGGAGCCTTCGCCATTGCATCCATCGCTTACTTAGGTTCGATCATAGTTGAGTATGAGGGAGCAAAACGGCAATGAAACACCAGCGCCGTAAAGACGCGAGAATGGAAGAGCGCGTCTACATGTCGCTCTGGCACATTCTGATCGCTGGCGTTGGCGTTTACGAGCTTCGCAACCACAAGACCAAATTCTCCAAAATCCTCGCTTGTGGCCTCATCGCGTTCCATACGGACGGCGCTATCGCTGACATGCTTGACACAAAGCCACTCAGTCAGCGTATACTAGATTCAATAGTGCCACATGGAACAGGCTGCAAAAAGTCCCGCTGAATTCGTTTATCTCTTCGTTTACGGCACGCTGAAACGTGGCGAACCGGGCCATGAGCTTATGGCTGGCGCTCAGTTTGTGTCCACCGTCCTGAAGACCGGAATGAAGTTTATCCGGGACGCCGAATATCCTTCCGCCATCGAGACCAATGATTCCACGGATTACGTGGTTGGTGAAATTTGGGCCGTGCCTGCGGCCGATCTCCCGTTGATGGATGAGTACGAAGGGGAAAATTACAAGCGCGTGATCCTGAAAGACTCCAACCTTTACGCTTACGTGCTTCGAGAGAATGAAAGCGACAAGTTTGCAACCCTCACCTGATTTTGCAGTATTAGTGGGTAAATGAACATACTCACTAAACCAAACATCTTCTTCACATCTGATTACCACCTTTACCACGAGAACATCCTGCACCTTGGGAAAGGACGCCCCTTCTCGTGCGTGGAAGAGATGCACGCCGCTATCGCGGATCGGCATAACGCTGTGGTGCGCCCCGGCGACAAAGTTTACAACCACGGAGACTACGCGCTCAAGTGCCAGTGGGAGCAGGCGTTTGCATTTCGCCAGCGCCTTATGGGAGAGCAGCACTTCATCTACGGCAACCACGACCATGTAGCAGAAGAGATGATTCGCCGCAACCCCGGTTGCTTTGCATCGGTCTCTGATCTCGTCCATCTGAAGCTCAAAGGCTACGACGTACCCAAGATCACGCTCTGTCACTATGCGATGCGCACGTGGCCGGGGTCGCACAAGGGTGCATGGCAGCTTTACGGTCACTCTCACAACCAACTTCCCGAAGAAGCACAGTGGCTTGCGTTTGACATCGGTGTGGACTGCTGGGATTACACGCCAGTCAGTATTGAAGATGTGAAGCGCAAGATGAAATCCAAGATGCCCGCATGGGAAGCTTGGAAGGCTACCCTACCTGAAGGAAGAATGGAATAATGTCTGGAGAAGACGCAGCAAAAGTTCAACCGATGCCAACTGGAGACGGCATCGACGTCGCCGTGGAAGCAGCCAAAGACTTGAGAGAGATGGGTCTGGGCTACATCGCCGAAGATACCGAAGCTCGAATCCGCCTTGGCGAGAAAAAGTATGGCACGCGGCTCAAGTCTCATAACGGTCGCGATGCGATGCTTGATCTCTATCAAGAAGTGCTGGACGGCATCAACTACGCCAAGCAGCTTGTCATCGAAGACAAGGATGACGACTTCTTTTTCTTGTCTTTGGTCTCGCTCGCCAAGAAGATCAAGCAGAAACTCGATCATCCGGGTGCGACGGTCGGAGAATAACCATGGTTAATCCAGACGGTTTTTTGATGATCGAGCCACGCGGTTATGATGCACCGCCTATCGTGGATTCCATCACGCGCAAGGTAGCGTACCTTAACCACCGCAAAGAGAACCTTGAAGGCATTTGGTACAGGGGTTTTCATACTTGCGCGTGCGACGCCTGTTCGGACAATGGGGATTGGTCTATCAAGATCGGTGGGAAAACCTACCAGACAAACTCGCTCATCGTTCACTATGTCGCCTGCCATCGTTCGTCAATCCCTCCAGATCAGTTGAAGCTGATTGAAAGCCTTACGGAAGAGGAAGACCCAACGACAGAAGACCTTAACATTCAAGGCGCTGAAGAAAGAGACCGCAGGTTAAATCTCGCCCGATCACAGTCTTCAATTCGCCGCTGGGCGCACAAGAACGGCTTCAATGTTGCACTTGGAGAAGAGGTCACTGAGCAAATTCGATGAAGAGCAAAGTCAGAGAGGCATTCCGCATCCCTAAAAAAGGTCGGTAGCGAGAGGGGTTAAGCGTCCCACCAAGATTCGAGTTATATGAGAGAGATGTACCAGCGTACCGCGCAGATTTTCGCGGATAAGATCAACGCTCTATTCGAGTCTGAAGCAACGCTTGAGAAGACTTTCAAGGCGTTCTATCCGGGGCTGGACTTCGACCGCACAGAGCACTGGGCTGGCATCATCAATAAGCTACTCAGCGATTCTTGGATGGAAGGTGGGCCGATTGTCAAAAGCGAACCTACCGGAGTAGACAAGCTCAATATCATCCGCTATCTGGCACCGCTTCTGGACTACAATCTCTTCACGCAAGTGCTGCTCAATCTGCAAGGCTACACCGGGATGTTTTACATGACGGGCGATGCCAAGAAAGAAATTGACCGCCTGAAGAGTGAGTGGCCGAAAGAGTGGAAGCTTGATCCATTCGCGCCGAAAGCCAAGATGGTCAAGCAGGCGGACGCGATTACGGAAGAACAGCGCCAGTACAATGCTGTGCTCTCAACAATCCGCGCCTTGCACATTATCAGTCAATTCACACCGCAAGTCAGTTTTCGCGTTTCACCGAAAGGCAGCACGCCAGCGTTCGCGGACTCCCGCAACATCAGCATGATCGGCATGGGTGGGGACAAGTACCTCAAGACTCTGCCGTCTTTGAAGACTTACTACATCACGTGGGATTCAGTGCCAGTGATGGCGGTTCCTGTGGGACAAGAAACCACGGGTGTGAAGTTCGACGCCGCTGGCGTTCCGTACCCATTCATCTCGAAGTCTGGCGGTCAAGTGCTTCAGGATGTCTTGTTCGCACGTAAGATCATGTACGAGATTTTCAAGGGCGTGAACATCACGCAAGAGACGTGCATCATGGTGCCGCGCATGAATAGCATTCTTATTGTAGCAGACGTGGTTGCCGACAACCTGCATAACGCATTCCGACGCTTGAAAGAACACTACCCAATGTTGAACTTGGTTGAGGGACAGCGTGCGTAAGGAATGTGCCTACCGGATAGTTTCTGTCGAGGACGGTCACACTAGGGAAGAACTTTGCGGAAAACCGTCCGTTGGCGACCTTGATTTTCGGGATCAGCTTCTTCCGTTTTGTGCTGAGCACTACGACACGATCATGCGCATACGGAAATTGGTGAAGCGTCTTGCGCAGGACTGGCGGGAGAAAAATGAGAAAAACCTGTGACTGGCATGTCATGGATGAACACGACCGCGAAGTACCGTGCGGATTGCCTGCGGTTGCTCACATTTCGTGGCCCAGCGGAAGGACGTATTATTATTGTGCCCATCACTACGATATTCGCATCCAATTCATCAGGGAGTGCGGTCGGCGTGATGTGTTAGAATTGAGTGGTCTATGAAAAAAGACTTGTTGATGCTCGGATCAGAAGAAGACACAAAGCAGGTGCTCGCGGCGCTTAAGTCGGAGAACGTGAGTGAAGTTTGTACCTGCGGTTGTCACTCCGGCGTCCCCGGCAGATACCATTGCTTCTCCACATGCTGCGACAAGGCGGGATTGATTATCAAAGTGCAGGTGCATAATGGCTAGGATTTTTCTGCTGGACACAATGTCCTTCATCTACCGCGCTTATCACGCGGCCGCGCACCAGTCCATCGTCATGAGTACGAAGGCGGGCTTCCCCACTGGCGCGACATACATTTTCTGCAACATGCTCCACAAGCTGATCGAAGAGCATAAGCCAGAGCATTTGATCGCTGTCTGCGACACACCGGGAGAGACCTTCCGTGATATTGAATTCGCGGATTACAAGGCAAATCGCAAAGGCGAGACGCCGTTTGATCTGGTGCGTCAGATTCCATTTATTTTCCGCGCCATTGAAGCTTACCGTATTCCGAAAATGGAGCTTGCCGGATACGAAGCGGACGACCTGATCGGCACGCTCGCAACGAAAGCATACGCCGACCCGGAAAACGTGGTCTACATCGTGACCGGGGACAAAGACATGTTCCAGCTTGTGAATGACCGCACGTTCACCGTTAATCCGATGAAAGACCTGACAGCGGACGCGGCAAAGGTGGAAGAAATTGTGGGAGTTCCGCCAGCGATGGTTGCAGATGTCATGGCTCTGCGTGGCGACACTGTGGACAACATCCCCGGCGCTCCCGGAATCGGGAAGAAAGGCTCCGTGGACATCATCAAGCAGTTTGGTTCCCTCGAAGCCGCGATCCAACGGGCTGAAGAAGTCAAGCGCAAGCAGTACCGCGAGTCCATCATCAACAACGTGGATCAAATCAGGCTGAGCAAACGGCTGGTCACTATTGCCTGTGACGCCCCGGTGGAACTGGACATCCCGGCGATGAAGCTGCAAGAGCCGAACAAAGAAGCGCTCGCATCCCTTTACACCGAACTGGAATTCGCTTCATTGCTGAAAAGAGAGAATTTGGCGGCAATTGAAGATTTCGCCATCCCGGTGCCGCCAGACGAGCAGGAAATCCAGACATCCATGACCGAAGAACAGGCGGACGATGTTCTCGATGCGATCCTGTAAAAATAATTTTCGCAAATGTGGACAAATTGTCTGACTTTGCAGTATACTATGTGAGAGGTTGCTGCCGGACAGAAAGACGTTACCCGGAGACCTCAAAGGACATTATGACCCGCGTTTCCCTATCACTGGCGCTGTTGTATACCCTGCTTAGCGGGGGTGGCTCCGGTGTGTTCAATGGGTGACGCTATTTAGACCCCAAGAACGACCGAAGCCGCCAGAAAATGGCGGCTTTTTTGTTTTTGTACGCAAGTGAGGTCGATACGGTTGGCGGCACCAGCCTGTAAAGCTGGAGATTCTTAGAGTCCGTAGTAGGTTCGAATCCTACCACTTGCACCAAAGTTGCATGGTTGAGATAGCGGCAATTCTATCTGGCTGTAACCCAGACGCCCCTTGTGGGCTACGCAGGTTCGAGTCCTGCACCATGCACCAAAATTTAGAAGCACGCATGTTTAGGTCAAGCTGGTGATGCCGACCGCCTGTAAAGCGGATTCCCCTTCGGGGACTAGAGGAAGGTTCGATTCCTTCAACATGCACCATGCCGGAGTGGTGGAATTGGCAGACACACCGCGTTCAGAGCGCGACGGTTAACAGCCATAGGGGTTCAAGTCCCCTCTCCGGCACCAAGTTTGGAGCATCAAATATGCAGGTCGTTCAAACGCTGTTAACTCGACAAACCGAAACAGGGGAGGCTAAGCTAATAGCATGGCTACCAGTGAAACCAAATGTTCGTGTTGGTTCCATCGTTTCCTTGAAGGATGTAGGCGATGGTTTGCGTTGGCGCGTCTCGGCTCAATGGTGCGAGCAGGACTCTTCCCTGATCAACCAAAAATGGGGGAACGATCTGCCGAAGAGCCAGCGCACCGAGCGGTAAACGAGAAAGCTCTGTGGCTCTGGAATCCGAAGTGGCGCACCGTTGAGGAGCGCGGCTTCATTGAGATCGACGTTGCCTCATTCCAGATGGATCGTGTACTGGTCGCTGCCGGAATTGTAGATTCGAGAACGAACGCACAGCGTTTGCTTAAGTCGAACTCAATCTCGTGGCGGCTAGACGACGGGGTGATGGACTGGACGAAGGTCACAGATTTTCGGCAAGAGCTTGAACCGGGCTGGCCCGTTGTTCTGCGAGTAGGTGACGGGCACTGGCGCACTCTTCAAGTTGAAGAGGAAGTAATCGAAAACGCGCCATTCTCCACTAGCAAGGAAGCGAAGCCAACGGTGAAGAAGGTGACCAAGCCGAAAGCGTTTCCAAGTCTTGCACTGGTGATGCGACCCACGTGGGTTGAAGGTGTAGAGGACGGCGTAACGCCGTGGCGTCACTTCCAGACCATTGAGTGCTGGTCGGAAATGTGGCGGTGATTTTGCGAGCGTGGCGGAATTGGCAGACGCACAGGATTGAGAGTCCTGCGGTTAACAGCCATGAGAGTTCAAATCTCTCCGTTCGCACCAAGTTTGCCAGAAGCACACAAGGCAGAATACCCAACTGTCTCTTGCAGGCCCACTCATCTGGGAGATGACTAAGGCACTGCGGGATTTGTGACTGGCAACAATTTCGGGCGGATGCGTCTAATTAACGCATGTTAGAGATGTGGCGGAATGGCAGACGCGGGGCGTAGAAGCCTGCTTGTGGGTTCGAGTCCCACCATCTCATTCGCCCGACGCGATTGGATTGTATGGCAAAGTTCGAAGACCATTGTCGGGACTGCGAGCGGCTGCTTGGCGATAGGCACGAGAATGTCAATCGCTGGATGGACGAATTGTTCCGTCAATACGGCCCAAGGCATCGGCGTCATCGTCACTGCTGGAAAGGCGTCCGCGAAGCGAAGCATTTGTTTGGCGCGGAAGGGGCGAAGGCAGCTATCGTTCATATCGTTCGGGATTGCGGCGCGGTGCCGGATCAACGGACGTATGATGAGACGCAACTTGGAATCGTGCTGGCACCTGAGTATTTGATTTATGACGGTGCAAACGAGACCGGGCTGGAGAAGTTTAAGAGAGCGGTTGAAGCTGAGTGGAAAAAAGCTGATACCAAACTCGGTAGTGAGTAGTAATGCGGCTATGGCGGAATGGCAGACGCAGTATTAGTGCTCATGGGAACACACAGAAAATACACGCCTGAATCCCTCGGTGCCGTAGTCGCGTCTAGTAGTTCAGTCGCGCAGGTTATAACGGCTCTTGGCTTAAAACAGGCTGGCGGTAATCATCGGCATCTTGTAACGCTGATAAAGCAATTTGGATTGAGTACCGATCACTTCACAGGACAGACGTGGAATAAAGGTAAAACGTCGCTGACGGACGCCAGAGTTAATCGCGGCGTGCGACAAAAGTATTCGAACTCGGAAGTGTTCCGCGAGAACTCGCCGATCACAGAAGGTTTCAAACTCAAACGACGACTTTTACGTCTTGGTTGGGAGTATAAGTGTCGCGTTTGCGGATTGTCTGACTGGTTGAACAAACCAATAGCGCTACATCTCGATCATGAAAACGGGATCAACGACGACAACAGATTTGAGAATTTGAGATTTCTTTGTCCTAATTGTCATCAACAAACTGAGACTTGGGGATCGAGAAATAGAAAGCACGCGGCTGTGGTGGAACGGCAGACACACTATCTTGAGGGGGTAGCGTCGAAAGACGTGAGAGTTCAAATCTCTCCAGCCGCACCAAGTTTTGTCAGAAGTTTGTAGCAAACTTCTTTCAATTGTAAGATTGCTGAACTAAAGAAGAAAAGTTTTGCGTAGGTGAAGGGAATTGGCATACCTCATGCGCTTAGAACGCATGGTTTGTGGGTTCGAGTCCCACTCTACGCACCAAAGTTTTGCAACGCCGTGGCGGAATCGGCAGACGCACTGGACTCCTGTGGTTAACAGCCATGCAGGTTCGATGCCTGTCAGTCGCACCAGTTTTATAACGCCCAAGTGGTCAAATTGGCAAAGGCGCTCCGCTCAAACCGGAGAGATTCTGTGGGTTCGACCCCCACCTTGGGCACCATTTCAAAAATCGGCAGAGACGCAGTATTTATGTAAAAGGACTCTGCCGATGCGCTACACAAAAGAAAATCTGGAACCCGCCATTAAATCCAGCGTCAGCTTCGCTGATGTTCTACGGAAATTCAACCTTCGTCAAAACGGAGGAACACAAGCCAACATCAAACGAAGAACGATTGAGTTTGGAATTGATTTCTCTCATTTCTTAGGGCAAGGCACTAACAGGGGTGAACACCATAAGGGCGGCAATAAAAAACTTCACTGGAAAGAGATTTTAGTTTTATCCCGCCGACCGGGGCACAAAGAACATGCGAATCGCCTGCGCGAAGCTTTAATTGAATCAGGAGTGCTGTACAAATGTTATCTTTGTGGTCAAGAACCAATCTGGCGTGGACGTGCGCTCGTTCTTCCCGTAGATCACAAAAACGGTAACAACCAAGATAACCGCAAAAGCAACATCCGTTTCCTTTGCCCCAACTGTCATTCTCAGACAGATAACTTTGGCGTGAAAAACATAGGTGCAAACGCCTGAAAACACTATACTTACAGCTAGCCAAAAACGCCGTTTTCCCCGTATAATTAGACATGGACACGATCTCTTCAGTGGCGGAAATTTACCGAATCTGGAGACAGTTTAACGGCATCAAATAGACTATGGCACCGAAGACACCCAACTTGCTCGATCCGTTAGGCGTTGACTCTTACGAAGTCAAGAGCATGTGGGAGATTCTTGTGCCGACCGTGGCGAATGATGGCACGCCATTTCGCTTGCGCCGGGATCATAAGCCGTGGGACGCGAAGGTTCAAAAGATCACTGGCGGCATGACGTTGATGCCTGTCCTGAACGGAAAGTGGCAGCACGAAGGTGCAGAATACCATGAACGCATGATTCCTGTGCGCGTGGTTGCAACGCGTGAGCAAATGATGGAAATCGTGCGTATGACCGCCGAACATTACAACCAGATCGCTGTGATGGCGTATAAGGTCTACGACGAAGTGATCTACCTTGTTCGGGGGAGCAAGTAAAATGGCGAAGACAAAAGAGCTTGGTGTTTTTGGGGCGCTCATCGCAGCGCTCGTCATTTTGGGGATCGCGGCTTTGATCGCCAACTATTTCGGCTTGCTGCCGAGCTTCTAGGAGAGCGCATGAAAAGCGTCCTGATCGTTGATGACGAAGAGAGCTTGCGAGACGTGTTCAGTATGTCTTTGCAAGCTCGTGGCTACGCCGTTACAACCGCTGTGGACGGCGTGGAAGCCCTGCACATCTACCGTCACTCGGAAGCTGGCTTTGACTTCGTGCTTAGCGACAACATGATGCCGCGCAAGACTGGCGTTCCTCTTTTGACTGAGATTCGCAAGATGAACCCGAATCAAAAAATGGCCTTGATGTCCGGCGATCCGCCGAAGCTCCCGGTGGAGATCGCGGATGTTCCAATCCTTCGCAAACCATTCGCCCAGCGCGATCTCATCGAATTGATCGAAAAATAAATGAATCGTTTTGCAGTTTAGCGGCTGCAAGGTTGACTGAATTTGTCAATGTGGTATTATTCACTTATGGCAAATCTAGCATCCTCCAGAAAACGCTCTTACGATGACGACGACGCTGTAGAAGGAACATCATCCGTACCAAAAGACAGTCAGGCGATAGAAGCTGACGAAGAAGATCAGAAATATTTCCATTGGTCGAAGCGCGGGGGGTTATACCGCCCTGTAGGTCACACACAAGACTCCATCCCGGCTGGCATCTACGAGATTGACAACGACAACAGCGGATGGTTTCTCTCCAAAGTGAAATTTCCGTCCGATACGCTCCTGCGACTGCCGGGGACGCCAATCGAATTTATCCTCGATCAGATTGACAAGTTCTGGGGCCGGGAGAAGCTTTTCAAAGACACCGGACTGCTTCACAAGCGCGGCATTCTGATGTACGGGCCCGCTGGCTGCGGTAAAACTTCGATCATCCGATTACTCTGCGACGACATCGTGAAGCGCGACGGCATTGTCATCATGGTCACAAACTGCCGCCTTGCGGAGACAGCATTGGGCGGCATCCGCCAGATTGAATCGCGCCGCCCGATCCTGACAATCATCGAGGACATCGAGACGTTCATGGGCGCGAGCGATGAATCATCGTCCGCCCGTGCGCTTTTGGCTCTCCTCGACGGCGAGACACAGGTTGACCACATCGTTCACCTTGCTACGACGAACAAGCCGGAGCAGTTGGAAGATCGCATCGTGAAGCGCCCCGGCCGTTTTGATCTTGTGATCGGCTTGAACGCTCCGGTTGCAGAAGCACGTCACGATTATCTCTACAACATCCTGAAGGATCACGTGACGCCGGAAGAACTTCAGGATATGGTGGACAAGACCGAAGGTTTGGGACTCGCCCACTTGCGCGAACTCGTTGTGGCAAACTACTGCCTTGGATTGGATCGCGAAGAGACGTTGAAGCGCCTGAAGTCCGATTCCAAGAAGGTGCTCAAGGTGAAGAAGCAGGGTCAAGACCCATTGGGCTTCACGACCAAATTCCCGGAAGAAGACGGGAAACTCAAACTGGCGGACTAATGTACATTCCTTGTTTGTGGTATGTTGAAGAATGGAAGCGGCAAGTAGCGGAGCACCCTGAGAAAGCCCCGCTACTTGGCGACCCGAACTCAATGACCTTTTTGTCGGTCACCATGCCGAACGGTGACATTTACAGGTTTGACTTGTGCTTGATCCATGGAGAGATCAGACCGCTTCCGATGACTCTGGCACCAAAGGAACAACATGAGCACGACAATCCCAGCCCTTCCAAACCGAATTGAGCATTTTGCTTATGAGTTCGATTTCTTGTCGAACTTCTTTCACTGCACCATTCCGTTTGAAGGTGTAGCCTATGCGAGCGTTGAGCACGCTTACCAAGCGGCTAAGTTTCCCGCGTCCCAGCGTGAGCCGTTCTCGTTGGAGTTCAATCCCCGCCTGACCGCCGCACAAGCAAAGAAGCTTGGTCGCACCATGAAGGGGATGCGCCCCGATTGGGACGAAATCAAGTGGGGCATTATGAAAGACCTCGTGCTGTGCAAATTCACTTCTTACCCGGAGTTGGCCCTGAAGCTGGTGAGCACTGAAGGGGCTTATCTTGAAGAAGGTAATTGGTGGCACGATACGTATTGGGGCGTCTGTAAGGGCAAATTGGAAGGTCATATTTGCAAGCATGGCATCCATCCGCCTGAAGGTAAGAACCATTTAGGCCACTTGCTGATGGCGACCCGGCTGAACATCTGGCCCAAATGGAAGACAAGTTTCCCGTCCGTCAGCGGGGATTTTACAACCCCACCCGTGCTATAATCAACCAAGCGGAATTCCGCAAAGGAAAAACAATGGCAACAATCAAAGAGCAAGTCGCCGAGAAAATCGCAGGACTCGGACCTGCCGTACAGGACGCCGTGGTTAACGTCCTAGTTGAGCAGGTGAAAACCAAGCGCGTGCAGGCCATCCTCTCCGTGCAAAACCTGATCGAAGAAGCGCAGAAAGAACTGAAGAAGATCAAGCCCGACCAGCAGAGTTTCGGAGCGGACAACAAGCTCGTTTCCGAGACCTACAGCAAGTCGAGCATGGAAAAGAAGAAGCAGTTGGAAGAGAAGATCACCAAGCTGGAAGCAGCACTGGCGCTGGCACTCGATCCGGCTTCTCCGAACTTCGAGAAGTTGTTCAACCTCGCAAACAACAAGGGCAACGCGCCCGCAGAGGCACCAGCGGCAACGGAGTAACGTTTGACGCCATCTGAATATCTTACGTCTTTGGCAGAAAAACGAGCCAACAATCCTGACCACATGAAGGACTTGTTGGCTCTTGTCATTGACTATGGGACGACCGCTGCGGTGGGCAGAATTAACCGTGAGATCGGCACAGCGATGCAGTACGAACGCACGCTTAAGCCGAGCACGGATGGGCATGTCTACTTCGAGTACGAAGACCTGTTGCGCCAGTACGTGTTTCTCAAGCTTAAGCTCCACCGCTTGCGCAGAACGCTTTACTACTCGTATGACACTTGCGCTGAGAAAGAGCAACTAGATCACATTCTGGACGAATGTGAACATCTGCGAAGCCTCATCAAAGAAAAACGGGCGGAAGCCGGATTGCAAGTCTGGGGTGATCTCACACCTGTTACGCAGATGTGCATCATCTGCAACGAACCCGCACCGTATGTAGCTAAGGGTGGAAGCTACTGCTTCAAGCATTTGATCTCGATCTCACTGGTAGACTCTGACGCAACGGTACAGTGCTCGTACCCGAACTGCTTCAAGCGGGGAGAACGCTGGCTCATTGACGGGGACGAACAAAACATCGCGTTCTGCCACAAGCACTGGAAGTGGCAAATTGTGTCACTACGCCGGGGGGCCAAGCGCCGGGAGTTCCTGAGCGGTCCAATACAGGCGCGGGTCAGAAGTCATCGGAAAAACAGCTATTTTGCGGACGCGGTTGAGCCGTCCGATATTGTCAGGAGCGTCACCCATCCCTGCACGGACACCGCCTGTCCGCGAGCCTTGGAAGGGCGGCACCAGCACATTATGGACGGGGTTTCATTTTTCTGAAAAATAACTGGACAAAATTTCTGGTTTATCAGTATACTATGTGAAGAGGTTCAAAACCTTCAAATGAACACGATGCGACCATTTACGATGTTTCGACCGTGCAACCCTACGTTGCGCGGGGACACCGTTCTATAGACGGTTGCACCCCGTGCTGCTAGGCACCGGGGCCGTGTTTGTTAGTGAATTTTCCCAACAAACAAGCTAGTTTTCCTTGCCCCGGCGAGTGTGTAAAATCGGGGTGTAAATCGGTAGATGGTAGCCGACCTGTTTTGGAAACAGGAGATTAAGATCACTGGAGGTTCGAGTCCTCTCACCCCGACCAAAATTTTGATTGTCAGGGTGTAGAACGGTAACTTGGTAGCCGTCCAGCCTCGGATGCTGGTGTCAGTATGACCCTGAAGGTTCAAATCCTTCCATCCTGACCCAGTTTAGATGTACGAGTGGTTGAGTGGTCTCAGATGCAGTCGTTGTCACAGCGCACGGTTCGCCGTGGGCCTGCTGTGAGCGGATCACGCGGCGCAAGCCGTGAAGCTGTATCAAGGGTTTTCGGGATGTAGCGCAGCTTGGTTAGCGCACCTGTCTGGGGGACAGGGGGTCGCAGGTTCAAATCCTGTCATCCCGACCATTTGTAGAGAAGTCCCGCACTTACTCGCGGAGAGTGGAGTGCGCCGATGCCGAGGGTTATGCCCGGACCATCTGTATGCGTTACGGATTCGCGCTTCACGGCGCTGCCCGCAAGGGAATCACGTGCGACTAGGGCTTCCGTATTTTCGGTGTGTAGCGCAGCTTGGTAGCGCGTTCGTCTGGGGGACGAAAGGTCGAGAGTTCAAATCTCTCCAGCCCGACCAGTATCAGTAACAAGTGAGTGATTGTCAATTCCACTGGAAAGCGAATTGACCCGTGCAGAAGCGGCCCGTGAGGGACTTCGACAGATTTTAGGGAAGGCTCCGTTGTTGGACGGAGGTCAAAACTGGAGTAACGCCCATCCTTCCCACATCGGCGATTAGCGCAGCTTGGTAGCGCACCTGCCTTGGGCGCAGGGGGTCGCAGGTTCAAATCCTGCATCGCCGACCAGTTTGAGAGTGCCCTTGGGTACCCCGTTGTCTGATTCCTGCTTGGGTACGGGCGGTGTCAGCAACGCCGAGGGCCGAATTTTACATGTTGCGGGGAAGTGAAATGGATCACACGTAGGCTCATAACCTCGTAATCCGGTTCGAATCCGGCGACCGCAACCAACGCAGTGTAGCACAGCCCGGTTAGTGCAGTCGGCCCATAACCGAAAGATCGTTGGTTCAAATCCAACCGCTGCGACCAGTTTATGGAACGTTACCCAGAAATACCGGGCGCGAAGAAAGCACCGATAGGGGTGCCGACCATCGCGTTCTACAAATACGATGGCAGCAACCTACGCTGGGAGTGGTCACCGAAGAAAGGCTGGCATAAGTTCGGAACGCGAACTGAGCTATTCGATCATCGGCATCCACTGTGGTCTCAGGCGATACCGTTGTTTGCCGAGATCGGCGACGAGATTGTTGAGCGCGTGAAGCACGCTGACTGGCGTAATCGCGGCATTCAACGAATCACGGCGTTCACGGAGTTCTTCGGGCCTTCGAGCTTTGCCGGAGTGCATGTGCAGGACGAGCCGAAGGAACTGAAGCTGTTTGACGTGTATTTGTTCAAGAAAGGTTTGATGAAGCCGAAAGAGTTTGTGGATGTTTTCGGCGACCTGCCCTACGCGGCGCAGGTGATTTACAAAGGGAATCTGAACCGTCAGTTCATCGAAGATGTCCGCATGGGGCTGTATCCGGTGAACGAAGGGGTCGTTGCCAAAGGTGATGACTACATGACAAAGATCAAGACGTATGCGTACCTGAAGAGGTTGAGCGATAAGTTTGGGACGCAGTACAGTCAGTATTGGGAGTAGTGATGATCGCGTGGTTTAAGGGTTTGTTCGTCCGTAAGTATCGTCCTGTGGGGACGTGGTAAGCTGGGTAGGTGACTATCCAACAGAAATCCGAGATCGCGCATCTGAAAGTGGCTTTTCGAGCGATAGAGCTTGGCGTGGTTCTCAGTAAACCGATCATTGAAACGCGCTACGATTACATCGCGGATATGAACGGCACGCTGGAACGAGTACAGGTGAAGTACGCCAGCAAGTCAGGAAAGTCCAGCGGTTGTGTGATCGTGAATTTGAGGACTTGGGCGACGGGTAGGAAGCGAGAGCGAACGTACACTGCAAACGAGGTGGATGCGCTCTTGGTTTACGTACCGCAGATCGACGCGGTTTGTAAGTTTCCGCCAGCAATGTTTGTCGGCAAAACGAGTTTCATCCTTCGATACGCTCCGGCGAAGAACGGGCAACAGAAGGGTTTGATACTCGCGGAAAAGTTTAAGTGGTAGTCGGGGTGTAGCTCAGCTTGGTTAGAGCGCACCGTTCGGGACGGTGAGGTCGGAGGTTCGAATCCTCTCACCCCGACCAAATTTAAGGAGAGACGCATAGCAGGCAAACAGAAGGAAGTCAAATTCAGCGTTAGGATAAGTGACCATGACTACAGCTACAGAATGGGGCAAGCTAAGAGATTCTTAGCACAACGAAACACGGTGCTCGCCGTGGTGCAATTTCGGGGACGTGAAATCACGCACCCAGCACTGGGCGAAGAAATCTTGAATCGCTTGCTTACTGATCTTGGAAAGAAAGGCAAGCCGATTCTGAAGGGACGATCCCTTCAAGTTTTGATTACTCCATAGGAGAGAGAGTTATGATTATCGAAATTCGAGCCGCTGAGGGCGGCGAAGACGCAAGACTTCTGGTTGAAGACCAGACAACGATTTACGCAAGGTTGGCCTCGCGGAGGGGTCTTTGAGTTTGATGTCACCGAGCAATACGCTGGGCTGACAGTCTTAAGGATCACCGGGAACGGAGCACGTGAAACGTTCTCGAATGAAGCGGGGGGACATCGCTGGCAGCGAGTCCCACCCACGGAACGACACGGCAGACGCCAGACTTCAACGATTACCGTTGCGGTCTTTGACGAACCTGAAGAGTCGGAGTTCTCGATTAACCCCGGCGATCTGGAGTGGGAAACCATGCGGAGCGGCGGCAAGGGCGGGCAGAACGTCAACAAGGTTGAGACCTGTGTTCGAGTTCGGCACAAGCCAACGGGGGTTGCCGTGCGGTGCGAGACCGGAAGGTCTCAATGGCAGAATCGTAAGACGGCCTTAGCAATTTTGACGGCTCGTCTAAGCGCGGCGGATCAGGAGCGCAGGCAAAGCGCGGAAACCGCTGAGCGGCGAGCACAGATTGGCACCGGGCAGCGCGGAGACAAGCGCCGGACGATCAATGAGAAGCAGGGACAAGTCACGGATCACGTAACAGGCAAGAAGTGGCGCTACGCGGATTACGTGAAAGGCAACTGGTAAGCTACTTGTTCCACCACGTATGGTATTGTGCGGCACAGGAAATGAAGGCGCGGACAGCGCTGTAGTTCATGAAGCCAGAAATGCCCAGCATGATGTAGGCAAGCGTTGTAGACGTGCGGTTAGCGTTAGGGTGGGACTTTACCGCCTTGATTAAGAAGCACATCGTGACAATCGCGGCGATGGACAACAGCATTATGATGACGTGAATTAAAGCGTCCGCCACGATCATGAAATGAAGATGGTGCAAAACCCAGTCTCTCATGTAAGCTATTGTAGCATGGCTCTGTAGCACAGCGGTTAGTGCAGTCGGCCCATAACCGAAAGATCGGTGGTTCGAATCCACCCGGAGCTACCAGTTTTAGTGGTAAAATGAACTTTGCAGTTCAGGATTGTAGGGTCGGAGTTAATGGCTCCGGCTCGTCCCGCGTGGATGGCCCATTACCATCCTGAAGCGCCAGTGAGAATCTGGGGACTGCGACCAATTATGAGCAAAGCTGACGGCTATCTCGATATGGACGTGGTTGCGCGAGAGCAGGCGTGTGAATTGCTTAATGAAGTGATCCCGCACGGTTGCTGGGATTACGATACAACGCGGCGTTTGATGTACCTGCGTTCAGTGCTCGATCCGAACGTATGGTGCAACGAGTGCAAGGCGTGGGTGTTTCCACCAACGCACGAGCCGCATGAGAAGAAATCTAAAGATGGAGGACAACATGGCTAACCTTAGCAAGACCGTACATACCGTGTAAGGTGTGGACGGTCGGAGGAACAACATGTTGTCATTCACTAAGCTCTGGGCGTGGGTACGCTCAGTGTTGCAGTTTCGCGTTAAGCGCTGGCATACAGCCATGCGTGGGTGGGAAGAGAAGGACGTTCGCGTTCTGATCTGTCTCGAAGATTCAATCTGGTACTGGGTGGTTTTGGAGTGGTTCTTCTGGGACATCGGTACTTGGGTTTGTCATTACACGGATTACATCAAGCTCCCAAAGTTCATCCGCAGCATCAAGCGGGTATGGGACGCTGAGTGGGATGAAGAGCCGTCAACGTTCGAAGAGTATTACGGCGACAGCATCCATTCGATCTGGCACTGCCACGTTTGCGATCCGTGCTTGCAGTGGGTGTGGAAGCACAAGGACTTCTATAAAGCGTGGCCCACGTGGGAGCTAACGCTGGATGAAGCCCGCGAGAAGTTCGCACATGACCCTGAAGTTTGGAGATGGGTCGAAGAAGAACTGGCAGATCACAAGCGTTACGACGCTGAAAAGCTGGCAGAAAAAACAGAATAGCAGTATCATAAGACAGAGCCACAAAAAGACGCTGGTGGACGGCAGAAATGCCGACTGATGTATGATCCGACTGTGCATAACTCTGCGGTTTAGACGGAAGGCAGCGGAACCACTGGCATCCTTGCAAGTTCGATCCGGCTTGAGGGCGCATATAAGCTAGGCTTGCGCCAGATTGCAAGGCTCTGAAAGTGGTGGGGTTGCGGCTTGCCTGTGGCTCTGAGTTTTTAAGTTTGCGGCGTAAGCCGGGTGAAAAATGTCTTTGACCGAAAAAGGGTCGCGCAAGCGATCAAATGGCTTTAAGTCCAAGAAAAGTAGCCATCGGGGTGACTCCCGATCATTAGGTTGACGCGGGGTGGAGCAGTCTGGTAGCTCGCTTGGCTCATAACCAAGAGGCCGCAGGTTCAAATCCTGCCCCCGCAACCAATTTCGAAGCAAGGGTGGGTGTGATGAAGCGGGGGGAACCCTCCGTGGCGACCTTGTGTAATGCGTTGAAGCCACATAACACGCATGTCAAGTTCTAGCGAGGCGCTAAGCGCCTTGTGAGTGGAGTCGCCAAGCGACTCCCAGAAGTTTCGTGGCGCAGCGCCGCTTTTGGAAGCGTGAGTGTTCGGAGGTCCGTATGCCGACTGCGCCACAAAGATTTATTGCGGGGTAGTAGCGTAGGACAATACAATAGGCTCATAACCTGTTAACGATGGTGCAAATCCATCCTCCGCAACCAATTTTGTGCAAGTGTTCGCCCTTTGTTGAACTCAAACTGCGCGACATTGAGGGGACCGCAGGCTTGCACAACGGCTTTCGCAGCGGTGTATTGTACGGATACTTCTACTCAACCAGAAGGTCGTGAGTTCGAATCTCACCATCCGGCTTAGGCTGGGTGTAGCTCAGTTGGCAGAGCGTCAGGCAACGAAAAACGCCGTGCGGTTTTGTTCCCTGCGAATTAGTTTGACCGAGTGGCCCGTGATTCAACTGGTTCGGCCGATCAATTTGATTTGATCGACTACCTCCAGTATAAAAAACGCAGCAGCGGGGGGCGGATACCGTAAGGTCCGCTAGAGGCATCCACGATAAGGGTTCTAGTCAACCAGTGGTAAGCCGTATCGGGATACTAGGATAACCGGAATGTGCTCGGTCATAAGTTTCCGGTCGTGGCGCGAAAAGACACGATCCATCGGGGAAACTCGGCAGGCGAAAGCCTGAAATAGAGACGCTACGCCCACTGCATGGTAGTAGGTGTACTTTCGAGCACCTTGTGCAGATCGGCTAGACTCAATGGTATGCAACCGCATCGGCAAATGGTGCGAGTTGCCCGGTTACCGCAAGGGCCGGGAGAAGAGTCATGTTGGGGTGGAGAATCGGGAATCCCCAGCCGACCGGATAAAGTTTGAGCGTCTGACGTTAAAGACGGGATGATCGGTAGTGCCGGATACGACAGCTTGACTGTTCCTATGACCGGGTATACGCAGATCACGCGCTCAATTAGTTTCGCGTCAATGACGCCGGGGGAAGCTAAACCTCGTGATGGTATGAGTGAAAGCAGTAAACGTTTTTCCGGTTCGTCAAAAACCGGATGGGTTTAGGAGAAACATTTGGGTTGCGAAACGTGTATCCATCTGAACAACGTCATTAACCGTGACACTCAGAAGGGCGAGAAGTTAGAGCCGTGCAGCAGGCAGTACAATTGCAATCCGTATTACCGCGAAGGTCACGACAACAGCATCATCGTGTCGGAATCCTATTGCGGTACATGTAATTCGCTGATAGAATCTTGTCAGTGCAGTGAAGGGCAGCGCCAAGTGCGCAGCCGCAAGAGACAGGTAGCAAAAAGATGAAGCTTACGTCCCAGCTCGACTTGTTTACGGTGGACACCACGGTCCTCTAACCGTGCGTGTCCCTCATGTCTTGGGACGGTAGCTCCAATGGTAGAGCGGCACCCTGAAGAGGTGCGCGTTGCTGGTTCGAATCCAGCCCGTCCCACCAATCCCCAACAATTCAAGATGGGTAGTGAGCAAGTGCGGCCATTGCGCTGGCTTGAAACCCCAGAGAATCGGGTTCGACTCCCGGACTACCCACCATCTAGTTTCCCCGTCACGCAGTATTAAGTCAGATGGGGGATAACTCTTCTGTCTGACGAACAGCCAATCACAGACGTTCAGGTTCAACCGGACGTTCCAGCCAAGCCGAAAAGAACTCGTAAAGCCGCTGCGCCGAAAGAGCCGAAGGCACCGAAACCGCCAAAGCCAAAGAAGGTAAAGCCAGCACGGGACATGCGTACTGTCTTTCGCGAGAAGCTGAGAGACATCACAGTCGAAGGCATTAAGAAGCCTTGGATGAGTGAGAAAGTTTTTCGTCTCGTCACAACCGCTGAAGAGTTAGAGAAGTGGGCCGATGGTGTTCTCGCGGACACATCCCGGTATCACACCTTCAATGTCTCCAAAGAGACTTGCCCTGTTATCGCGGTTGACACTGAGACGACCAGCCTTGACACCCGCATCTTCACTGATATTCAACAGACGCCGGAAGGCGAGTGGGTCATGGTTTATGAGACCGGGACTGACATCGCCGGAGTGTGCTTATCCGCTGACGGCATTGAAGGTCTGTACATCCCCATCAATCACGAAAAGGGAACGAATGTCCCGCGTGAAGACGTAGCTCGAATTCTTCAGAAGCTTTTCGACAAATCCCATCTGGTTTTCTACAACGCGAAGTTTGACCGCGAAGTGATGCGTATCACGTTAGGCATCAACTTCCGCCCGTACCCACACTTTGAAGACGTGCAAGTTCTGAAGTACATCAACGATCCAAAGGCCGATCTTGGCGACACAGGAAACTATTCTGGTGACGCTGGCGGCTTGAAGGCGCTGTCATTGAACGTGCTGGGTCTGGAGCAGATCGACATTGACGAAGTGGCTAAGGTGCGTTGCCACGTGTTCAATGTAGCTACGCAAAAGAACTCGCTCAAGATGCAGGTTGTCCCGTTCACATGGGTTCCACCGGACATCGCTCTATGGTACGCCGCTGCCGACTCGATTTGTACTTGGTTGCTGTGGGATTGCATGAAGGACTTGGCCCGCAGCCGTAAGCTCGTTCATCGGATTGACCATGAGCTAGTGGACTCACTCGCTTATATTGAGCGCCAGCGCTACTTGGTTGATATTGATCGCCAGAAGCGCACGGCTCGCTGGCACGCACGCGAGACCGCTAAGTTGAAAGCGGCGTTGACTGAAATGGCGTGTGAAGCCGGATGGACGGGAGAATTCAATCCAAGCTCGCCGAAGCAACTACAGCAACTTCTGTTCAAGCTGATGGGGTTCAAGCCTTTCCGCACAAACGATAAGTCCGGCGATCCGTCTACTGACAAGGAAACTTTGCAAGAGCTTGTCAAGGCAAATCCAGACAACAAATTCCTGCTCACGTTCCAGAAGTACCGCGAACTATCCGCACTGCATCCTGACAACTTGCAGTACGACCAGCGGGATAACACCGCACGTTTGTACCTGAAGCAGAACGTTGTTCCCGGCGGGCGCTTGTCCGGCTCTGGCGGCACGTTTGAAAAAGATGGCGGCATGGAATGGAACCCGCAGGGCGTGGCGAAGTTTGAAGAAGATGACTTCTGGCGCGTCTACGGTAACGTGCTTGAGCCAGACACTATCCCAGAGCATGAGATCGAAGAATACACCGAAGCCGACTTAGACCCGTCCTGCTTTGACCAAGACGGAAAGAAGGCACCGGGAATCATCAAGAATCACATTGGTCAGTACATGGACTATGCGATTTGCCTTGTGCCGAAATGCACGACGTGTGCAAACAAGTTTGGCATTCTGATCCCCAACACGTCCATGGACGCGAACGAAGTATGCAACCTGCGTATTTTGTTTCGTGCAGAAGACGGCTGGACCTTCTTCACGATTGACTATTCGAACATCGAAGTTCGCACCGCTGCTAACCTTTCCGGCGAGCCAGAACTTATTGACATCTTCCTGAAGGGGGACGGTGACCACCACGCCCTGACAGCGCGTAAGATTTTCCCTGAGTATTCTGATCCGACGAGCAAGCTGTACAAAGCAAAGTCTCTGCGGTCCATCGCTAAGATCATCAACTTCGCCCTTCAGTACGGCGGCACGGCTCACGCTATCTACAAGAACTTGGTTAAGAACGATCCAACAATCACGATGGAGCTTTGCCAAGAGCGCGTAGACAAGTATTGGGCTGGCGTGCCTGTGTTCAAAGGCTGGTGCGAAGGTAAGCAGGCCCGTGCTCGCGACCAGTTTGTCACCGAGACCGCAACAGGGCGCATCATCAACTTTAAGTCTGCGATGGAAGCTGAAGGCATTCACGTGCCTACGAAAGAAGAGCGCAACCGACTCAGCCAATACTACGACTGGAAGCGCGAAGCTAAGAAAGCCAAGTCGGAGAAGGATGAAGATCGCGCTAAGAAGTATGAGGACGCAGCCCAGCGTCTCTGGAAGAACCCGGAGACTGGTGTGCGCAACGCCATGGACTACAACAAGTTCATCGGTTACATTCAGCGCGTAGCAGTCAACTGCCCGGTGCAGGGTTTGTCCGGCGACTTTATGCGCATCGCCATCAACCGCATCAAGGCATGGATCAACAAAGACCCGGACATTCAGAAAGTGTTCCGCTTCCACGGATCGGTGCATGACGAAATTGACATCTCGATCAAGAACGAATACGTGCCGTTCATCCTGCCGCGTCTTACGCGTTTGATGAAGCTGCGCAAGTATCATGAGAAGATGGGTTGGGTTGTGCCGATTGAGACTGACGCGGAGTACGGGCATAGCTGGGACGTTGACCACAACGTCACAGACAAGAAAGACCCAGCCGGGTACACGTTCATTGACGGGATTGAGACATACATTCCCGATGAGTTTGACGCGCCGACGAGAAAGAATCTTCTTCGCGCTCTGGTCTCCGGCGACCAGACACAAATCGCACGTGCCAAGGCTTGGATGCAGGCGAACTTACATCCACGTGCAATGGAATCTTCGGCGTGCCTCTTTGACACGAACGCGAAAAATGGCTGGCCTCTGACTGAGCCGAAAAAGATCAAGCGTGCGCTGGTTGCTCTGCTCCAGCTTCATGAGTTTTGGACGATTGACCACATCCCTGACGGTCAGGACGATTGCCTTGAGACACTGGCGCAGTACGAAGCTCGCATGGACATTCACGCACGCGACACGAAGTGCCCAGAGTTTGGTTTCATGGGTGCTATCCCACTCACGGCGAATGTGAAGCGTCCCAATGTGCCGATTTTGGGCGACGAAATCATTGCAGATACAGGACTTCCCCCTGTTTTTCAAGAAGCACTTGATTTCCAGCCGCCTCAAGTAGAGGCATAACATGGCACCGTCAAAAAAGAATGCTGACAAGCGCTGCCCGCAGTGCAATGGTCAGATCGACTACTTCGGCTCCTGCAAGAAGTGCGGACGCGAATGGTCAGAAGCGCTCGAAGAAGGGGAGCACGCTTTTGGACTCCCTGAAGGCGATCAATACGACTCCGTTGTCAAGCAAATCGGGGAACACAAACCTCGCAAATCCCGCTTCACTAAATCCAAAGCAGCACTTCAAGGCAAAGAGTTTGTCACGTTCGCCCCTCCGATCCCGACAAAGTTTGCCGAATGGATGATCGACCCTTCCAACGACGGCGAGACGGAGATTATCAGGAAGCGTTCTTTGATGCGGCTTGATTCTCGCAAGCTCTACAATGCAATGGGTTTATCTGTGCGTGCGCACGACCAACTGAAGGGCACGATGCTTTGGCTCACTAGGTTGTGGGAGTTCTTGGGGGATGATGAGCGCAAGGCGCTCGCACCAACCGTGGAGCTTCTGAAGCAAGCCTACGCAGGCATCCGGGCTATGAGTGAGTCCAAGGTTAAGGAAGCAGCCCAGATGGAGATTGTGCTGGAAAAAGCACATTCAGCGGCGCGGAAAGCTCGTCTTCGCATCATGGAAGAGGAGAAACGTGCAGCTTTGCGGAAGCAGGCCGCCAATCCGATCCCGTTAGAGGGGGAAGACACGGAAGGCTTCAGTACGCCGGAACTTGTGGGTTTGCCTCCAGACGCGCTGCTTGAGATCGCTAAGGAACGGCTCGCAAACATCGACGTCGAAAAGGCTAAGAAGCGCAAGCGTCCTAATCCTTTCAAAGACCCCACGGAAGAGATCGAAGAATCTGAATAAAGGCAGAAAATCGTGCTTTTGATTCATTTTACAGGGGATACGAATGGCAGACGAGAAGAAACCCAGACGCAAGCGCACAGGCAATGTAAGCGTCGGCCCAACTAAGGACATCCGAAAGATCGCCAAAGTCACGGACAAGGACGGCAACGTTCGTGAATATGCCTCCGCAGGGCGCTACACAACCATGGACGGTGACAAGATCGCCGATGACGTAGCCTACCGCAACAAGCTGCGCGGGATGCGCGGGCTGGCTGACAGCCTGCTCGGTAGTGATCCCACAGTTCAGACTGGCAAGACCGCAGGTTTCGGCTTCGGTGACGCTGGCGGCGACGGATATGCCAATATCGCCGACTCCAACAACATTGGTTATTACAGCTACGAATTTCCGGTTGACGCTTTGGAACTCCCGGCATCCCGTGCTGAAGAACTGCGTTTCTATCGTCTGGCATACGACCGCGATCCAATCGTTGGTCGCGCCATTGATTTGCACACCGAACTCCCGTTGTCCAAGATGGAACTCAGCAAGCCAAAGTGCTCTTCAGAAGAGTACGCGGACTTCGTGTTCGATGAATTCCAGCGCTTCGTTGGTGCTACGAAACTGTTCCAAGTTCTGATTGATGCAGTCCGAGAATACTGGACAATCGGCGAGACCTTCATCTTCGTTGAAAAGCCAGCCGACATCGAGCCTTGCAAAGAAGCACAGAAGATCGTTGAAGAAGATCAGAACAGCGTTGGTTCTGAACAAGGCAAAGAGTCTGAATTCCATACGCCGCTTGGCGGCACGTCCGACCGTATCATGGAATACCTTGATCCGGGGAAGCGCTCGTCATGGATCAACAAACGCTCTGCCGTGTTGGATGAGTTGAAAGCTGCTGGGATCAATTTTGATTTCTACGAGCCTATTGAGAAGGTTGCAAGCAAGATTGCCAAGGCGAAGGCGGCGCTCAACACTCAGACACGTAAGGTCGCAAAGATCGCGAAGGTTCCAGCCAAGACCCTAGCAAAGCTCATCATTGCGGCTGACCAAGGCGGCACCAAGGCATTAGACAAGATCGCTGCGGAAGCACGCGAGAAGCTGGCGAAGCTTATTGGGCGTTCGTTTGATTATGACGATTCACTGAACGCACCAATTCAACAGCAAGCGAGTTTTGAAAAAGTGGCTCAACCGCCAGCAGGCGGCGCAGCCCCGGCTCCAGCGGCAGAACCAGCAGGCGCGGGTGCAGGCGCACCACCGGAAGCGGGTGGTGATGCAGTTCCGGCCCCCGGCGCAGAAGGCGCTCCGCTAGGCGATCCGGGGTTAGGTGACATCGAAGGTGCAGGCGCACCCGGCGGCGGTGGAGACATCCCGATGGGTGGAGGCGGGGGCGGCGGTATGGGCATCCCCGGAGACATGGCTGGCGAGGCGCAAGACGCTATTGCAACTGGCATGTCCGTGTCCGCACAGCGTGATTTGATGGAGCGTAAGCACTTGCTCCGCTTGCTCGAAAAGCAAAAGGAATTGCTCGAAGAACTCAAGGAAATCCGTGAGAAGAAGGCGGAAGAGCTTGAACTGTTCAGCCACGTGACCAACAAGGATTACGACGGCCCGACCAAGATTCAGATTCTCCCACCAGAACAGATGGAAGTGGCGAACGAAGGTCAAATGGAAGACGGCCCAACTATCTATTACAAACCGCCTGAGAACCAGAAGCAGGCGTACCTCGAAGACCCAGATGTTCCACCCGAGGTCAAGGAAAAGATTCAGACCGAAGGCAAGATTCCGCTCAATCAAGACCCGATGAAGGGTTCTTACGTCATTCACTTTGCACGCAAGAAGAGCGGCTATGAATTGCACGGTCGCTCGATCCTGCAACGTTGCATCCGCACAGTCATTTATCGCGAGAAGCTGCGTCAGGTGCAGAGTACACTTGCGTCCCGTAACATGACCCCGAAGACAATGGTCATCGCTCCGGGCATTCCAACGGCCGAAGTTCTGGCTCTCCGCGCCCACGTTGACGAAGCGAAGGCAGACCCAGACTACAGCGTTGTGCTGAACTACGAAGCACGCTGGGACGAAATCGGCTCCGATGGACGTTTGCTCGTGCTGGACGGCGAGTATTCGCACACGAACTCCGACTTGGCTATTGGTTTAGGTCTGTCACCCGAAATCCTGATTGGTGAGGGCATGTACAGCGGGAACCGTATCCAGTTGGAGATCATGAACGTCTCGTACCTTCAGTTCCGTGACTTGCTTACCGGGATCATCGAAGATCAGGTCTTCAAGCCTATCGCGATGGAAAAGGGTTTCTACGAGATGGACAAGTACGGTCGTCCGCGCTGGATTTTCCCGAAGGTCAGCTTCAGCCGTATGGCGTTGCGTGACTCCGGCGACTTGTATGACATGCTCTTCAACCTGTACAGCAAGGGATCGCTCCCGGTTGACATCATTTACGAGTTCCTGAACCTCGACCCAGAGGATTGCGAGCGCAAGTTGGAAGACGCGCTCTTCACGGTCAAAGACTCTAAGTTCAACGAAATGCTCAGTAATATCTATGGCAGCGTTGGCGAATGGATGATGACCAACACTGACTTGGGTAAGAAGCTCACGAAGGGCTTGCAACTCAACGAAGTGGATCACTCTGAAGATGAAGGGCCGGAAGGCTCCGGCGAAGGTATGGCGTAATGGAGTTAGACGCCCTGCGTGCGCACGTAGAAGAAGCAAAAAACGACCCGGACTACGCCGTGGTTTGGAGCCATCCGCTCCCACCCGGCGTGCCGTGTCATCATCCCGGCTGCTTGCGCCATATCTCGCATCCCTGCGAAGGGTGCGGACGAATCGGCGGGCGGTATCCCGATGGTGAGTAACTAATTTGATTTCCAGACCTTAAGATGAGGGGTAACTTTCTATGAGCATCGTGAACGGACCAAAGATTGCAACAATGGTAAGCGCAGCAAACGGAGACACTTACGGGGATGGTGAGCGCCATCAGTTTCGCACTTGGCAGGGACTTGTCCAAGCCAACGTCATCAGCATGAACTTGGCGACCGCGCCAGTTCTGACGACCGTGAACAACGGCAACACTTACGTCGTGGCTGGCACAGGCGGCGGCTGGAGCAGCGCTACAATCGGTCAGATCGCTTACTGGGCCTACGATGCACAGGACGGCACCAGCATCACCCCCGGCGTAAACGTTTCCCCCGGCGCGTGGGAGTTCTACACCCCGCTCAAAGGCTGGGAAGTTTACGACAACAACACGAACGCTTACTACTCCTACAACGGCACCACTTGGGTTCTTGCTGACTCACTTGGACCGACCGCGCCGCTGAAGCAAGCGGTTGTGGCAGCGTCATCTACGACAATCAACCCAGCGCTTGGAAATAGCGTTCGCGTCGCACTCAACAACATTGCGAGCGTGGTTGTGACGATTTCGGCTGGTGTGCAGGATGGTCAAGAACTCACCATTCTATGGGTTCAGGGCGGAACAACGCCATCAACCGTCACTGTGGCGTCGAACGTACACGGCTTTACGACTCCTACAGCGACAGCCAATGCTGTTTCGTGCCAGACATTCACGTGGGACGCAACCCTCACCACGTGGTATGCGAAATCAACTGGCTCTCAAAACATGTAATTGGTGAAGGCTGGCGATGAGAAATGATTACAACCCTAGACACGACCTCGTGGGGGAAGGAACTCTCTACAGGTAACGCCGAATTTGTAGAGACGGGCCTGAATCTCTACATTGTTTCCAACGTGCGAAGCACCTATCCGGGCTTCGGCGTTGGATTCGGCTCTGCGTTTTCGACTGGGGCGCTCTACAATTCCTTCGTCATCCTGCAATCCGATCCGGTGCCCCCGTCACCCGGACCCGGCGCATCCTTCGGCGCTCAACCGCCAAAGTCCGTCCCTGTGGCGACCTATGTTTTCCCGCAGCCAAACACATCGTTTGATCCAGCCGTAGCATTTGATTCTGCGACAGGCTTGCTTCACATCATCGGCACTCGTGATACGCCAACGGGCCCCGCTACGTCCAACCCACAATTGAACGATCTCATCAAGTTCACCTACAACGTGAACACGATGACTCTGACTGGGCCTACCGTTATCACTGGCGCTATGGGATCGCGCATCCGCAGTGCCTACGACATCACCGTGCTAAACAATGGCGATACGTTGGTTGCGGTGTCTTTGACCGATCCGGCGCTGCAAGTAGGGACGGTTGCCAGCGTAACCATTTTAAGCAGCACGTTGACCTTGGCGCTTTCGCCAGCCATGACGGAACCGTTTGTTGAAGGTCAGTGGTTGCTGCTGGACGGCTTCACTAACGCGCAGTTCTTGAACGGTGCGCTGGTGCAGGTAGCAACAGCCACGACAACACAAGTCACCGCCAACGTCACGTTTGGTAATTACCCAACAACGACAGAGCCAACGATTACTCCGTCGAACGGATACCCCGGTGCGGCGCTTCCATCCGTGTCTCCTGTAGGCAACAGCCTGCTCGCGGTGGAGTTGGCGCAAGGCACGGACATTGCCGTTCCCGGAACAGCAATCATTCTTGAAAGCTCCCCATCGCGCACAGGCAACCAGATCGACGGTGTGTCTTTGCTCACGAACGGTTTGAGTGTGGAGCTTTACTATCAGTCTCACCCGAAGGTTTTCACCGGGGCTGACCAGCAGTTCACCATCAATTTGATTGGTTACAACTTCCCGGTTTCGGGCTTCGGCTCCAACTTTGGAAATTACTTTGGCGATGCCGCCGAAGGCTTCGGGTTGATCTTTGGCGACTCGTTCGGTCTAAACGGGCAAGGCTGGGATGAAGTGCCGCAGGTTCTCACTACTTTCTCGGCTCGTTATTCGGACAATCGCCTGACTGTTATCGGTGACGCGTTCGGCAACCGTTGGCTCAGTCAGACCTATTGGTCTCAGTCAAATCACCCAGAAGGTATCACAGGATCAGTTTTGCTTGGTGTAAAAAACGGGCAGAACGCATGGACATTCCACCCGACGTTTGGCACGACTTCGGGCGGTTCGTTTGTTCAAAGCACTCTCGCTATCGCCCAGAACGGCAGCGTGAATCTGGTTTACCTGCTCGAACCATTCACCGCAGTGTCAATCCCTCCAGCGGCATCGGCGGCGGCTTGGCCCTTGGAAGTGGCTTCAGTAAATCCGATCACACTCAATCTCACGAATGTGCCGGGATTCTACAATAACCGCAACTTTACGTGGCTCCGTGGCACCAAGTCCCTAATTGATAACACGTCACTCTGGGCGGTTGTTGCTGAGTATGAAATTCCTACGCCTGTAGCCGGGGAACTTCACTCGATTCCGTCTGTCACCGTGCCGAACCCACCGTTCACCGTGCAGGTCACAAACTTTACGGACTACTTCGAAGATGCTGGGGTGGTGTATTACCCAAGCTTGAAGCCGTTCACAGCCGTGGATACAGACCCACAGCAAGGGCAATACACTGTTGACCAAAGCACGGGCGTCTACACGTTCAACATCGCAGACCAAGGACAACAGATCGCCATAAGCTACAGCTACATTTCTGCTATTCTCCCGGTGTACGCCAGCTTTTACAATGTGCCGCCTATCGCGAGCGTTACGCCAGTGGATGCTATCGTGTGGCGTAACGGGACGTTCTATTCAACGAACTTCACCAACATCTTCAGCATCACCATTGTGAACAACGTCATCACGGTGTACTGTATGAACGACTTCACAGTGGGACAAAGCATCGCGTTGTTCAATTTCGTGCAGACTGAGAATCAGTTCTTAAACGGTGTCACGTTGACCGTAACAGCCGCGTCCGCTACCCAATTCAGCGCAGCGTTTACGCACGCAAATTATGGGACTAGCCTTGATGGTATGGCGGCGCAGTTGGTCTCTGGCGATCTGCAACTGTCTGCTGCTGCATCTACGGACGCTGATACTGACCCGCTCGACTACATCTGGACGGAGAATTATCCAAACTTGTCTGATGTTACGTTGAACTCCAGCGGCGCTACAGCGACATTAAACGTCAACACCGCGATTGGACCCGCAGAAGAGGCTTTTCAGGTTGGTCTGTCAGTCATTGACCTTTACGCTGACTTAGTAACTCAACGGCACCCCGCGCTCGACATCACCAACGTCACAGTCTCATCTGGTACGTTGACAGCAACTTTCACGGCACCAGCGGGTGCAATTGTTCCGATTGCTGGCGAGCAGGTCATGTTCTATGATGTGACTCTAGGCCCGCCTGTAGCGCCAACAGTCGGTGTGACTCCCGGTGGATCACTGCCGGAGCAGACGCCAAGCACTGTAGGGTTTGGTTACAACTACAACTACGGCTTCGGTCAGACGGGGTTCTCGATCATCGTCACGTATCTTAACGAGGTCGGCGAGACCGTTGGAAGCACGAGCACTATCTATGCCAACACTATCCCCGCAGGCTACCTAATGACTGTGACATCTCCTGCGGCATCTGGGGATGCAACGCAATGGAATGTCTACATCGGAAATCCGGGGCAAGAACAGTTGCAAGAACAGTATTACAACGGCACGAACGTGCTGAGCACGCCGATCCCTCTTGGCACAGGTTTTATCGAGCCGCCATTGGGCTTCAATTTCGTGAGCACTAACGCACCAACTACAAGCACGGCGTTCGAGTCGTGGTTGAACGACCAAGTGCTGACGTTGAGCGCTGGCACGAACTCCAACACACTCGTTGTTAACAATTTCTCGCCGGGATTCGGTAGCGATTTTGGCGTCTACTTTGGCGGATTTTCTGCGTACTCAGCTTCGGTTACAGGTGACGCCATCAGCCAATTCCAGTTCCAGCAAGTGAACATTTTAGTGCCTGAGAATGCCGATCCGACGATTACATTCCCAAGCCCACAGTGGACCACTGGAAATACTCTCGCGACAAATGTCGCCAGAAACACCACGATCACGATCACGCCAGATCAAATCACTGATCCAACTACGCAGTTCCCTGTGATTTATGAAGGTGTGACCGACCCGGATGACAGCACGACGTATCAGTGGACGCAGGTTAGCGGCACAACTGTGGCTCTTCCGAAGGGCACCACGCACCCGTTCTTGGAGATCGCAACTAACGGCGTGAATATCAACGGCGAGACGTTGGTGTTTAGCATTACAGTCAATGATGGGGTTAATCCAGCAGTCACAGCAACGATCAACATTCCAGTTGCAGCCTACGTCTTCACGGCGAACAACACGGACACATTACAGTTGTCTCGTGCGGTCTTCAGCGCGTCTGCTCCTGTGACGAATATCTCTATCGTCAACGGTGTTGGTACGATCACGGCGAACAACACGTTCGTTGCTGGGCAGTCTGTTTGGTTCGAGGGTCTCACCGGAGCCGCCGCGTTCCTTAACGGTATACCGTTCACTGTCCTGCCGACAGGTTTTGGACAGTCATTTAACATGCACTTCGGTTCTCAATCGCTCTCACCGACTTCGTTCCAGATTTACGACGCGGCACTTCCGAATTTTGCCGGGGCCGCGACAGGCATCGCGTATTCGTCCATGCCGATCTCACTGCGCAACACGCCGCAGATTTGGTCTCCGCTGGATATTTCCATTATTTTCAATAACTTGAGAAGCGTGAAGCGCACATCTGTCTTGGATGGAAGCGACCGCTACATCGTGATCTCGCCGCAGAGCGTGCTGGTTTACGCGGTGTTCCCATCCGCCACGCCTGCCGCCGTGCTCCTGCGCAAACTGTTGCTCCCGAACAGCGCGTTCATTCTTGACGCTGTTCATACAGAGCAGGATTACACGCTTGTGCTTGACAGCGAAGGCAACATCTGGCGTTACAGCAGCGCCCCGAACATCAACACGGATGACCCGGACACGCAGATCATCCTTGCGGATTACACAGAACTTAGCTTTGCTGATTCAACACTTGCTTTCGACGTAAGCATCACGACAACAGTGAGCAACGGCAACCAGCGCGTGGTGGTGCTCTCCGGTGAAGAGGGTGCATTGCTCATGCAACTCAACACAACGACTCTAGCAGTTACATCTCTGCTCGAACTTGATGTTGCATCGAACCTTGTCTACGGCGCGAGCAAAGTGCAATTCGTGCGCTGGAACAACATGGGAAGCATCGCAAGCGGCAGAATATTGCTGGGTACGATTGCCAACCAAACTGCACAGATTACGAACGTTCAGTATTCCGGCCCTTCAGGTACGCCAGCTTATCAGCTTACTTTTACAGCACAGAACTCTTTCGTAGCTGGAGATGCAATCAAAATTTCAGGCTTGACCAGCGCCGCCGCGTCTGTTTTGAACGGCTACACGGTAGATGTGATTTCTGTGACGCCTAACGGCACACAATTCACCGCGTCATTGGAGCTAGGTGTTAGCATCCCATCGTTTAACGTATCCGACACTGGCTTGGCAGAATCGTTGAATTCCGGCAGCACCTACGAGACGTTGATTGATTTGACGAACGACACAATCATCGGAACGTGGGACAAGTCCAAACTGAAGAACCAGTTTGTCCACACGGGCGAAATCATGTTCGACCCTGACAGCACCTACTCCGGCGGGCCTACACCGCCACTGCTACAAGTGCCAACGACTGTGATTGTTCAGGGCGTGACTAACATCGCTCTATCATGGCAGCAGTTGCGCCCCGATCTCATCACGTCTTACATTGTGCAGTACGCGCTTGGAACCACGCTCGCGGCTGTGATCGTGCCATCTATCGCCCCTTACTCGTACCAAGTTCCGGCAGCGGAATACTTCACGGCGGACGAAGGTGTGTTCGACATCACCGCTGGCGTGCAATTGGTTCCAACGACGTCGAACATTGTGAACAGCGGACAATACAGCGTTACCCAATCTGGGCTTTACCAGTTCAACGGTGCGCAGGCGGGGCACGCCCTGAACATTTTCATCCGTCAAGAGTTCCAGAATTTCCAGACTATCGGCGCTGGAAGCATCCAAAGCATCATCTCGCCGATCACCACAGGGCTGACCTACTACTTCAGGGTGCAGGCCGTTGGACCGGACGGGCCGTCCGCTTACTCGAATGTGCAGCAGATTACCGTATAATCGGTATTAGGCTACATGCCAGTTGCGTGCTTAGCTGTTGCGCCTATGCTCATAAATAAGAATGATCTTTTGAAGCCACTGAAGGCTCTCACCGCGTTTGACCCTAAGGGTGCGCCGTATGTTGCCGTTCAGTTGGTGGATGGGCAGAAGCCACTCTTTCTGCGCACGAACAACGATGGCGTCATTCAGTCCAAGGATTTTGGTGCGTATCCGACTGCGTATGTGTCGCTCAGCCATCTCACAAATGTGCTCAAAAACTGCCCGGAAGACAGCATCGAGTTGAGCCTTAACGAGCGTGGAATCATGCGCATGTATGGCACTAGCGAAGTTGGCTCCAACAGCGAAACGCATGTGCATACGGTTGCTGAGAAACAGGCCGGAATCAAAACCCATGACATTGGGCCGCGAGTCATTACGCTCGATCAGCAGACCTTTGAAGGCATCAACATCAAGCCATTCACACTGGCGAATACGCCTGTTCTAAAGCACGGCAAGCTCATGCTCCCAACCAACAAGAGCGCTGTGGTCATGTGGGACGGCGGCGAGCGCATCTCTTCCCAACCGATCAAGCTTAGTCCCCGCGAGCCGTTCCTGCGCATGGTAGCCGGACAGCCCGTGGATGAATTGGTTCTCACTCAGAACGGCTATTGGGGCGCGGTAATAGGCGATCTTATCACCTATACGAAGGGGCATACGCTGGGAAGTCAGCTATTCGACACCTACAACGTGCCGGGGGTTGAGATCACTAAGCTTCCAGCCGAGCGCCTGCTGACTTGCCTGCACGCGGCCGTTGGGTTGCTGGACGAAGGTGAGACCATTGACATTGACCCCAAGCAGGGTGTGATCGCCAAGGGAAATTTCGGCGATAACCGCAATTCCCTTGGGGAGACGGGTGATTGGGACAGGTTTGGTCTTCAAGCCAAGACCGCAAGCGTCATTATCGACGCACTCTCGCAAGCATCGGATGATTATGTTACACTTGAATCGACATCGAGCGGGTCTGGGCCGACATCAACGATGCGGTTGATCCGTGGTGCTTTTGCAGTGAACTTTCGCTCGTTTTGAAAAATGCTAGTTTATATTTACCGCAATCGCATCAACAACAAAGTGTACGTTGGCAAGACCGCGTTTTCTTTGAGGAAACGGCATAACGAGCATCTCGGAATGGTGCGGTATGGAGACAAAAATTACTTCCACAATGCTCTGCGTAAATACGGTGAAGAGAACTTCGAACGTTGCATAATTTCGTATGCCCTTTCGTCAGAAGAACTTGACAAGATGGAGATACACTTTATCCAGCACTATCGAGCGAATGAGCCGGGGTATGGCTATAATCTTACCCTAGGTGGGGATGGTGGTGTGCCAACTGAAGCTGTTCGTGCAAAACTTAGAGCCGCTCGTAAGGGTAGAGTAACCATTTGGGTCGGTGGTTTTCCCTTCAATGACTCGCTTTTTCTTTTGCGGCTTTCCACCGACCATTTTTACCCTTTGCTGGGCTTAACGGGCCGCTCACCGCAGAACACAAGCAAAGCATTTCAAGGGGACTGAAAGGAAAGCCCAAACCCGCAAGTTTCGCGGAAAAAGTTAGGCAGCGACGGTTGGGCACAAAGCTGGTGGTTACAGATGGTAAAAAGCTATTCGTAAAGGAAAAGATATGAATCAAATCACCGATGAAACATTCCAACAGGAAGTAGGCACGGGCGTAGTGCTTGTGGACTTCTACGCTGATTGGTGTGGCCCGTGTCGCGCCGCATCGCCAGCCATTGAACAGATCGCTAACGACTACGCTGGGAAAGCGAAAGTTGTTAAGCACAACATTGATACAGGCGGCTCTAGGTACGCTGTGGAGAACGGCGTCCGGGGAATCCCCAACTTCTGCGTCTTCAAAGACGGCGTAAGGGTCAACCAGTTTGTAGGTTGGTCTGACAGCGTAGAGAAGGAAATCCGCGCCGCACTGGACGAAGCGCTCACGTCTTAATGGACTATTTTTGCCAATCTCCCGACCCGAATGACAAAGAAGCATGGCGGCAGTGGACCGCCCGCCAAAAAGGAACATCCACCAGAACAAGAAGATGGGCGCAGACGGAGATGAGCTTCCAAAGCACGCGCTAGAGGCCCCGGCGAAAGCCGGGGTTTTCTTTTTCTGCGGTATTACTCTATGAAGACCACGAAACTTGGGTCACTTGAATTCATTGATCTGGAACTGAAAGACATGATGAAGCTAGGGCTGATGGATTTGGTCGCTTGCGGGAGTCATGCCGGACGGTTGCCGGACTCAGAGAGTGTGTGGGACTTGTCCTGTATCAAGTGCGCCTTGCGCTATGAGACAGCAGAGAAGATAGCCAGTCGCATCGCTACGCGCCTGCACAAGCTTGGTCAAGAGGTTCCGCCACAGGAAGAGAGAACAATATGAGCATTGATGAAGTTGGAAGCGAGAAGACATTTGACGCAGGCGGACCACCGAACGTTACAACCAAGAAGGGCACGCGCAGCCGTCCAGCTACAGTGCGCACGCACAGGCAGGACAGCGTGTACAAGCAGGAGCTACCGACATATCTGGACAAGCTGCATGTTGACGGCTACACAGTATTAGCCATCGTCCCCGGCATCGACATCCGTGGGTTCGAAGTCGTCAGCTACAAGGAAGAAAAAACACTACCAAACTCTAAGTAGGTGGGTTGGTATTGTGGGAACACTAAGACGATTTGATCTAACCGGACAGATTTTTGGGCGCTGGACGGTTTTGAAATGCTCTGGCAAACGCGGCAACTTCGTTGTTTGGCATTGTCGATGTGCCTGTGGGGTAGAGAAAGATGTCTACGCTAAAAGCCTCCGCAGTGGCGCATCCAAAAGTTGTGGGTGTTTGTGCGTTGATCTCGCCAGAAAAGCGCCGGGATACGCAGCCCAAACTCAACTTTATACAGACTATCGAGTCAATTCCGCAAAACGGCGAGGTCTGGTTTGGAAAATTTCCAGAAACCTATTCAATAAACTTACACAACAACCCTGTCATTACTGCGGCGTGTCTCTTTCGAACTTAATGAAAGCCAAGTATGGTAATGGCGATTTTGCGTATAACGGTCTTGACCGCAAAAACAATGGTCAAGGGTATATACCGGAGAATGTTTTGCCTTGTTGTAAAATTTGTCAGCGGGCAAAGATGGATATGCCTTACGCTGAATTCCTAGGGTATTTGAGAAGAGTGAAGGAATTCGATGGACCAAATGCTAGTTAACCGCGTCGCAAATATCCACTCTTCCGTCGCCAGAATGGGGCAGCAGATGGAGTATGAGCAGAATCAGATTGTAAGACTCCAAGCGAGAATTAAAGTTTTGGAGTCTGAAAAGAGCGATCTGGTAAAAGCTGTAGGCACGCTGGATCGGTGCGTCCAAATCGTCAGTGCGAACGGCATTGGCAAGATCGAGGGCATCGTGAGCGACGGCCTACGCCGTGTGTTCAACAATGACCATATCGGTCTGTTGATCGAGAAGAAGACAACCGCTCGTGGCAACAGCTACAGCTTGCTTATCAAGAAAGGCGATACTGTGGGAAATCCCATGGAATCGTTCGGCGGCGGCGTTCAGAATATAGTTGGCTTCTTGCTTCGCATCATTCTCATCAAACGTTTCAAGCTCGCCCCGTTCATTGCACTGGACGAGCAGTTTTCGAACGTCTCCCCGGAGTACCAACCAAAGGTCAGCGAGATGCTGAAAACCTTGTCAAAGCTGGGGTTTACGATCTTTGCCATCTCCCATCAACCGACGATAACTTCTGCCGCCGACCACATTTATGAAGTATTACCGATAGAAGGGCAAGCGCCTTTGCTCCGCAAGGTGGAAGGGCCCCGGCTCGAAGAAATGAAGGGATCAAGCCTCGGTGAAAGACCCGCTTCTTAATTTAATTCAGCTTAAGTCGCTGGAAGAGATCATAGCCGCCGCGAAGGAAACTATCCATCGGCACCGCCGCCGTTTCTTGAAACAAAACCTGCGCCCATGCCCAACTAACTGCAAGGGCGCTTCCATGGTGGGGCACAAAGTGGTAGGATGTACACAGTGCGGCAGTACGAATCCCGACGTATGCCTCAAAGACAATAAGTTTGTCCCGCTGTTCACGAAAGAAGAATTGGCTCAGCAGTTCGCCGACCAGCTTCGCAATCCCGAAGTCCTTCTCCGCGAGTACCGAGACGTAACGGTATTCCTGTGGGTGCTTGGTGCCTTTGACAAACAGAAAAAAGTCTTGGATGAGCACATTGTTTCTGGCGTGGAACAACGCGAGAAATCGAAAGCGGCTGGGAATGAGTGATCCTGAACTGATCCTTGAACTGACCAAGGCGATACGAGAAGACACTGTAAAGCCAACAATCGACCAGCAGTTTAACCCAACCGATCCGGTCAGTATCGAGATCGTCCTGCACGAGTGCGATTACGCCGTAGAAGCGTACATGGAGCGGTGGAAGCATTACCGCGAAAGGTTCGCCGACCCGACAGTTTATGATGCGTTCGTGTTGGAGTATCAGTTGATGGCGCGGAAGAATGTGAAGATGGTCATTGCACAGGCCCAAGAGAAGATCGCCGAAGAGCTTGGTGACCAACAAGCCGAAGACGGCGATGAGGACGGAGGCGTATGAGAGACCGAAGCAAGCGCACACTGACCGTGGTGATTGAGAACGTAACTGAGGCGCAGGAGATCGCGCTGAACGACCTGTTTGCTACATGGCAGAGCCTTGGCAGCATGGGATCATCTCGCTGGACAGCCTTCTTTGCGGACGGCGACGGGGACTTCCGACCGAAGATCACGGTCAATGGGGAAAAGCCAAAGTTCACTGATCTGCTCGCGAAAGGCGCAACATGGCGTGGGGATGAAATCATTGGTCACAGCTTCACTACGGGTGATGCTTACGCGATTGATTTTGATTGGATTGGTTGGAAGCTTCAGGCGAAGGAGGATAAGGAAAATGGGAGTTGAGACGCACAAAGTAGAAATCGTTCCAGTAGTGCTGGAGAAGCACCCAGACGCGGACAAGCTGTCCGTCGTGCGCGTGTACAACTTCACATGTGTGGTGAACACCGCCGACTGGCAAGGCGTTGAAAAAGCCGCATACGTCCAGCCTGATTCCGTCCTTCCTGACAAGCCGGAGTACCGTTTCTTGAAAGAGACGAACAACCTACGTAAAGAACGGGAAGAGCTTCGCGCCAAGATGGAAGCTGAGCACGAGAGCGATCTGGCCCGTCTTGACTATGAGCAAAAGTTGGCTGAGCTTGAGAAGCGCATCGACGCCAACACAAAGTACCTGCGCATCACAGTGCGCAAGCTGCGCGGTATTATCAGCATGGGTATGCTTTTGCCAGCGCCGGAAGGTTCCCAGATCGGCGATGATGTAGCCGAGATTCTTGGGATCACACACTACGAGCCGCCAACGGCAGATGAACTGGAAGGCAGCCGTAAGCACGCCGGAGACGATGTAGCGTCCCCGCCGCCGATGATCTACGCCCCGAAGTATGACGTGGAGTCTGTTTACAAGTTCGCCGACTGCTTTGAGGCTGGCGAGCCAGTCTACGTGTCTGAAAAACTGGACGGACAGAACGCACGTTATGTCTCCACGATGGGGCCGGATTACAAAGAAAAGAAACCGGGGGGTGCTGTCTACAACTGCTCCGACTACACGTTCCACGCGGGATCGCGCACGGAGTGGAAGAAGAAGGAAGGCGGCTCAAACTGGTGGAGAGCCATCGAACAAAACCCATGGATTCAGGAGTGGATGATAACCAACCCGGAGACGGTGCTGTACGGCGAAGTCTTTGGCTGGGTGCAGCCGCTCAAGTACGGAGCGAAACCGGGACAATTGTTCTTCCGCGCCTTCGATATTCTGGAAGGCATGGAATACATTGACGCGGAGCGGTTTATCGCCGAACTGCCAGCGGAGCACCGTGTTCCTGACTTTGGCATCATGCCGTTCGATTTCGAGAAACTTCAGGCGCTCGCAGACGGCCAATCCCTACTCAAGGGAGCCAACTGTATGCGTGAAGGCATTGTCATCAAACCGCTCAAGGAACGTAAACATTGGAAGCTTGGGCGTGTTATGCTTAAGATGGTGTCGAACGCTTACTTGGAAAAGTCAGCACGCTAGTATTAGGAGACAGGATGAAAGCAATGACAGAAGAAAACTCGATTCAAACTGTTGAAGGTCAGCTTACTGACCTCATCGAAGCGGTGCGCAACCTGTATTACGCGGCCGTTTGGCACCCTGACCGTCCCGTGGATGAAGAAGACCTATGGACGGCGGTACGCAATGCTGCTGGCTTCAAGCCGGGAAAGTCCCCAAAGGAACTTCCTTTCGACGGCATTCGTATTGAGTACGGCATCGGCAGGCTACGCGGTATCGGGACTCTTGTCCGCAGAGCTAAGGGCAATGAGTTCACAACCGATCAGGCACGTGCCTTTTTGAGTTTGCACGGCAAGGAACTGGCGGACAAGTTGGACAACACCGTGCGAGAGTTTGTCAAAGACAAGCTGGCATGAAGAAGTTCTACAGCATCGAGCAAGTCTGGGAGTATTACTTCCCAAGGGAAACCGCAGAGAAGCGAGATCGCGAACTGCGGGAGAACGATCCCGAAGAATGGATGCGCCAAAAGGTGCAGGAATCCCTTAACCGGGCATTTGCAAAGGTGAGACTACATGCCTAATTTACGATCCATCGCAACGCAGTATCACAAGCAAGCCAATGCTATCGCCGCACGTGGCGATGTGACAGGTCAACTCACTCGCAGTCAGATGAAGGGCATTGAATACTACCGTGACTGCGCCGCAAAGGTGGAAGCGCTCATACTTCCCGAAGACACGGAGCAGGCAGAAACCGCTTGGAGTCTCGAAGGCGCTGAGCGTCAGGTAGTTTCGCGCACCAAAGTAACGTCCGCTGACAAGGCGGCAACACCGCAGGAACTTCTGAAGAAAGCAGAATAACTATGAACGCAGACGGCAAGAGCGTAGAAACCATCCAAGGCACTGTGAACCTAGAGCCAGTTGCAGACGAAGCAGATGATCTGGTAACTGAGCTTGCGGCGACCACGGTCTTGAACGAAGTGTTCGATAGGTTCATCAGCAACCTTGACGGCTGGTTGAGTGAGACCATCGAAACGTCCATGAACGGGAACCCGGTGCATACGCACATGGCGCTCCTGAGTTTGACGGACACCGTGATCGAAGAAGCGCACAGCGTCCGTGACCAGCTTATTGAGTTGGTTGCCAACCGTGGCGACGAGTTTGCCAAGTCAGGCTTGAACCTGACCAAACAGGTTCTTGACGAAAGCGAAGAAGAGGAAGGTTAAATGTTCGGACGTGGCACGTGGGCGGTTTTCGGAATTCGTAGCAGTGTGCTTGAGCAGAGATTCAGTGACCCTGCGTTGGCGTTTGCCGCCAGCCAGTACAGGGCGATGCACGTAACGAAGTTCGAGCATACGGTCAGCATCGGTATCAACCCGTTCGCCAGCCCGCGCAAGGACGAGAACTACGATTACGAAGCGCCAACCGAAGAAGGTTTTGATCCTGCAACGCGCACCGATTGTTACGGCGTCGGGGACGAGTTCAAGTTGGGGGACGGCAAACTGGGCTTCTGGTTTTGCATCAACGACTACGAAGATGTGACCGACCCAAAATCCAAGCAAGAAGCGCACGCCTATGAACTGGCGAACAAGCCATTCAAATTCTTGAACAAGGATGAGAAGAAGCAGGTAGAAGGCGCTGTTACGGCGTCTGCTGTAAGTTCTCGTGTCCAATTCCCGGTGCTCATTGACATCACTGCTGAGCGCGTGTACGCGCTGACAACCAAGCCGGAATACATCGGCTTCCTGCGGACACTGCTTTGCTCTTTCGGTAACGAAGACGAGATCGAGATTGTCAATCTTGCATGGCAGTTTGGAGATTTCAACTGGCCCAGCAAGTTCTTGAACGCCGTTCGCGGCGATAACAAATTCGAGAGCCAAATGGCATCTCGCGCCGAAGACTTGCGCCGCTTCCGTCCAGACGAGGTTGAGAAGCTGGAAGACAAGTTGATGGAACGTATCGTGAGCAACTACTTCGCTCTGGCTGAGCTTGAGACCGGGCAATGGGCTGGCTTGAGCACTCCGGCAAAGATCAGGCTGTTCAAGGCGAGTGAACCATCCAGTGAAGCCAGTGTCAGCACAGCATTCACCCTGCTGAATCTGACACAGGAATCTGAAGTGGTGTCGGCTGCTGTGACTTTCCAACATCTGGATTCAAAGTTCAACAAGAAGGGCGAGGAGAAGCAGTATCGCACAGACCTGCTTACCATCGACATTAACGATAACGTCAACCTATCCGACGCTGGATGCGCCGCACTGCGGGGATTTGATCTGCCGCAGTTCAAGAAGGAAATGAAAGTCCACGCTAAAAGCCGTGGCTCACTGGAAATCCGAGACTACTGGTGTGAGTGGTTGATTGCCATGAAGAACGGCGTTAACATTTTCATCGACAACGTGAACGAGACACTGAAACTGGAACCGGGGAACTTTGGTCTGCTACCTTACGAAGCGGAAGAGCCCGAAGAAGAATGAGAGAACCGTACAAACCACATCCGAACTTGAGCGCCGAAATTAACAACGCGCTTGCCAGCCAAGAGTTGATGGGTGGTGTGTGGTTGAAGCGGCCCAGCGGCGATTCGGTGAAGGACGAGCCGTTCCTTCCGGTTGGCAAGGCGCTGAAGGTGCAGACTAGGGACACGCTGTACGTGATTGAGAAGCGTGGAGAAGACGAATTTTATATCAGCGGCAACGCGAAGTATTGTCCAAAGCCTACTCGCTGTTACATTCAAGGTTCGAACTACGGCGGTTCAATGTTACGGCTGGACTATGTAGGTCGCGGAATGTACATGGAATTCAGCACCGACGATCACCCACGTGTGATTGTCACGAGCCAGATTCAAGAAATCACGGAGATATAATGCCCGAACTACACGTAGCAACCATCGTAATGAAGGACGCGGTTAACGTCCTGATTGCCAAGGCAGCATCCGGCCCAGACGCCGGGAAGTGGGTCGTTCCAAGCGGTCTGATTGCTTCCGACGAGCAGATTATCAAAACATCAGAGCGCGTGATGAAAGAACAGTGCGGGATTTCGGTGATTCCCAAGCAAGTGCTCTTCCTGTCTGAAGTTGTGGAACCCGGCGACCATCGTGTCGCCGTGTTCTGCTTTGCCGAGTGCGCTTCGTCCGGTGAGCCAACGCCCGGTTCGGATTACACCGAAGTTCGCTTCGTTGATCCGCGCTCGCTGGGAGACTACCAAAAAGAAGGAATGTCTCTGCTGGCGGAAGACGCCTTCGTGAAGTTCAGCAAGATTCTCCAGATGCAAGCGGCACAGCAAGGAATGGCAAGAGCGCCGCGTTCAGGCACACTCTAAATGGCAGATGTTTTCTGCAAGTGGATGACGAAGACGGTTGAGAACCCCAAGGGGACTGATTGCACTGCCCACTTGTGCGAAGGGCGTGTCTTTGAATGCCCATATCGCAGCGCGTATGATGCGCAGAACCGTCAGTATCCGTGCATGGACTACGAGCCAAAGAAATGAAAAACGCAGAGTTGTTCAAGGCATGTACGACGCAATGTATTTGGTGTCAGGAGCAATGGCCCCTTGTGCTTGACGGGCGCTCCGTGCTCCACGTTGGCCCGTTCACCAAAGACAAACGTCTTTTCTCAACTGACTGTGAAGCCGACAAAATCCGCATAGCGTTCGAGTACGCCGGGTACGAAGGCGGCAAGGCGATCAAGCGCAAGCCTCGCGACGGCGCAACGCTCTACGCGATAATCACTGGTCGGAAGTCTCCAAGCGGTTTTGGACACTGCATCGAAAGCCCAGATAATCGTAGCTTCTGGCGCAACGGCACGCGCTGCACTCTTGAAGTGGCAAGCTGGCCCGAATGGAAGCAGAGTTACACCATTGATGGCAAGAGGTCTGAGCCGATTACGCCGGAGCGATTGGCAGAGTGCCGCGCTGAACTTGCTTTCTACGACGAGTGTGATTTCGCCACGCGCCAACCTTGTACTGAGAACTTGCAGTACCGCCCAGTGATCGTAGACGGTCGGCTCGCCAGACCTACTTGTAACGGCGGGATGGGATGCACTACGTGCTGGGAGAGATACGAGAGACAGTACGAGATCATGTCCCGCGACTGGTGTGATTGATGTTTCTTCTTCAAGAAGCATTCCCGTCCGTTAAGACATTTTTCCAAGGACTGCAAATCCCGCAGGTTCTTGATCGTCTGATCGCACGCATCAAGCCGCCGCAGAACCGCTTTGGCTTGTTCTGTTTCTGTTTCGCATCTGAACTCATTTCGTTCTTCATCGTGGCTACAAACTTCCGTGCGCTCGCCAAAGGTTTTATCATCTGGACGGTGACGACCGACGGCCTAATTGTGCTCCAAAATACGATCATCAGTAAAATATTCATAGAGCATGAGAAGATGCGGGACGGTGTGTCCACCTTAGCTTTTACTATGGGTGGGATGTGCGGCTCTGCCTTGAGCATCATCCTAACTCGGTACATCTGGGGGAGCTAAATGGCTGACGGCGACCGCTTGTGTTGTTTCGTAACTATGAAGCACTCTTCATCCCGCGATGACTCTGGGCGTTGCGGAAAGCCCGGTATTGAATTTACGGAAACCGAAGAAGGGCGCATGTGGTATTGTGCCGAGCATTGGGACGCACAGCTAGAATATTTTGGCGCGTTCGGTCTGGTTCGAAACGGACGCCTTTGGTATGATAAAGTAAAGTAAATGCCTAACTTGATTGCACAGAGACCGATGACATGGAACGATGTGGTCGGACAACAACGACCCATTGAAGTGATTCAGGCTGTCTTGCGCAACGCCAAGTTCCTCCAGCGCGGGATCATCTTGCACGGTGTAGTCGGTGTTGGAAAAACGACCACAGCTTACCTGTTGGCACGGGCGCTAATGTGTACGGGCCAGAACCCGCTTGGTTGTGGCGAGTGCCCATCTTGTCTGACCATCCAAACAGACGGCATTGACAAGCACCCTGACTTCATTGAAATTGACGGCGCGGTTAGGTCTGGCGTGGAGGCGGCTCGTGAGATCGTTGAATCCACAATTACCATGCCGATCCTTGGTAAGCGGCGAGTCACTATCGTGGATGAAGCACACTTCCTATCCGGCGAAGCGTGGGGAGCGTACCTGAAGACATTGGAGTCCGGCGATGTGGACTCGGTGTTCATATTCGTCACACAGGACTTCAGCAAGATTCAACAGAATATCCGCTCGCGGTGCATTCGCATTCCGTTTGAGCGCGTGGCGCAGGAAGTCATTGTCGGTCACCTTGCAAACGTGGCGACGCAGAACAACATTCCTTACGAGCTTGAAGCCTTGAAGATCATCGCACGGCAGAGCCGTGGTGTAGTGCGCGATGCTGTCCAATATCTTGATACTTGCGGTGCCATGGGCGTGACCGTGGATGCCAAAACGGTCAAGATGGTTGTGGATACGTCTCTGGACGATCTGTGCGAACGCTTGCTGCTGACTATCGCGTCAAAGAATCAAACAGAAGCCGTCAAGCTGGCGGATGAGATGGCGCTGAAAGAACTGCCGCGTCAGGCTGCTGAGCGGATGTTCTCGCTTTACGCCCGCTCGATCTATGCGAACGATGCGGAACTGAATAAAATTTATCTCGGACTCCCAGACGTAGGAAAAGTTGCTGAAATACTGGCAAAATGGGCATCTATTCAAAATGCCCCAGCCGATGTCGTGACCATCATTGTCTACGAACTGCTTAAAACGTCCGCCCCACACGCGCTGCAAACAACGCCCAATAAAGCTCGACTTACACCCAATAAGACCTCCGGCGCTGCACCGACGCCCCAAGTACGCCGCTCGCCGCTCGCAGCCATGCTCGAAGACGAAGCGGTTTAAGTCCCCGCTTCCGGTTCAGTTTTCTTCCCGATCCCAGCCCGTGCTTTTTCCAGAGCCGCTAGTTTCGCCGCGCTCGGCTCTTTCAGCAGCCGCCCGATAGCGACTAGCTGAGTGTTCGTCTCGCCTAATTCTTGCTCCAACTCAATTTTCCGTTGCCAGAGCTTCGCCTTGGCACTTTCGGCGTAGCGTCTCAGGTCAGCGGTGGAGTTCAGGTTCATTTGTATTCAAATACCATCATACCTGAATTCAGACAAAAATCAACTGAACTCAGTATTGTACGACATGATCCTTGAGTACGGCGACGTGTCAAAGCTTAAAGGCTTGCCATGGCACATGATGGAATTGAGGTCTGAGAAGACCATAGAAAGCACCATGCGGCGCGTTGGGAACGCGTTAAACGGCATTTTCCGCACCGACCCAATCGAACTATTCATCCCGGTTGTTAAACGCGATCTGGACGTGTTTGAGATGAGCACTGGGCCTTACGTGTTCGTTCGTTCAACATCCTTTTCGGCCTTACTTCGGTTGAAGTCTATCACCGGGGTGGTCAGCTTGGTCACTGAAGGCGATACCAACCGCCCCAGCAAAGCGATTACGGTAGAAGATGAGTACGTTCAGGGACTCATCAAGCAGGCGGAGGAGGAACACCGCAAGCGTGCTATCGGCATCGAGGTTGGCAGCTTTGTCCGCATCCTGAACGGTGAAACTCGTGATTTCTGCGGTATGGTGGAAATCATCGGCGATGGACGCGCTGTTGTCCGCGTCACGCTGAGGACCAAATCCATCCTGCTTGAAACCCCAGTTCGAAATCTCCTGAACTTATCTCATGTTCCGAAAGAGCAACGTGTCTATTATTTCAGTCCGCTCGTGGAAGAACTTTTCAAAGACCAACCCGATGTCGCAACTTCCATGGTCGAGGAAGACCTGCATCTTGATGAAACCGTCCCCGCGCCGGAACAAATTCAAGAACAGCTAATTGATGAACCAAAGAAGCATTCCCGCCAGCGCACTGTCACCGCGCTTGTCAAAAAGCTTGTGCTTATCGAAGGGCAGCACAGCCCAATGGAGATCGCCAAATCCGTTATCGCGGCGCTCAAGCGTAACGAGATTAAGGCACCAAAGAACCTGTTCATCGTCTACTGCATTATCAAGGATCGCCTGCGTCAGGACTACTTCGCTAAGATCGACCCAACCATCGTGAACTATCGGGAGATCATCAAGAAGTACGGCAAGGAATACAAGTTCAGCGCCAACCAGATCGCCAAGCTTGATCCTGATCTTGGAATTCCGATCCTGACTCAAGAGGTCTGCAAGGACGGGCGTAGCCGCGAGGCGCGACAGAAAACCAAAAAGATTCTACCAACGGCAGAGGTTAAGAAACTCGCCAAGGAAAAGAAAGAACCAAAGAAGCGTAAGAAGTTGCCGACAGACAAATGTGGTGAGTGCTTCCACGAGCGCAAGTCCCATAGGCTGTCACCAAAAGGCGCATGGATGCGCTGCGGGGATGTTTCAACCCCGGCTATCCATTCGTGGGTAAAGGAAAAAGGACCGTGCTGGTGCAAGCGCTTCAAAGAGAAGGAAAAGTAACTATTGAAGGCAAAATAGAGGTCAACTATGGCAACCGCAACTGGCTCAACCCCCGGAATTATCCGCACTTTCTTGCTCGATCACGAACGTCTTATCATCGTGGTGATCCTCGCTGGCTTGCTCTGGTGGGGCTACGGCAAGTACGCTGACATCCGCGCCGATGAAGCAAACAAACAACTTCAGGCGCAAAAGCTCGTCACTGACGCGCAGGTTCAGGCTAACGCGCAACTGGCACAACAGGTCGCTGCCGATAAGGCCGCACAACAGGCTTTAAGTGATACGGTTGAGGCGATGAACGCCCAGCTTACGGCGGCTAACGTAGCGCTGGCAACCGCCCTGACGAAGCAGCAAAAGACCGACGCAACTTTGCCTCTTCCCGATCTTGCTAACCGTTGGGCCCAGCTTGCTCCCGGCGTGAACTTCAGTGGCGCGGCAACTAGCGGCGGCAACGTCACGGTTACGCCGTCCAACGCGCTCGCTACCGTGCAGCAATTGGAGAAAGTCCCGGTTCTGACACAGGAACTCGCAAACGAAACTTCACAGAAAGCGAATGACGACCAGCTATTGGCGTCTGCAAACAAAAGTATTTTTGATCTGAACGCTCAGGTCGCTGGCGTGACGAAGCTTGATGCAGACCACCAGCAACAATGCACAGATCAAATCAAGGTCATCAAAGCCGAAGCAGCGAAGTCAAAACGCCGCTGGTTCTTGATCGGGTGGGTCACTGGATTTCTGTCCCGCCAAGCAATCGGCAAGTTTTAAGAAACGCAGTATTTAGATCACAGGAGCAACAAAATGAAGGTAACATTTCTCTTAGACAACAACGAGTATATCGAACTGACGCCGGAAACGCTGCAAATTCGCCAGCTTCAACCGGGCGTCGCCGCCCTTGGCACCGAGGTTACAGTGCCCGTGCTTGCTGAAGACGGCAAGACGCAATTGAAGAATGACGATGGAACTCCGAAGACGGCGATTGGTTTTCGTCCGTTTATCAACTACGCGGTGAACCTGACCATTCCTTACGCGTCATTGGAAGCCGAGATCGAGGCGCTGAAGAAGCAACTTGGTGACAAGCTTGCCCAGCAGACGGCCGAAAAGCTCGCGGCAGAAGCACCAGTAGCGACAGCGGTCGCGACAGCCGTGCCGACTCCGGGACCAGAAGTCCAGCCAGTTCCGACTAAGAAGTCAAAGCGTAAGGCAAATTGATCGGGCGCTAAATGCCTGTAGCCTATACACTTGACCCGCAGTTGGGATGGGTGCCTGCGATACCGGAACCCTTTTGGTACAAGAGTTGGCGCACGTGGTTCTGCTACGTGCCCGCCTGTTACCAGTGCCCAGACGCACTCGGAAATCCGCTCTTGTTTAAGAATCGGGCCGCTTGGGACGCTCATTACGTCCTGACCCATCTCGAAGAGGACACTGATGAAAGTCACGAAGAATAGTATTCACCGACTCACGATTGAAAAAGACTGCGGCTGCAAAGCAACCCGCGAGTATGAAGACGTTCGTTACACAAAGCCACTGGCGGACGGCTCGTTCTCACCGTGCAACAAGCACAGCAAGGGTGTCATCGCAGAGTTCGCCGGGGAAATGCTGATCGAAGCTCTGAACAAAGAGGCTGAGACAGCGGGTAAGACAACGTTTGTCCAGCAAGAAACTCCAGTTGGTCTTTCCGGCACCACAGGTGCTTCCGTGACATCCATGGGTGGTCCAAAGGTGCGTAAGCCCCAAGACCCCTTGGCCCAGAAGACGCTCGTGCGTCCCGCTCCGTCAGGTCATCAGCCAACAGGCAACTTGAACATCGCCATGCCAGCCGGGGAACTCTCGCCGGAAGAACTGGAAGAGGCGGGTATTACCATGACCGGGGACATCGACGGCGTTCCAGCGGACCCGCGTATTGACCGCGTTATTGAAGAGGCCATCGAAGGCGAAGGCGGCGTGTTAAGCACCTTGCTTGATGCGCAGGACGCCAAGGATCAGGGCGTTCCGCTATCGCTGCTCCGCGAAACCGAATAGCCATTGCCAGTCAATTTCTTCGATGCTATACTGCGAATGTATGCCACTACCAGCAGGGCAAGAAACGGAGTTCATCGCGGCGATGGACAAGTCATCAGAGACGGGTACGGGGATGAAGCACATTGATCTTTACGACACCCCGATAGACCTTCGTCCAGTACCAAAGCCCGATCCTATTGCAGCCTGCATTGAACACCTTCGAAAACACGGGGATTATTACGGCGTCCAACTCCTGACAAGGATGAAAGCAGATGTCGAAGACACCGAAAATCCTAAATGCCCACGCTAAGAAACGAGCCGGGGAACGTTACGGTATCGACCTGAACAAAGATGCACGCCGGGAGATCGTCAACATGATCCAGCGCGGCGGTGCGGAGTTCGTCTCCAAGCAATCTAACAACCGCTCGCTCTGGCGAGTCCAATATCAAGATCAAGCCTTGAACGTTGTTTATGACAAGCAGCGTGGTACAATGTGTACCGTACTGCCCAAAGAAGCGCGTGAGTTTCAGCAGACCGATTGGACTGAAGCTGAGCGCGAGCACGCGAAAGTTCAGACGCGTAAAGAGATTACGGCAGAACTCGCCGAACTCTGGAAGGATGTCGAATGACCGAGCAAGAAATCCAACAGATGGTGAACGAGAGTCTCAATAACGCCGTGGAAAACGGCTACGAAGAAATGATGATGGAACTGCCTCTCGAAGACTTGGCGGTGGACACATACGACAACGACGCAGACCTCGCCGATCTTGTGGAAGAAGAATTCGACGGCGATGCGCTGGCGTTAATCCCCTACCTAAACAACTGGCGTCTGGAGCGCACCGATCTCGAAGAAGAAGACTGATACGGAGCACCAAGGTAGAGGTGCTCTATGCTTCTTTTTTACACCAAAGGCTATCACAACGCGTTCGTGCGTTTCCTGCACAGCTTTTTCATTCAGATGCCGCTCATCATCTGGTTCCGCTTCATCGCGGGGTTCCTGTTCTTCTGGCAGAAGGACACGTTCATTAACTACAGCGGCCTCACCACCTTACAACTCAATCAGATTTGGGGCCAAGTTCAGATCGCTACAGCAACGCAGCCAATTCAGCAAGGAACCAGCGGCGGCGCATCATGGCCCCCGGACAAGCGTGCTTTGACGCTCCAGCCGGAGAACCTGACCGTGGTTGCTGTGCCTGATTGGTCACCAGCCGATCTCGCCAAGATTGATCCGGCGTGGGCAAACCACGCTGTTCCAACCGGGAGTTTTGCCATTGACGATGGCTTCGGCTACGAGACTGTGGCGGGAGTTACCGAGACATGGCACAAGCCGCGCATCTACGGTGCAGCATCAGTGATGGCGGCTGTGCTCCAGTGGGAATTCCAGAACGTCATGCTCAACAAGCTGGGCTATAACACCGAAGGGCGTTAAAGCTGGTTGTTCATATTCAGAATGGACATGGTGGTGTTGTGCATCATCATGTCCTGCATCACTCGAACCGGAACGTCATCGTAGCCGGAGTGCATTCCACCGGGAACCACGAAGGCCCGTTCGTACTTGGATGTGCGCGGCGTGCCGTGAAGAGAAATCTCTGAGTGCTGCCGAAGCACTATCATGACGAAAATTACGATGGCAAGCAACAGTAGCTTCCCGCAGTTGTTCCAAAGCAAATTCAGAATGTTGTCCAGTGGCTTATAGCCCGTGTCAAACTGCCACATCACGTTTTTGTGCGGCACGAGTAAACCATCTTCGCCTTTGCTGTATTCCACCAAGCCATTCTGTGCGGCGAGCCGCTGAGCGATAACCCAGTCACCGTCATGCGTAACGACACCGGGGGTTTGCGCGTGGGATACCGCGACAAGCAGCATGAGCAGTCCGGCTGCACGGAACAACTGGACTCGCGTAATCAAACGGTGGTGCGCGACGAAGGTGCGGAGTGTGGCGATTGGTTTAAGGCATACGAACACAACGATGTTCGCCAGCAAAACAGCAACTAGACTCCAGATGTTGTGGCTAAGCATTTCGTCTCCTCTTCGTGCATCCAGCAAGGTTCTGAATTCGCAAACATATCCGTGGCAGGATTCGCCAGCAGCGCAGCCATCACTTCTTCGTCTGTAGCAGACCGCGAAATAGTGACAGGCTCCGGTATGGCTTCAAGCAGCCTGTCCAAGAAGTCATTCAACATCCGGTCAACGGCTTGCGCCGACACATGCGACGCGCAGTAGGCATCCCTAGATGGCATATCGTGGCAGTCCATTCGACTTGGCAACTGGCGGCTGTTGCAGGTCAGGATGATCCAAGGCGCGAGTCCCGGCGATCACCAATATTGCAGTGAAACGGTCACTGACCGTGCGCCGTCCGCGCAGCTTCTCAGTTGCTTCCCGGCACAATTCAGCCGTCTCCACGCCTTTGAAAATGGGGAGAGCGTTAAGCGCCTTTTTCGTCCAGTCCGCGATGTGCGGAGCTAAGTTCAGGCGATTGCGGGACGCTTCGCTCTCGACAAATGAACTGGCGAAATGAATCTCTTGCCCTTCTTTACCGATCAGCGTCATTGGTTAGCTCCTGAGATTTGCGATGCCGCGCTGTTGATCGTGCTGCCAGCGTTGTGACCGATGTACATCACCACACCGATCACGATAGCGAGAATCACCATCAGCATCACTGCGTATTCAGCAACGTCCTGACCGCTTTCGTCATTCCAAAGGTTCGTCATGGGGGACTCCGGTTTACAGGCTCCGATCTTGATTGCATTCATCGCAGTCAGGGTCGCCGCAGTTGTATTCGTCCGAATACTCGTCCGAGTCACTTTCATCTTCGTCCGAATCTTCGTCAGTGTCAGTGTCCCAATCGCTCTGGATATTGGCAAGGTTGTCAGCGAAGCGCTGGAAGCGGCTGAACAGAACGGGATTGCTGCGGATGTAGAGATACGTGGCAACATCGCCGCACAAAGCTACAAGGAAAGTCACGGCGGTGACTACCAGCGCTTTCGTCAGGGACGCGCCGAAAGAGTACGCGATAAGACCAGCGGCAAGCGTCACAACGGCATAAGCGCCAACGGCAAGTTTCGCCAACCGGGGATTCGCGGCAACGTTAGTGCGAAAGGTGCTGATAAGATTTGTCATGTGTTCCCTCCAGTTCTAGTATACGGCTTACTTCGCAAAGCTGGCTACTTTTACGGCCTTTGTTATCAACAACTTAACTCCAAACGGTAGCGTCTGGCACCGGAGCACCGTTCTCACATTCGGCGGCGGCGATCTGGAAACGGCTGATGTTCGCTTCGCAGAACTCGTCTAGTTCATCTTCCGAGTTGAACCAGTTCGTCATGACGAAGCCGACTTCCCCGGCGCTGTGCTCCGCACGCAGACCGAGCGCCACAGTCCCACGGACGCGCTCAACCATCGGTTCACCGCTGTTAAACTCGTCATACTTCGTGACGATTTCGATGTCGTGCAGCACGTTGACATCGAACAAATTACAAACTTGGTCAATGAACTTGCCGTCTCGCATTACTTGCCCCCTTGAAGCTGAACTCGAAACATGTTGTACGCCACGTTGAACGCTTCTTTCTCCTGCAACATGCCGTCCTGATAATAGTTCTCCGGCGCTTCGGCTTTGTACTCCGCGATGCGGCGGCGAATCTCCGCGTCCATGTTATCCACACGTGCAACCACCGGATTGTCAAGGAAGCTGCCGCCATCGGCGGTAGCCGCGCCAACAGGCGTCGGGGAAGAAGAACGTCCGTTAGCCGCCACAGCCGCACGGTTGGACTTGCGCGGCGGCATACTCGCCAAGTGCGCTACGGCATCGGCAACACGTCCCCGCACCGCAGCTACAGGCTCACTTTTCGCCGGAGCCGTGTAGTTGAACTTTTGCTGCTGTGGGACAGCCGTGCCGCCAACCGCAACCGCAGCCGCGATAGGCGCTTGCATCGAACTCACCGCGCCGAAGGACACAAGGTTGATGCACTCCGGCCCGAAGCCAGAGGTGATGGACTCAGGCACCGTCAGTTTGCGTCCGCAGCGTCCGCAGCGACCTTCGTGGTATACTTCAAACGAAGGCGGGAACTCGCAGTCATTGACGAACAAGTTCAGAGCAAACTTGAACGCTTTGACGGATGGCGATTCTTCACTGATTCGCGCCTTGCTCGTCCAGATGTAGGTCAGTTTGTTGTTCACGTGGCGCAGAATGCCGAAGTAGCAAAAGCTGGCGGTATTGTCTGGGCCGTTCAGGAGTTGGACAAACCAAGTGTCGGGATCGTTTTCGTTCCGCTTCGCCGCGAACTTGATCTTGTAGGTGTAGCGGTTGCCGGACGCCGCGTTTTGGAGAGTGATGGTAGCCTTGCCAGCGGTCATGAAAGCCAGAATTTCTCTCGGATCATACATGCGTCCCTGCGCCATATCGTTCCCTCCAGTCCTAGTATACGGAACGGGCGGTCTTTTTGTCCACTTTTACAGGGCTACATTATGCTTGTTTTCAATGACTTGGAGCTGTGAAAAATAGAAAAGCGGCGTTTTCGCGTCAGACGGTATCTAAGAAAGAGAGGGCATACCATGTACCATATCGAGTTTGGAAGAGAAGGCAAACCACCGCTGAAGTACACTTATCTTGTGGGCGTCCATTTTGTCGGGATTATCACCCCCAGCCGCAAGTGGTATCGGTTCCCGATTTCCGAAGTGAGCGGGCGTCCGTCAGGCAGCCGCATCGGGGAGAATGACGGCACCGTAGACAGCCGCCTGTCACCCAAAGAAGTGACTCAATTCGTGCTCGCGCACAATCTCAAATGAGTGTGATTCGAAAACTCGTAGTCGCCATGCTGCTCGTGTCGGTCGCTCCGGCGTTTGGGTTGCAGCACGTCCGCCCGGTTTCGCACAAGCGCCACAAGAAAACGCGGAAACCAACATGGTTCGAGTATCGCGTGTTCGTTCCGTCGCATGAGAATCTTCTGTCACAGAACGCCGCCATCGACGCGCAAGGGCTGCCGCGCATCAAGGACGACAAAGTGCTGAAGTCCTTGGTCAGCGAAGAAACGCTCGTACCAATCACGGTGAATCAGTACGTCTCGGTAAGTTCGAGGTTAGAGAAGAAGCGCCGCTTCTGCCGACCAGAAGTTGACCAGTTTTTACAAGAGTTGGGGCGCGATTATTTCACCGAGTTTGGTTCCCCAATTCAGGTCAATTCGGCCGTTCGCACTGAGAAAACGCAAAGCTGGTTGCGCCGTTGGAACCATAATGCCGCGCCTGTTCACGGCGAGACGGCATCGGCTCACCTTGCCGGGGTTGCTGTAGACTTGCAGCGCCGGGGGCTAACGCGGGAGCAGGTCAGATTCATTCAGCAGAAACTCTTGTATCTATCCAAGCTAAAGATGGTGATCGTGGAAGAGGAGCTTAAGCAGCCATGCTTTCACATCGTTGTGACGGGAGAATATCCTGTTCCACCAAAGCTCGAAAATGTGCTACCATCGACAGTAGACTGGAGTGTGTTGAATGGAATCATCGGCGTCCCAGCCCAAAATTGAACAGCGTCTCTGGACATCCGACGAGATTCAGACGATGCTTGACACGGAAGTCAAGTACAAGGATTGGAAGTTCGTCGTTTCCAAGCGTGATGTCTTCGTGCAGGGAAGCTGGGATGTTGACCTTCGCTTGCGTATCGAGTGGTGGGCCCCAGATGCACTCACCGGGGAAGCTGCGCTTCAGCAATCCCGCTGGTGGCCGCTCTCGAAGCACATGGTCAAGTCCGAGATCATCCAAACGGCTTTCTTAGCCGTGCTGAAGGCGGAAGAGCACGAGATCAGAGAGACCTTCCAATACTTCCACAAGGATTTGGCAGCAACAGGCGGCGGCTGGTGGGCGGCACCGTTCAACTCCCACATTGACATTGAAGTGTTGTCCGCGCACGCAGATGAAGTTGATGTGCGTGTTGACACGCGTCCTGAAGCACCGAAGAATCAGCGGAGAGAGTAATGCAAGATCGGGAGAGCGTGATAAACAACTTGGTGACGGTTCGGGAAATCAATCACGTCCTGAAGCGCTTGATGCAGCATCACGGCATCTTCACTTACCACCGGAAGGTGGATATTCCCTGCTGCCAGAGTTGCGGCTGCTACGGCGTACCAACCGAGTATGGAAGCAAGTACGTTTTTTACAATGTCCAATCGGTTGATGATCGTTCGGTGATTGACGGAAGGGTATACCAGACGGTCGGGTTGTCGTGGGGAGAAGATGTGGACTTTGAGACTGTTCGGCAGGTTTTTGCTGAGCATGGCATCAAAGTGACGGGCGGCGATTTGAGCAAAAAGCTCGAAATCCATCCTGAGAAGATTCAATGAACGGCGATGAGCGAGAGCGCGTAGAACGAAAATATCGCCCGCACCTTTTCGCGGACTGTACTTCGTGCGGCGAAAAATCTGTTCGCACCAGCGATCACGTGTGCGACCCTATCCGCAGAGAGACGTATCACGCGACGTTCGCGCCGCCAGCGTATCAACCACGCGAGGAGATGGTACAATTCTTGGAGCAGAAGTTGCTGGAAGTGCTCAAGAAGCACAAGATCGTTGTGGATAGCACGCAGTTGCGCGACCTAGCTTTGGCGGTGGAGCCGTCCACAGCGGGTCCATACGCGGCAGGGGCAAGTGGAGACTAATGCGAGACGGGATTACTATCGAGATGGACGAGTTCGTTGTCAGTGCTGTGCTGATTACGATACTCGTTTGCGCTGTGGGGTGGATGTACGTTCAGAGCCATGTCCCAGCACCTACGGTGCAGGTGCAGCCCTGCGCTCCGCAAGAGCCGCCTACGATCATCGTTAACGAGACGGTGAATGTTCCACCGCCTACAATCGTGCAAGTCCCTTCGGCCCCAGATCAGGATGTGGATCAGGATGAGCCGGAAGCTAAAGACCCACCAGTGCCGCAGAACCGCGCACTGGTTATTCCAGATTCTCTCCGGCACCCGATGTCAGAGATGGCGAGGAACTAATGGCAGAGATGTATTTTGTCCACTTTGTTGAAGTAAGTGATGCACCCAGCCCAGCGAGTGTGGACGTAACAATCCGCTCCGCAACAGACGTTGAAGACGCTATCGAGCAAGCGAAGGTTACTCTCGCCCGCGTCATCAAACCAGAAAATCTCTCTTCGTTCAAGGTCAAGAAGGTGTCGTAATGGCAGGTCTGCCCCCGGATCAAGAAACCCCAGCATCCAATGCAATTGCCATGTTTTGCGTTTACATGGCTCTTCGAGCGCACGCCGACAAGGACGGGCACGTAGAAATCGAAGCGGAGACAGACGAAGATTCTGACAAAGTTTTGGCTGATTGGGCCAATGAATTTCTCGACGCAAACAAGCCGTTGTCCGACGAAGAGAAGGGCATCCTTCACTACATGGGAGTCACGAGCCAGTTGACGCCTGCGGAGATCAACGGCATGATGTCACTCGCCGAAGAAGGATTTGGTATAATGGACATCAGAACAATCACAATCACCGCACCAGTGGCGAGGGACTAATGAAAGAACGCAAGGCGCAGAAAATCGTAATCATGGCTGAACTGGAAGACAACTGTGGCGCAGTTGTTGCCAAGGGGAAAATTGAAATCCCAATCGAAGGCAACGCGCTGCTGGACGGGCACGAGCACAAGATCGTGGATGAGTTCAGGGAGTTCCTCAGAAGCAAATTTCCGGTCGGGCTTAAACTGTGAAGCAGACGTTGACAAACGCGGAGATTCTGGAAAAGATCGGCGAGATGGATGCTGAGATCGCCAAGCAGCGTGAGGTTGTGGACAACGCCAAGCTCGCGCTCGAATATCTTGGCAAGAAGCGCCGCAATTGGTGTATGCACAACTGCCCGCACACGCAGACGTATCAGCGCAGCATCATGGGCCGCGAGTATGACACTTATTGTTCGCTCTGTGAGACCTGTCTAACATGATTGATTTTCGTGATGATCGAATTCGACTGGTGTTTGACAACTTCGCCGTCCATTTTGACCGCAACTACGGCTGGAGCAAGAAGACGGGCTGGTCGTTGTTTCGCAACGGCAGCGCTGTGCTCACCTTCGTGACTTGGGAAGATGTTTGGTCAGCCATGACCACCGGAGAGCACGTTAAGTGCTACGTCTTCGCAAATAACTTGCGCTAAAACCAATTCCTACAGTATTATAGAGGTATGGTCGGTTTTTATAGTGCCGTCATCCCATCGCCGATAGGAAACCTGCTTGTAACCGCTGAAGATTCCGGCTTGGTGTCCGTCTCGAAAACGGATGTCACAAACCTTGGGAGTCACCCTCGCACAGCGCTCTACGAGAAAGAGCTTGAAGAATATTTTGCGGGTGAACGCCGGGAGTTTGAATTTCCGATTGCGTACATGGTTGGCACCCCGTTCCAGTTAGATGTTTGGAACGCGATCTTAACAATCCCCTACGGTGAGACTCGAACGTATAGGGAAATCGCGGCACAGATCGGGCGTCCGAAAGCATTTCGGGCGATTGGCACCGCCTGCGGCGCGAATCCATTTTTGATTGTCATTCCGTGTCATCGCGTGGTTGCATCTGACGGTGGTTTGGGCGGCTACAGAAGCGGCGTGCAGTACAAACGAGCATTGTTGATGCACGAGCGAGCAGTAAAACCAAAATCTTGTAGAAGGGAGAAAACACATGGCAACTGAAGGATTTGTTAATTGCACAGAGAAGCATCCGAGATCAGGCGACGTGTGCGAACTGGACAAGGATCACGTTCAGCACTCCGACCCGCGTGTGAAGCAGCATCGTGCGTCAAATGGCGTTAAGTGGCCGAGTTTGCATGAACTTGACCCGCACGAAGGTTACAACGACGTCGTTCTACACCGCATGTAAATTTTTTCCGTCTTCCCATCCCTCAGTATGAGGTATGGGAGGCGGAACTGATGAGTCAGCGCACCACCCACATCGTCACTTCTGAGTGTGACATCTACGTGCAGCGCATCACTTCAGATTGCGTTCGCTGCCGCATCGTTGAAAAAGACCCCGAGCTACTCAATCCCACCGACTTTGAAATCGAAGGAAGCCCCGCTCACATTGGAGAAGCACTAGCGGCAATTGTCGTTGTGCTAAATAACATTGAAACATTACTACAGGAACCGTCGTAAGAGACCTATGAAGAAGATTGGAATCTTCCGCTGCTTCTACTGCGACAAACAACTCACCCGCAAGACCAAAACACGCGATCACATGCAACCAAAAAGCAGGAATGGCAGCAGTGCCCCACGGAATATCGTGGACTCATGCCGCGAATGCAACTGTTTGAAAGGGAAACTCACGCTAGAAGAATTTCGCGTGGTGATTGCTTACAGGTTCGGACTGGTGAACCGACCAAAATTTCAATTCCCCGGCGAAGTTCGACGCCGTCGCGCCGACGATTAAGACTGAGGAGTAGTTGGTGTAGTCGGCGTAGTGCTGTCGGTCTGGTCTGGGTACTTGGCTTGCGTGTAAAAATGCCCACCAAGGAACCCAAGGATCGTAGTCGTGAAGGTCACGAACGTGGCGTCAATGTGATGAAACACATGGATTCCCGCCCCTGTGAAAAAGATCAACATTCCACAAACGATGTGACCGTCTGAAGCAATGCTCGCTAGGATGTCTGAAAATTTACTCATTGTAATCTCCTTTTATTGCACGTAGCAGTACGAACCGGGTTCGATGGTCAACGTGCCCGTTCCGACTCCCTTTGCGTTGACCGCTAGGTTGCCCGCCGTGGTGCCGTTGTAAACGGACACTACATAATGACCTGTGAAGATGGTTGTTGCGGTCGCAGTGGCGACTCCTGTCGTTGGAATCTGAGTGGAGTAGGCTGTTCCTGTCAAAGACAAACTATTGGAGGCAGTCGCCGAAGTCCACCAATTGAACTGTTGTGTTATCAAATTTGGCGTGCCCGGCCCAGTTACTTCAAGAATGATGCCATCCGTGGTAGCTGACACCGAATAGGAAATTTCGCAGACAATGCGTAGCTGTTGCTGAATAGCAACTGGAAACTGCCAAGGGTGTACGGATGCCGCTGTCTCAGTGATGGGCGTAAAGCCAGTTGTGGCGTTCGTGTACGCCGCCGTGAGCATGGTAACGTCTGCAATACCCGCCGTCTGCGAGAACCAGTTGCAGGGATACGTTGTGCGTCCGCCAGAAAGGTGTTGGAAGATTTGCTTCGTAATCAGACAAGAGCCGTAATCCGTTGGGTGCTGGCTGTCTGTCCACAACAGGTTGTTCGCCACGTCTTGAGCGACGTTGGTAGCGGAATCCTGAACGATGTAGTTTGGATTTCCTCCTGTGCCCGACGTGCCTGTCACACCTGTTCCTACCCACGCATCTCCCAAGTTGAGGAAGTCCAAAGGCGGACCCGAAGGTGGGTTTTGAGCGTACTGCCACTCCGCAAGTTGAATCCATGCGTACTGGTTAGCTGTAGATGAGTTGTAGGGGGTTGGCACCAAAAGCATTACGGATGCACCCGCGTTTTGACAAGCAGTCGCTACGACCTGAAGGTTTGTGATTACACCCGCTGGGGTGATGACTGTGGGGTTCTGTGCGTCGTTCTCACCGTCTTCCAAGATGCAGAGAGCAACCTGACCTTGCAGAAGGTTAAAGTATCCAAGACCCGTTGAGCCTGTCCAGAAAGCTGAGGAAATAGCACCTTCGCCCATGTTATCCACGACCACGCCTGTGTTACCCGTGGTAGTGATCGCTTCATATCCACCAAGGTAGGAAGAAGCGCCTGAAGCCGTCAATGTGACGGCGGAATTGACCAATCCACCCGTCTGAGTCAGGGTGCCGCTGCTCGCCGTAGACGAAGCGGAGAGAAGATAGGTGCCCACACCGCCCGCAGTTCCCGTCAACTGCTGTGTAATGGTCGTGCCGCTCGTAACAGAAGTTCCCGACAAAACGCCGCCGACTGCAAACGTTCCTGATGCAACAGTTGAGACCGTCAGCGTCGTGCCCGAAATAGACCAAGAGGATGCGGTCGCCGTGGTGACAGCGGCATTAGAGAATTGCTGGACTACACCAATCGTGGTTGGGTTGGTTGATCCGCAGGCAGTGCCTACGCTAGTGCCGCCGATGGTGACAGCCCATCCTGTGCTGGAAGCAGTTTCAACGCAGTAGATATTGAGACGATTGAATCCTTGACCGACGTTTATGGTCAGCACACCACCAGATGTGATGGTTAGGGTAGCTGCTCCGTTGAGCGAATAGCCGGATTGCTGCGGGCCGAAGACGGTGCTATTGCTCACGGTGCCGCTCGTCAAGGTGTACCCACCCTCGCCGCCGTCCACCGTAGCCGTAGGCATGAGCCTGAATGGGATACGAAGTCCAGTTGAATACTGGACATACTGCTTCAGGAATTCATTTCTCAGTGCGAGAATGGGTGAGTTCACTGGATTGAACGGTCCATAGGTGCAGGGTGCGACCTGATAGCAGGTGATGATCGAGTCGGCAAAGCTGACAATGCGGACGATCTGGTTGTTGGATTGTCGCAGAGCAGCGTAAAAGGGATCGAGTGCGTTGCTTTCCGTGTTTGTGAACGTGGACTTGTTCGCGGTAGACGGGTTGTACTGTGCTTGGGCTGCCAGCGGCCCAAGCACAGAAGCCAGCAATAAAACAAATATCGCAACTAACTTTTTCATTCAATCCCCGCAGATTACAGGATCACCGAAGAGAATTCCGCCCACACTATCGACGATGCGATAGAGGCGTTGGCAAGAGTTCCACCCGACAGTCCGTAGACTCCAATGTAAGAACCCGGTGGGATGATGATCGCTCCACCGATGTCGTCTTTCACGGAGCAGACGGTGGTGACACCCGTCGTTGCCGTCGCAGCCTGAGAGATGCTGCAAACGTAGCGGTACGGCACAGCCGTATTGCTGAAAGTGGTGCTGACGGCAGGGATTCCAGTTGGTGCCGCCGCCGTTCCAACAACGATGTTGGAGTAGGGGTTGAGCTTCGTGGTGTACGTCTGAGTCGCCCCCATCACCGCTCCACCGATGTAGAAGGACACCTGCTGGGTAGCGGCAGTCTGAGCTTCAATCGTCAGCACGATTTCCTGAAGGATCAGGTTCTTCTGGGAGTTGTTGGGGTTTGAGAGCGTAAGCGTGGCACCACCCGCTGCTAAGGCGATTGCCGCCGCCGCCGCCGTTTGGCAGGCGCAAAATACGTTGCCACGGATGGAGTTTTCGTAGTAACGACCATGCAGTTCGGTCACGACCACTTCGCCGTAGTTGCCTTGGCGAATCGGAATGCCCGGTGCGCCTGATGTGATTGGACCTGTCTGTCCTACCTGTCCTGTTATCTGTTGTTGTGCCATTGTTTAGCTCCTGTATAAATCACTGAAAGTCAATTTCTTAATACGCCAGCCACGTCACCGTTTGCCCTGTCGCTGCTGCTATGACGTAGATAGCGTTCGAGTTCGCCACTTGAAGCGTTACCGCTGCACCCGCTGGTAATTCCAATCCCGTCGTCGTGGTGATTCCCGGTCCCCCCACATAAATGACGGCGGTATTGGTGCTTTTCGCTTCTACCGTTATGCCATTGGTGAGGTAGTTGGAAGGGAGAGCCGTAGCCGTCGTAGTCACAGCTTGTTGACCAGTTCTGATAGTGTTTGGAGACGGAACCGCTCTTGTATTGAGAGCGTTTCCCGCCAATCCTGACACATACGTCGAGCCTAACAGGTTGGTTCCAGCCTGAATCTGAACGGCGAACGTGCCATCGTACAGTTGATCCGTCAGGACATCCAGATCATCCCTGACTTGATTGAGCAAATCTACAGCGGGACGGTCGATGACAAGCAGGTTTGCAAAAGAGGTTGATCCATCAATGTTGATGGGATAACCCGCACCCACGTAAGACGCGGGGCTGACTCTCAAATTTGCATTCGCATCCGTCTGCAAAGCGGTATATTGCCCGCTCGTGGCGGTAGGGGCGGATGAATTGTACTGCCCCCAAACTGCTGAGCGGACGGTCGGGACGATTGCTGTGTTGGTTAGCGGGTCTGTGATACGGGTTTCACCCAGTGAAGCATCTGTGCCAAAAGCCGCACCACCCATAACCATTTGCAGGTTTGTGGCGTTGGTCGTGTTCTGCAAATCGACTTGCCAGTTGAAGTTGTTCGTTGCTGTGTAGGGTTGCGTCAGGCTGTTCGGATTCCTGAACGTGTGCATGGTCACCCAACTACCGTCAGGACACGCTACTTCCAGCATCACCAAGCCGACTCCGAGCCACGCTCCACGAATACGGAATAGGTTCATCTTCGTGAAGTCGATTGCTATCGGTGAACCACCACTGGTGAAGGCTGAACCAGCCGTGCCAGAACATTTATCCCCGTTGAAAGATGCTATCGGAATGCCAACAGCGGAGTTTGCGGAGAATGATCCTTGCCCCACCCCATTTTGGAACTGGGTGATACCGAAACTAGACCCGCCTTCAAACCCAACAAAGAAGCCATCAGTTGGTGCTCCGTTGTAGAGACCGATACGCTGGTGAGACCCTGCCGCACCCACCTGAGAACCCACGGCACCCGTAACGCTTGGAAAGCCCACAGTGAAGTAGCAGAACCACTCAAACACAATCTGATAATCAAGAGTAGTGGTTGACAACAAGTTCGCCCCCGAAGAGGCAACGGCGGTTGTCGAGAGCGTAACGGCACCGGGAAATGCTGTGTAAGAAATTGTGCCGCTACCCGTTAGGGTGGGGGTGATATTTGTAGAATCTGGGCCGAGCGAATTGTTCACCTGCCACTGAGCGTCTCTCGTCTGAACCACGACTGTGCCTAAAGCATCTGTGTCTTTCCCGCTGAAAGCTACTCGTAGATTACCCTGTAAATCCGTGGTGGTAGTGACCAAGTTTCCTTGGGTCGCGACCTGTGGCGTAGCGGAAGCAACAGAGCCAAGAACCCCTACATTGATTGCGGCGGGTGCGGCATTATTGTTCGTCAAACTGCCTGAAACAACAACGGTGTTCGTGACATCTACGTTCAGTGATCCGCCTGTTTGAGACAGGGCGGTGGTTCCAGCAAAGAGTGAGGCGTTGACACTGCCCGCTATAACTGCTCCCGGCGTGGTGCCGAAGTTGGCTGCTGCGCCCAAATCGCTACCACCCCAGTATTGCAGATCAACGTTCGTGTTGCCCGCCAAGTCGGTGACAAGAGCAACTTGATTGCCCGCCGCATAAGTGGGATACGTGGTGTTGGATGGAGCAACGATGGCGGGCAAAACACCATCATTATTAGCGCCCGGTGCAGCGTTATTGTTGGTTTTAATGCCAGCAATCGGCATCGGATTGGAAGATGACACACCAACCAAGTTGCCGCTGACGATGATACCAATTTCCGTGGCAGAAGTCGGTGCGGCGGTGCCCGTGGTGCCAACCGATGGGTTGCCGCTAGACCCGCCCGTGATGTTGACGTTGAGCGAACCGCCCGTCTGCGTAAGGGCTGTGCCGTTTGCCCAAATGTTAACGGGAGGCACGGGTGTGGCTGATGTTGATGTGATCGCTCCTGAAGGGAAGAGCAGATCGACTTCCATCGTATACTGCACGCCGTTTGTAGGGGCAGCCGTGAATGTGATGGTAATGTTCCCATCCGCGTCTACCGTGCTGCTGGTGATCGCGATGGGTGGATTGGGGACTTGGACAGCAGTCGGAACCGTGCCGTTAGCGACGGGAGGGTTTGACCCGCCTGTGCCATTTTGCCAAAGGTTCTGTGCTGGGAAGACGAAAGTTGTTGAGCTTCCGTCTCCCAGCAGTGTGATTTCAATTGGTACTAACTGCCGTATTGCCATGAATTATCCTTCAATCAGGGGTCAGGTAGCTTAGTATTCGTAACCTACCAACGTGAACGTAACCGCGCCGTTTGTGGTGCCGCTCACCATACTAATACCGATCTGCTGACCAGCCGCAATCTCCAGACCGTCTGGAATGGTGAATTCTCCATAGCCCGCGTTGTTGGTGGAGCCAGATGACGAGACCAGTAGGCCAGCGATTACCGGGGATGCAGTGGTGACCGTCGCGCCTGTACGCACGCGGAGTTTAACGTACTGCACAGTGGAGTTGGTTCCCTGAATGCTCGCCGTGAGCGATTGCAGACGCATCGTCTTGCCCGTATCAACCGTGTAAGACGTAGATGCAGCCTGCAACGTTCCACCTTTGTTGACCGCGATGCTGAGCAGAGCTTCAGCCGTGATCGAAGTGATTGCGTCAACGAACCACACAAAGAACGTGCGACCCGTATCCTTGGCTTCCTTGACGGTGATAGGCGCATTCGACGTGGACTGAGCCGCGTAGCCGACCGTAACCGTGCCTGAGCCTGTGATGACCGTGCTCAGACGGACACGGAAATACTGCCAACCGCTGGTGTTGAACACGAAGCTGATGTAAGTGTTGGCTTGGAACGTGTACGTGAACTGCGGTGAACCACCAACGGGGTTGATGCCGCTGATACCTACCCAGTTCGTGTTGTCATTGCTGACTTCGAACGTTGCCACACCCCCTGTGATGGTCGTGGTCTGGTTGAACGTGATGACCACGGAGTCATAGGTGAAGGTGCCGCTGAGAACTGCAAGCGCCGTGTTGAGCGTGGTGCCTGAAGTCCAAGCCGCACCAGTAGCGTTGCTCGTACCTGCTTGACCGAATGACAGAGCGTTGTTCGGGGAGATAGCAACGACCAAGGCTTGATCGGCTGCGACCGCAGCGGTTGAAGCCGCCTTGACTGCGGCTGTGTTGCCGCCCTGAACGATGGACGAAAGTAGACCGTTGCTTGCGGACATTGCCGCGCCGTTGGCGGAAGCCACGTCTACAAGGACTAGACCGTGGTTGTCCAACTGGATCGCAGAAGCATTGCCAGCAGTCAAAGCACCAGTCGTACCTGTGTTGTTGTTGAACGTACCGCTGACCGAGATCGCGTTCGCCGGAGCCGCAGTTGCCTGCGCTGCATCGAGCGTGACACCCGTTGCGCCGGAGATACCAACCTTCTGCACACCAGCCGAAGCCGCGACCGCGACCGTCGTGCCGATGAAGAGAGAAGCATTGGTCAGGATACCGTTACCAGTGTTCGTGGTGCCAAATGTCGCAGCCGCGACACCCGTGGTGCCAGTGAACAAGGAAGCGTTGACGCCCGGAACTGCGGTAGCGGCCGGAGCCGTACCGAAGTTTGTGACCGCCGTTGCGCCAAGCGCAACGCCAGCAACTTGAGTCAAGTTCTGTGACCACGGAGCGCCGCCTTGGTTGGCGGTGACTGTGCCGCTTACCGTGACGGTGTTAGTCACGAAGGCGTTGACGCCCATGACTTCGGTGCCTGTTGGGGCCGTGCCATAAGCGCTTACCGCAGCGGTGATGGCGGTTGTGCCGTCAGTGATGCGGAGGAAGATCGGGTTCGTTGCGGTGTTAGCCGCAGCGGTCGCCGAAACAGGAACCGGGTTCGTGGCGCTGACCGCATTGTTGCCGACGAATAGTTCAGCGTTGACACCAAGAACCTTACCAGTTGCGGCGGTGCCCCACGTGGTGATGGCGTTTGCCGTCAGAACGTTGGTGCCGTCTGAAAGGTTGGTGAATAACGGGTTGGTGCCGCTTAGCGCCGCGCCGTTGACTTGGTTGACGTTGACGTTGAACTCGCCGGAACCCGTGACAGCCGGGGTGTTCGTGATGTACGCGTTGACCGCGCCCACGTTACCGGATGGAGCAGTGCCGTAAGCCGTAGCCGCAGTGACCGCCGTGCCGCCCCACGACGCAACGTTAACAGAAGACGACGTTGCGGATGGGGTGGAGATGATGTACGGCAGAACCGTCCAGTTCGGTGTGACCGTTCCAGTACCAGTGATGGCAGTGGACAAGTTCAAACGAATCTGCTGGAAGCCCTGCATCACAACCAAGAACGCGGTGTTCGTGCTTGTGACAAAGGTATATGGGTTGGTTAACTGCGCGAAAGTTGTGGGATTGAGCAACTGCGCGACCGGAATAGTGATCCAGTTCGTGCCGTCATAAGTCCCTTGGAATGTCACCGCACCAGCGGAGAACGTACCTGAAGACTGATCGAGTTGCACAATGACGGAGCCGGAGCCGAGAGGCTGACCCACTGTCGTGGTGCCCGTTGGATACTGGAACGTACCGCCTGTCGTGCCGGAGTTCCACACGGAACCCGTCTTGACCTGAACGCCGGGGAAGCTGAGTAAGTTCCCTGCCTGATCGGACTGCGTTGAGACCGTTTGAGCGTTAGTAGGAGCGGGCGGCGTAGTGTTGTACTGAACTAGATTGGCGATGCCATTGGTTGGTGCGGTGCCAGCCGCGAGTGTTGCGTCAAGAGTTGCACCAGTGTTGCCGACGATACGGTTTGTCCACGTACCTGACTGTGAGACCGAGACGGTATTGGTGACAAACGCGTTGACACCCGGCACTGCAACTGCGCCCGGTGATGTGCCATAGTTTGATGGCGCACCGAGGGCACTGCCCGCCCATTGCGTGATGTTGTCAGACCAAGGAGCACCGCCCTGCTGCACAGTCCATGTGCCGCTTTGCGTTGCCGCTACAGTCCATGATCCTGACTGTGTGACAGCTACCGTGCCGCTGACAGTGACGGGGAAGGACGCTTGGTTCGATGCGATGGTGACCGGGATGGACGCCGACATCGTGGTCTGACCTAGGGCCAGAGCCGCGCCGCCAATCTGAGTAATGTTGGCTGCGATGGTGCCTGTGACGGTTACTGAACCACCAGTAATGATGACGTTTTCAGATTGAGTTGGCGAAGAAGATGTCGCACCACCCGAAGTGAAATAGAGGTCAACTTCCAGTGAATATTGCACGCCGTTCGCCGGGGCTGACGTAAACGTGATCGTGATGTTGCCGTTTGCATCAACCGTCGAAGACGTGATCGCTACTGGCGGGTTATTAACGACAACTGAACTAGGTGGAACCGCGATGCCCGAACCGTAAGGAATGGAGCCGCCCACGCCCCCCTGATACATGTTTTGAAGGGAGTATGTGAAGGTCGTCGATGAACCATCACCAACGAGTGTGATGAGAATCGGAACTATCTGTTTAATCGCCATTGTGTCCTTCTTCTTTTTTTACTGCTCTATTCCGCACACGATGACGCGCACGTTGCCTGCATTCAAAGCCGAGCTTAAATTCACACTTAAAACGTTGTTTGGAGTTGAACTTAAAATCCCATTCGACCCAAGATCAATCCATCCCGGACTTGCAGGCTGGAATACCCTCAAACCTGTAGAGGGCACATAAATGTCATGAGCAATGGGCAATGGTGAAGTTCCGTCTTGGAAAGAAACCGTCAGCACACCCTGCAACAATTGCGAGGCATTTTGCGTAACCTCTACTAAATAACGTTGAAGTCTGAAACTCTTCCCGCTGGCGGGTGTCCAGATCGCCGTATTGCCTGAAGCCGTTATCTGTCCTGTATAGAAGATGTTAGGCTGAGCCGGGAAATTCGTGACCGTAACAATACCATCGGCGCTTTCCGGGTTTTTAGAGAGTAACGTCGTGTAGATCGTTGCGGAGCCAGTGCCGCTGATGATTGTGGAAAGACGAATCCGGGTCTGCATGAAGCTGCCGGAGACCACCAAAAAGACTTGATTCGTGTTCGGCTGAAGAGAGTAGGTGCTGGCTACGGTGGTATATGTGACAGGATCGAGCACCAAACCACTCGGAAGTGTCCGCCAGTCAATCCCATCGTATGTCCCCTCAAAGACAATCGAGCCGCCTGTGATTGTGGACGTTTGATTGACCGAAACCGTTGCGGCTTCCCACCCGCCAACGGTTAGAAGTGGGATAACACTGTTGATGAGCGTTGCGCTGGTCCAAGGCGCGTAAGTAGCAGAGATCGCATTAGGGGATGCGCTGACGGCAAGATTCCCTAGTACGTCTACATTCGCTACATAGCTCGCATTTTGACCTACGATTTGGACTGCCATCGGTATCCCCTATCTATTAAAGCCCTACTGCGTTTACTGCGTACTTGCCCCAGCTTCCCAACGGGGAGTACGCACGGATCGTGAACCCTATACCAGCAACAAGACTTTCAGCTTGAACCAGCATTCCCTCAAGCAAACCATCATCTGGACCGTGCTCCGGCGTTGTAGCGCCAGCTAAGGTGCAAAGGATCACACTGCCAGAAGTGACCCACGGTGCCGGAACAAACACCGCCGCGTCAGTCACGCGAGTAATGGGCCCGGTATCTGACCCGAAATCTACAAGCGCCTGTAAAAAGTTTCCAGAACTGGACGGTGCGTTCTGCCATTGAGCCGTGGACGTACTGGTCGTAACAAGAACTTGGTTCGTCGCTGTGGGTGTATTCGTGACCGCCACACCGACGATCTGATTGGCATTGACAACGCCAGTGCCGGAGAAAGTTAATGTTGCGCCGGAACCTACGATCATCGTCGCGGACGTGTTCGTGCCGGACGTGATAGCACTGAACGAAGTGCTGCCTGTCGTATTTGGAATCCACTCTACTCCTGTAGCCGTGGAAGATAGAATGTAACCGCTGGTTCCCGGTGAACCTGTGCCATCCAGCAATTCACCTGTGACGTAGACGTTGGACACTTGCAGAGTGCCAGTGGTGGTCGGCGAATTCGCCAGCACTACCGCCCCGGTGCCCGTCGTGCCGTTCGTCAGATCGGATGCACTTGGTTGCGATGCTGAGAACAGCCCTGTTGTAGCGTTGTAGCCAGTGAGCCATTCGTGGGGCACTGGTATGAAAGTTTGAGGCTGTTGCGGCGTTGCGTAATACGCGCTGACATTTCCACTGCCGTCGAACACCCAAAACACGTTTGCGTATCCCGCAGGAGCAGCGGGCGTTGTGTTGTTGAAGTTCGGGTTGTTGACTAGCGTTCCGTTGACGTAGACGGTTGACCCACCGGAGCCGCCCGGAATAACGCTGGGATCAAACTTTCCATCCGGGCCGAGCAAAGCAAGGTTGCCCGCCTGCGCTGGCGTTCCACCAACCAGCACAATCTCGTCTCGCCATTCAGTCCAAGGAACCTGACCGGGCTTGTCCTTTCGGTTTAGAATGAGCGAAACCGCAAGGGCATCCAGAATTGGATTCTCAGTGCTCATCAGTAGAACAAGACCTCCATGTCATAAATAAACCGTGCCGCTACTGGGCCCTGTAACTTGCGCGGTGCCTGCGACGTGCTGACGCTTGTTTCCGCGTAGTAAAGCTCGCACATCCGGTTCGTACAATCTGTGACGATGGCTCCCGCCGCTTCGGGGGTGGGGCCGTAGTTTGCCGCCGTGTAACTCGCGGTGAAAGATGTGGGCGTGACGCTAAGCACGCTCAGAATTTGACCGTTAAGTGCCGTTGTGGTTGTCAACCCGCTGAGGATGACCTGCTGGTAAGCGCGGAACGCCGCGCTCCCAATGATAGTGAAATTCACCGTCAGGACATTGCTTGTTACTTGAGTGCTGGTGATGTTCGCAAGCACGTTTGCCGCGTTCGCTTCGATGTATTGCAGGGAGTTGACTTCGATGAAAGTCTCTTTGGATACAGGGTCTTGCGTGGGATCAGGCTTGTAAATCCAGAAAGCCGCATGGATAGTCGTGTTTGCTTGAAACCCTGTGGTGAGTGCCATACTTGCTCCCGGATTAAAGACACACGTTCGCCTGTGCGTCCTGTGCATCGCTTGTGGTTGGGCGAAGCACTACTATGGGCTTGAAAAGACGAGAATTTCCAAGGTTCAAAAAGTAGACGATTTCCCAACAAATCCCGTATACTAGGGGCATGAGCTTAGGGGAAATTTTCAACACCGACGCGCCGCCGATGGAGTCTAACAAAGACCCAATCGAAGATGATTCGTTCTGTTTGAACGGCAACGAGTGTGACAACCCGTTTTGCCCTGAGCATGGAGACGATCAAGTCTTCGCGGTGCCCGTATGAGCCGAGCCGCTTACTCCAAACGAACTTGCTGGCAGTGCAAGCGAGAGATCAGCGTTGCTGGGCTGGCGCAGCACAATCACATGATGGCTCACGTGCGCCGGGGAGAAGCCGAGATCGTTCCCGCCAAAGACATCTTTGCACCCATCGAGTTCCGCTGGATCAAAAAACACACGAAATAAGCAGTATTAAATCTCCGTGAGACCTTCGGAGATCGTTACACGAATTCGCGCAGCGCTTGGCCCGCATTTGGTCAAGTGCAGTTATCTCAAGCATCGTCCAAAGAACGCAACGGCGTCATGGGGTTGTTGCTATGTTGCCACGGAAGCGTTTTATCATCTGTGGGGCAAAGAGCAAGGCTTCACACCGATGTACGTGTCCTATCAACTTTCCCCCACCGAAACCGGAAGGCATTGGTTTCTGGAACACCGACCAAGTGGCCTGATTCTTGACATCACCGCCGATCAATTCCCTAACGGTAAAGTGCCGAGCTACGAGAACGCAACGGCGGCTGGCTTCCTAACGAAGAAACCATCGAAGCGTGCGCAGCAAATCATTGACGCCGTGCTCAAACCGGAATAAACTGGGTTCATGCAAACACTCACGAAGAAACTTCTGGCGCTGACCGAGCAGTCCTACGACACTTACAATGCAATTTTGCCAGAAATAAAGGCGCAATTGCAGGCTACGGACGTTAGCGTAGAAGGCGTCCGTGTTCGAACCTTCGAGCAGGTGCTTGAAGAAGAATTGCCGTTGACCACCGCACGCCGCGCCTACCGAACGGCTATCAAGCTCGCTATGGGTGAGCCGGATGTTGTTCGCGAATGGCGTCCCCGCGAAAAATAATCAATTCGACAATTGACAAAATTTAGGGAATACGGTATTACTAGATCAGAGAGACTTTGACGGTTTGATTCCCTTCAAGAATTAGACCTCACACAATTTTGCGTTCGCAGCGGTGTTTGCTGACGGTTACTTCACTCGCAATGAATCAGCCCTCGGGCTGACGGGCCTTGGCCCTCTCCGTAAGCTTTTGTTCCCTGCGGACATTATCTTGTGCGGCGGTGATAGTCATCAGTTACTTCTGCCTGTTAAGCAGACGAGCGGGGTTCGACTCCCCGGCGACTCAAGGGTCGCGGCGCGGGCCTAGTCAAAATACTGTGACGCTTGTTCCCCGCACTTAAAGTTCGAAACAGGACGCTTGCGTGAGTACGCTGCCTGTGTACCGTGTTGAAACATAGCGTAGAACCAAGCGATAACACACGGATTTTCGATAGAGAGGTCGAAATTTATGGCACAACTCAACTTCGCAACTCGTACTGCCCTTGGTCCGGCTGTCAAGACTGCTGAGGGCGCACCTGCTGTTCGTATCAACAAGACGCTTCAACTCCAGCGTTTGCTCAACGCCTGTATGCTGTGGGAAGACAACTTCTACAGCAACGGTCAGGACGTTGCTACGTTGATGCGCACGCTCGTCCGCGAAGTTTCGGCTGAGAAGTGTGCCGAGCTTGCAATCAAGGCCCGCGAAGAGCAAAAGCTTCGCCACGCGCCGCTACTCATCGTGTACGAAATGACTCTTGCCTCCAAGCAGCACCGTTTGCTTGTTGGGGAGACGCTCGCTCGCGTGATTCAGCGCCCGGACGAAATCACTGAGTTCGTGGCAATCTACTACAAGCTTGGCGGCGGGAAGCGTCCGCTCTCCAAGCAGGTAAAGATTGGTCTGGCTGCGGCCTTCAACAAGTTCAGCGAATATCAGCTTGCGAAGTACAACCGCGACAAGGACATTAAGCTCGCGGACGTGCTGGCGCTTGTTCACGCAAAGCCGAAGGACAAGGAAACTGGTCTACTTTTCGCGAAGCTTGCGAACAAGGACCACCTGCCGAAGAAGACGAAGTTCGCTCAGTTCCCGGTTGCTAACACCTACCGTGCGCTGAACAAGGAATTCGTCGGTCTGGCAACGCCGGACACGTGGGAAGTTGCTCTGTCCGCTGGCGCTGACAAGAAGGAAACGTTCACTCGTCTCATCACTGAGGGCAACCTTGGTGCTCTGGCAATGCTCCGTAACCTGCGCAACATGCAGGAAGCTGGCGTGCCGGACTCTGTAATCAAGCAGGGTCTTCAGACGATGAACACCGAACGCGTGCTTCCGTTCCGCTTCATCGCGGCCGCGAAGTTCGCACCGAAGTTCGAGAACTATCTTGAAGAGGCGATGTTCAAGTGCCTCGCAGGACATCCGAAGCTGACTGGTAAGACGGGTCTCATCGTAGACGTGTCCGGCTCCATGGATCAGGCGATCTCTCGTAAGAGCGATCTCCAGCGCGTGGACGCCGCAGTTGCACTCGCAATGCTGCTTCGTGAAGTTTGCGACGACCTTGTAATCTACTCTTTCTCTGATCGGGATGTGCTTGTTCCGACTCGTCGTGGGTTCGCCCTCGCCGAGGCAATCAAGCGCTCTCAGCCGCACTCTGGCACCTACCTTGGTCGCTCTCTGGGCGCTGTGGTAGCACGTGAGTCTGACCTTGATCGTGTGATCGTAATCACGGACGAGCAGTCCCACGACAGCGTGAGCAACCCGTTCCGCAAGACCGGGAACAAGGCATACTTGCTCAACGTTGCAAACGAGCGCAACGGTGTGGGCTACAAGAACGGCTGGAGCCACATCGACGGCTGGTCTGAGTCTTGCATTGACTATATCGTAGCGGAAGAGGGCTTCGGCTCCAGCCGCGACTAATCAAGAGCCGTGAGATACGTGGGCGAAAGCCTCCACTCGCGGCGGAAGCGGACGGTGAATCGTTTTGGTTCCCGTCCGCATCTAACCAATCGGAGGCTCTATGATTGAGCGCAAGTTCAAGGCAGTGCATCGCAAGATTGGTGGAAAAACAACGACCGTCCTCAAGGAAGGCGTTAACGGCACTGGTCTCGTCCTGCCGTTTGTTTGTGGATTTTGCAGGGACTCGAAAGGCAATGTGACGGCGGCGTTCCGCACGCGAAAAGAACGCAACCAGCACGCAAACCGTTGTCCCTACTAAGCTGAGCACCGGGCGGTGTTTGGAACGGATACTTCTTAGACAAAGGAAAAAACCTCCGTACCGCTATGTTCCCCCGGTCTATCTTTTATGGCTAACCCAAGCTTCATCACGATTGATTTAGACGATCCAAGACAGCTTCGGGTTGTCATAAAATCCTTGCAGCAATCGCTCTGGAAGCTTGAGCGCGAGTGCGAGCACAAGTGCGTCGCATCCAACCCCAAAGATTTACTATGTTCCCATCCGGTTTGTACCAAGTGCGATCAGCATCTTAGTGGATGGTTTTGTCCAGAATCAGAATCCGGCGAGTGCAATTACCAGCAGGAAGACGGATCGTACAATCCTGACCACTGTGTGCATTGCGGTCAGCCGGATGAAAGAAAATAGGCGGGCGGTGACCGAGACGGCACCTACCGTCAAAGTAGACTCTCTACCGTCTCACATGTTCCCCCGCCGAATTCATGGTATTATCTTCGTATGAGCGAAACAGCAGAAAGCATCGACCGTCTCAACGCCGTGGCGCGGGTAATCGAGAGCCTGAAGCAAACCTTCCAAGACGCGAAAAAATTCAACGTGAAAATTCATTGGGAGTGGCAGGAGACTGACACGTTTAGCGACGGCGCAGAACTGTGCCCGGTCGTTGACATCGACATTGAGAGATCGTAGGGTAAGGAAAGTAAAAGGAATATGGGAAGCCCGTGAGGGATGATACCGTACCGTACCTGCCAGACGAAGGGGGAGCTATTCATGGTAGTTCCCCCGGCGCTTTTAGGAGCAAAGATGGGAAAGAAAGTTGGATTCACAGGCACCAGCCGGGGAATGAAGCCCCAGCAAAAGATCGACGTCGAAGCGCTGCTTCGGAAGCTCTTTGCTGAAGGCTTCGACGAGTTTCATCACGGTCTCTGCGTTGGCGCTGACGAGCAGGCCGCGAAGATCGCCAAAGAGATTGGCTTTCGCGTGGTAGCTCATCCCGGTTTGATCCGTGATCCAAAGAACATGATGTATCGCTCCGATTGGACAGGCAGCGATGAAACACGCGACCCCAAGGCGACCATCGAGCGTGACCGTGACATCGTGCGCGAAACTGAACGCATGATCGCCACACCGCCTAGCCGGGAAGAATTGCTTCGCTCCGGCACGTGGACGACTGTGCGCTACGCTCGCACAAAGGGGCGTCCAATTGATTTGGTTCTTCCCCCCGCGCCGCCAGCGCCGCCGTCCAAAACACCACCGCCGCGCACTAACGCCATCGCTGGAGAAGACCCGCAAGCGCCGCCATACATGAAGCGCGGATTGCGTTGATTCTACGGCCTTTATTCTCCTAGCCGATTTGTGGCTTTTCCCCGTATACTAGGAGAGAGGGAACCATGACAAGAGAGAGAATTGCGTCGCCAATCACTCTTGAGATGCTGGGGCTGAGACCCGCAGCCGAGCCGCTGACGGAGCTTGATTCGATTCCAAAGTTCAGCTACATGGGATATTTCGGAAAGCTCGCCGTGTGCGGTCTGAACGTTTACGAAGGCCCGGACGGAATGGTGTTCATCGTTACAGAGTTGCCTGACAACGAAGGCACCAGCATAACGAACCGCGCTGAGATGGTTGCGGAGACGCTGGAAGCGGAGTATGGTTTGCCACATGTATTCGGCGAACCGCGTGACGTGAATTACACGTACATCGAACATTATCCGGTGAGTAAGCGCCGGGGAGATTTTCCTGAGAACTTTAGCATCGTGACTTTCGCCGGAGCGCCGCCGCTGCACAGCAACGACAGCAATCCGAAGTTTTATTCGGAACCGAATTGGGTTCCGGTGGAGCGTGAGCAAGTAGAGCGCCTGATTGGTGCGCCGTTCATGGGTGTGCGCTAATGGCTGTTTTGCCGATCCGAATTTGGGATGATCCGGTTTTGTCCGTGGTTTGTGATAAACTGGACGATAATGAGTTTGGGCCGAAGCTGGAAGATTTCGGTCGGGAACTCACCGCGACGATGGTAGATCGCAGCGGCTACGGATTGGCGGCACCGCAGGTTGGCGTGGCGAAGCGTTTGTTTGTGATGACGTTTCCTGACCATGAAGATTTGAAACCAGTGGTGATGTGCAACCCAGAATTGAAGTTGAACGGACGCACACTGTATGAGCGCGAAGGTTGCTTGTCTCTGCCAAACATTTTTGAGCAGGTGAGCCGAGCAGAGAACGTAGTCATCCAGTATCGTGACGTGCTTGGTTTGAACCACGAGTTTAACCTGAGCCGGATGGATGCGCGAGTGGCGCAGCACGAGTTTGACCACTTGAACGGCATCATGTTCTTCAACTATCAGGACAAGCGTGACGGCTGGCTGGACTCGAACAAACGCCCGTATGGGCCGCGTATGAGCAAGCAGACGAGCAAAGCACTCCTGCGCGAGTGGGATAAGAAGAAACCAAGATGAGTGAACATGAGCACAAGCCGCCCACACTGGCGGAAGTAATCGCCGAGATGGAAAAGGATGCCGAGTACAGTCGTGGCTTCCCGAACTCGATGAGTAGCACGGGCGAGGACGGCATCGAGTATGGCAAGACGATAGTGCTGGATAAATACATCGCCAAGCTGCGGCAGGTGAAAGAACTGTGAGAGAAATCTACGAATTCTTTTTCTGCCCGGTGCATGGCATTTTTGGTGCGAACAACTGGCCCATACTGGCTCCGGTGTTCGCTGGCGGCGCAGCTTTTCTGCGTGGTTATTGGTGCAGGATTTCAGGTTTATTGAGACGAGGAAAGAATGGCGACGGCAACTGACAACAAGGGATTTACGGAGCAGCGGTTTGACTACTCAGCCGGACGCGCAAACGCGCCTGAACTGATTATGATGGTCGGCATCTCCGGCTCCGGCAAGAGCGTTCACGCGAAGTCTCTTGTCAATTGGGGGCGCGGCAGTGTTGTGCGCCTGAACCGTGACAGCATCCGCGCCATGCTTTTCTGCGATGTGCCGTGGAACTCGAATAATGAGAACCTTGTGCGCAACTGGCAGATGGAAGGCGCACGTCAGGCGTTGCAGATGGGGAAGGATGTCATCATTGATGACACCAACTGCGTCCGCAACACGCGGCAGAAGTGGGAAGAGTTCGCAAAACAGGCAAGGGTGCGGTTCCGTGTTATCACGATGACGACCGACATCAAGACCTGCATTGAGCGGGACGCGCAGCGCGAAGGCAAGGAACGTGTCGGCGAAGGCGTAATCCGCAAGCAGCACAAAGATTTGAACGAGGTCAAGGTGACTGTTCGAGACGAAAAGCCGATGGTTCTGACGCGCCCATATCTGGAGCGCACGGAACTGCTTCGCAACGGCGGATTCTTGCCGCGCTTGCCGGGATGTCCATGGGTTTTGGTGGACATGGACGGAACGACTGCGAGCTTCACCGATCTCAAGACTGGCGCTGTGCTCCGTGGGCCGTTTGAAGAGCACAAGGTCATGGTTGATGACGTATACCCTGTTGTCGCGGAGTGGGTACGTGCGTTGTATCCGTTCTACAACATCTGCGTTGTCAGCGGTCGCCACGATTTTTGTGGTGATGACTCGTGCGATTGGCTGGAGATGCACGGCATCCCGTTCGATCACATCCTGATGCGTTACAGCGATGACAACCGCTCTGACCATATCGTCAAGAAGGAAATCCTTGACGAGTTGTGCGCGGTGGTTGGCAAGGAAAACATCGCGTTCGTACTGGATGACCGTCCGAAGGTCGTGCGCATGTGGCGCGACAATGGCGTCCGGGTTTTCCCGGTTCGCGGCGGCACGGATCATACTCCCGGATGTCCCACGGCTGGATCGAAGGGATACCGGACCTGCCCGGACTGCGGAGCACTGGAGGATTTCTGATGGATAAGGAAACTCCAACCGGATACGAGCACGTTCAACCGACACCTGACCAGATCAGGAAACACCTGAAAGGCGGCACTGGTCAGGTGATCGTGCATGGGTACGGCGGCAAATCGCGCATCACTGACGTGCGCGTAGTTGGTAACCGTCAGAAGAAATTGCAAGGCAAGGTGTTTGGATTCGAGGGATTCACCGAAGACAATCAGTGGATGGACATTCCACAGGACGCGAGAATTGACCTGCTATGACCGATCCTGAGCCTGTTGTCTATTTTTACGGCTGTATGGCGAATGTGGACGGCGAGCAAGAAGTAGGGCATTACATGTACGGGCCGGACGGCGGCACCGCGTACCGAATGGAGAATCCTTGGGGCCGATGTCCCGATGGCTCGCTTTGTCCGGCAGGGCCCCAGCGTCAAGGTGTCGCTTTGCTAAGCCAGAAAGACGGCTGGACGGCGATAGGTTTTTGGGATCGCACTGGCGATACGCGGGGAAACTCGAACAGTAATTTTCTCGTGCAAGGAACTTACTCGTTTGACGAGATGGTAAATTTGGCGAGAGAGGCGTATCCTAAGTTATGGAATCGGTTTCGCACCGTGGTGCAAGCACCGGAAGGGACAAAGCCGAACCCGGAGGATTGATATGACCAACTTTGAAAGAGAACTCAAGGACGGCTTCATTTTTTACGCGGTGATGACGCTGTTGTTTGGTGCGCCGCAAGGGATCGCACTTCGCCTTGTTGCCTTCATCGGCTACATGTTCGGCTGGATGCTCTTTGCGTACATCAAGTTCGCGTTTTTCAACTAATGGCGGAATATTCACAGTTCTGCATCTCGTATGCGATGGCGCTGAGGCTGCTGACAGGGTATCCTGTCTACTATCTTGGTGACGGTCACGCTATCGTCAAGTCACCGGATGGATGGCTCGATGAGGCGGGGATTCGCACACTGGAAGAGATCGCCGGGGATTGGGGAATAACCACGGAACTCTACAAGCTGACTGCTTTGGATTACCGTCTGAACGCGAAGTTTATCAACGGGCCGGATTGGATTGATGTGATCGCCGTGGCAACTAAGCAGGTGGAAGAACTGGAATTGCAATGACTGACAAGGAACGAAAATTCGCGGCGGTGCTTCTCAGGATGGCATCCGAAGAATTCTCTAACCACGGCTGCAACGATCTGGACTCCGCTGTCATCAAAGAAGTGGGATTTACAGACGAAGAGAAGCTGGCGTTTGTCACCGAAATGTACCGTGATAACGGCGATCTGGAAGAAGCCTTAGAAAACGGCTGGGTGACGGCTAAGCGGTTTCATTCGATGCCGGACTGGTGGGTTATGTCTTTCTTGGCGCGGAAGCTGGAACAGGGGAGCTAATGTCCAAAGTCACTGAGTTGCGCAAGTGGTTCACTGACCTTACGGAAGAGTTGGAAGCTAATGGCTTCTGCACTCGCCGGGAGTGCATGTGCGACATGGCTGAGCCTGTAGTCAAGATGGACGCGTTGATTACGGAGATGGAACGCGATGAAAAGATCAATCCGCAAGAAAGAACTCAAGGCAGCACGGAAGGCGCGACAGCGCGATCCTAAGCTCAAGAGCGGATTCCGTAAGCTCGTTATCGGCGACCGCGTTTACCAGTGGCGCTATCCCAGACGCAGCACGCACGTAGAGATCAGATGTCCCGGTGGGTTGGGCATCAAGTGGATTGTTCCGGTTTGGCAGCTTCAGGAATACGCTTCTCAGGAAGCGTGGTTGACGTTCCACAAGAATTGCACGGGCGAGTATTGTTACGGATATGACGTTGAGCCATGCTGCATGTACATGGTGACTCCCGGCATGATCCGCAAGTACATTGATGAGATGGAGGAGAGAGTGACCTGTGGCTAGAAAACCAAAAAGCGAGAGCGACGTTCTCAAGAACGAAGTCCAAGCCGTACAGCAGAAGTTGGCCGATGACGCCGCGCAGGTGCAGCAGCAGGTGAACGATATGGACTTGGAGTTTAACGGAACCCAGCCTGATCTCGACGGGGTTTCTGTGCAAGTCCTGAAGGTTGGAGCGGACGGGAGACTCACTGACGTGACAGACAAGGTTAACCCGCGAGACATCCGACCGGAGCAGATTACAGAGATTCGAGGAGACGCTATGAACCGCATACCAACACGACCCGACGGCACCATTGATAAAGAAGCCGCCATGAATTTGCTGTCACTGCTCGTGGGCGGTACAAGCAGCACTCGACTTCGGCGAAACGCCAGTGACACGAGTGCTGAATCCATTCGCAGGATGGAAAAAACACTGGCTGAGAGCGACAAAATCCTAGAACACTGGAAAAAATGACCTTCCTTCGGTATTAGACCCGTAGGCGGGTCTGGTACTGAAGATGATTACTTTACTCCGAGACATTTTACCTTTCGACTTGTTCAAGCAGATGCTTGACGAGGGATACATCCGTTCGCAGGTACACCCGCTGTACCCGGAACTGGTGATCTTCAACTACACTGAGGCGGCTCAGTTTGACCGTGTGTGGAACGCGGCAACCAACGTGTGCCGTGGTTTGATTGTTGTCCTTCAGGGACCGAACCACGACTTGTCGGCGGACTGCGTTGTGTTGGCACGTCCGTTCAACAAGTTCCACAACCTGAACACTGAGTACGTGCCGGAGACGTTGGAAGTGAATCTTCCGAACGAAACCCCATTGGTGACCACGAAGCTTGACGGCTCGATGGGAATCCTGTACGAGTGGGATGGACAGGTGTGGGTTGCAACTCGTGGTTCGTTCGATTCAGATCAGGCACGTTGGGCAACCGAGTGGGTGCGAAAGCACTATGCGGCGGACGGCGGCTACCACTGGGCGCACCGTTGTGAGCACCCGGACAAGACCATGGTCTTCGAGATTATCTACGATCAGAACCGGATCGTGGTGGATTACGATTTCGAGGGCTTGGTTGCGCTTGGTCTCGTCAACATAGCAACTGGTCTGGAAGTTGAGCGTGCGGCGCTTGAGGCAGTTGCGCATCGTAATGGTTTCAAGGTTGTCAAGAAGTTCGACAAGACCTTGGCTGAGTGCGCAGCGGAAGACAACCCGAACGAGGAAGGGTATGTTTTGACTTACTCGAACGGTGTCAAAGTCAAGGTGAAGTTCGCGGAGTATGTGCGGCTGCACCGTGTCTTAACTGGTCTGAACCCGAAGGCAATCTGGGAGATGTTGTCTCAGAACTCCGGGGCCGCAGTGGATGCGATCTTGAATGACCCGAAGATGCCAGCAACCTTCCTTGAGTGGTTCGCAGGGTGGGTGAAGCAGCTTCGGTCGAAGTACACCGAGATCGAGGTTGTCTCGAAGGCTGTTTTCGAGGCACGTCCGAAGGAAGGGTCGCGCAAGGACTTGGCACTCTTCTTCAAGCAGACGCCACAATACTGTTCGGTCCTGTTCGCAATGCTCGACGGCAAGGACTACGCGCCGATCATCTGGGATCGAATCAAGCCGAAGGGTAACGATACCTTCAAGAAGGATGGAGAGTAACCCCTTGATTCTTAAGGGGTTATTTTCTGTCCTTTTTCTCTCGCCAAACCGTATACTAGAAGTGGAGAAAACTTGACATGGCTACCGCCACAGGCGGCATTCATTTTTTGACGTTTGGGGACAAAGTTTGGGCTACGATCTTCGGATGTCGGCACAACTGGAGCTTTCCACAAAGGCATCGGGATATGGTGACGACTTACGATCTGCACGCTCCGTTTAACGCGCACCAGCAATGTCCGCTGTGCGGTGCGTTGCGGCTCTACAACACCGAGACGATGGAGAGCGGCCCGATTTTCAAGAAAGAAGTGAAGCAAAATGGCTAACGCTGAAACCAAGGCAATCCGCGCAGCAAAGCAGGTGATCCGCACCTTGCAGAGCAAGGGATACGAAGCATTCCTTGTCGGCGGCTGTGTGCGCGACCTTTTGCTTGGACGCACGCCGAAAGACTGTGACGTTACCACGAACGCCGTGCCGGAGAAGGTTCAGGAAATCTTTCCTAACACAATCCCGGTGGGCGCGAAGTTTGGTGTCGTGGTGGTGATGCAGGACACCGTGCAGGTTGAGGTTGCCACGTACCGTGCTGACGGCAACTACACCGATGGTCGGCGTCCAGATGCGGTTTATTACAGCAAGACCGCCAGAGAAGACATCGTGCGCCGGGACTTCACCATGAACGGCTTGCTCCTGACGCCGCCTATGGACTTCGCTATGCCAGATGTCAAGGTTGGCGAGTGGGAGTTGTTCGACGGCGACGCTATCGTAGACTTCGTTGGCGGACGCGAAGACATCGAGAACAAACTGATCCGCGCTATCGGGGACGCTAACAAGCGCTTTGAAGAAGACGGCCTCCGCATGTTGCGTGCAGTTCGTTTTGCGGCTCAGCTTGGCTTCGAGATCGAAGAAAAGACCTTGGAAGCCATCGAACGCAACGCACCTTTGCTCAAGCAGATCAGTCAAGAGCGCGTTGCAGCGGAACTGTTCAAGATGTTTTCCGCGCCATATCCGCTCAAGGGGCTGGTGCCGTTCATCACCACTGGTTTGTATCGGTACTGTCTGCCGGACGAGTTCGCGACACACGCGAATCTGATCTACATGATTCAGCGGTTCGGCATGTTCGATGCAAACAAAGACCCCATGCTGGGTATGGCGATGTTCTTCTCGGACGTGGGATCGCACGCGGACTTGCGGCTTGCGAAGCACCTGAAGCTAAGCACCGAACAAGTACAGGCGTTCGTCTGCATGAACTCCCTGATTCTGACCTTTCGGCACCATCTGTCCGGTGTTGATAGGCTTTCGGAAGCCAGCTTGAAGCGTTCTTGCCGCCAGCCGGGACTTGAGTACGCGTTGGAGATCATGACTCAGGATGAAGTTATGGGCAAGACGCGGCTTGGACTTGAAGCCGTTATGGGCTTCGTGCTGAAGGTCAAGGCTTACAAGCCGGAAGACATTCGTCCTGTGCCGATAGTCACCGGGCATGACCTGATTGACATGGGTCTGAAGCCGGGGCCGCACTTCGCGGAAATCTTGTTCGCCGTGGAGACGTGCCAGCTTAACGGTACGCTGACTCGTAAAGACGCATTGCTCTTGATACAGAAGAGCGTTTACGAAGACGACAGCGGCAAGGTGGTTGTCATGCCTTCATTGGGGGCGCTATGAACGCCCCCATGTTTCCCCAGATCATACTGCTCCACGGCAGGGAAGACACGCCAGACGGCGCTGTAGCGCGTTTACACGGCATCCTGAGCGCGGCTTACCCTAAGCTGAGCTATGCACGTCCGTTTATCCCAGACGCCATGATCGAAGATGCGGTGGAGTGGGTTGCCAATCAGTACGTCCGGCGCATCCAACCGAACTCTCTACTGGTGGGCTTCGAGCGCGGCGGTCTGATCGCCTGCGCCATCCAGAGCCGTTTCCCGGCGCTTCGACTATCCGTGTTCGCCATCAACTCCCCGACGAAGGAAGGCAGCATCTCCGCGACGTATTGCCAACACACCTACAGCCGTGTTGCGCTCTATTCCAGCGAGTATCCGCACATTAAGGGTCGCTGCAACTGGCCCGAACTTCAGCCGATGGCTTATGACGTTCCGTGGCTGGCGAACGGTCACAAGTTGGACTATCCCATCTCGTATCTCATCTCAGCCTACATGCGCGGCGCGGACATGGAGAAAGAGGTCGCACTGATGTTCCCGATTGCGGTATAATCGGGAAATGAAAGAAGTTCTCAAGGCGTTTTTGACCGCGTGGTACGCCTTGCTGATGATGGTGTTCATCCTTGGCACCGCAGTCGCGTTTCTCACTTTTGTAAACGGACTCTTTGATGATTCACCGCCTAATTCTGCTTGGGCTGGTGCTTTAGGAGTCGCAGTTTTTGGCTACGCCGTGTGGCATTACGGCAGCAAATTCATTGAACGGATGGAAGAGATTCATGGGTCAAAAAATGATTGGGATGATGATTGAAAAGTGGCCCGAAGAGCTTCTTCTGGTTCGCCACGGACAGTCTGAGGCGAACGTCCGCAAAGAAGCGGCAAAGGCACACGGTCTGGAACCGTCATGGACTGGCGTGCTCCGGGATCAGGATTCCCCATTAACCGCGTTGGGTAGGCAACAAGCACTTGCGGTCGGTGAAGAATTGTCACGGCGTTACCACCGCCTTATCAAGCCACTGGACTACATCATCTGCTCGCCATACGTGCGCACCAAGCAAACCACGGGTGCAATCATCGAAGGACTTGGTTACAAGCCGAACCATGTGATTGAAGAACGCGTCCGCGAGATCGAGTTTGGCATCATGGACGGCATCGACCGCAAGCGATTCCGCGAACTTTTCCCGTCTGAAGCGGATCGGCGTGAACGAGACGGCAAGTATTACTACCGTCCACCCGGCGGCGAGAACCGTCCTGACGTGCGTTTGCGCGTTCACAGCGTGCTCGATACGCTGAACCGCGACTACGTGGGTTCCCGCGTTCTGATCGTTTGCCATAGCGTCGTCGTACTGGCTTTCCGCAGTCTGCTGGAGCGCTGGGAAGAAGACGCATACCTTCAGGTGGATAAGGAAGATGACGTGAAAAACTGCGGCCTAACGGTTTATCGCCGTGTTGAGAACCGCAAACTCGTTTTGCAGGAGTATAATACGACGGTATGAGATACATGGCCCCGCACGTCGCAACGATGTACAGCGAGATTTACGAGAAATCGACAGGTCGGTTTCTTAAAACCATTGGCCCCTATTACACCGTGCTGAGCACCAAGTTCGGCGAGTGCGGGCATGACCACAAAACCAAGAGCGCCGCTGAGCCTTGCTTGCAGCGTATGAAACGGAAGCTGACGGAAATTCGTAAAGCCGCCGCCGCAAAAGGTCTGAAGACGAAAGAGACCCGCCGCGTGATTGACACCCCCGGCTACGTCAACGACCAAGTTGTTGAACGAGGAATTGAAGCATGACACTCCACACCAAACTCAGCTACGTAAAAAGCGTTTTCCGCATCATCGGCTATCTTTTGCTGATCGCCTACGATGACACCTTGCTAACCTGTGCCGCAGGCGTTCTGGTGCTTTCTGAGTTGATCGGGATCGCTGAAGAAGCGTGGCCCGGTGCTTATGAAGGCACGAAGACGGAAGTGGTTGACTTCGGATTCAAAGTCGAAAAAAGTAATGAAAAGTGATTCCAAATTTCCGTTTCCTGTTATAGTAGGAATCGGGGAGATGTATGGATTGGGAGCCAGCAGCGGCCGCAGTTTTGGCGTTGGCGCTCATTGGCGTTCCCATCGGTCTTCTCACTTTTGCATGTCGCAATCACGAACCGAAAGAGCACAAGCCCACCGAACGGGAGCAATATCCCGATGAACACCTTTTCATCTGACAGCCTAGTCTCAAAGTGTTTCTATCGTGGCGCTGGTGTCTTTTGCCAAGACGGACACCTGTATCGCATGACGCCGGAGAAGACGGACGGCACTTACGCGGAACTGGAGCGGCTTGATGGTATACCGTTGCAGTGCCCAGCGTGCGAAGGCAAGGGCGTGCTCTTAACTGACAAGGGACGTGAAGTGTTGGCATTCATCGAAACTTTCGGTCGGCCCTTCTTGCGCGACTTGATTGATGAAATTTTCGAGGAACGGACGCAGCGATAATGCCGAAAGACTGGGGCGAGTCCGCCCGTTTTCCAAAGTCATGCGCACCGCGAGATGAACGCCCCGCGCCGCCTCGCGACGGCTTCGGGGAAGACTTCGGTTCCGGCCCAGATGACGGAATCTGTAAACTCTGCGACGGCACCGGGGAGTTTCACGGTCAGCTTTGCAAGGGTTGTGGCGGAAAAGGCTACCTAAACGACTGATTATTAAGCACTTACTTCTAGCCAAAAGTGCTCGTTTTCCCGTATACTATGAACATGGGAAACGAATACCAGCAAGAGACGCAATATCTGGAAGCCGAGCGTGCCGAAGGCATCCGTGAGCTTCGCGCCAGTGCGGAGTGGAACGAGCAGCCAGTATTCGTTGTTGGCGAAGATGAGAAGCCAGCTTGCCATTCCTGCCATGTGTTTTTCGATCCCTACGATATGCAATCGCCGAATGGCGAATATCTGGAGTCCTGCGAAGCACGGACTCTGAGCGGGAATTTCCCCAAGCACCTGCCTGAGTTCGCCAAGAAGAATCCCCATGCGTTTTGTTCCGCACAGTGTGAGCAGGACGCCATCGACTTGAACGCTCTGGAAGCCATCGAGATCAGCCGCATGGCGCAGCACGGTGAATTCGACGAGTTCCCGATGTCCGTTGAACTTGGGAGCTACGCACAATGAACCACATGTATTTCAACGTGCCGAATAATCCGCATGACATTTTGACCGAGCCGCTTAAGTGGGCGGATTTCGTCTACCAAGCCGGGGCCGGGAGCCGCCAGCAGATTTACGCTTTTGCGAAGCGCTGGATTCTGATGACGAACGTTAACCGCGCCGTGAACGTTGATCCAGCGGTGAAGGCAGCAATTCAATTTCTGATGGAAGTGGATGGTGCAAAGTGAGCCAACGCCGCGCACTCGATCTGATTCAGGCGCTCCGCAGCAAGATCATGCGGTGTGACCAAACCGGGGAGAACCCCATTCGTTTCATTGACGCTGACCTGCAACGTGTTAGCGCCGAACTGGTGGATGACTCCGCAGCCGCAGCCGGGAGCCGCGCTATCGCGCTCACGAACGCGATCCAGAACGCCGCTGACGTGGACTTCACGCCGAACTTCAACGCCGTGGCACGTCTTATTGCTATGGCTCTCGGTGAGCGCAAGGCGCAGCATCAAGGCAGCACCGAAGACCAGTTGCGCGAATTGATGCAAGTAGCGAACCAGCTTGGCTTGCAAGACGCTGCTGACGCTATTTCGAGCCTGTTGATGGTTCATCCAACGTGGCTTCAAGAGCAATAGGAGAGTTTATGTTTGGATTCGGAGCAAAGAAAGCAGTGGTGCCGCCAGCCGAAGTGCAACAGGGAAAGAAGCCCCTTCGATTTGTGGCTGACGGTCAGGCAATTTATATGGAAGGTATTGAGTGGCCCCCGGTGATCGCTGACACCGTGTATGCAAGCGAAGACCGATGTGAATTTTTCCGGCAGATCGCGGACAGCTTGAACTTTACAATGCGTCATCGCGGGCGTTACAATTTCATTCTGGGCAAGCTGCAAGCCGCACTGGATGGCTACAACGCCGGGAGCAAGAGTGCAGTGGACGTGAAGAACGACGTAGCCAAGATCATGCAGGTTCTCAATAATAATCCCGTTGAGTAGCGCGGGGAGAGAAGGAAGCGTGCCTCGCTATTGGGCACGCCTTATGGCGGGAAATCCGAAACCGAGCGGCCCAGCGTAGCGCCTTGTAGCAGCAGGGAGGGCTTAGCGACAAGCACTGGCACCACCAGTAGGACAGCCGGGGAAGTCAGACTGGCAGCCCGCCATCAAGTTTATGAAATGTGTTTGCAAAATTTGTGGCAGCACGAAGGCGACGGACGATCCCGGCGAAGTCTGCAATTACCTCTGCTACTGGCAGATTGAAGGCTGGCTTGGCTGGAACGGGAAGCGCAAGAAGGTTGCGATCCGTGATCTACGAGCTATGATCTTCGTGCCGGGACACACCGCTGGCAAGGTTTCCTACAAACGTATGATTGCTATGGCACGAGACCTTGGCTGGAACGGACGCGAAAATGCCGGAACGCTAGTTGCCGAAAGTCCAGTATTTATGTCTACCAAAGTCATTGGTTAGAGGTAGTCATGTTCTTGGACGATGATGAACTAGAAGACGAACGGGAAAAAGAACTCGACGAAGACGCTGACGAAGAGTACAGCGAAATCGAAGAGGAAGACGAAACGCTCGAAGAACTGGATGTCGATGACCGTGGGCATGTGCGTCCGCGCCGTCGCAGACAGGACGAAGGCGACGATTTTGAACCTGAATACTAGGGGAACAATGACAAAGCCATTGGCAATTGTCTTCCTGAGTTTGGCGTTTATCTTCGCTACGCTGCGCATCGGCGAAGCCGTCATTGATTATCAGGTCTCTGTGTTGGACGCGTCCACACCGCAGCCCCCGGTGCCCCATCTCCCTCCCCCACCCCATAAGCACGCCACGATTGAGCAGCGTCCGCAAGAAAGCGGCTCTTGTTTCATCGGCGATCCATGCAAGCAACGCGAACTGGTGCTGATATGACACTCGTTTGGGAAACCAATCCGGCTGTAAGGCAATCCGCGCTGGCGCTCCTGCGCACCGCCGTTACACCTGTTCGGGACGAGATCGTAACCGCTTGGATTCAGGACTCCGAGCACTGGTTTGAAAAAGACGGATTTCCCCTGTGCGTTACTGCTTGGGCATGTGTCCTTCGCTCTCGTGGTTTTGACCACCTGACTGACCGCGTTGTTCCGCTCGTTGAAGAAGCATTGAATCTCCGCTAAAAACGCAGTATCATAAAGGTATGAAGGATTGGGCCGTCTACCTTGCTTACCCACGCCCGGACACCGTTCCGATTGAGCGAGCCATCCAACTTGCCGAACTTGATTTCAACCGAGCCGCCGACAACTGCATGATGAACGGTGGTTGCGACGGCGATTATTCCGGTCAAATGCAAGGTGTTGATGCCCTTCAGAAAGAAGTCAAACGGCTGAAGAAGCTGAAGAGACAGAAGGCAAAAGAAGTTTGCACGCACTGCGGAGGCGCACAATGAGCCACAAGAACGATCCCGATTATCACGACCAAAGAGCGAAGATTCTGCTGGAGGCGGCCAACCACATCAAGCAGATGTCAAAGGAAACGTCGCAGTCCGGTGATTTCGCATCCGGCTTGGCGGAAGCCGGGACTGAACTTCGTCGCATGGCAACCAATGCACGTCGTCAGCACAAGAAGGTTCTGGATCGCAAGCGCCAGCAAGGTCGCGACAGCGATGCTCGCGCAGCCGCGTTTGGCTACGGCACAGGAACGAATTATCCCCAGCCACAATGAAGCCTACACTCGACACTTACATCGAACGCATCGAGGCCGTGTTGTTCGATCAGGACGAACCGGGGATCAGAGATACAGAATGGGGCGATTTGTGCCTGACCGAGATCGGCAACATTCGCCTCAAGCGAATCCTTGGTGAAATTCAAAGTAACGCACGCAAGAGCATGGCACCAGTGAAGCCTCGGAGACCTGTCAAGCGTGGTTGAAGCCGGAGTATACCGCTCTGATGTTGACGGTCATTTGTTCATCCTGAAACTCAACCCTATCTCTGTCACTTGTATCATCTGCATGGAAACTTGTGATCGTTCACATCACAAGAACAAAGACCTATTCAAAACTGCCGCGACTGCGTTTGTTAGTAAACACGGTGCGCTGGATGAAAGAATCGCCAACAACATTGCTGAATTGATCCCGCCGCGCTCAACCAATTAAATTCCAATCCCTCTCTTGAGGGGTCATGTACGAACGGCTCATATTCGCGACTGAGATTGAACGGGCAGGCACCCGTCAAATGTTGTCCGCCGCGTTCCCTTTGGCCCGAATCTGGGACGTGTACGATGACATTGACTTCATTCTCGACATGGAAGCCGCCTGCACGCAAGAGACCTTTTTCCGCTACGCCATTGTCACCCCCGGCCCTGCACGCTTACTGATCTATTCTTGTTACGGCCTTTCCATGGAAATGCACGATCCTCCGCTTTGGATGATTCACGAACTCCGCAAACTCTACCTTACGTCCGGCGAGTTGAAATAGGGAATTTTTCAACTATCAGGTACTAGATAGTGGGCTGTATGCCCTAGTGTAGTTCAATCCAAAGTCAAGTACAGTGAGGTTTCTATGGCACCAGAGTCAGATGCTCTCGCAGCGCATCCAAAATCCCCCTTTTACGCAAAACCAACGTACCACCACTTGTCCAGCATGATCTGCTCGTCGGCAACCGCCTTGCAGCAGCTTGGTCCGGCTGGCGTTCGATCCTCCGTCATGGCAGACCTGATCGACGATCTTCACTTGTCTCCCCGGCTCCCGCAGTGGAAGCCAGTCAATGACAAAGACATCGACGCCCCAATTTATCGTATTTGGAGCCAAAACGATGCCGTATCGGTCACCGTAACGCCGGAAAGAATCTACATGACCAAAGGCATTCGCGAGTTCCCAATTCAGGAAGGGCTGCCCGCCGCCGCGCTGCACACGGCGATCCAAACGGCACAAGAAATTGTGGCCCCGGCGCTGACGCTTCCCAGCGAAAAAGAAGAAGATGAGTATTTTGCGGACGACCCAACCGCGACATGTGCCGATCTCGACTCCGCTTTGGCGGAAGCCCCGCAGCAAGCTATGAGCGAAGAAGACGCCGAACTCATCGAAGAAGTCACGACACCTGAACCAGAAGCCGCCCTATCCGCGCTTGAAGCTGAGCTTAAGGTTGAAGATGACGTGAAGAAGACATTCACCGAAGCGGCGAATGTGGCGGCTCGTAAGGACACGAAGCTGACACAACTCGAATACGCTGATCCGCCTGTCACGCTCTACGTGCAGCCAGTCAAAGATCACATGAACTGGTACATCGCAGACCGGATCAAATCACTGCAAGGACGCGTGTTAACCATCATGGACGCTTCCCCAATCGCGGATCGTGAACAGCGCGAGGCCGTGAAGAGCCTGATTAAGAAAGAGTTTCGCAGGGAGTTGAATAACTTCGTTGACACCAAGAAGCGAGTGAGCGAGGAATAACATGAGACCCAAACTCACAGAAATCGCCAAGGTTGTTCGCAACTATGATGGCTCCATGGAAGTTACATTCGATGAAGCGTCCAAAGCCAAATCGGCCGTGTTCGTCATGGAGGACGGCGGTAGGATCAAGTTCAAAGACCCGAAGGGGTCATTTCAGGCGAGTCACCGAGTGGTGGAGGTAAGCATTCGTGGATGAGAAGCCAGTATTAAACTAAGTGCCTGACCAAACCGAAGAATTTCTCCAGTGCCCGCTGTTGACGGCGTATGCGACGAGCGATGTCTACAAGACTGCCGAGCGTCCATTCGCCGCCCTCAGCGGGGGGTTACTTGAGAAGCTGTTCGTAATTCGCAAGTGGCCTGTTGACGCCGCAACCAACCCGATCCCCTTCTCCATCCCAGATAACGTTCGCACATTCCTGTACGACGTCGTAGAAGAACGTCTCACGGACGAAGCGTTGGTCATCAAGGAATTTCAAAAGCAGGCAATTCACCATCTGGTTCGTATGCCACGCTTCATTCTTGGTGACGCCGTGGGCCTTGGGAAGACACTGGACGCGCTGGTATCCTTCGCTTGGCTTAAGCACCGCAACCCAGCCGTCAAGATGATTGTCATCACCACCAAGTCCACCACGTACCAGTGGGCGGACGAGTGCCGCAAGTATACAACGTTACGCCCTCGCGTGATGACCGACACGTTCAAAGGTATGAAATCGTCAAATGCCCGTTACGCGCAGATGATTGATTTCCTTGAGAATGACGATCACGACATTCTCGTGGCAAAGTATGACTCGCTCAAAGGTAAGCGCAGGATCGTAGACGGGAAGCGAGAAGAGAAGTCTGAAGAAGTCATCAACTTCAGCAAAATTTTCAAAGAGCACAAGGACAAGATCATCCTAACACTGGACGAGTGCCACAAGTTTAAGACCACAGGCACACAGACGCGCCAGCTTATCATGCACATCTGCCGTTATCCAGAGCGCGTATGGGCACTCACGGCAACCGCGATCAAGAACGGTTTGGAAGAGTTTTACTCAATCTCTCACGCTATTGGTGTCCGCCCGTTGGGTAGCATGTCAGAGTTCCGCGAAGAATACTGTCTATGGCGCGAACAGCACATCGGCGGGGGCCGCAAGATCAGAATCATCAGTGGTTATAAGAACGTGGCGTTCTTCAAAGAGCAGCTTCGTCCGTTCTTTCTTGGACGCTCTCAGCGTCAAGTCAATGAACCTTTGCCAAAGCTCACCACGCTTTATCACCCGATTGATCTGGACGAGAAGCAGGTTAAGATCATTCACGATCTGCCGTTGGGCTTGATCGAACTGCCGCCAATTCTGTTCAAGGTCGCTGGGGAAATCTTCTCCAAAGATCGGGACGCTGACAACGAGATGACACAGCTTTCCGTCAACCAGCTTGTGGCGAACCATTGGGCCCTGCTTGACCGGAACAATGAAGAGACTTTCCTGACCACGAAGTTGTCACCAAAAGAAGAAGCCTTGTTGGATATGCTGGACGGTGAGTATCGCGGCGAGAAGCTGGTTGTGTACACCAAGTATCGCTCGTGGATTGACCGTCTGGAATGGCTGACGAAGAACGGGCATTTCACTGAGCGCAAGTTCCTGCGAATTACCGGGAATGAGTCTGAAAAGCAGCGCAACGAAAACAAGCGGTTGTTCCAGTCGCCGGACTCTGGTTACGATCTGATTGTGGTGAACGAAGCAGGTATGGAAGGCATCAACCTGCAACAAGCAGCACACATGATCCTGTTGGACGTACCGTGGTCATGGGGAAATCTGATTCAGCTTGTAGGCCGAATGGTGCGCATGGCATCCCCACACAGCGCTTGCACGTTACATGTCATGGTCGCCAAAGGAACCATTGATGAATACGCCATCGAAACCTTGCGTGGAAAGAAGGGTGTGTTTGAAGCGATTTTGGGAAACTCACACTCTGCTGGTATATTGGACTCAGGTGATAGCTTCGATCTTCAAGCAGGTATGGAAGTCGCCGGGAGTGAAGATGAGTTCAAAGCCTTGCTTCGCGCCTATGTCAAAAAGGTTGGCATGAGAGTCTTCCTGAAGGGCGATCAAGCAGTTGCGGCACAAAAGGATGTAGAATATAAGATGGTGTTCGAGCGGGAGTCGAAACCAAGGAAAAAGAAAAAGATCAGTGAGGATGACATGTCATGGTTAACGGACTAGTGTGGTTTGGGATTTCCATCTTCATAGCGTTTGTCACAGTTCAGTTAGGGATACGCCTGTACGTCCAAGGCTTTAGCGCCGGGATGCGCAAGGAAGCTAAATGCTGGATAGACGCTATTCAGAAAGTGACCCCTCCAAACTGGCAATCTCTCCCACTGCCGGAAGGCTTAGAACGCAAGACCGCTGAAGAAGCCAACAAGGTGTACGCCGCCGCGTTCAAGGTTGCGCTCGAAATCATCAAAGAAGAGATCGCCGTGAATCGCTTAGACGCGATTGTTGACGACATCACGAAGGGGACGATCCTTGAGCAACCAACCAATTAAGGGCAGCTTCGAGTCCTTCTCTCAGTTCTGCTCCCGTATTGA